>Ga0315289_10003577_pt1 | contig 23438 bp, 10 predicted proteins | sample YL17G11_40_MG_FD_203452 | JGI IMG/M metagenome (GOLD analysis project Ga0315289, IMG submission 203452) | Sediment microbial communities from Yellowstone Lake, YNP, Wyoming, USA - YL17G11_40 | ecosystem: Environmental > Aquatic > Freshwater > Lake > Sediment | place: USA: Wyoming | collected...
GACCCCGTACGTGGTTAGCGCTGTCATTCTGAGGCCCCGTTTACGGGGCCGAAGAATCTCGCCGTTCGGGCGGTCGAGATTCTTCGCTCGCTGCGCTCGCTCAGAATGACAGCCGCTGAGGGCACGCTAAACACGTACCCTGACCCGCCGCACATCGGAGGAAAACATGGACCTCAACCGCCTGACCCAGAAATGCCAGGAAGCCCTGCACGATGCGCAGAGCCGCGCGGTCCGCTGCGGCCACCAGGAAGTCGATGTCGAGCACCTGCTGGCGGCGCTGGCGGCCCAGCCGGAGGGCCTCCTGCCGAGGCTCCTCAACAAGATGGACGCCCCGCCCGAGGCCCTGCTGGCCGAGGTCGAGCGGGACCTCCAGCGCCGCCCGCAAACGAGCGGCCCGGGCGCCGAACCGGGCAAGGTCTACCTGACGCGGCGCCTGAACGAAGTGCTCGTGCGGGCCGAGGACGAGGCCCGGCGACTCAAGGACGAGTATGTCTCGGTGGAGCACCTGGTGCTGGCCATGCTGGACGAAGGCGACGCCGCCCCCGCCGCCCAGGCCCTTAAGAAGTTCGGCATCACGCGCGACCGGTTTCTGGCGGCCCTGGCGGAAGTGCGCGGCAGCCAGCGCATCACGAGCGCCGCCCCCGAGGGCACCTACGAGGCCCTCCAGCGCTACGGGCGGGACCTCGTGAAGGAGGCCAGCACGGGGCGGCTGGACCCGGTCATCGGCCGCGACGCCGAAATCCGCCGCGTCATCCGCATCCTCTCGCGCAGGACCAAGAACAACCCCGTCCTCATCGGCGAGCCGGGCGTCGGCAAGACCGCCATCGTCGAGGGCCTGGCCCAGCGCATCGTGCGCGGCGACGTGCCGGAGGGCCTGAAGCAGAAGACCGTCTTCGCCCTCGACATGGGCTCGCTGGTGGCGGGGGCGAAGTACCGCGGCGAGTTCGAGGAACGCCTGAAGGCCGTCCTGGGGGAAATCCGGGAGGCCGAGGGACGCATCATCCTCTTCATCGACGAACTCCACACCATCGTCGGCGCGGGCAAGGCCGAGGGCGCCATCGACGCCGGCAACATGCTCAAGCCCATGCTCGCCCGCGGCGAACTTCACTGCATCGGCGCCACGACCCTGAATGAGTACCGCAAGAACCTCGAGAAGGACGCCGCCCTGGAGCGGCGGTTCCAGCCGGTCCTCGTGGAGCCGCCCACCGTCGAGGACACCATCAGCATCCTGCGCGGCCTGAGGGAGCGGTTCGAGGTGCACCACGGCGTCAAGATCCAGGACAACGCCCTGGTGGCGGCGGCGGTGCTTTCTAATCGCTATATCTCCGACCGGTTCCTGCCCGACAAGGCCATCGACCTGGTGGACGAGGCGTGCGCCATGATCCGCACCGAGATCGACTCGATGCCGGCCGACCTCGACGAGGCCACCCGCCGCGTCATGCAACTGGAGATCGAGGAGGCGGCCCTCAAGAAGGAAAAGGACAAGGCCTCCCAGGACCGCCTGGCGGCCCTGCGCAAGGAACTGGCCGACCTCCGCGCCAAGGCCGACGCCATGCGGGCACAGTGGGACGCCGAGAAAAAGTCCATCCACGCCGTCCAGGCCCTGCGCGGCCAGATCGAGCAGGTCCGACGCCAGGTCGAAGAGGCCCAGCGCCAGTACGACCTGAACCGCGCGGCGGAACTGGTGCACGGCCGCCTGCCGGAACTGGAGCGGAAACTGGCGGCCCAGGAGACCCGCCTCGCCGAAAAGCACGGCGCGGGACGCCTCTTGCGCGAAGAAATCACCGAGGAGGAAATCGCCGAGATCGTCTCCAAGTGGACGGGCATTCCGCTGGCGCGCCTCGTGGAGGGCGAGCGCGAGAAACTGCTGCGCCTGGACGAGGTCCTCCACCGCCGCGTCGTCGGCCAGGACGAGGCCGTGGGCCTCGTGGCCGATGCGGTCATCCGGGCCCGCAGCGGCATCAAGGACCCGCGGCGGCCCACGGGATCGTTCATCTTCCTCGGGCCGACGGGCGTCGGCAAAACGGAACTCGCGCGCACGCTGGCCGAGGCCCTCTTCGACTCCGAGGACAACATGGTCCGCATCGACATGAGCGAATACCAGGAACGCCACACCGTGTCGCGCCTCGTGGGCGCGCCGCCCGGCTACGTCGGCTACGAGGAGGGCGGCCAACTGACCGAGGCCGTCCGCCGCAAGCCGTACTGCGTCATCCTCTTCGACGAAATCGAGAAGGCCCACCGCGACGTCTTCAACGTCCTCCTCCAGATTCTGGATGACGGGCGCCTGACCGACGCCCAGGGCCGCACCGTGAACTTCAAGAACACCGTCATCATCATGACGTCGAACATCGGGTCGCAGTACCTGATGGAGGGCGTGACGGCCGAGGGCGAGATCAAGCCCGCCGCACGCGACGCGGTCCTGCGCGAACTGCGCGCGGCCATGCGCCCCGAGTTCCTCAACCGCATCGACGACATCGTGCTCTTTAAGCCGCTGACGCTGGCGGAGATCGAGAAAATCGTGGACCTCCAGGCCGAGGACCTGCGGCGGCGCCTCAAGGACCGCGACATCCGCCTCGAACTCTCAGCCGAGGCCCGCGCATTCATCGCCCGCGCGGGCTTCGACCCGGCGTACGGCGCGCGCCCGATGAAACGCTTCATCCAGCGGGAACTCCAGACCCGCCTCGGCCGGGCGATCATCGCCGGCGAAATCCCCGATGGGTCCACCGTGACCGTGGGCGCCAAGAGCGGCGAACTCTCCGTCGCCGTCAGCCCTTCATCTTGACCAGCACGTGCCCCGGACCGACTTCGTAGGTGAACAGTTCGCCCAGCACGATCCGGAGGACGTGCTTGATGGTCACGCGCTTGACCTGCACGTTGATCTTCCACTTCAAGCCCTCGTCGCCGTCCTGCGTGGTCGTAACGTCGGGGCTGACCACGATGTTGGCGCCGCTGGCTCCGCTCAGGAACTTGAGAATATCGGCCCGGCTGGTCTGCTCAAAGTCCACATCAATGTCCTTCTCCAGCAGTTGCTGCGTCTCGCGGAGGCGTTTTTCGTCTTCGGGCGACATGCGGTCGGCGGGGGACGCGGGCTGCCCGGCCCCGGGAATGATCCGCGCCTGTAGCAGGACGAACACGGTCGGGTCCTTTGCCTGCTGCGGCAGGGCGATGATGGCCGCCCCGCCGTCCGCCAGCGTGACGCCTGCGCCGGCCTCAAGCCGCTTCGCCGCCGACCCGGACCGCGCGATAACCAGGTTCCAGTCCAGGCTGACGCTGCGGCGGTCGGCGCTGACGTGGGGCTTAAAGGTCAGTTCAATGCCCTCGAACGGCGACGAGCCACCCGAACCCACGGACATCCGCACCCCCTGCCGATCGATGCACTGCACCCGCGGAGCCGACAGGATGCCGCCTCCCGGGTGCTCTTTCACCAGCCCCAGCACGCGCGCCAGGTCGGTCGGCGTCAGGTACGCCGGAGTGGCGAGGCCGGGCAACTCGAACTTGCGCGGGGCGGCCGCGCCCGGCGGCGCATCCGGCGCCTTGCCCTCCAGGGTGACCGGCAGGGGCCCGCCCTTGATCTCGACGATCCAGGTCTCGATCTGCACACGGTCGAGGGCCGGGTCGAGGCCCGCGTCCGCCTCGGAGAGCATCATCGGCCGGTCGGCAATGGCCGGGGGCGCCTTCTCGGCGTCGGAAGGCCCGCCCCCCGGGCCGCTGCACGAGGCTATCGCCAGGGCCGTCACAAGGACGGCGCCAATCCCCACCAGCGACGCCGACCCCGCCAGCCAACGCACCGCGCCTTGTCGTTCGGTCTGCATGGCCAGAATCCTCCTGATGCGTTCCGGAAGCCGCCCGCCGCGCGCCGCCAGCGCCGGCCGGGCAACCGCCTGGGAATCCGCCAGTGCGGCCAAGGCCCGGGCGTACGCCGCCCGGTTGCCGCACGTGGCCACCACGATCTCGTCGCAGCACTGCTCGCGCTCCGCGCGAATCCGGCCCGACAGCCACCACACCGCCGGATGATAGAAAAGCAGCGTCTCCACCGCCGTCTGGACCATGTTGGCAAGGTAATCCCAACGCCGGACGTGCGCAAGTTCGTGGGCCAGCAACGCCTCGACCTCCTCCGGCGCAAGGCCCGTCGCCAGGCCCGCGGGAACCAGGATCACCGGCTTCAGGCACCCGATGAGCGTGGGAACGCCGACCGCCGCGGACTCAAGGCACCGCACCGGCCTGCTCACCCGCATTCGCCGCCCCAGTTCCGCCGCTACACGCTCGCACCTCTCTAGCGCGGGAAAGACGCGGCGGCAGACCAGGCGCCGCACGCGGACCCATCCGCCCAGGTACACCGCCGACACCGCCGCCACCCCCACCAGCCACACAACCACAATCGCGCCGAGCGACTTCTCCACGAGCGCGGCCAGTTGCGAGGTCCAGGCCGCGCCGGAGGGCGCGGCGGGCGGCGCTTCCGCCATTGAAGCCGGCGGAGCGGACGCCGGCACGCCGACGGCCTCACCGGCCGGGGCGGGGACCGTCACGCCGGACCCGGGAACCGGTCCGGACACCATCAGCGCGGTGGCCGCAGGAGCAATCGCCATCGCGGCCAGCCCGGCGCAGGCAACTACGTACCGGACGTTGGCCGGACGGCGCGCAAGGACCGCCATCGCCGCACGCACCACCAGCGCCAGGGCCGCACCCTGCCAGAAGAAGTGGACCAGGGCCCATCCGAGGGCATACACAAAGTGAGAATCGGGAGGTATCATCGGCGGCCCTCTTCCATGCGGTCGATGAGGCGGCGGATTTCCTGGAGTTCCTCCGGCGTCACCCGCCGCGCCTCAAGCGCCTGGAGGACCAGTTGGCGGGCCGACCCGTCGAAGACGCGGTCCAGCAGGTCGCCGACCAGGCGGCGCTGTGTGGCGGCCTGGTCGCACGCCGCCGCGTACACGTGCGAGCGGCCGGACGCATCGCGGCGGGCGAGGCCCTTGGCGACCATGATCTGGAGGAGTTTAAGCGTGGTGGTGTAGCCCGTGCCGCGGTCGGACCGTACCGCCTCGTGGACCTGACGGACGGTTGACGGCCCGCGTCGCCATAGGACGCGGAGGATGGCCAGTTCCGCTCCGGTGGGCCGGGGTCTGGTCTTTTTCATCGCGGATCCTCCCGTGCGTTCCCGCCGGCTGGCAGGCGGGCGTGGTATTACGAAACTCGTCGTACGTCACGTTATACGAAGCACTTCGTAGTGTCAACAGGAAATTCCCGGGAATTTTGTTTTCTCGCGGCGGGCGCCAGGCGGAGCAAGTTGGGGGCGGCCCCTTGCTTTTCCAGACCTGCGTTGCTACAGTACCCCGGCGTGACCCGTACGGGCCGCCCCGCTGTTTCCGAAGCACGGGTCCGGCGGTCGCCGATTGCCGCCGAGATAAGAGTTCCAAGTTCCAGAGCCTGCCCGCCTGTGGCGGGTTTCAAGTTCCAAGTTGAAGACGGCAACGCAAACGGGCCTTTCACTTGGAACTTGGAACTTGAAACTTGGAACTCTTAGGCAGGAGCCGTCGGATGCGTCGAGGTCGTATCATTCTGGCGCTGGGCGCGGCGGCCGTGGGCATCCCCCTGGCCGCGCTGGCCCTATGGGGGGCCGAGGAGTTCGCGGGGCCGAGCAACGCCCTCTGGCGGGCCACCGTGGCCGTGGAGTCGGGCGGCCACGCGCGCGCCTACAACGCGTGCGACGGGGCGACCGGCATGGCCCAGATTCGTTCGGTGTGCCTGACGGACGTCAACCGCATCGCCCGGCTGCGGGGCGTCCCGGCCCGTTTCAGCGCGGCCGACCGGTGCGACCCGCGCGCCGCCCGCCGCATGTGGGACCTCTACCTCGGCTTCTACGGCCGCCAGTACTGGAGGCAGACCGGCCGCACCCCCACCGACGAGGTGTACGCCCGCATCTGGAACGGCGGTCCGGAGGGGTGGCGGAGGTCGTCCACGCTGGCCTACTGGCGCCGGGTCCGCAACGCGCTGGCGGCCCGGTCGCCCAGGCGACCCGAAGAAGAGCCCGGCGCACCCCTCTCGGCCGCCCCATCGTCCTGAGCCCTCATCCGGTCCCTGCAATAAAGCCCCCTGCCCCACGTTTCTCCTTTCGTGCACGCGAAGGGAACAAGTGCTCCCTGAGCGTTTTAAGATTGCGTATGTGCGCGGCGGTTCTCCTGAACCGCCGCGCCGATACACATGAAGTGCCCAACGCGGCGGGTGCGGAGACCCGCCGCGCAAAGGCGCAGTGTATGCACGCAATCTTAAAACGCTACTGAGCCTTTCGAGACGAGAAAAGGAGAAGCAAATGAGGAAGTTATGGTTGCTGGGACTCGTGGGAGCCCTGGCGCTGGTTGTCGGCCCGATGGTGATCGCCTATGCCGAAGAAGGCGCGCCGGGGCCGAAGCGTGAGCGCAAGGCCGGCGATATGCCCAAGGGCGAACGTCCGCCCGAAATCATCCTGACCCCGGCCCAGCAGGAAGCGTTGCAGGCCCCGGTTGCCGCCCTCCAGGACGCCCTCGGTAAACTCAAGACGAAGTCCATCGATGTCCTCGGCGAGAGAGATGGCAAGGCGTTCGTCCTTCAAACCATCCGCAAGGCCCTGTGGACCGGAGAAGAGGGCAAGGCCCGCGACCGCGAGGGCAAGGCCCGCGGCGACCGCAAGCCCCGCGGCGACGCCGACAAGTAGCGCGGGGCCTTGTGCCCCGCGCAGACCGCGCGGGGGATAAACCCCCGCGCTACAATCGGGCGGCGGCCGGAGTTTAACCCGATACGGCCGCAGCCGCATCACGCCGGTCGCCCAGGCGACCGGGCAAAACGCAGCCACACCTTCATCACCAGGCCGACCAGCAGGGCCGCCAACCCCGCCACCGGGAACACGCCGAACAGGACTCCCACCACGCCGAGCACCAGGAGCACCGTGGACGCCGTCCGTTGGGCCGCATGGCCGAAGGAACCCCGCCGCGCCAGACGCCAGGCGATCCACACCAGCACCACGAGCCCAATCACCGCGCCCAGGCGCTCGGCGCCTTCCACCAGCCGCAGCGATGCGGCCGTGGCGGCAATCTTCATCTCGCCGCCCGGCGTCGTGAACCGGAAGAGGCGACCCCGCAGGGGCAACTCCACGTCGAGGCTGGCCAGGCCCGTCGGCGCCGCCGGCGCGGCCGCAGCCCCACCGCCGGCGGCAAACGATCCGCGCCTTCCTCCTTCCAGACCCTCAAAGCCGCCGATCTCGCGGCCGCGGCCCGTACCGGTCACGGCCAACGTGGTCCCGGCCTGGACCTGGAGGTCCATTTCGGCCCGCTTCTCGAGTTTCTCCTGGTAGCGCTGGACCACGTCTTCCTGTCCGCCCCGGCGCGGCGCCTGCTGGCGTTCCTGCGGACCGGCCTGCCGGCCTTGCCGCATCTGCTCTGCCGACTCCTGTGTCTGGGAAACATCGGGCTTGCCGTGGACCTGAACCTGTGCAAGGTCGGCGGCGGCCGGCTGATTCATCTGGGCGGCCTGGGGCTTGGCCTGGTTACTTATTATGCCGCCGACGTCCAGCCGCTGCTGGGCAGGGGCCTTCTGGTCCTTGGCGGCCGCCTTCTCGCCCTCCTGGAGCAAGGCGGGGTTTTCGAGTCTGTTCGTGGCGAGCCACTCGCGGTTGAACCGCCCGTCAACGGTTCCGAGCGAACTGCTGTCGGCCGGCCCCGCGGGCGGCGGCTGGACAGCGGCCCAGTTGTCGCCCAGCGTCTTGACCATGGCGCGGGCCCGGACGTTCCTCTGCCCGGCATAGGCATCGCGCAGAAGATCGTTGTTGCCGTACAAATCGACGGCCTCCTGCCTGGCCTGCTGCTGGATTTCCTTTTCCGCCGACTGAAGGATGACCTGGGCGTTGGCGGCCTCGGTCTGGAGGTTCTTGTTGTAGGCATAGCCCGAGACGTCGCCCTGCCACTGCTGCATGCTCTGGGAGAGGTTCTTGAGGTTCGACATCGCGCGGGTCTTCTCGAACGGGTTGCCGAAGCGCAGGGCCTGAACGAGGCCCTCGGCCATCTTGTTCTGGTACGAGAGGATACCGGCATCGAACTCGCCCTCTTCGGTCACGCGTCGCATCGAGCCGCGGAAGTACAGCCACTCGGCCGTCTCGGGCAGATGCAGTTGGACCTGGCTCAGGTCCACGTTGATGTTGACGGTGCGGATGAGGGGGAACTCCAGCGCCAGGCGCAGGGCGGCCAGCGGCGGCAACTTGCCGCCGTACTTCAGGACCACCGCGTAGTCCAGGTCGCCGGCGGCCGTCTTGACGAGCGGAATGCGCACCCGCCCCGCGCCCGCCGCCCCCGCTCTTCGCAGCCCGCCGGCCGCTTCCACCCTCCGCAGCGGGTCGCCGCGGCGACCTGCGGAGGACGGGTCGGCGGGCGAAGGAGAGTCGGGCAGCACGACCGGCTTCACGGGCTCGCCCGCCACCTGGGCCGTCCAGAGCGCCGCCCCCAGGGGCAGTTGAATCTCCAGGAACTGCTCCGTGCGATTGTCGATGTGGTAGATCTGCTGGGCCCGGTAGGCGCCGCTAGAGTCCATCACCAGGACGGCCTCGGCCAGGCCGATGCGGCCCTTGGCCGTCTCGACGGCCTTGCGTTGGTTGGTGCGGAACGCCAGGAGCGGTTTCTCGGCCCCTGCGGCCACGATGAAGGCGGAGGTCTGCCCGCCGCGAAGCATCCCGGCCACGACCGCCCACTCCTTCTGCTGGCGGCTGAGGGGCTCCAGGCCATCGCTCTTCTCGACGACCGTCTCGTCGCGGCCGGCGCTCTCGACGGCCACGTACCGCCGGTCGGTCCGGCCCGTCTCGACCACGGGAATGGGCGCCTCGTGCACCGCATCGGTCAGCAGGCGGTCGTTCTCCACGAGGACCTTTAGGTCCCCCATCACCTCGTCCTGGAGCGCCAGGCGCACGCGCAGCGGCTGGTTAAGAACGGGCTCGGCGCCGATGGGCGTAACGGTCTTCTGCCGCAGCATCGGCACGCTGATCCGCGCATCTTTCATCCACGCGGGCACAAGGAACGAGACCTCGCGGATGCCGGCATTCTTGATGGTCCAGTTCACCAGGACCGCGTCCTCGATGGCCCGGTCCGTGATGCGCGAGTTGGTCACCGTGAAGCAGGAAACGTCGGGGTCGCCTTTGGCGACCGCCAGCCGCCCGGCATAGTCGGCCTCGGACCAGTGCAGCGCCAGTTGCGCCAGGCGCCGCTGACTCTCGGCCAGCCAGCCGAAGACGCGCTCCAGGAGCACGCGCTCGACGTTCTTCAGGGCCTCGGCCTTCACCTCAAGCGACGGGTCGGCCTGGACCACGATGTCGCCCTGCTGGCGCTGGACGTCGAGGACTTCCAGGTGCGGCAGGTCGAACGCCAGGGCGGGCTTGTCCTGCCCGAGTTTGCCCTGCACCAGGATGGCCGTCTCGCCCTCGATGCCGGCGCCCAGGTGGACGGTGAGGACCTGGCGTCCGCCCTCCTGGGTCAACGCCCACTCAAACGCACCGGGGGCCTGCACGCGGTCCAGCGTCAGGTCGGCCGGCACGACGATGCGGGCGCGGTACAGCGGCCGGCCCTGGGCCGTGATGAGCACGCGCGACTCCATCGTGCGTTCCTGCTCGGAGGCGCGGAGGATCGTCTGGACCACCGCCGAGGTCCGCGCCTTGACCGGCTCCGCCGCCAGGCGCACCGTAAACGGCACCGCCACGAACTGGTAGGCCTGGTACGGGCGGATGCCCAGGGGGCTCTCGTCAGAGTCGCCGGCGGCGTCAGAAAAGGTGTCAGGAACCCTACGTCTTAAGGTTCCTGACACCTTTTCTGAGCCGGCCCGCGGCTCGGGCGGCAGGTCGGTCCGCGTGACGCCCGAGGTGCTCACCGTGCGGACGTCCAGCAGCGGCGAGCGCCGGATGACCAGGCGCCCGCTGTGCCGGATGGCCCCGACGACGCCCACCAGGGGGGCGTCGAACTCGGCGAGCGCCCCGGCGCCCACCGGACCCGGTCGCCACAGGGTGACCGTGAAACTCTCGGTCGCCTTGGTGCGCTTGAGCAGGGTGACCTCCAGCGTCCGGCGGGTGAGAAGGCCGGCGGGCACGCCCGTCTCGGCCGCAACGTCCTTGACCTCCCAGCCGCGCACGTTCGCGCCCTCGACCTTCGATAGGGTGTACCCCTCGGGCACCTCGACGGAGAAGAACTCGCGTTCGCCGCGGCGGAACTCCAGCGCGAGGGTCCAGCGGAGGCGCAACTGGTCTTCCTGGACCTGGAGGTCGGCGGCCGACTCGGCCGTCAGGGTCTGGTCAATCTGCCCCTCCCCGACCTTGGGCCGCCACTGGATGCTGATGGCGCCGGCGGCGCCGAGGGCGGTGCGGATCGTCTCGTCGGCGGCCTTGGTCTCGTACGCCCGGCGGTCGGCGATGCCGCCCAGGCGGACCTCGGTGGCCGCATCGGGAACGCGGAGCACCAGGGCGGTCGCCGGGGCGGCCGGCAGCCGCCCTTCGGCCACGCGCCACCCGCCGCGCTTCTCCAACTTCATGCGGACCGCCAGGTCCAACTTGTGCCGCCCCTGGCCGGAGGCGTACAGGACGACGAACGCGCGCGGCGGACCGAACGTGCCGGGCGGGCTCAGGTTGACGATGTGCAACTGGGCGCTGCCCTGCCGGGTCTCCTGCGGCACCGGCGGCGGCTCGGCCTGCGTCACGCTCAGGCGCGCGGGCTTGCCATCGAGGTCGGCCCTGGCCAGGACGCCGCCCTCCAGGGGCAGCGGGATGGTGGCATAGCCGTCCGTGTACACGTCGATTTCAACGGCGCCCTCGAACAGGACGTACTCGTCGCCCTGGAGGGCGGCCGTGAAGGCCGCGCCGGCCAGCGCGTACGGCGCGGGCGGGGGCCGGGTGCCGATGGGCTTCTCGGGATACGCAAGGTTCCACAGTTCAACATACTTATCATACGGGATGAGCAGCCGGTCGGCCCCCCGGATGCCGGTCCCGGAGGCCGGGTCGTACGGCAGGAGGATGGCGTCCTCCGGCACCTTGACGGGCTCGGGCGGGGGCGCCAGTTGAATGACGTACGGCGGCATGGCGGGCTCGGCCGCCTGGGCCGCGCCGGCCCCCGCCGCCGTCACGACTGCGCCGGCCGCCAGCATCACCAGCGCCGCCGCGGCCGCGCTCGGCCACAACAGACGGTGGACCTTCTTCGCCATCCACCGCACCAGCGCCGCCGCGAGGAAGTACGGAACCAGGAGGCATGCGGCAAAGAACATGCCGTTGGTCACCAGGGCCAACTCGATGCGGCCCGTCATCACCGGCACGAGCGTCGCCACCAGGGCCACGCCGAGAAGGAAGGCCGTCTTGCGCCCGGCGGACCGGAGGGTCATCGCCAGGCCCACCAGCAACACCGCCAGCGCCAGGCCCCACGCCAGCGAGTCCAGCCGGTGAAGGTTCACAACGACAAGGCCCAGACGCGGGTCGGCGCCCAGGCTCTGGAACGTCATCGGCGGCGGGCCGGTCCGGTCGAACTCGATGAGGAGGCTTGAAAAACCTTCCAGGGCCCAGCCGGCCTTGCTTTTCTCCACCGGCGGCTTCTTGCCCGGCGCGGACTTGGCCGGCCGGGGTGTGGCCGTAGGGGGAGGCGGCGGCGCTTCGGCCGGCGCCGCCGGAGGCGGCGCCACCGTCGGGGCTCCCGCGACCACCACCGTCGCCCCCGGGCCCCCCACCGGCGCCGTGGCCACCGTGGGACCTTGAATTGTTGTCTCGCCACTAAAAGTTGTGGCGCCGTGCAGACGGAGCGTGCCCGTGCTGCGGACAGGCCCGCCGCGCGCCCAGACGGCCATGGCGTCGCCGTTGACGTCCGTCGGGGCAAGTTCTCCGGCCTTAGCGCCGGCCGCGCCGGCTACCGTTTCGTCCCAGCCTTCAGCGGCCCTCTTGGATTCCGACGCGGCAGACGGCGCAAACGCATACCGCTCGCTGCCCACCTCCTTAATGAGGGACATGGAACCCATGCTGAAGACGCCCAGGGCCGTGCCGATGGCGCCGGAATCAAAGTCCACGCCGCCGCCGGCCGCCCAGAGTCCGCCCGCCACCAGGGCCGCGGCCAGTTCCGGCCGCTCGATCTCCTCCGTCGCCACGCTGCCCTCGGAGCGGATAACCTTGTACCCGGCGGGCAGGTACACCTGCCACCGGAGGTCGGCCAGCGGGACTTCGACTTTCTGGGTTCCCTGGCCGCCGTGGAGGTACAGGCGCGGGGCCTCGGCCTCCAGGCCGCTCCAGAGGCCGAGGGTCGCCACGGCGGGCGCCTCGTACAGAAACGCCAGGTCGCGGACCACCGTCTCGCGGGCGGGGCCGCCGGTCGCCTGGGCGACCGCGGGCAGGCTGACCAGGAGGCTGTCGCCTTCGCGTTGCGGCTTGATGGACTTGCCGTCGAGCGCAGCCGACCACAGCGTTGAGCCCTTAGGCAGCCGGATCTCGAGGAACAGGGCCTTGGTGCGCAGGAGGAACCGCGCGGCCGTCTGGGCCCGTACGGGCCAGATGCGCGTGGCCAGTTCGGCCCGCTGGACGACGGCCGGCGGCAGGGCGTACTGCGGATGGCGCGAGACCGCCACCTTGACCGGGGCCGGCTCGCCCAGGAACCCGTAGGCCCCCAGGAGCCGCCGCCCGGGCTGGTACTCGGCGTCGGCCAGTTCGCCCACATCGACCTTGCGCGGGGCCTCCGTCACCTGGACCTGGAGTTCCGGGCTGCCCTCGACCGACACCAGGCCCGACTGGTACGCCACGCGGTCGGCCACGATGAGCGGCAGGGCATAGTCCTTGAGTTCGGCGGCGGGCAGGCGCATCTGGAAATCGACGGCCAGGCGGACGGGGCCCTTGCGGCTGTCGGCCAGGACGGCCGTCCAGCGGCGCTTCTCGGCGCCCTTCTCGCCGACGAGTTCGCTCGTGTATTCCTTGAGCGCGACGCCGCCCAGGCCGCGCACCGAGAGGGCCTCCGGCGTGTCCTTGGGCAGCAGGAACTTTAGAAGCCGCGTCCGGGCCTCGGTCACATCGTACGCCAGTTCGTAGTGGGCGGCCAGCGCATCGCGGTCTACGCGGAAGAACGACCACGTGCGGGCCGTGGCGCGCGGCAGCGTCCGCTCGATCGCAAGGCGCGCCTGGTACGGCTGGCCCTCGTAGCGATACGCCAGGGCCGCTTGGGCGCCGGCCAGTCCGTACCTGGCCTTTTCGTTTTCATCGAGCGGCGTGAGGCGCTCCAGCACCTCCGGCCGCACGAGGAGATCGTCGCGGGCATCGACGGCCACAGCGCCGATGTCGCGGGCCGCGCCGGCCATCGCAAAGACCGGGAAGTCCACGGTGGCGGCCGTCCAGTCGCCGAACCAGTCCTTGGGAACGCGGACGGGGGTGAAGAAGACCCGGCGCTCTTCGCCGGCGGCCGCGCCACCCGCCAGCCGCACGTGCACGCGCCCGGCCTGGCCCGCGGCGCCGTAGCGCTCAAACGCCAGGGCCTCGCCCTTGTCGGTGGTGACGGCGGTGACGTCCCAGCCGGCGGGCACGGAGAAATCGAAGCCGAACAGTTTCTCGGCCTCCGGCACCATGGCGAACCCGCCGCGAACCTGCTGCCCGCCGTCCTCCAGAACCAGGAGGAGGTTCGTGGTCACGAGCACCTTGGCGGGCGGCTTGACGAACCGGGCCGTCAGGCCGAACTGCATCTGCGGGGCGTAGTAGGCCACGACCGGGCGGATGCGGACCGCGCCCGGCTCGGCCGCCAGGACGGTGGGCGGCAGCGCCGCCGCCAGCACCGCGGCGTCGATGGGGATGAGGCCCTCGGGCGCCACGTCCTCGGCCTTCAGGCGGTCTTCCACCAGGAGGCCCACCACGGCCACGTGGCCGGCCACGTCGAGCGGCTCCAGTTTCGGGAACGTCCACGGGGCCAGGGCCAGGACGTCGTACGGCTCCGTGCCCCTGCGGGTGCGGATGGCCGAGAGCGCCAGAACGACTTTGTCGGTGGTCTCCTCGCGCAACTGAACGTCCAGGATCCGCCGGCCCGCCCGTACCGCATCGCGGTCCTCCGTCACGCTCCAGCGGGCCAGCAGCGCCGACTCGACGCTCGTGACCTCGAAATCCTGCGGCAGCGCAAGGCGGAACCGGTCGGTCGCCTGGTGCAGAATCGCCATCGAAACGGTGGCATGCAGGCGCTCGTACCCCTGCGTGATTTCATCGATCAGGATGCTGCGGGCCACGATGATGCGGTCCCGGCGCTTGAGGCGGCTGTTGAGGCTCAGGACGAGCGACACGTCGCCCTTGGGCGGCAGGAGCCAGAGACGCGTCTGGCCGGCCGCCTCGTCGAACACCCGCTGGGACACCGGCGCGCCGGACTTGACCTCCACGTCGCCGGGGACCACCAGCGAGAGGCGTGCGGCGGGCGGCATCGGGATGCGGAACGCCAGGACCTGCGTGGCGGCGGTCGTCTGGAGCGGCGCCACCATCTCCAGGACCAGTGTGTGCCGGCCCTTGCCCTGGACGAAGAGCGTCAGGCGCCCGTCGTCGGCCAGGCCCACCGGGGCGCCGCGCCCGTCGAGCGTGGCGGAAGAGAGGCCCACGCCCGCCACGTCCAGGCCGACCGCGTGAAGGCCGTCTTCCAGGACGCTCACGGTCAGGGTGCCGGTTATCTCGGCCCGCTCGTCGCCGAGGGTGGCGGCGTACTCGGCCGAGGCAACCAGGGCGGGCACGGGCGCGCGGCTATCGGCGGTCTTCTTGGCCTTGGCCAGGAGTTCATCGTACTGCTGGCGCGACAGGAGGACGCGCTCGGTCTTGCCTTCCAGGAGGATGTTGAGGTCCTCGAAAGGCACGAAGAGTTCGCGGACCTTCTCCTCAGACTTGGGGTCCGGCGTTGGGGATTTGAGATTTGAGATTTCAGATCTCAGATTGGAGATTTCAGATTTCAGATTGGCAGCGGGCGCGGCTTGTTCCACGGCCAGCGCGGACGCGGCGAAGAAAGTCAGCGCCGCCGCCGCAAACAGAAGAACGACGGGTGGCATGCCCACGGCCCCGGGCAATTGCGGATTGCGAATTGCGAATTGCGGATTTACGGCAAAAGAAGCATGGCCGGCGGCGGGTTCGTTGTTGTTCAATCCGCAATCCGCAATCCGCAATCCGCAATGGCTCGCGGGCATGCCACCCACACAAGGAATCGGTATCGTAGAGGGTTTACGCATGGCTGGACCCTCCCTGGCCGCCGGCCTGCGGCGGACCGCCGAGGCCTCCGGCCTGGCCGCCGCCAGGCGGAGGTGCGGCAGGAGGCGGGGCCGGCGCGGGCGGCTTGGCGGCGCGAGCCTGGGCGGCCGCCTGCCGCGCGGCCTCGTGGGCCTTCCGGCGCGCAATCAGACGCGGGTCGCGCGGACGCGTCCACAGCACGTACCACAGCGCCCACAGGACCAGCACGATGAAGACGGCGGCCACCAAGACCAGGTTGACCGCCTGCCGCGCAAACGTCGGCGCAAAAACGCCCACGAGCACCAGGAGCACGATGAACGCCCCTGCCGCCACCAGGCGCACCGCCGCCCGCGTGAACCCGAGGACAATGCCCGCCACGAGGACGGCGCCAAAAATGGCGGCGGCCAGCCAGTCGTGGTCCATCGCCACGAGCCTCAGGGCGCCCGCGGGCGGGGCGGCCGGCCCGACCGCCTCGAACAGGTAGTGGCGCCCATCGGTCGGGAAGTTCTCCTCCGGGTTGCCCTGGACCGCCAGGTCCTTGCGGACCCAATCCTTGATGAGGAACTTGTCCTCCTGGCGCGCCCGGGGCTTCAGGCCCGACCGCGTGACGGCCCAGACGATCTCGTCGGTCCACGGGCCGACGGAGCCCAGGTAGTCCCACTCCTGCGGCATATAGACCGATAGAAATACTTTCTGGATCGCCGGCTCTTCCGGAAACGCCGGGCACTCCACTCGCACGGCCCCTGCGGGGACGCTGTACCGGAGTTCCAGGAGGAACGTCTCGTCGGCCTTCTGGCCCACCAGGGGGACGAAGAAGGTGTTGCCCTCGGCCTCGCCGCGCTCCAGGCCCACGGGGCGGCCGTTCAGGCGCACCGGCTCGGTGTCGAACGTCACGCCGGCCGGCAGTTGGATCATCAGCCGCTGCCGCGCGCTTCGCATGCGGTACAGGGCCTGCACCGGCCAGCGGTCGCCGCGCGTCACCACCGTGCGGACCAGGGCCCGCTCGATGCTGGTGCGCTTGACGTCCTCCAGTTTGTACATCGTGGCCACGACCGCCAGCGTCCAGTCCTCCTGGAACTCCAGCGCCCGGGCCGCCCCGGGGACGCTCGCCCCCGGCATGAGGTCGTTCTGCGGGTCGATGGGCCGGAGGCCCGCCACCTTGCCGGGCTCGGCGGCTTCCTGGATGTCGAGGGTCTCGGTCTTGGCCAGGACGATCTGGCCCCACGCGCGGTACACGCCGCGCGGGATGAGACGCGGGATGGCCAGCGACACGCTCTTGCCGATGTCGAGTTTTTCGATCTTGCGTTCCCAGGCCAGTCGCACCTGGACCTGTCCGAGGAACTCGGTCTCGCCCGCCAGCGACCACGCCTCGTAGCCCTCGGCAAGGTCCTTCAGGGCCGACGGGTCCTCGATGACCTGGCGGCGGACGCGGTCGGTAACCACCCGCACGTCGGGCGCCAGGTCCTTCGGGACGTCCACGCGGAGGCTCTTGACGCCGCTGTAGAGGATGTCATAGAAGAAGGTCGCCTCGTACTTGACGACGCCGGAGTCGATGCGGGCCACGAGCAGTTGCCGCACCGTCACGTGAGGCTTGCGGCGTTCGGCCGCCACGGCCAGCGTCACGGGGTCCTGCGTGTAGGCGAAGGCCAGGACGGACCGCTCGGCCGGTCCCTCGGTGCTCGAAAGGCCCCGCAGCGCCTCGCTGACGGTGATGCTGCGCAGGCCGTCGCTCTGGGTGGGGTTGACGGTGATGCTTTCGGGCGAGTAAACGATGAGGCGGCCGGTCTCGCGCTGGACCGAGGCGGGGACGACGCGCGGCAGGGGCAGCGCGATGGCGGCGGCCTTGCCGGTGGGCGCCAGCAGGTCCGGTTCGCGCAGCGGCCGGTGCAGGTGCACCTCCAGGGCCACTTTGCCGAGGGCCTTGCGTGAGAGGTTCACCAGGAGGCGGGTTTTCTTCTCGCCCTCCAGGTGATGGGCATCGACCTGGGCGGGCGGCGCGTCGCCCGCCTGGACGCCGGTCACGCGGCGCACGTCGAAGCCTTCCGGCACGTCGAGTTCCAGGCGGAACACCCCGGCCCGCTCGATCGCGTAGACGGTCACCACGCGCATCCAGAGTTCCTCGGTGGCCAGGTGCATCTCGGCGAGGGTGTCGGCGATGATGCGCGGCTGGACTTTCTCAACGCGGAGCGTCAGGCCGAACGGCAGCGCGGCGTAGCGGTACGAGAAGTCCCACTTGCCCCTGGCCAGGCCGGGCGGCAGTTCCCCGGCGTCGAGTTGGGCCAGGCCCGAGCGCTCGGCGGCCTCGGCCCGCAGGCCCGAAGCCACCTGGACGACCACCACGCCCTGCTGGCGGCCCACGTTGAGGGCCTTGACCACGGGCACCTTGACGTCCAGGGCCTGGTCGCCGCCGAACTTTTCGAGTTCCACGACGAGGGTCTGGGCGGCCTTGGCCGGCTCGAAGAGTTGGACCGAGACTTTCTGCGCTTCGCCCGCGGGCGCCACGGACCACTCGCGCACGTTGGCGTCGAACACGTTGACGACCTTCTGGTCGGCGGGGACCTCGACCTCCAGGCGCGCCAGTTCCGCGCGGCTGATTTCGTACGCGAGCGTCGCGCGGGTGCGCGTGACGCCCTCGTCGATGGCGGTCTGCTGCTCGACCTTGACGGAGGCCAGGGCCTCGAGGCCCTTGGCGCCCTCGGCCTTGGGCGTCCAGTCGATGCGGACGGTCGGGGCGGCCCCGACAAACGCCTGGACCACCGTTTCATCGGCCTTGGTGCCGGCCGCCGGGGGCACCTCCGTCGCCGCCAGCAGCGGGTGGATGTTCACCTTGACGCCCGATTCCGGTATCCGCATCTCCCACTTGCTCACCGGGGCCTGCGGGCTCTCGAACGAAACGCTGTTCTGCCCCGGCGCCTTGGTGTACGCCTTGGCGAACCCCAGGGCCAGCGTGAACGACTGCGGGGCCTTGCCCTTTTTCTCGACGAGGAGTTTGTAGCCGCCGGCCGGGTCGGCCACGAGACGGGCGGGCTGGTCGTCGAGCGTCGCCTGCGCGAGGCCCACGTCGCCCAGGCGCAGCGGCACCTCGACCCAGCCTTCCTTGAGGACCTCGATCTTCAGGACGGCCGCAACCTTGACGACGTCCTTGCCGATGGTCGCCTTGTTGTCGATCTCGGTGATGAGCGCATCGACGGGCGGCCTGGCCTCGCCGGGCGGGCGGCCAGCGTCGCGCGCGGCCTGCCAGAGGGCCTGGAACTTTTCGTAGGGCAGAAAGACGCCGCGGCCCTCCTTCTCGAAGACCTCGCGCAGTTTGGTGTACGGGATGTAGATGCTCTCTTCCCTGATGACCTTGGCGGTCTCGGGCGAGAGCGCGGTCGCCGCGGCGACCGCGGCAGCCGGCGCCGCAGGAGGCGCGGCCTTTTCGGGCGGGGCGCCCGCGGCCGCAAAGGCCCATGCCGAAATCGCCGACGCCAGGACGGCCAGGAGCAGCAATCGCGAGGGGTTCATGATCGTGTCCTCAAAAGTGCGTAGGGTCGCTTCCATTAATAGACGCTGTTGGATCCCGTGCAGTTCTCCACTTTCTAGCACGCGTCCGCCCGCAAGCCAGAAAATTGCGGAAGACGGATGCGGACGACGGACCATTGTAACCGGCCTGCAACCGGTACGGTGTAAAGGCTTTGTAAAGGCGTGGCGCGTCCAGCCGGCGGCAGGCGGCGCCGTTGTCCGGCAACAGGAGACGGTCGGCACAGGAGAAGGTCAACGCGTGCGCGTGGCCCGGCTCGTTATATCGCACACGCGTTCTCGTTGGGTCGTCCAAGGCTCACACCATGTGGAAGAACAGCATTCAAGATCACGGGTTGGCAAGTCGGAGATCCGCCGCGGCGGGCAACCCGTGGCACGTGACCAGCGGCATGTCACTGCTGGTACGCCATTTCGCCGCCGATCAGGGTGAGCGAGACGTTCACGCCCTGGTCGAAGAGGACCACGTCGGCGTCCTTGCCGGGGGCGAGGGAGCCCTTCGCGCGGTCGCAGCCCATGGCCCGGGCGGGGCTGAGCGTGGCCATCTCGACCGCCTGCTGGAGCGTCACACCCGCAAAGCGCATGACGTTGGCCACCGCCCGGTCCATCGAGAGGACGCTCCCGGCCAGCGTGCCGTCGGCCAGCCGCGGCGCCCCATCGACGACGCCGGCGTGCTTGCCGCTCACGCAGTCGGTGATGAGGCACGTGCGGGCGACGCCCTTGCAGGCGACGGCCATGCGCACGACGGCCGGGTGCAGGTGCACGCCGTCGCAGACGATCTCGACCGCTTCGATTGCGGACCCGCTCTTCGCAGCCCGCCGGCTGCTTCGGCGGGCGAAGAAGAGTTGCGGATTGCGGATTGAACGGGCGGCAAGGAAACTTGTGCGGGGTTCGTCCCGGACCGTTTCTTCAAATCCGCAATTCGCAATTCGCAATCCGCAATGGCCCCTGCGGCGGGCGGCGTTTGTCAAGAAAGGGTTGGCGGGGACGCCGAAAACAAAGCGAGCCCCCGGGCCGAGGCCGGGGGCTCGCCGGCAACGTACTCATAAACAGGCTCAGCCGCACGCCTCAGGCCGCGCGGCGGCGCTCATGAGCGCGCGTTCCTTGCGCGGCGGGTCGGAAGACCCGCCGCGCCAAGCACGCGAATCGAAATCCAGCGTCGGCGTCTCAGCGTGCCCTGCGGCGGCTGATGATCGCCAGCGCACCCAGCGCCAGCAGCGAGAGCGTCGCCGGCTCGGGCGACTGCGGGTTCAGGTTCCAGAACTCGCCGATCACAACCGGGGGCGACGCCGCGGCGACGACCTCCGCGTGGAGCAGCGCCTCGTAGCCGGGGCCCGCCTTCTCCTGCGGAATCTGCGCCAGGAATACGTCGAAGAACGAGTCCGGCACGCCGTAGATGGTGTCCCCATAGGCGATTGTAGTGCCGTCCGGGCGTTTGGGGAAAACCTCGTAGGCCGCGAGGGTGTCCAGGATCAGGCCGCGGTTGAGGTCTTCCAGGTCCAGCAACTCCGCCGGAATATTCACGAACGTCCGGATGTGGGTCCAGCCGGCCTCCCCACCCGAGTGGTCCTTATACCAGCCCGGGGCAATCCTCAGTTCCATGTAGATCTCGGGGTCGTACACGACCCTGGTCTGCTCATACGTGATCGCCGTGGACAAGCCCTGCTTCACACCGTTCAACGTCCAGTAGGCGTCCAGGACCAGGCCGGACCCTTTCATGTAGAGGCCGCCGTGGGCAATGCCGCCCTGAGGGATCCACACCGGCATTAGCGGCGTCCCCGACCACGTCATGATGGTGTCCAGGTCGTTGTCGCCGTCATAGTCCCAGTGGTTGATGGCAAACTTGGTCCAGGGCCCCATGTTGACCTTGGTGGGATCGAGGGGATTCGGGTTGAAATTGGGGTCGTCCACCACGATCTCCAGGTCGTTCACGGCGACGCCCGTCATGTTGATGAAATCCCAGTTAAGCCACGGATCGTGCCATACCGGGACCGGGTCGCCTCCGCCCTGCGCCGCAGATCCTGCCACCGCCATCACAAAGAACAAGCCTACAAGCAAAGTATTCCGCTTCATAAGACACCTCCTCCACGAAAGAAAACAGGGTTATTGCGGCGCGTACTCGGTCGCCACACGTTTCCCCCAGCGGACTAAGCAGCACACGGCGCACTTCGTCTCGCCTGGCTGCTCCGGACTACCCTTGCATCTGTCTGCATCTTCGGGCTCAACCCCTCTCGGGCTCCCTAGGGCCCCGGTCCATAGTGTTTTCGAGCCCTACCCACCTCCTTTCCCGGCCGCGGGGCCGCACCGGCCCCCCGGTTGTGTTCGCCCCCAATAAAAGGGCCGCCCCCCGACTTACTCCGTCGGAGGTCGGCCCGATAGCAACCACCGCGCCGCCACGAAAAAAAATGGGCCGCCTCCCTTACCGGAGACTAGCCCCGCAACACTTTCCCTACCCAGCGCCTAAGGTACTCCCTCCAAAAACTAAGAATACCACATAAACAGCCCATTGTCAAAAGAAAACGCAGATTTTTTTGCACCGAATTGAAATCAGAGTAGCCAAACGTAGCCTAAATGCTACGGCATGAGGCGAACGGCCGCGCGAAAACGCACACGCGGATGTCGCCCGAGACGCCGAAGGTCCAACCGCGCCCGGGCGCCTACGGCCCCGCCTCCAGCCGTTTGATGCGGATGGTGCGGAATTGCACCGGGTCCGAATGCCCCGCAAAGCCGAAGTACCCCGTCGTGCGGTCCTTGCCGGGGTGCGGGTGATTGGCCAGGAACTCGGTGACCTTCGAGAGGTCGCAGTTCAGAACGACTGAACCGTTGAGTTCCACCTTGAGGGTCGATCCCTTGACGGTGACCTCCTGGAAGTTCCACTGCCCGGCCGGGCGCAGGTATCCGCGGGCGGCGGCCACCATGCCATAGGCCGAGCCGTGGTACTGGCGGGCGTCGAGTTTGGCGTATTCCTCGTGCTCGCTGTCGAGCACCTGGAGTTCGCACATGCCCGTGTAGGCGGTGTCGCCCTGGCCGGGGTAGCGGAGGGCCAGGCCGTTGTTGCCGGCGGGCGGAATCAGTATCTCCAGCCGCGCAACGAAGTCGCCGTACTCCTGCCTGGTGTAGATGGTGCCGCCCTTGCCGGGCTTGCACATGAGGGTGCCGTCCTGGACCTTGTAATTATCGACCGGGCCGGCCCAGCCGTCGAAGTCTTTGCCGTTGAAGACCGGGGTGAAGCCCTCGTCGCCCTTCCTGGCGAGGATGGCGTTGGCCTCATCGGGGGGAATCTCGCGGACGAAGATGTTGCGCCAGCGTATCTCGCCGCCGTGCGTCTGCAACTGGATGGGGCCCTTCGGGAAGAGCGGCACCTTGCGGTCCCAGTAATTCTCCATGATGGCGTGATCGACCACGAGTTTATCGTTCAGGTAAACGGTCGTGCGTGCGCCCACCTGGAGGATGCGCAGGCTGTTCCACTGACCGAAGGGTTTGTCGGCCAGGACGAGCGGGTCCTTGCCGGGCGCGCCGGCGCTATTGTTCCAGAGTCCGCCGGAGCCTTTGGCTGCGCCGATGTTCCATTTGCCGCCCGCCTCGGTGTAATCCCATATCTGGACCTGCGGCGTGCCGCGCAGGTACACGCCGCTGTCGGCCTTGGCAACGGTCTTGTACTCTACCAGGAGTTCGATGTCGCCGTAGTCCTTGTCGGTGGTCAGGTAGAGGCCGCGGCCATCATTGACGAGTTCGCCGTTTTCGACGGACCAGTGCTTCTTGATGTCCTCGAGGCTCGCGGCAAAGGTCTTGGCCCGCTCTTCATCGCTCAGGGCCCAGATCTTGCGGGGATCCTGCGTGTCCGCGCCGTGCCAGCCGGAGAGGTCCTTGCCGTTGAAAAGGGCCGTGAAGCCCTGCGGCGGCGAGACCTGCCCGTACGGGCCCGTACTGGGCGGCGGCGAGACCTGCGCGTACGGGCCCGTACTGGGCGGCGGCGCCGCCGACACCAGAAAGATGGCCCCCGCAACGGTTGCCGCAGCCACCAGCGTCCGGACGTGCATGCGCTGTCTCCTTCCACTTTTCGGGCCCGTACGGGCCGGCCCCGGCACACCACCGCCGTAACTCTAGCGACCGGGGCCGAAAACGCAACGGGATAAGGCCGCTTTTCAGGTGACACCCGGCCCGCCGGACCTTATAATTATCCGCGTACCGTGAAGAGGAGGGGGCCCATCACGTTAAAGGAGGAAGTCATGTCGCCGAAATCATCAAGGCGGGAGTTCCTGCAAGCCACGGCCGCCTGCGGAGCGCTGTGGTTCGTGGCAGCCGGCTGCGGCCCGAAGGGCGGCCTGGTGCGAGAAGCGGCCCCCGCCGCGTCCGCTGCCTCCACCAAGGTCATCAGCCCCGGCTGCCGCAAGTCCAAGGTCCAGGTGGCCAAACTTTACCTGGGCAAGCCCCAGGCCCCCTGGCCGACGCCGCAACTGGACCTGGCCGATGAGATGAAGAGTTACGAGGCCGACTTCGCGCGGATGCAGAAGGACTTCGACGATGTCGATTTCGTGGTCAACCAACTCGTGACGTCCGAGAGCCAGGTCCAGGCCGTCAAGGACAAACTCCAGGCGGCCGATGGGGTCCTGCTGATTCACCTCTCGATGGGCGCCCTGGGCATGGTCAAGGAAGCCCTGACCGCCGGCAAGCCCACCGCCCTCTTTGCCGCGCCGTACTCCGGCCACGAGTGGACCGGCTTCGG
>Ga0315289_10003578_pt1 | contig 23437 bp, 15 predicted proteins | sample YL17G11_40_MG_FD_203452 | JGI IMG/M metagenome (GOLD analysis project Ga0315289, IMG submission 203452) | Sediment microbial communities from Yellowstone Lake, YNP, Wyoming, USA - YL17G11_40 | ecosystem: Environmental > Aquatic > Freshwater > Lake > Sediment | place: USA: Wyoming | collected...
GAATATAATAAAGAATAATTGGAAGTTTATATTCTATTCAGATATAAAAAACTATTTTGAGAAAAACAAAAAGAACAAAAAAATCGATTTGAGCGATTTTGAGAAATTGTTTAAGTTACCAAAAGAAGCGAGACCAATTCAAAATTCATTAGATATATAACTTATAGCTAACGTCCCCGCCTTCATCGCCTCGTAACATATTGTCTGCTTACGCAGTTGTTGATATTAAGAAAAAAACTATGGCAATAAAAAACTTCGATGCCAAAGAAATTCTACTCTGCTCACTTCGTTCCACTCCTTGCCACGCTACGCTATCCTTTCAGCCTTGACAGATACAAGTTGTGGCGGGGTTACCCCTACCCCGCCACATAAAAAGGTCGAGGGTAAGGGTTCACCCTGATGGGATTCACCCTGAAGGGTACCCTCGACCAACCAGCGATATATTTTAGAATCTTGGTGTATCTAAATTATATCTTTTCGACCTTTATTGCCTGAGGTCCTTTTTGTCCCTGCCCTTTGTCGAAGCTAACTTTGTCACCCTCTCGAAGGCTTTTGTATCCTTCACCCTGGATTTCAGAGAAGTGTACAAACAGGTCCTGTCCTCCGTCATCCGGAGTAATGAATCCATATCCTTTGGACTCATTGAACCACTTTACCGTGCCCTGTATCACAAAATCACCTCCTTCCTTTTTATAAATAAAAAACCACGAAAGTCTCAAAAAATAAGCTTTCGTGGCAGAATATTTCGACCTAACAAAAACCTATCTTAACTTTCCTACCTATACTTCAATGAAGTATACGCATTATTTTTGTTATTTAACAAGATTCCCACATATTTTTATTATCGGTTTTGAATGGAGAACATTGAGAGTAAACTGATAGAAAAAAGGTAAGTTTGCAGGTCGATCAGTTTGGAGGTCAACCCCGCCAAAGGCGGGGTTGACAAATAAGAATTTGTAAAGCAGGCTTCGCCATGCTTGAACTAATTTTCTTCACTCAATTAGAGATGCTTTACTTCGTTCAGCATGACAAGTGAGGTTTTCATGTTAGGGTGGGGATTGCACCCCCATCCTATGATTGTGGATATGGGCACAAACCCTATCCGATCACTCAGAACCTCTCCCCCATACCCCCTCTCCATACTTATGGAGAGGGGGACAAAGGGGGTGAGGTAAAAAATTTCTTGCCTCTCAAAGTGAGAGAAAGCTTAATAACTTGGTCCGAATTCCTTTTTGAAAACTTCAGCTAACTTTGCTCCCCAATTGTCTAAAGCTTCTAATTTTCCAAAGAAGAATCTGAGCACCGGAGGCTCCTCCACGAATTTTAATCCTTTAACTTTGTCCCGGTGCTGGTGTAACCATTTTATTCTGTCCACCACATATTCGATGTGAGACATGGTGTAAGTTCTCCTCGGAACGGCAAGGCGCGACAGTTCCAGATCGGAGTATACTTCATTTCCGTCCTGGTCTCGGTCCATTGAAATGGTGCCTCGCTCCATACTTCTTACCCCGGAGGCGATGTAAATTGCCGCCGACAAAGCTCCGGCTGGGTATTGGGATTGAGGAAGATGGGGCAGAAATAACTTGGCATCGACGTGGCAAGCCAACCCACCTGGAGGAGTGACGACAGGAATTTTATTTTCGATGAGCCTTTCGGCAAAATATTTTACAAATTCTGCGGCACTGCCGGCAACATCTATCTCCGTCATCTCCCGAAGTCCCACCGCCATTGCCTCGATCTCATGGGTGGACATGCCTCCATAAGTCAGAAAACCTTCGTAGACCGGAAGCCAGGGCTTTATCAGCTCGAAATATTCTTTATTATTGGTGGCGATGAATCCGCCCCTTACGCAGCTGCATTTTCTTCCGGAGAGATAGAAGATGTCGACCACGCTCATCATATCATGAATTATCTCCTGGATGGTCTTATTTTCATACGCCTTCTCTCTCTGCTTTACAAAATAGGCGTTCTCGGAGATCAAGCTTCCATCATACACCAGAGGAATTTTATGTTCCGAAGCGACCTGTTTTACCTCTTTTAAATTCTGAATGGAGAAAGGTTGACCGCCGAGTAAATTTGTGGTTGCTTCCATTCTGATGAAGGGAATCTTGTCGGCTCCATATTTCTTTATGACATCCTTGAATTTTTGGATGTCCAGATTACCCTTAAATTGCTCCGTGCTCTGAGTATATAAAGCCAAATCTCTGTAGATCTCCAAGACCTTAGCGCCAGCAAGCTCGAAGTGGGCTTTGGTGGTGGTAAAATGGTAGTTCATGGGGATAACGTCACCTGGCTTGATGAAAACTTTGGCTAAAAGATGCTCCGCCGCCCTTCCCTGGTGCACGGGGAGAACATACTTGAAGCCCAAAACGTCTTTGATGGCAGAAGCTAATTTATAGAAGCTCTCGGAGCCCGCATAGGCGTCATCAGAGACCATCATCGCGGCCAGTTGGTTGTCGCTCATGGCATTGGTCCCGCTGTCGGTTAGCATATCAATGAATATATCTCTGGTTCTCAGCGCGAAAGTATTATAGCCACCTTCTTCTATAGCTTTGAGCCTTTCATCGACCGGCACCAATTGGGTCTTTTGCACAATCCTTATTTTGTGCATTTCAACCGGTATCTCTCTGCCGTTGGATAACTTGACGTTCACTTTTACCTCCTCTATTCGGACTCATACCCATGCCATCGAAAGGACCCGGTGTGTGGCAATGTCCTTATTTCTGATGTGAGTATAAATCTCAGTGGTTTATTTGTTTTTGTAATTCAAATGTCTTCAGATCGAAGATTCATACTAATTTTTCAAACCAACATGTCTTTGTCCACATCTGCCCGTTTCAAACAGAATACTATACACAATTTAAAGAAATTTTGCAAGAATTTTTTTCGAGAGAGTTGAAAAAAAACACACCTAACTTATGGTCTTCAACCAAATAAGTTAACATACTCTGTTTCCACATAAGATTAAGGTCTAGTTCTAAGCCACTTTAGTGGCGTTAACGCCTAAACCTGACTAAAGTCAGTTAGAACAAATTATAGTAACAAGAGATGTCAAGTTAAATAGTTGATGATCTTAAGTTAGGTGCTGGTCTAAAGGCAAACATTCCAATTGCATTTTACAGTTTTCCAAATATCCTAGCTATCCACCTATGTAAAGAATGGGGGAATTTCACTGGTTCCAAGTAAAGCAAAGGGCAAGTTTTGTATATTAGCTGGATTTCATTTTCTTTTGCCAAGTTGATCGCTTCTTCGCATTTTGAGCCTGGATAAAGCCAGACTTTTTTGATACCCAAATTTATGCACTCTCGTATCGCTTTCTTTGCCCCCTCCGGACTGGTTATGATGACTACGCCATCCAATGATTCGGAGATTTCACTTAAGCTATTATAGCACATCTGATCTTCAAATAGATTCAACCGTTGGTTCACCGGGAAAACTTTACAGCCTCTCTTTTGCAATTCTTTGAAAACTGCATTGCCAAATTTCCTTTTCTTCTCAGAGACTCCCACCACCGCATAATTTTTGCCTGCCCAAAAATCTTTTCTTTCGTTTTTCATTTTAGCCACCATGTTATGTCTCCCAACAGATGAAACGGATTAACCAAATTGAAATTGATTTTTGATCTTTTAATTTTGTTGGGAATCTATTTAGGATATTTAGTTCCAGCTAGTATCGAAAAAGCACGGTAAATCTGCTCTAAAATAATGATTCGAGAAAGCTCGTGGGTGAAAGTCATCTGGGATAATGAGAGTTTAACCGGACAGACCTCCAATATCTTTTCGGAGACTCCCAAAACCCCACCAAGAATAAAAATAAAATGATTGTGTCCGTGATTCAAGTTTTCTTTAAGGAGACGGGCAAATCCTTCTGAGGAAAATTCCTTGCCCTTTAAAGCCAAAGCTATATGCAAAGCGCCTTTCTCCAAATATTTTGCTATTCTTTCCCCTTCAGAATCTAAAATACTCTTCTCATCTTTCGATTTGGTGATCTTTTCTTCTTTGACTTCTACGATTTCCAAATCCACATATTTTTTTAAAAGCTTCCGGTAATGTTTTATTCCTTCTTTGATCCAATCCTCTTTAGTTTTTCCTACTACTATTAGCTTAATCTTAACCAATGCGAAATCTCCTGTCAAACGTAGCCAAGCCTTTACGGCTTGGCTATCTTAAAATCCCGAGGGATGAACCCTCGGCTACGCGATAGCTATCATTCTTACTCTACCACAAAGAAATTTCTTCTTACCTCTGATCTATTGCCACATCTGTCTTTGACTGAAATCAGAAGATCGTGCTCGCCATAAGAGAGAGGAGAAGGTGGCCTGGTAAATAAAACATTGGTTTCCGGATCGTATTCGGCTATCATCCATTTTCCGTCGATGGTGATCAAAACATCCAGATCGCTTCCAATACCTGACAGATCATCTTTTACCACAGCCTTTATCATCGGCTTTCTTTGTTTGGTCTTTTTCCCAGGGTATGGATCAACCTTCTTTATGAGCGGAGGAGTTGTATCTTCCAAAAGAGCATAGGTGGAAAAATATCTCACTTTTCCGCTCACGGTTTTACTGGTGGTATCCAAATCTTGACCAATAAGCTTCCACCAGCCTCCTTCAGTCAATTCATAAAGGCCAAGCTTTTGTGGATCGCAATCCCCTGCAGCGTACTTTAGAGCGATTTTAGCAAAACCATTCAAAGGGACTGTGGACGGCTCAAAAGAATAGACTTCACCCATCACTTCATGTTTTGATGTTCTATCCTGCTTAACTTTTTTGATTGACAAATTTATATCCTTATAAACTATCCCTGGATCAACTTTTGCCTCTGCTCCTCCGTCTTCACTTTTCGCCTCACCCCCGTGTGATTTAGTCACGATGGAAATAGGAATCGCATAGCTAAAGCTAACCGATTCATCGTAAATATCTTGACCGTTGACCAAAAGAGTTACTTGCTTTGGCGCTTTAAGATGGAAAGGAAAAATCACTCTATAGCTTTTCTCATCTGTCTGCTCCAACAAAAACGGAGCCAAATTAAAATCATCAGAACTTAGCGTTACCTGTGGCTTTTTTTTCAATATTTGGTTGAAATTTAAACCAAACACGAAAAAACTGTCTTTTCCCGCGAGGCGGGATCCTTCGGAGAAACTATATTCAAAATTCAATTTAGTTTTGTTTTTTTCTTTCGAACTTTCCAGAATTTTGGTTTTGTTTACATTTACCAGAAGATACTCATAATCGGATGACGCACCGAAACTGTCTTGTGCTTTTATTCTAACTAAAATGGGTTGGCTAAGATTTTCCCGCCAGATTAGAGTGTATTCACCTTCAGATTTGTCAAATTCTACCTCACTGAATGTTTTCCAGGCGATTTTGTCTGAAGAGCTTTTTTCAAAAATGATTTTTTTCACCATATCGTCCGGATCATTAAACTCGGTTTTTATCTTGAAATTGTTTTCCCCTTCTTCTACCCGGCAGGAAAAAATCAAAGGACTTTGGTCAAAAACGAGGCTAAAGATCAATTTCGAAGAATTTCCATTTGAGTCGTAAGCAATTATTTTGACCTGATGAGAATCGGGTTTTGAACTCTTTGCATCGATGATTCCTTCGCTTGGATTATACAGGGAAAGATCATTACCCTCATCCACGTAAAGCTTATAAAACTCTTTTTTCTTTTTTCTTCTCAACTCAAAATCTCTATCCAGCTCGATTTTTTGGGTATTATCATAAGAGATGGCATCATAATGTGAAGCGAAGATTAAATTCCCATCCAGAAAGAGCTGAATCCCTGAGACTCCAAACTTGAACTCTGAGCCATCCATCTTATCGAAGACCGATAATTCCAAGCCTATTTTTCCTTCAACCATTGGAAGAGTGTCCAAAGTATAGACTTTCTGGCGAGAATCATAGCGGCAAGGGAAAATAAGAGGATCGGGCGAATTATTGACCTTTGATCCTATCTCTTGAGGTCTCATGACCAGATATTTTATCACCGGAGAGAGATTATCTTGGACGGAAAAACCCAAAGTCAAAGGGTTTAGGGGATGTTCGTTTTCGTCTCTTATCTCAAAATGAAGATGCGGTCCTCCCAACCCGGTTTGTCCAGAATAGCCGATCAGCTCCCCCTTCTTCACTCTTAAGCCATCTTCCTTTAGAAAAAAGTCAGTAAAATATCTTTGTTTCTCCAGTTGCTCTTTTTCCACCAATTCGGAGAGCTTTTTCGCAAAACTTGACAGATGTCCATATACCGCATATCTCCCGTCATTCAGCTTAAGATAAAGTGCCTTACCATAGCCCCAATAGGAGGTGGAGAGACGATAGACATACCCGTCTTCACAAGCAAAAACCTTATATCCCGTCGTTCCCCCGGTGCGAATGTCGATCCCCGAGTGGAAGTGAAAACCTCGGTAATCTGCAAAAACAGAGGAAAGCTTACGGCTTTTCTCTACCGGCCAGAGGTAGCTGAAATCTTTGGCTTTCACAGAGGTTGTCAAAAGAAATACCGATAAAGTAAAAAGAAACAAATATCTTCTTGACATATGTTAATATTAAAAAAGAGAACGGGAATTGTCAAATTCTTTATTTGGATTATCATAAAAATGGCTTGCTAAATCGTAAAATCTTTGTATATTAAAAATTAAACCTTAGTGAAAGGAGAATGATGCCTTATGATGAAAGTTATGAGAAAATTGACTAAGCAGATTCTTTGGATCGTGATCGCCGCTTTTGTGGGGACCATTATCTTCGCCTGGGGAATGGAATTCTCCGCCAAAAATAAAAAACAAGGAATCATCGCCACCGTAAATGGACAGGATATTCCCTTTAACACCTTCCAATACCTCTACGACCAGGCTATAAAAGAAGCTGAAAAGTCTAAAGGAGAGGTGAATAATCAGACTGCTAACCAGCTCAGAGAGGAAGTATGGAACCAGATGGTGAACGACATCTTATTACAACAGGAGACTAAAAAAAGAGGAATAACCGTCTCCGATGCGGAACTATTCGAGTATTTAAAGAGATTTCCTCCCAAGGAACTTATGCAAAATCCAGCTTTTCAGACCAAAGATGGGAAATTTGATTATCAGAAATACCTGCAAGCTTTAGCCGATCCCAGGGTTCCCTGGGAGCAAGTGGAACCTTACGTCCATTCCAATTTGAGCTTGGCAAAGCTGCAACAGTCGGTCATAAGCCTGGTCAGAGTAACTGATCAGGAGGTAGGACAATACTACATAGATAATAACGAGCAAGCCAAAGTGAAATACCTTTTGGTGCCGGTCTCCCCATTCCTACAGAGAGGTCTTCCGGTAAGCGATCCAGAAATCCAGGCATATTATCAGGCGCACAAAGAGGAATTTAAAGGCGACCAAAGTGCCAACCTCAGTTATGTGGCATTTGAAAAAAAACCGAGCGCTATGGATGACGGGAAAACTAAGGAGAAGTTATCCGATATAAAAAAGGAAATAGAGGAGGGGGGAGATTTTGCTGAGCTAGCCAAGGAGTATTCGGGGGACAAGGGCTCAGCCGAACAGGGAGGGGATCTGGGCTGGTTTGGAAAGGGAAAGATGGTAGAGATTTTTGAAAATGCGGCTTTTGCCTTAAAACCCGGGGAGATGTCCGAGCCGGTTAAAACCGAATTCGGATGGCATCTGATCAAAGTTTTCGATGCTAAAGAAGACGAAAAAGGGAGGGAGATTAAAGCTAGCCATATCCTGTTGAAGACCGAAATCTCTCAAGAGACTCTGGATCAGTTAAAGCTGGAGGCGGAGGAATTTGTGGACCGTGCGAAAAAATCCGACTTGTCCAAGGCGGCTCAGGAACAAAACCTCTCTGTTTCCCAAACCGGTTGGTTTTCTAAAGGGGGGTATATCCGAAGCCTGGGGACAAATCCGGAGGTGGACGAATTTGCTTTCAAAAATAAAATAGGCAATATCAGCCCGGTCATCGAGACCGACAAAGCCTTTTGTGTTTTTCAAATAAAAGGAAAAAGACCGGCTGGGATTTCTCCTTTGGAAGATGTAGCAGGTGTAATAAAACAGAAGCTTCTCAAAACCAGAGCCGATTCTTTGGCTTATGATGAAGCTCAGAAGATTTTTGCTCAGATCAAGGCGGGTAAAAGTTTGGAGAAAGCGGCACAGGATAACAACGCTATCTATGCGGAGACCGAAGAGCTATCGCGAAATTCTTTAGTCCCCGACATAGGCAGTGTTCCCGAATTCATAGGCGCTTCCTTTTCTCTGAGTCCGCAAAACCGGCTCTCCCCCCCGATCAAAACAGACCAGGGAACCTTCATCATAGAGCTTGTTTCAAAAACGCCAATTAATGATAGCCTTTTCGCCTCTGTCAAAGATTCTCTTGGCTCTGCGGTCTTGCAGAACAAGCAAAGCCAGGTTTACCAAGACTGGTTTGCCCAGCTTCGGAAATCTGCCAAAATCCAGGATTACAGAAGTCGTGAACAGGGCGCCTATTGAAGCCTTAATCAAAGCTTCAGTTTGTGAAAAAAGCGAGGAGGTCCAATCCAGAGGACATCCTCGCTTTTTAGTTTGGTAAAATATATAATTTACGTAGTAGCGAAAAAAAATCTTGCTTTTTTGAAAAGATTAAGATAACTTATCACAAAGAAATAACTCTAAAGAGTAAAGGGAAATGAGAGGACTTATTTTTTGAGCAATAGGAGCTGGCCTATGCTGAAATTTCTTTCTGTTTGTGGTTTGACCATTCTTTTTGTTTGTTCTCACTTTTCTGTCTCTCCAGCCGTTCTTAACCTTCAGCTTTTGGGCATACTGCAAGGGGAACATGATGGGGATTTGTTTGGGGATGCGGTGGCTGGGTTAGGAGATATAAATGGGGATGGCTATGAGGACTTCGCTGTAGGTGCAAGGTGGTATGGCAATTATCGCGGTAAGGTATACATCTATTTTGGAGGCCCCACTCTTGATACTACCGCCGACCTGACTTTTGAAGGAAAGGAGTTTGGCGATTTTGTCTATATGGTCAGAGGTATGGGCGACATTAACAAGGACGGTTTCGCTGATTTTGCAATAAGCAGCCAACGAGACCCAGGACCCGGTTATGTATATATCTATTTCGGAGGCGAAACAGTAGACACAATACCAGACATAATCTTAAGCGGTAGTTTAGAAAACAAAACCGCAAGACGCTTTGGGTGGGAAATGGCAAGCGGTGATTTGAACCACGATGGAGAAATTGACATTGCTGTGGGTTCTAACGATATTGGTCATTGTTCTGTTTTTATGGGTGATCTCAGAGCGGACACCACACCTGATTATATTTTGACCAAGAATAATCATTATTACAGTATCATGGGGATAGCCACCGGCGATCTCAATGGTGATCTTTATGATGACTTGATTGTTTCTTCCGGACAGTTGCATGAATCATACCTTTACTTTGGAGGCGAGAGCCTTCATACAGAACCTGATTTAATATTCTCTTACGAGGGGGGTTACACAATAGCTGATTTCAACGGAGATGGCTTTGATGATCTCGCAAACCCTATGGGAATATACTTTGGCAGCACAAATGTGGACACAATATTAGATGTTCATATAGCACATTTTCCTATTGCGTCGGGACACATCAATAGAGATAGATATGCAGATTTAATAACCTCAGGTTACGAGTATGGGGAGTTGGGAGCTGTATACGTCTATTTGGGCGGTGCTGATATGGATTCGATCAAAGACTGGTTCAAAGTAGGTCAATATGGAGGCGCATTTGGGGGGGCGGCGGCTACAGCCGACCTGAACAATGACGGCGTGGATGAAATGATAATAGGTGAGCCGTACTACTACTTTGGAAGTCTGAAAGGTCGGGTCTATGTCTATTCCGGTGACACCTCTTTTATTTCAGTAGAGGAGGAAGAAGAAGGACAAACGCTTCCACATAAATTTACCCTGGAACAAAATTATCCCAATCCGTTTAACGCCAACACAGTAATTCGTTACTCGTTATCTGTTTCACGTTCCACCCTTACCACTCTGAAAATATATAATATCTTAGGAGAGGAGGTGAGGACCTTAATCGACAAATGGCAATCAAAAGGGGAGTATCAGATTAGCTGGAATGGTAAAGACAATTATGGAAAGGAGGTGGCATCGGGAATATATCTTTATCAGTTGAAAGTAGGAGATCAAAGGAAGACCAAAAAGCTATTATTGTTGAAGTAGGTCATGCATTCCCGCCGAAGGCGGGATACTTGACAATAACAGACTGGCTTTGCGTGTAAAAATTCGCAGGTCAAGCTGAAGCTTGACACTTCAAAACAACCATTCCTTGGAGTGTCTGCCTTTAGGCAGACCAGATTGTTATTGAAGTAAGCGGTAAACAGTAAGCAGTATTGCAGGGAGGAAAAAAAGATGAAAAAGTTAATCATTTTTGGTTTAGTCGGCTTGGTCACCCTTCTTTATGCTTTGACTATCTTGGCTCCTGCCACTAACAACCCTATCCTGCCCGAACCGACCGAAGGCAGGGAGAAGATGAAGGTAGTGTGCTGGGATCCTCATGCCTACGTGAGCGATGGTGGTAGCCACTGGCGAAATTTTCGCCAGATAGATTCCTGCTTTATGAACACGATGGATGTGACTACGTATACTCAGGCGGATTTCGATTCCAACCAACACTATCAGTTCAAGTTAATAGAGGCTTTAGACTGGGGTTCTCCCATCGTGGTGGGTCAAAAAAGCATCTATGAGGCGGATAATCGGTATTATCGTCTCGATCTTACGCCTTCCGGTTTCAACGGCTATTTTGAGCATTCCAATGTGGTGGGCAGAGAAAAAGATGACAACTTTGCGTTAAATGGTTGGTGTTGGTATGCGACCCCAGACAGCGACAATGCTGGTTATTTAATGCGTCATCTAAAGCGCATTTGCGATGGTTGTCTCGAATATAATAACGAGCAAGGACAACCTCAGGGATGTTGTTCAGGACCGACCACCACATTTTATGCGGATTTCAGAATCAAAATATCTAACAACAGCTATCAGGCAAATCCCTTTTTAATTTTAAAGGCAAAAAGAATTTACCAGGGCAACACCTTCCTTTTAGACTCGTTGATAGTTCGACCTCAGAATTTTACTTATCCCAATCAGTATCAGACCTTTGAGCTGACCTTCACTCGTGCGGACACTGACTCAGGTTATCTGGATTATACTGTCTGGTGGAATGGTTCTCGTGCTGTCTGGTTGGATCGGGTGGAAATTCGAGATGCGTATGCGGATTCTCTTTTCCGCGGGTTATATAATCAGAGAATACAAACTTTGAAACAACAACGAGGTGCATATCTGTGGGGTTGGTATCTGGTAGACGAGCCACAGCCGGATCAATTTGCCACCCAAGCTTACCTGGTCGCCTTGCTCGATTCAATTCAGGCGCCTGCTGTGGTACATTAAAATATTTCGACCAAGTCAAGTTTTAGTCGATCAACAAACTTCCTCTCCTCACAATACCCCAAAAAAATTAGCTAAAGAGCAACTTTTTTCTTGACTTTTACTAAAGTCTCCACGAACTTAACTCTGCAAGCATTCCATTTTTGCCATAGCCGACAACTTTAGATTTCGCCGGAGGTAGCGTATGCTGAAATTTCTTTCTGTTTGTGGTTTGACCATTCTTTTTGTTTGTTCTCACTTTTCTGTCTCTCCAGCCGTTCTTAACCTTCAGCTTTTGGGTATCTTGCAAGGAGAACATGATGGGGATTTCTTTGGGCATGAGGTTGGGAGCCTGGGTGATATTAATGGTGACGGATACCAAGACTTTGGAGTAAGTGCCCCAGGTTATTCAAGTTACCGAGGCAAAGTTTATATCTATTTTGGAGGTCCCGATCTTGATACCAGCGCTGATTTGACTTTCGAGGGCAAAGAGACCGCAGGTTTCCTTTATAAGGTTACAGGCTTGGGCGACGTTAACAAGGACAGCTTCGCTGATTTAGCAATAAGCAATCCACCAGACCCGGGACCTGGTTATGTATACATCTATTTTGGAGGAACTGCGGTCGATACCATACCAGACATAACCTTGACAGGAACCATTGAGTATAATAATTTTAATTATTTTGGAATCCAACTGACCAGCGGCGATCTAAATAATGATGGATATGTGGATTTTGCCGTGGGTTCTAACGACATCGGACATTGTTCGGTTTATATGGGTGATATTAGAGCGGATACCACACCCGATTATATTTTGACCAAGAATAATCATTATTACAGTATCATGGGGATAGCTACAGGTGATGTGAATGGAGACCTTGATGATGACTTAATTGTCTCATCTGGTCAATTAACTGAATCATACTTTTATTTTGGGGGTGAAAGTCTTCACACAGAACCCGATATAATTTTTCCGTTTTGCGGACCCTGCAGGTTCGGGGATCTGAATGGGGACGGTATCGAGGATTTAGCCACACCCAGAGGTGTGTATTTTGGAAGCACAAGTTTTGATACGTCGCTGGATTTACACATAGAGTGCTATCCAAAAGCAATAGGACATATAAATAAGGATAGGTATGGAGACTTGGTGTTGTCTGCGTATGCACCTGGAAGCGGTGGTCTGGTGTATGTTTACCTGGGAGGGAGCCAGATGGATACCATGCCGGATTGGGGAGTGTCGGGCTCATTTGGTGGCTCTCTGGGCACGGCTATTGCTACGGCAGACATTAACAATGATGGTGTGGATGAGATTATAATCAGTGAGCCGCAATACTTCTTCGGTAGTAATAAAGGTCGAGTCTATGTTTATTCCGGAGATACTTCTTTTGTTTCAGTAGAAGAGGAAGAAGAGGAACCAACGCTTCCCCGTGAATTCACACTGGAACAAAATTATCCCAATCCGTTCAACGCCAATACGGTAATTCGTTACTCGTTATCTGTTTCCCGTCCCACCCTTACCACTCTGAAAATATATAATATCTTAGGACAGGAGGTGAGAGAGTTAGTAAACTGTATGAAGACCTCAGGTAACTATCGAGTTATGTGGGATGGTAAGGATAACAGAGGAAAGGAGGTGGCATCCGGAATATATCTTTATCAGTTGAAAGTTGGAGATCAAAAGAAGACCAAGAAGCTATTGTTGTTGAAGTAGGTCATGCATTCCCGCCGAAGGCGGGATGCTTGACAATAACAGACTGGCTTTGCGTGTAAAAATTCGCAGGTCAAGCATTCCTTGGAGTGTCTGCCTTTAGGCAGACCAGATTGTTATTGAAGTAAGCAGTAAACAGTAAGCAGTATTGCAGGGAGGAAAAAAAGATGAAAAAGTTAATGATTTTTGGTTTAGTCGGCTTGGTCACCCTTCTTTATGCTTTGACTATCTTGGCTCCTGCCAGCAACAACCCTATCCTGCCCGAACCGACCGAAGGCAGGGAGAAGATGAAAGTGGTGTGCTGGGATCCACCCACCTATCAAGTGGATGGTGGAAGTCGCTGGCGAAATTTTCGTCAGATAGATTCCTGCTTTATGAACATGATGGATGTGACTACGTATACCCAGGCGGATTTCGATTCCAATCAACACTATCAGTTTAAGTTGATAGAAGCTTTAGACTGGGGCTCCCCCATCGTGGTGGGTCAAAAAAGCATCTATGAGGCAGACAATCACTATTACCGACTAGACCTTACCCCTTCCGGTTTCAATGGTTATTTCTCGCACCAGAATGTTGTAGGAAGAGAGAAATATGACGTACCCCAAGCCCTAAATGATTGGGCTTGGTATGCTGACCCCGACAGTGACAACGCTGGCTATATCATGCGTGATCTAAAAGGGGATTATAATTACGAGCAATGGGATCCTCACGGATGTTGCTCAGGACCTACCACCACCTTTTATGCGGATTTCAGAATCAAAATATCTAACAACAGCTTTCAGACAAATCCCTTACTTGCATTGAAAGCAATCAGAATCTGGAAAAGCAACACATACGTTTTGGATTCTTTGTCGATTCGGCCACAGGATTTTGCTAACCCGAATCAGTATCAAACCTTCACATTGACCTTTACTCGTGCGGACATTGACTCAGGTTACCTGGATTATACAATCTGGTGGAATGGCTCCCGCGCTGTTTGGTTAGACCGGGTAGAAATTCGGGATGCCTATGCGGATTCGCTCTTCCGTGGATTATATAATGGGAGAATACAAACATTGAAACAGCAACGAGGCGCATATCTTTCCCGCTGGTATCTGGTGGACGAACCGGAAAGGGATCAATTTGATGCCCAGTCATATCTGGTTGCTTATCTTAATTCGATTCAGGCACCACAAGGGGTGCAAGCATATCCACTTGTTGACAAAATGGATGAATACCTAAGCGTAGTTAATCCGGAAGAGCTGTGGTTTGACTATTATCCCATCCGATTTTGGACCGACTCGGCCAGTACGGGCGGTAACCTACAGATTTACTTAGACAGTCTTACCGATCTTTTGCACCAATCTAAACACAAAGCCATCTCCCAACGGAAACCATTTATCTATATTGCACAGGCATACCAGGAACAACCCTGGATACGTTACCCCACCAAATTTGAGCAGCAAGTTGTGGCATGGTTGGGATTGGCTTATGGGGCAAATGGAATAGCTTATTTTACCTACGCCACCAGAGACGGAATCAGAGGTTTGGTCGATAGTAATTCGGTCGGATATTTTGTGCCACATGAACCCAATTGGTCTGCGGTGCGGGGCGTGAACGCCATAATCGACTCGATTGGCTGGCTATTCGTGGATACTTCTTCATGGCAAGGGGCAGGACAAGGAGACACCGTTAATTTGATACACGGAAGTTTTATCAGTCATTTGAAGAGTGCCGAATTTACTTCTCCTTGGATAGAAGTAGGCTTTTTCAAAGATACAGTTGACACTAATTATTTCATGCTGGTGAACCGCAGGTGCCTTTCCACAGAGGCGCAGAATGTGACCGTCTATTTGGATAGTGCCAAAATTGGCAATAAGAAAATGTGGTATGTGATAGACCAGTATTCACGCGACACCACATTCACGGGCGCAATAAATGGCGACATTCCCTTTACCACCCATCTTGATCCCGGCGAAGGTAAACTTTTCAAATTGGTTTCTTTATCGTATTCTGCATTTCACGGCACCGCCCTGACGGGTGCTTGACAATAAAATACTTCCACCAAGCTCCTCCAAGCTTCACTCTTCTTACCGATCCTCAGAAATGAGGAAGTAATCAAAAAGTTTTAAAAAGGCTTTACTTCTCTTAGATTCCATCGTATAATAGGAAAAATTAGTTAATGGCTGTGCATATGAAAAAATCATTACCTTTAATTTTATTCTTTCTATTTTCCTTCTCTTTCGCCTTGGGGCAGGATGTGGAAAAATATCTTCAGAGCTTGAAGGTCGTAGATCAATTGATCACAGAGGGGAAAGCACCGGAGGCCATAAAACTGCTGGAGGAGCTTAGAAACATACACGGGGATGACCCTCTGCTAATCGAGCTTTTGAAAAGAGCATATCTTTCGACCAAATCTTATGACCAGGTGGAAAAACTGATTCAGAATGACTTAGCCAAAAACCCGCGAGGTTGGCGACTTTATTGCGAGTTGGCGGATGTTCAGCTCAAAACCAAAAATGAACAAGAAGCCCGGCTTAATCTGAAGAAAGCCCTGGATCTGGCTCCGAATGATGAAACGACCTATCTGGAGGTAGCACTGGTCTATTTGAGAAATGGTTTGACCTCCAATGCCATCGATACTTATAAATTAGCCAGACTCCATCTAAACAACCCCCGCATCTTCAGCTTGGATTTAGCTGGACTCTATGAAGGCTTAACAGATTACCAACAAGCAGTGGATGAGTATTTTCTGTATATGGGGGACGACTCCACCAAATTCGATCTGGTTGAGGATAAAGTCAACAGATTGATACAAACCGAGGAAAACCTGGATGGAATCCAGTTAGCGCTGGAAGAAAGGATAAGAAATAACCCTCACGATAAATACTCTCACAAACTTTATGGCGATTTGCTTTTCAGAAGAGGGAATTTGGAGCTTGCCTTTGAAACTTATAAAACCGTGGACTCGCTCTTCCGAGGGAGAGGAAAATTCATCTTAAGCTTTGCCCAAAAGTGCCGAACTAAGAGATTCTACGACCAAGCCATTAAGGCCTGCCAATTTCTTTTATCTGGGTCGCCTCCAAAGGAGCTGGTGGTTCAAGCCAGGTTATCCATTGCCAATTCCTATGAAGGGTTGGAAAAATTTGAAGACGCCATCTCCACTTATCAGAAGATAATCGATGAATGCCAAAAAGATGCTCCATCTATGTTCGCTTTTGAACTGGCTCAATCTTATTATCAGATGGGAGAGATCCAGCTTTTTCATCTAAGAAAACCGGAAGAGGCTTTCCTCTCTTACCAAAAAGTAATCTCAAATTATCCTGAGTCCGACAGGTTTGCTGATGCTTTGGCCAGACGGGGCGATTGCTTAATGATAGAAGGAAATCTGGACAGTGCCGCGGTGCTATTTGAAAATGCCTTGAACGATCCCGGAGCCAAATCCAAAGAGGAAGAGATAAAATTCAAATTAACTGAAATAGAATTCTACCGGGGAAACTTCGAGGTGGCTTTGGAGGGATACAACCGACAAGTCTCTGATTTTCCCAAAGGACTTTTTGTCAACAATAGTTTGGAGAGAATTGTTATAATCAGCGAAAATCAAAGCTTGGACAGATATCTTCTTTCCGTTTATGCCCAAGCTTTGTTGGAAGAACTTCAAGGCCAGTTTGATTCTGCCAGGGTAAAATTGGAAAAGATAATTTCGGCTAAAAGTGCAAATCTATCCGACAAAGCACAATTTGAGAAAGCAGAAATTTACCGCCAGGAGAAGAAATTTTCTTCCTCCCTGGATGCCTTTCGGGAGTTGATCGAAAAATATCCTCAGAGTTTTTACTGCGCCAAGGCGCAGAAGTTAATCGGAGACATCTACAGTTATAACCTTGCAGATAAACCTAAAGCTATTCAAGCTTACGAAAAGGTGTTAAAAGATTACGACCGGTCCCTTTTTGTGGACGAAGTCAGGGAGAAACTACAAGAGCTTAAAAAGGGATCATTTTGACCTCGTCCTGCCCTTTGTTCCGATCCCCCCTTTAGACGGGAGAGGGAAGAATTCGGACCCAAAGAAGGATCTTCTTAATTCGCTATTTCCGGTTAACTTTTGCCGAAAAGTGAATGAGCGTCCATATGAGGGGATATCTAAAGTTCTCTCCAAAGAACTCCCGTTTCAGCAAACCCATCCATTAGAGAGGTTTGGCTTCGGTGGAAAAAAACCAATCTTCTCGCCATAAATCTACACCCAGTCTTTATTAGACTTCCACTTTTGTCTTCTGAGTTGAACGCCCTGCCTGGGTTAGATCTTTTATCTGCCGCTCTAATTCGTCGATTTTTTCTAAGTAGGATTCGATTCGTCCGATCCTTTTTTTGGTGCTGGTTCTGACTAAAAGCCCTAAGGAGACCAGCATGAAAAGAACGGAATTAATGGTCCTAAAAATCTCGTTTTGAGTGAAGAGATTATCCAAAAAAGCGGTGACTCCTAAAAACAAAAGAACAGAACACCAGATCAACATAGCTTCCTCCTTTGTGGTTTAAGCCTCTCAATTATTTTCGGTTCATTTTCGATTTAATTTAACTTTATGTCAAAAATTATCTTTTTCAAATTGACAGGACTTCAAGATTGGCTATATTATGAAAGCATTTGTTAAGGAGTTTCAAGTGATCTTTGAAGGAAATATCTGGATAGGAAAATTCGTATGAGTACTCCGCAGCCGGAGGGTCCACCTTTAGGCGGACCAAAGAATTTTAATCTCCCAAAAGAGCCAATGATCAAGCTCGACACTCCAAAAAAATTCCCAAATTCACCTTTTTCCAAAGATCGCTCATCCATTTAACAATCGCTTGAGATGGAGGATCAAAGTGAGAGAGAAGCTCAGGGTTTGGTATGAGGAACAAGACAAAATTTCTTTGTTTCTATCTCTTTTTGTTTTTCTGGTAAGTTTTATAGTTTATCTTAGAACCATGGCTCCAACGGTCTCATTCTGGGACTGTGGTGAATTCATCGCCTGTTCCTATATCTTAGGGATTCCGCATCCTCCTGGCACACCACTTTTTGTCTTATTGGGTCGAGTCTTCACTCTAATTCCTCTGTTTGGACAGATAGCGGCTCGAGTAAATTTCATCTCAGTTTTGTCCTCAGCCTTTACTGTCTGGATATGTTATTTATTGATCGTCAAATTGGTGAACTATTGGCAGAAAGAGGATCAGAGCTTTTGGTTCAGGATAGGAAAATATGTAGGAGGAGTGACAGGTAGTTTATTTTTAGCTTTTTCCACCACCTTTTGGTCTAATGCGGTGGAGGCGGAGGTTTATGGGGCTTCCATGTTTTTGATGCTTCTCATTTTGTATTTAGGACTTTTGTGGATGGACAACAGAGGCACCCCTAAAGGGGATAAGCTTTTGATCTTGATCTCTTATTTGGGGCTTTTGTCCACCGGGATTCACATGACCGTCTTTTTGATCATGCCGGCCATATTTTTGTTGGTGGTTCTGGTGGACAGAGAGAAGCTTTTGGACTGGCGGTTCTGGATCACCGGTTTGGTTTTGGCTTTAGTGATGCATAGTGTGACCCCATTTCTGGTGTTTATGGGGGGGTGGCTTTTCTTGACTTTCATTCTGATGCAGATTTCAACCAGGAAGAAGGCGTGGACGCTTTCCTTTTTGATAATATTTTTTGGGATGCTTGGCTATTCGACTCAGCTTTTCATTCCTATAAGATCTTCTTTAGAACCAGCCATAGATGAGAGTAATCCTTCCGATTGGAAGAGTTTCAAGGCTTTTTTGGAGCGGAAACAGTATGGACAAGAGAGCATGATTGGTCGGATGTTTCATCGTCGGGGAAGTTGGGCAAATCAGTTTGGCACCAAGGCGAGGATGGGGTTTTGGGGAATTTTCCGGGAGCAATACGGGGATAAGAAATGGTTCATTCCTCTCTTCTTGTTGGGACTTTTGGGCATTTGGGAGCAAGTTAGGAAAAGAAAGAGGGAGGGGACGGTTCTTCTCTTTCTGGTTTTAGCCTGCACCGTGGGTCTGATTTTATATATGAACTTTGCGGATGGAACTAAGTTCGATCCCTCGATCGGAGAGATAGCCCGGCTTGAGGTAAGAGATAGAGATTACTTTTTCACTCCCGGCTTTATGTTCTTTGCTCTGTTTTTGGGATTGGGGGTATCCGCTTTAATAAGGAACTTAAGCAAGTTGTTAGAGAAAAAACACACTTTATCCCGTCCCGCCTTGATCGTCTTGGTGGCGATTTTACTTCTCTTGCCTATGTGCGCTTTGAAGAAAAATTATCACAAAAACAACCGCACCGGAAATTGGATCCCCTGGGATTATGCCTATAATCTCTTAATCGGCTGTGACAAAGACGGAATCTTGATCACTAACGGAGACAATGATACCTTTCCTTTATGGTTTCTGCAAAACGTGGAGAAAATAAGAGGGGATGTACGGGTGATAAATTTAAGTCTGCTTAATGCGGATTGGTATATCTTACAGCTGAAAGATATTTGGAAAGTTCCCATAGATTTATCTTACGAACAGATCAAATGTAAAGACACGAAAATGCCGGATGGAAGAACCATCCCTCGACCCCAAGAACCTTTCTATGACCCTATCAGAAAGGCAAAAGGATTTCTTTTTCCATACTATGATCCAACGACAAAAAAGATGATCCGGGTTCAGGATATGATGGTCCAGCATATTCTCTTGACAAATAATTGGAAATATCCCTTCTATTTCTCCAGCACCGTCCCCCCGGAAAACAGAGTGGGTTTGGATAAGCACTCAAAAGGTGAAGGGCTTATCTATCTGGTGGTATCTGAGGAAGGAAATCAAATGATAGATGCAGAGAAATATTATAGGAATCTGTTCGAGGTTTACAAGTATCGGGGTCTGAATGACATTAATGTCTATAAAGATGAAAATACGGTGGGCTTGTTGATCAGCCTTCCCGAAAAGTTTATCGATCTGGCTTTGTATTATCGTGAACAGAAACAGATGGAGAAAGCGAAGGTCGTGCTCAAAAAAGTGATTGAGGTTATTCCAGATTACTATCGCTCTTATCTGCTTCTCTATAGATTACTAAAGGATGAAGGCAAAATAGAAGAAAGCGACAGAATCCTTAAAGCTTGTGAAAACCGTTTAAAGCAACTGGCGGAGAAATACCCGGAGATACTTTATTATCATCAATTCCTGGGATTAGTTTATCAGACAGGTGGCAAATCGGAAGATGCCATAAGGACTCTCATGGAAGCCTTTCAGATGAATCCCTCGGACAAACTCACTTTCCAGATCTTGGGTGAAATTTTAGCCTCCTCCAAAAAATACAAAGAGGTGGTGGGGTTTTTAGAAAGATGGGTCAAATATAACCCCGATGACCAACAGGCTTTACAAATGCTTGAGTATTATAAAAGTAAAAACCCCCCATAGAAAGAGTTTCGTAGTCTAAACTCATTTTCTCCAAAAAGATACTTTCATCGGGTATAAGACCCGACATTACAGCTTGGTATCACTAAAGGGTTCATCCCTTAGCACTGCTCATAAATTTTGATGCATCCTTTGCCTATTTTTGATTTGACAAACGATTTTTGTTTGATTAGATTTTTGGAAGAGTTGGAGTCCAAAAGTCTTTTTAAAAAGGAGATTCGTATGAATGCTTCGCACCTTATGCCTATTCCCCAAATTTCTCAGCGAGCAAAAGACATGCCTCCCTCACCTATAAGAAAGTTAGTTCCTTTAGCGGATGCGGCAAAAAAAAGGGGGATAAAAATCTATCATTTAAACATTGGTCAGCCGGATATTCCCACCCCCCCTGAGTTTATGAATGCCATAAGAAATTATGACAAAAAAGTTTTAGAATATGGCAATTCCAAAGGAGATTATAATTATATCGAGGGACTGGTGGGATATTATAAAAGAAGAGAAGTCGAAGTTGAGGAAAAAGACATTCAAATTACTACCGGAGGAAGTGAAGCCATAATCTTCGCCATGATCTGTGTAGCGAATGTAGGCGATGAGATCATCGTATTTGAACCCTTTTATACAAACTATAACAGTTTTGCCAGGATGACGGATGTGAAATTGGTTCCCATTACTCTTCAGGCAGAGAACGGTTTTCATCTCCCACCAAGAGAAAAAATAGAAGAGAAGATCACCTCCAAGACCCGTGCCATCTTGATCTGCTCTCCCAACAATCCCACCGGGACGGTCTACACTCAAGAGGAGATGGAGATGATAGCCCGGATATGCAAAAAACATAATCTCTTTGTCCTCTCAGACGAAGTCTATCGGGAGTTCATCTATGAGGGAACACATACCAGCATTATGAATATCGAGGGTATCTCCGATCGTGCCGTTCTTTTGGATTCGATCTCCAAAAGATACTCAGCCTGTGGAGCAAGAATAGGATGTATGGTATCAAAAAATGAAGAGTTGATGAGTGCGGCTTTAAGACTGGGTCAAGCCAGATTATGCTCTCCTTCTATCGAGCAATTTGGGGCCACGGCAGCGCTTAAAATCGAGGATGACTATTTCGAAAAGATGGCTCTGGAATACAAAAGACGCAGGGATACCGTCTATGATGAATTAATGAAAATCCCAGGCGTTGTATGTCTTAAACCCAGTGGAGCATTTTACATTATGGCGAAGCTCCCGGTCAAAGACATTGAGGATTTCGCCCGATGGATGCTCACCGATTTCAGCCTGGATGGTGAGACCACCATGATTGCCCCGGGACCAGGATTTTACGCCACACCGGGAAAGGGTCAGAATGAGGCAAGAATTGCTTACGTTCTGAATGTGGATGATTTGAGAAAGGCGATGAGGATTTTAGCAAAGGGAATCGAGACATATAACAAAAGATAGGGCACTTTACCTCTCCCCCTGTTTCCCCCTCTCCACAATTGTGGAGAGGGGGACTAAGGGGGTGAGGTTTTTAAAAAACCAAGTGACAGATGGGCAAAGTATATTTTATCGGAGTTGACCTAGGGGGAACCAACATCAAGTTTGGCATCGTCTCTGAGAAAGGGGAAATCCTGCATAAGGGGATGTTATCAGCGCAAGCCAATCTGGGACGCAATGCTATTCTTGGCAACATAAATAAGGCTATAGAACAATCGTTAGCTTTTGCTAAAGAAAAAAAGGTTAGAATAAAAGGAATCGGTGTGGGCTCCCCGGGAACGGTGAATTTAGAAAGCGGCAAAATTGAAGGCTCCTGTCCCAATCTTCCCCAGATGGTGAATGTAAATTTAAAGAAATGGCTTTCCAGCTATTTTAAATTCCCGATCTATGTCGACAATGATGCGAATTTGATGGCTCTGGCTGAATCTAAATTCGGGGCAGCAAAAGGCTACAAAGATGCGCTCTGCTTGACCCTCGGAACCGGAATCGGTGGGGGTATAATTTTGGATGGGAAGCTTTTTCATGGCTCGAGCTTTGCCGGTGCTGAATTTGGACATATGACCATCTGCTATAACGGGCTCAAATGTAGGTGTGGAGGGATTGGCTGTCTGGAGATGTATGCCTCTGCTCCCGGTATGGTCAAAGATGCCATAAAATTTTTACGCAGAGACAGAAAATCCATCATTCATAAATTAATCGAAAGAGATTTGGATAGGCTGACTACCGAGCTCATCTTCGAAGCAGAAAGAAAAGGCGATGCTTTGGCTTCGGATATTATAAATCAATCTTGTGCCTATTTGGGCGCAGGCATAGCCAGTGCGGTTAATCTCTTGAATCCGCAAGTGGTAGTGATCGGGGGTGGGGTGTCCGAAGGAGGCAATAACTTTATCAAAAGAATCGAAGAAGAAGTAAAGAGAAGAGCCTTCCCCACCGCCACCAAAAACCTGAAAATCGTCAAAGCCAAATTAGGCAACGACGCCGGCTTCATCGGCGCCGCTATGTTGTGTTTATGACCTCCCCTTAATCCCCTCCTTATCAAGGAGGGGAAAGCGTTCCATCTCCTTTACAAGGAGAGGGTTAAGGTGAGGTAGGAAGTAGGTCAAGCATGGCGTCCAGACGGATCCGTAGGACAGCCCGCTTGACAACATATCTGCCAAAGAGGTTCTAAAATCGTCCAGTTGGGGACGTTTTTTTATGTCTGATGTTGTTTCATGAAAGGGGACTACATTCCTACTAATTTATCCTCCTCATCCCCTCCCTCTCCCCGAAGAGGAGAGGGGGGACGTCGAGTTATTGTGATCGGAGCAGGTCCAGCCGGTTTGATGGCAGCGGGCATTGCGGCAGAATCAGGTGCGAAGACTCTGCTTTTGGAGAAGATGCATCGGCCTGGGCAAAAACTGCGATTAACCGGCAAGGGACGATGTAATTTGACCAACACTGCTCCATTGCTTGATTTTATCGAACACTTTGGACCGG
>Ga0315289_10003579_pt1 | contig 23435 bp, 17 predicted proteins | sample YL17G11_40_MG_FD_203452 | JGI IMG/M metagenome (GOLD analysis project Ga0315289, IMG submission 203452) | Sediment microbial communities from Yellowstone Lake, YNP, Wyoming, USA - YL17G11_40 | ecosystem: Environmental > Aquatic > Freshwater > Lake > Sediment | place: USA: Wyoming | collected...
TGCCGGTAAGGGGGGATATGGCGGCAACGCAATGCCTCCCGCTCCATGGGACGATGGTGCCGGTGAGCGGTCCGGTCATGAAAACGAGGGAGTTGCCCTCATCCAGACCGTCTGTTTCCGGCCTTACCGCCTCGGAGATCACCTTGGACGCAAGACCCACGCCTCCGATATAGTCCTCGGCCAGCTTTTCTGAGAGAGGGGTTGATTCAATTTTTCTTCTGGTGAGATCGATCTTCAGGAATGTGCCGGTATAACCTCTGTATTTCATCATGGTTCACCCTGTAGTAGTTTTATGAAGTATCCTGAAAAGTACCTTATCATATGATGGCAGAGTTGGGAATATCATGAGATAAAATCACTGCGTTGCTCAGAGAAAAGTATCAAGCCGTTCATGGTGACTGAGGGGGATAAAAAGCATATTTACTTTTCTGGAATAACATACTAAGGTTAAAAATAAAGCTTTGGAACCACAATGTTTTAGCAGTTTGCTGAAAAAGCAACTGTTTGTAAGGCTGATCAAAAATGTCCAGATGCAAGGCACCCGAAATCCTGAATAAAACGTTTGGTCGTTCTTACGATAGAATTTACCGCAAGAGCGGGCTTCGCGTTTATGCAGATGGGCATTTTTCAGCAACCTGTTAGGGTATGGTACGGTCCGATGCCATGACCAGACTCTCTTTCTTATATCGATATCCAAACTCAGGGTAAATAAAGGATCAAGCTGCGCTTTTTCGATAATTATTGAGAAAAAAGGAGGTGAGAGATATGGCAAAAGAGGTTAAGAAGCACAAGCCCGATGTGAAGATGAGGAAGCCCGACATTAAGGCGATGTCCATTGAGGAGAAGTATGAGAGGGCCCTTGATTTCTTTGAAATGGATCACATGATTAGCTACTACACCCACAAGAGACTCGGAACCATAAAGGAGTGGGTGAATGACACCGTGGAAGCGTATAACCATTCGGTGCCGCGGTTTCTCGGTCCTGTGGTTCAAACGATAACGAAACTCGCCCCTAACCTGGCCCTCAGGAAGGTCTTCGATGCAGTTTTCAATCTGGATCAGCAGCATCACGACATCTCAGAGTTTGAGTATTCTGAGCCCAAGGATGGTGAGATCGTCGTCAGATGGAAGAACTGTGAGCGTCTCAGAAGGCATAAGAAGTGGATAAAGCAGCTCGGTTACGACTTTGACGACCGGGAGATTTGTGAAGTAGAAAAGATGCACCTCACCCATCCCAACCATCCGGGTTGCAGGATGGGATTCGTTCCCACTGAGATTGTCTGGGAAGAAGGAGGATGTTGCTGGACGTACAAAAAAGTATAGCGTATCTATCCTTTTCCACAACGCAATGAAAAAGGACAGTGCCCTTTCTTTCAAGGCAGCGGGAGGGCGCTGTCCTATTACTCATCAAGGAGACGATAGCTGCATATCCCTTGAAAGGAGGTGAGAGATATGGAAAAAGAAGTGAAGATGAGGAAGCCCGACATTAAGGCGATGCCCCTTGAAGAGAAGTATGAGAGGGCCCTTGATTTCTTTGAAATGGATCACATGATAAGCTACTATACCCACAAGAGACTCGGAACCATAAAGGAGTGGGTGAATGACACCGTGGACGCGTATAGTAAATCTGTACCGAGATTTGTAGGGCCTGTATTCAGAACGTTTGCGAAACTTGCTCCTAACCTGGCCCTCAGGAAGGTCTTCGATGCAGTTTTCAATCTGGATCAGCAGCATCACGACATCTCAGAGTTTGAGTATTCTGAGCCCAAGGATGGTGAGATCGTCGTCAGATGGAAGAACTGTGAGCGTCTCAGAAGGCATAAGAAGTGGATAAAGCAGCTCGGTTACGACTTTGACGACCGGGAGATTTGTGAAGTAGAAAAGATGCACCTCACCCATCCCAACCATCCGGGTTGCAGGATGGGATTCGTTCCCACTGAGATTGTCTGGGAAGAAGGAGGATGTTGCTGGACGTACAAAAAAGTATAGCGTATCTATCCTTTTCCACAACGCAATAAAAAAGGACAGTGCCCTTTCTTTCAAGGCAGCGGGAGGATGCTGTCCCGTTTATAACAAAAAAGAGTATACCTGTATAACCTTGAACGGAGAAGAGGAGGAGAGAGATATGGCACATTTACCGACACCGAATAAGCCCGACATAAAGGAGATGCCCATTGAAGAGAAATGGGACAGGGTACATGATTTTTTCACCATGGATCACGCCATAAGCTACTATACCCACAAGAGGATGGGAACATTAAAGGAGTGGGTGTCTGATACCGTGGATGCCTATAGCGCTATGATGGGGAGATTCATGGGTCCCCTGGCAAGTCTCATGGGGGGAGTGGCAATGAAGATAGCCCCGAATATGGTCCTGAAACAGGCCATCAATGCAGTCCTGTTTTCAGATCAGATGATGCACGGCCCGGGAGAGTATGAAGTATCCGAGGCAAAGGACGGTGCCATAACCGTGAGATTCAAGAACTGCCTGCGTCTCAAGAAACAGAATGAAATTGTAAAGAAATGCAACCTCCCCTTTGAAGGGCGGGAGATCTGCGAAGTGGAAAAGATGCACCTCACCCACCCCAATCACCCCACGACGAAGATGGGAATCGTTCCCACCGATATCACCTGGGAAGAGGGCGGATGCGTATGGACGTTTAAAAAGGTGTAATGAGATGAGTTTTTAAGCAACAGGAAGGGACGGCACCCCTTTGTGCGGGGAAGAGGTGCTGCCCCGTTACACCGGAGATGAGGAATGGATGTATGAAGAAGAACCAGGAATATGCAAAGCGGCTGAAAGAGATGGGAGGATACGAAAGAAAGATCATTGCTTTTAAACTCTGTGACGAGGTGCCGAAGAGTGCTGGGCTATATGGAGATGATGTCTCTTTCCACTGTGCTATCGCCGCAGAAATATGGGAAGAAGGACGGAACCCCTTTTATATTTCCAATAAGAATATTCTCTGCGGCGGAGCTGTCTATTCGGGGCTTGGGAACAGGAGGATCACGAAAGAAGAATTTGACGGTGGCATGTCACAGACAATAGGAACCGGTAGAGGGTATGCGACCCGTGAGAATTTCCGCCGGGTGAATCAGCAGATACCCCACCAGTTCATACACCATAAATACCAGGTTATCGGAGCGCTGGAGGATGTCGAAGACCCTGATGTGGTCATGGTTGTTGCTGATGCATACAGAGTTATGCGGTTGTGCAAGGCCTATACTTGGAAAACAGGGGAACTGGTCCAGGGCCTGTCGGGAACAGCCTGGTGCACGAGCATCTTCCCGCAGGTGTACCGGACGAAAACAATGGCATTTACCATGGGAGATGAGCAGTCCCGATGTCTCATGAACCTTGACCCATGCGAGATGTACTGCTTGATTCATTATGAGCTGTTGCCACTCATTCTTGAAAATCTGGAGAATATCCAGACCGGACTTGCAACATAGCTGACGAAAAGGGGAGAACATGATGCCTTATTTTATAACGGACAACTGCATTATGTGTGGCACGTGCTGGGAGATCTGCCCGACAAAATCTATAGAGGAATTTGAATGGTACTATAAAATTTCTGATACCTGTGTGGAGTGTGGGGCGTGTGCCCGTGTGTGTCCCAATACTGCAATAACAACAAGAAGATAATATTCGGGGAGGGTGCAAGCGCTGCAAAAGCAAGTTCTTATCAGTTCTTATGAGAGGTCGACGTGACAAACGATGAAGGCATCAAAGGCAAAGGGAGACATCTTCTTATTGATAAAAAGAAGTGTCAGGGGTGTATGACATGTATGCTTGCCTGCTCATTGGTTCATGAAGGAAAAGAAAACCTCTCTCTGTCCAGAATACAGGTTATTCAAAGCTCTTTTGAGAAGTATCCACGCGATATAGAGACACGATATGTGGAGTCCTGCGATCTGTGCGCCGAGACTCCATTTTGGGATGAACAAGGGGGAGTCGATGGGAAACAGGCGTGCGTGGAGGCTTGTCCTTTAGGGGCAGTGCGACTTTCCACAGAGATTTCCACGAATCTTGAGAAGGGCGAAGGCGAAGTCAACTTCCGGGGAGAAGGCTGGAAAAAGATTGGATACCCGATCGACTGACTGGTGCTGTGTATGAACGGATTTGTTGGAAAGATATTACGAGTTGATCTCACGACAAAGTCAATTACTACCATTGATACCCAAAAGTATGAACAATGGGGCGGCGGTCACGGAATTGGGTCGGCCCTCTTTTGGGACCTTGTAAAGGACAAAAGGATAGACGGGTTTGATGCAAAAAATGTGGTCACCATTATGACGTCTCCCCTTTCGGGAACCTTGGTCCCGGGGTCTGCCGCCAGAACAGAAATTCAAGGTATCGGGGTACAGTCTTCCCCTGTCGGATGGTTTACGAGAAGCAACTTCGGGGGAAGGTTTAGCCCGATGCTGAAGTTTGCCGGATGGGATGGAATAGTCATTGAAGGCAGTGCAGATAGTCCTCTCTGGCTCGATATTAGAGACGACGATGCACAACTTCGGGACGCACGCGCTTTGTGGAGCAAAGATACGTGGGAGACTCAACAACAGATTTGGAGTGAAGTTGGCAAGGATAAAAGGTACGGTGGATGGAAAAAACCATCGGATGACCAAAGCCAATGCACACAAAGGCCGGCCGTGATCGCCATTGGTCAGGCAGGAGAAAACCTTTGCAGAGTGGCCAGCCTGGTTCATGATGCTGGACATGGATCCGGCCAGGGTGGCTTCGGTGCGGTATGGGGCTCTAAAAAATTAAAGGCAGTGAGCGTCATAGGAACCGGCAATATCACTATTGCAGACCCCAAAGGGTTAATAGAAGCTCGCTTGTGGGCAAAAAAGAGCTACTCTTTTAATGTCGACGATCCGGAGCATGTAAAGGAGCTGAACAGTGCAACGTTCAGCCTTGGATTCGGAGCCCCCGCCCTGCCGGGAAGTCTCTGGCACCGTCCCAAAGAGTCGAGGCCCCATGCGTGTATCGGCTGTCACTCAAGCTGTCGTTCGCGACACGGCACAGGGCTTGGGAACGAATCCACCTGTGCAACCTCGCTTATGTACGCTCCTTTGGATCTCCGGCTTCATAGCGGCAAAGTGACAAGGGCAATTTTTTGGCTCCTTGACCGCTTCGGTCAAATAGGTGCAGCGTTTGGCCTCGCCCTCGTGATCGGCAAACAGAGCCCTGCTGCGTACGTCGCTTCCGATCTGACCCAGAAATACGGGATAAACTCTGTGGAATTAATGTTGGGGCTTCAGTATTTAAGGGACCTCTACAAAAAGGGGATTATCGGTCCGGGCAAAGAGATAGAGTGCGATCTTCCCTTTGATCAAATGGGAAGTATGGACTTTGCAAACAAAATAACAAAGATGATTGCCTATCGAGAGGGCATCGGCGATGACATGGCCGAAGGATTCTACAGGGCGGCAAAAAGATGGGGAAGACTGGAAGAAGACATTAATACGGGCCTGCTGCGATATCCCTGCTGGGGGCTGCCCGATCATTACGATGCGAGGGCCCATCTCGAATGGGGCTATGGTTCCATACTGGGCGACAGGGACATCAATGAACATGACTTCATATTCCCTCTGCATCTTATACCCTGCCTTGCAAAATGGCAGAAAAAAATCCCGCCCTTTTCCGCACAAGAGGTTGTCGAGACAATCTCTGAGAAGCTGGTGCCCTACGAGGGTGATCCCCTGATGCTCGATTTCAGCACAGAAAACATGTATTCGCAGCACATAGTCAAGCTCGTTGCATGGCACAGGCACTACAGCCGATTTTGGAAACAGTCCGCCCTTTATTGCAACTATCTCTTTGCCGACTTTTGCAATCCCCGCGCTAAGGACAAAAAAGGGCTGACCGGTGAGGGAGAACCAAAATTCTATAATGCGGTGACCGGCAAGAACCTGACCTTTGCGGATGGCATGGAGCTTGGCAGAAAGATATGGAATCTCGACAACGCCATCTGGACGCTCCAGGGGCGACACCGGGATATGGTGCGCTTTGCTCCATACATTTACGAAGTACCCTTTAAAGGTGTCGGCTCACTCAGTAAATATTTTATGCCGGCAAAGAAAAACGGCACATGGGAATATCGTGCTCTCAAGGCGAGACACCACGATAAGGACAAGTTTGAAGCATGGAAGACCGCCTACTATCAATTCGAAGGCTGGGACCCCAAGACGGGGTGGCCCACGAGAAAAACACTGGATTCCCTGGGCATGGAGTACGTTGCAGACGAACTCCAGAAAAACGGCCGGCTTGGAAGCGATGAGTAAGAGGGGGGAAACTGATGCCCCACCTGGCCACTTTTAAAAGTAGGTGCAGGAGACACACATGACAATGGAGGGGAAGACAGTTCTGATTACCGGTGCTGATGGAGGTATCGGAAGTGAAACAACCAAGGGCATTGCCAAAATGGATGCCACCATTATCATGGCCTGTCTTGATCTGAACGATGCCAAACCGGTTTACGAGAATATTAAACAGGAAAGCGGCAATGAGAGGATAGAGATGATGCAGGTGGACCTTGCGTCCCTAAGCTCCATTCGCGAATTCGCTCAGCAATTTTCTCAGAAGCACCAGCAGTTGAACGTGTTAATTAATAATGCCGGTGTCTTTCGCTGGAAACGGGAAGAAACCCTGGAGGGATTTGAAAGAACCATCGGGATTAATCTTCTGGGACATTTCCTCCTTACCCACTTATTGTTACCGATCCTCAAGCAGACACCGGGAGCCCGAATCCTCAACGTCTCATCCAATGCCTATTTTAAGGGGAAAATCGATTTAGATGATCTCCATTTAAAGAAGAAATACACGGGTGTAAAAGCCTATGACTCCTCCAAGCTTGCTATCGTGTTCTTCACCCAGGAATTGGCAGAACGTTTACAAGGCACAGGTGTCACGGTGAACGCCTTACATCCGGGTCACGCTGCCACCAATATATGGAACATGTGGCCAGGAACATGGTATCAGGCCCTGCTCTTTAAAATTTTAAAAATGCTTATGAAACCCACGGTGGAAGCCGCCCAGAACAGCATTTATTTAGCCAGCTCCAATGAGGTGAAAGGTATTACTGGAAAATACTTTGAAAAAAAGAAAATTAAGGAGAAGGTATCTCCAAAGAGCAAAGATAGACAGCTACAAAAGGCATTGTGGCAATTGAGTGAGAAGTTAACCGGGCTCGCTTAATGCGATTTAAAAAAGATTTATAGGAGAGAGATTATGGAAAGATTTGCTGAATTTTGTATCAGGAGGAGAATGTTAGTTCTCGGTATCATCCTGCTCATAACCCTGTTCTTTGCCTATCAAGTTACCCGCCTTAAGGTTACCACGGTTTTTAATGACCTTCTGCCCCAGGGACACGAATACATCAAGGTCCACAATAAGTTTCGCCATCTCTTCGGCGGGGCAAATTACATCACCATTGTGGTCCAAGTAAAAAAGGGAGACATCTTTAATAGGACCACCCTTGAAAAGATCAGGTACATCTCAGAAGAACTCTACAAGGTCCCGGCAGTTGACAGGTATAAAATACTCTCTATGGCTGTGAAAAAGATGAAGAAGATAATATTGGATGCGCAAGGGTTTCGGGTTGTTCCGGTAATGCTGGAGATCCCTGAGACCGAGGAGGAAATGGCGAAATTTAAGCTCACCATCTATGGCAATGAGATGTGCTACGGGCCGTTTATTTCCTTTGACGGCAAGAAGGCGATGATTAGCGCTGACTTCTTTGATGAAGAGATTGACTACCAGGTGGTCTTCAAAGAACTCCAGCGGATCCGGCAAGCGACTGAGGACGAGAACAACATCGTAGCCATAGCCGGAGAACCCATCCACTATGGTTACGTGAGGGAGAGTGTGCAGAGGGTTAACCTTATCCTGGTGGGCACGGTTCTTATCATCCTGGTTGTCCTCTACCTCTACTTCAGGTCTAAGCGAGGGGTGATCGTCCCGATGGTGACTGCGGCGGTGAGTGGTATCTGGGGGCTGGGCTTCATGTCTCTGGTTGGTTATAACCTTGATCCTCTCGTCTTGGTCCTCCCATTCTTGATCGCTCTCATGACTGCGCGGCACTCCATGCAGCTCTGTGCCCGTTTCCTTGAGGAATACAGTTCAGGCAAGAACATACAGGAATCATCCCAGATCATCATCTCATCCATGTTCATCCCCGGGTTAACCTCGATCATCACTGACTGCCTGGGCATTGCTCTGGTGGCGGTTGCCCCGATTCCTATTCTCCAGAAGATTGCGATCTCCTGTGCCTTCTGGTCAATTGCCACCACGGTCCTTGCCTTAATCCTTACCCCCCTTATCCTCTCCTACATCCCCGGGTCCAGGAGGCTTGCCGCACAATTAGAAGCAATCGAGAAGCAAAGGAAGAAACTCTCGCTCTGGGACAGGGGTCTTCCCAGGCTGGGGAGATGGATCGTAGGAAGCGGGAAGTGGGTGGTGGTTGTGGTCAGCGTCCTCATTACCATCTGGGGGGCAATCTATTCAAAGAAGTTAGTTGTGGGAGACATGATACCGGGATCAACCCTGCTCTGGCCGTTTCACCGGTATAATATTGACTCCTTACGGATCAGCTTTGCTATGCCTGTGCTCTGTTCCCTCTATGTCTTGATTGAAGGAGATAAGGAATTATCAATAGCCAATGCCGATGTCTTGAGAGATGTTTACAGGTTTGAGAGATTTATGAGAAATGCCTTTATCGAAACAGGGAGGGTGATATTTACTCAATCCATTGTTTCTATCCTCCCTGCAATGCACTACATTAATAAAGAGGGAAACCCCAACTGGTATTTCTTCCCGACCTCCGATGGAGAGATCTTATTTAATTATCGATGGGTATTTAACGACACAGAGCCAGGGGATATTGACAAGTTTATTGAGACCAAAGAGCAGTGCACGAACATCGTTGTCTTCTGCCGCGACAAGACCGGTGAAACGATACGACTGGTTATGGAAAAGGTTAGGGAATACATCAATAACTACTCTCACCTGGGCAAAGGTGTAACCGTAAAAAGTGGATTGGGAGAGCCAGCACATGTTTCCTACCGGCTGGCCGGAGGTGCGATTGGAGTTCAGGCAGCAGTGAATGAGGTGATAAACCAATCTCAGATATGGAATCTGGTGTTAGCATTGGGCGGTGTCTTCCTCTGCGTGATGATTCAATACCGTTCCATTGCAGCGGGATTGATTTTGACCATCCCCCTGTGTATTTCCAATCTCATAGCCTTTGCCCTCATGGGGATCTACCAGGTGGGACTCACGGTCAGCACCTATCCGGTCTCTTCGATTGGTGTAGGACTGGGGGTAGACTATGGCATATATTTCCTTTCCCGGTTAGTGGAGGAGAAGCAGCAGACCGGTGATCTGAACGAGGCATTAGTGAATACGTTAAAGAGTAACGGCAAGTCAATCGTGATGATTGCCACTACCCTGACAATCGGTCTTATCTTCTGGGTCTTCTCCACTCTGAAGTTTCAGGCGCAGATGGGTGCTTTGCTCGCAGTACTGCTCTTTTTGAACATGTGCGGGGCTCTGTTCCTGGTCCCCAGTCTGTTGGCTATTTTCAAACCAAAGTTTTTGAAGAGGGTGTGAAGGTTTTCATCGGAGAAGATCTGGTAGAAGGCAGGGAGGAAAAAACTCGTGGGTATGGATGAGCTGATCATAAAGCTACGGCATATTGGCTATATTGTGAAGGATATGGATAAGTCGGTTGCGACTTTCAAGAAGCTGTTCGACCTGAAGGATGAGGACATCCGGATGTTGACCGCAGACGATACCGGAGGTGCAGGTGCATTTGCATTCATACCGGTGGGCGGAACAGAACTGGAATTGATCCAGCCGATATCTGATTACTTCAAGGAAATGACAGGAGATCCGCCTGAAGGGATAAACCACATTGCATTCTTAGTGAAGGATATCGAGAAGGCTGTCCAGGTTATGGAGGAAAAGGGGATTCACCTGGGGTACATTACGAAGGACGGCATTTTCGATACCGGGGGCATCAAGATTGCGTACCTTGACCCCAGGGACACCGACGGTATTCTCATTGAGCTGGTTGAGACAAGAGAGTAGGTAAAGGAAGATGGTGAAAAGAAAGGGGTAACCTGATGGAGTGGGAAAAAGAAGCTGAAGAGCGGCATGAACAGATGCCGGTTCCTCCCAATGTTTCAATCTTTGCCCGGAAACAGGCAGAAAAATGCGCCCGGAACAAAGGAGCGCAGAGAGTAACTGCGAAAGAAGTGCAGGAAGCTGAGGAAGCGTATGCAGATTTCTTCGGAAGGGAAAAGACTCAGGAGATGAGGAACGCGCTGGAAGGAAAAGAACCGATACCCACGATGGTTGATGAACTTTTCTTTGACTCCTCGGGTATGCTCTACAACATCCAGGTCTGCCCGGTTAAATACGGCTCCCAGGGCAAAGAGGTGACCGATGGTATTGTATCAATTTACCGGGGGGTGAAGAATATCTTCGAGAAAGAAAATGTAGAGCAGATCATATCTGACCTCTCCCGCATTCCGCTCTGTGAATCAAGCCGCTTTAATGTGGTTATTACGGGCTGTTCCAACTGCTGCGAGCCCCCTTTTTTTAAAGACCTCGGTATCATAGGCCAGCATATCCCTGAGGTGAGCGACGTCGAATGTCTTCAATGCAAGAAGTGCGTATGGGTATGCTTTGAAGATGCCATTACCCTGAGAGATGACGGGCCGGTTATCAACCGGGAGCGGTGTATCAACTGTGAGTTCTGCGCCAAAACCTGTCCGGCTGAGAAGATTGTGATCGGAAAACGCGGGTATAAGGTCATTGCCGGGGGGAGGGACTACCGCCACCCGGCAATTGCGCAGACGGTAAAAGCATTCACCGATAAGGACGGGGTGCTTGCCACGGTCGAAAAGGCGGTCAGCCTCCTGAAGAAAGGGAGGGAAGGCGACACCCTGAAGAGCCTCATGGATACATACGGAATTAATGCCCTTCGGTAATTCAACGAAATAATTAAGCCCTTTAAACTAACTTTCAGAGTGGTAAAATAATTGGCAGCAGGCCAAATTCTCTCTTCTTAAAAGGTTTAATTTAGAGGATGAAATTATTGGGATTAAACTTAATGGTTAAATCATCCAAGTACACATTATTAATATGTGCAATTGTATATATTATAACCTATCTTATTCTTGTTCTTTACCGTATTTCCTACCCCTTTGAATTAGAGTGGTGTGAAGGAAGTTCAATACATCAAGTAATGAAAATACTTTCTGGAGAGAAAATATATGTTCCTCCATCCCTTGAGTTTATTTCGCTCCCCTATACGCCTCTCTATTTTTATATTTCTGCTGCTGTATCGAAGATAATCGGTATTGGTTTCACTCCGCTGAGAATTGTATCTTTCATTTCATCATTGGGCTGTTTCTTTATTATTTTTTTTCTTGTCAAGCGAGAGACAAGAAGTAATTTTGCTGGTTTGCTCTCTGCTTCATTATTTGCAGCAACTTTTCGAATAAGTGGTGCTTGGTTTGACATAGCAAGGGTAGATTCTCTCTTTCTTTTTCTACTATTAATGTCAATTTATGTTATTAAATTCAATGACTCCTCGATATCACTCATTCTCGCTGGCATACTTGTTTCCCTTTCTTTTCTGACTAAACAGACAGCCCTAATTATTTCCGTGCCGATAATGCTTTATTGTATTCTCTTAGACCGATACCGCTCTATATTCTATTTTGGTACTATAATTTTAATAATCGGAGGTAGCACACTTCTAATTAACTACATGCATGATGGATGGTTTAATTACTATGTCTTTAAGGTACCAACATTTGCACCTTTATTAAAAAACATGTTTGTCGTCTTTTGGGAAAAAGATATCATAGCACCAATGTTTATTGCATGTAGCATGTCGGTATTTTATCTGTTTGTTCAAATTTCAAAATCAAATAAGAAAAATTTCCTTTTTTACTTTTTAACAGCTATCGGCATGCTTAGCGGAGCATTGTTTTCGAGGTTGCATCTTGGAGGTTATGACAATGTTTTATTGCCTGCTTACGCTATCATATCTATTTTATTTGGACTTGCAACTCACACCACTTTGGAATTTATTCAAGGGATACCTTTAAATAAAAGAAAATTTACGGAAATTTGCCTTTATTTAATCTGCATCATCCAGTTTGTCGTTCTTAAATATGACCCTCTTTCCCAAATTCCAACAAAAGAGGATTTAGCGGCAGGCAAGGACTTTATCAATACACTGTCCCATCTGCAAGGCGATATTATTGTACCTTCTCATCCTTATTTACCAATTCTCGCTGGCAAAAGAAGTTATGCACATGATTATTTAATTTATGAAACTCTGTGTGGAAACTTTAGCCTTATAAAGGCTAAATTGAATTCTGAAATAGTGCAGGCGATACGAGAAAAAAGATTTAGTGCCATCATCCTCGATTCACCTTTCCCCTGGTTCCAGGAAGAAATATCTAAAAATTATATAAATCAGGGATCGGTATTCACTAACCCCTCTGTATTTTGGCCAGTTACTGGTAGGAGGACAAGACCGGAATTCATTTACGTTCCGAAAAGGGATGATAGCGATTGAATGTTTAGGAAAGGGTTTGATCATCCATCCTCCTAACGCAAAACATATTTACTTTTTTAAAATAATGCAATATGTAAAGACTGAAATCCTCTGAAATGAAAGATTGTCTAAGAAAGGGGACTGTCAAATGTCAAGATCATCGACCTCAACGGCAAGAGCAGCATGCATGGGCCGGTGAGTGCAACACAAATGAAAATCCGTGAAAAATAAAACAGGTGCCCGTTTCATGGAGTGTCTTTATAAGGCAGGGTCGAAAATGGTTCATGAAAAGGAGGTGCAGGGAAATCAGTACTGAAAGGGGAAAAATTATCTGTGTGAGAAGTGCTTAACAAACGAAACAGTAAAAAGGAGCACACATCATGAAGAGAAAAGTTGTGCAGAGTCCTGTTGTAACATTCGCCTTAGTGTTGATATGCCTTATTACAGTCATCCTTCCGCGTTCTGTTTTCGGAGCCGGAAGCGAATCTCCTTCGGTAACAGGGAAGAATCAGCTGGTGCAGGCACTGAATGCAGCCTACACCCGCGTGCTCAGCAGCGGTAAATGGGAAGAACTCACAACGCCCTACGGCGCTGGCGTGGTCAACCTCGCCGACTGTTATCCAACCCCTGACTACGCCTCGTTCCCCTCAACACCTGTAGGGCTGCTCAAGACCATATTAGATACCAGGCAGATCAAGGTTGGCACCTATTCAGCCACCCTCGAAGGTTCAGCTAACTACTTCTTGCCCCTCAATAATGCGCTGTTGGATGCCATTCTGGGTGAACTAGCCAAGGGGTACAACCTGCCCGGGCCTATCACGAGGATCACGGTTGAAGTTACCCCCCCGAGCGGCGATAATCTGTTCAAACAATTGAATAGTGGGGTCTTCGACATCACCGACTTGAATAGCGCCATCGGGGGAGCATCAAGAGGATGGCCCTATCAGGCAAACAAGCAGATACGGAGGTATATCGCACGGTTCACCTGTACTGCAATGGCCAGCGGACAGTACCTCCAGGTAAAAGACGGTTCAACCTACCAGAGCATGGCGGACGTGCAGGCAGATCCGAACGCCACGTTATGTGCGGGAATGCTGTCGAGCCAACTGGCAAACGCGTATTTTCCAGGTCATACGATAACCCTCCCGTCTGGCAACGACATAGAGCAATGCGGGCAAGGGGTCCTGGACGGGACTTACGCTGCCTACGTGCACTTCGACCCGACCCCTGTCAAACCAGGATTGAGGACGATCAATACCGGGATTGTTTCGGGTGTTCCTATCTGGGTTGCTGGAGATTCGGATCAGGATCTGGATGGCATTCCTGACGACCTGGATAACTGCCCGACAGTCTCCAACTCTGACCAGGCAGATGCAGATGGTGACGGGATTGGAGATGTCTGTGATAACTGCCCCACGATACCGAATGGTCCAAAGGGCGGAACGTGTACCAAGGGTGATGAGGGTATTATAGGAAGTCTTTGTGTAAGCGATTGTGAATGTGGGACTGATGGATTCTGCGGTATGAATCAGGAAGATACAAATAGAGACGGGAGTGGGGATGCCTGCGGGCCTATAGCACATATTGACATACAACCTGAAACACTGAACACAGAGAGCAAAGATCAGGATGCGGTAGTTACCGTCAAAGTATTTCCACCGAGTGGATACACTGCAGATGCGATTATTCCTGAAAGCGTTATGATTGCAAATATCGGGGGGAATACGACAAATATAGCACCGATCAAGTGGAAAATTGAAAATGGCAATTCTGTGCTCGTGCTGAAATATAACCGTTCAGAAATTCTTAACGTACTCAGGTCCTATCAGCTCACAGGTTCTGTAGACATAACACTCACCGGTCGTTTAACTGATAACAAACTATTTATTGGTTCAGACCGTGTCACCGTGAAAGGGAAAGGTAAGGAATAGAGTTAAAAAGCAGAGGAGGCTAATCTTCAATAAACATATTCATCTTCTATCAACAATTGAGGCAGGAGTCAGAAATGGCTCCTGCCTTTTTGCTTTCCCTTCCTGCTCCAATCGTAAGGCTGTTTTCGAATCTGCCACAAGGTAAGGAACACTACGCCCAACGAATCAATCGCAACATCACTGGGACTTCCAACCCGTTGAGAAACAAAGGTTTGATGATATTCATCAGATACGGCATAAAGAATTGTAAAAATAAAAGCACAGAGAAGAGCTTTATTGTTTGACAGACCATAATTTTTTAAGGCGCGGATCATCAAAAGAAATAAAATGGCAAACACAAAAACATGAGCGCCCTTGCGCAAAACAAAATCGTAGGGCCAAGGGAATCCCGATGATAATCCCGGCTGGGCTGAGAGTGAAAAAATAAAACCAGCCCATACTATTACCGGCAGCCAATACTTTAAAAATTGAGGCATCGTGGGTTTTCAAATACTGGACGGTTCCTTGAAAATCTGGTGCCGGCGGGGAGGATCGAACTCCCATGAGCACAAAGCCCGGGGGATTTTGAGTCTTTCTTAACCTTCCTTTTACCATTCCCCTAACTACCGGCAATTTCAAGATTATCACAATATTCCCCTAACTTGTAAATTTTAAGCAAGTTAGGTGGATTCAGGTAGAATCAGGTCAAAGAAAAGCCTGACAGGCACAATTTGGGCACAGTGAAAGAGACAAGGGATAACATTTTCGCTTTATTCTTTGTTGTTTCTCCTATTGATTAGTCTAAGTTATAATGGTAGTTAATAATTATTAAGAGTTATTTCGGCATATTGATATGGTTTTCAAAAGGTCGCGCATACTGGTTCGGTATGAGTTTTTAGGTGGCATAGAGAGAATAATAGATATTTTGGGGAAGGGTGGAACTTTAAGTGAGCTTGCCCAAAAAGTTGGAATTTCTCGTGAGACAGTGCGGTTAGATTTAATAAAAATAATGGGATTAGAAGCATATAAAAATTTAAAGAGAAAGAGGACAAATATTTTTTCAAGTCTTGATGAGTGTCTATCTATTAATAATGAAATATCACAAAAAAAGAAAATGATGCGGCAACGGATTTTTAAAATATTAAAAAACAGATTGAAAATTTTGGAAGAAATAAAAGTTTTTAAAGCTAATTACATGCATATAAAGCTAAAAAATAAAAAAACTGTGTTGGTAAGATTTTCTCATATAAATAAAAAATTAAGAGATTATTTTTCTGGATATTATAGATTTCATATTACAAAAAAAATTGAAAAGTTCGATTTCGTGATATTCATCCTTCTTGATGAAGCTTCCTATAATAGTTATCTGTTCAAAACTAAAGAAATTGCACACCTTGGCACCATGGCATTGAGATTCAAAGATAATTTAGGTGGATTAAAATATAAATTTGCCTTAGATAACTGGAACATATTAAAAAAAGAGTAGGAATTATAAAGTTTCTTCTGATACACTTTACGTTAATCCCCCCTACAAGAGGAATTGGGGACAGGAGGAAAGAACTATTTTATCCGTCTTTTAAAATTCCCCCCTCTTTAATTTCTCCCGTATCCGCTTTGCCTTTGCAGGCATTGCCTTGTGAAAGAATTCCATCTGCGCCTCAAGCCATTGGAGTTTTAAGGTTACCGGTTTTTTCCGGTATGCCTCTATTTCTTCTTTTGTCCTGTAGTGCAACAGCGGAACATCCTGAACTTTCTTGGCGGTCATGTTCTTCATAGGTTTGACTATCTAAAATCATTTTTTTTCGTAAGCCCTTCTCCTTACTGACTTGACTACATTTTCAATATCATTCATGGTCAGCTTACTCTTTTTAAATGCTTCTGCTGCAACTTTAAAGGCTGCGTCAAGCCTGTCGTCAGGAGAAAGTACTGATAGGATATAATCCTCTGGATTAATACTTCGTGCAGTTGTTCTCATTCAAAGCACCTCTCTCAAATAGGTTAAATACTCTTTTGAGGATATGGTGCCGGCGGGGAGAATCGAACTCCCATGAGCTTAAAGCCCGGAGGATTTTGAGTCCTAAAGAGCCTTCCTTTTACCATTCCTGTAACTACCTGTTAATCAATAAAAATCCTGATTTATCCTTACCTTGCTGAAATATGGCAAGTCGGCTGGAGTCAGGTGGAGTCAGGTAGAATGAAAGCCTGACAGGCAAAGTACGGGCAAAGTGAATCAGTTGAATAAGGGGTAACGTCTTCTCCGGTGTTATCCCTTTTCCCCCCTAATTATTCCCATGCAATTCACCATGTATCATCCCTTCCCTCCCGTCTGGGTTACAGGATATCCTACTGACATTTTCACTCGGCAGTTAGAGTGACATTTTCATTTGGCTACCACATTTTTAAAAATTCCTTGACTTTATATATTTTTTTGTAGTAAAAGGGCGCTGTATCAACAAAATACAGTAACAGCTTGGCCGTTTAATTGTCTTCATACAAGAGGAGATTAGTGTGGCCAGCAGTACTCTTCACTTTCCTTCAATAATCAGTAAGTCTCAGAAATCTATTTATCTATCTATCTGTGCAAGTGTAATAGCTTTTTACAATTTAGCATTCCTATTCTTTAGCTTAGCAAAAACCCGTCTTCTCCATGCTTGGGCGAACCCATGTGTTCGCTCTACCCGGGAAGGTTGGTCTTTTATTTTTAAATTCATTAACAAAGGAGGGACAGTATGTTAAAAAAAAGTGTTAACTATTGTGGGGTAATTTTATTAGTGCTTCTGACATGCTTGTCAGTTACACAACAGGCTAGGGCTGTTTCAAGTTTAGCAGTGGACATACCCAATAAGCAAACAGTGGAACAGGATAGCCCGATGTACTCAACCAGTGTCTCCAGTTACGCAAAAGGCCAACTTATCGTCAAGTACCGGGATTCTGTGACGCAATGTGTGCACTGCCTTATCAAGCACGGGGGAAGCTTTCAGTTTGCAACAACCGACGCCTCCGGTTCTCTTGACGAACTCCACCAACGTTATCATGTGGCCGCCGCCAAGCCCCTCTTTCGCCCTGAGGAAAAAGAGGCCCGTCTGGGAAGTGATGCTTTCCCGGTTTCTCGTCAGATGCTCGAACAGGATGAGCAACAGCATCACGAGATGATCATGCGGCGATTCCAGATACGAGCGAAACGTATCCCCTGGGATGCGCCACTTCCTGATCTGAGCCATACGTATCTCCTGGAAGTCCCCGACGATTGCAATATCGCACAGGCCGTTGAAGACTTCTCACGTGACCCGCATATCGTTTACGCCGAGCCTAACTACCTCATGAAGGTGCAATGGGTGCCCAACGATCCCTACTATGGCACCAGCGGCAGCTGGGGCCAAGCCTATGACGACCTGTGGGGCTTGAAGAAGATTCGGATGGAACTGGCATGGGATTTCACCCAGGGGTTGGGGAACGATGGACAACCCGTGGTGGTGGCGGTGGTTGATACAGGACTTGACCTGGCCCATGAGGACATTACTGTCAACGTCTGGGTGAATACAGGGGAGGTGCCGAATAACCAGCTCGATGACGACGGCAACGATTACGTCGATGATGCTCAAGGGTATGACTTTGTTACTTGCGACTCGTTTGGCATGTGCGGTTGCGTCGCTCCGAAATCGCCAGATGCGATCCCTCAGGACGGCAACGGGCACGGAACACATGTTGCCGGCACCATTGCTGCGGTAGGCAACAATGGACTGGGGGTTGTCGGCGTGGTCCCTGGGGCGGCTGTTATGCCCCTCAAAGCGCTTAATAATAATGGAGAAGGTGTTATCAGTGAGTTAAGTGAAGCAATTCGGTATGCTGCGGACAATGGCGCTGATGTCATCAACAACTCGTGGGGGAGTCTCGGAAGAAACCAAACGCTGGCTGATGCAGTTGATTATGCGTCTGCCCTTGGCGTTATTGTGGTGGCTGCTGCTGGAAATGTTTACGGAAACGATGCACTTCGATTCACACCCGCCAACCTGCCACGTGTCATCACAGTGGCTGCCTCAAATCCGGCCGACGATCCTTTTGACTTTCAAACTGGCTTCTCCTGTCGAGGAGCAAAGCTTGACGTTGCCGCACCAGGTATCGATGTCCTCTCCTTGCGCGCTAGCGGAACCGATTTGTATGGGGACGGAACTCACATCGTTGGGAGCAATTACTACCGGGCTAATGGCACCAGTATGGCAGCCCCTCATGTCGCTGGGGTGGCTGCGGCTCTCCTGGCATACCGACCGTCGCTGACCATTGATGAAGTCAAACAGGTGCTTAGAGCCTCGGCCAGCGATATTGGCAATTCCGGATGGGACATCCTTACCGGGTACGGCAGGCTCAATGCCTATCAAGCACTTATCACCGAAGCCGGCCCAACAGTAGAGATTACATCTCCAGCCATGGGCCAAGTTCTGCTAAATCTTTCCTCTTTCCCGCTCACTGGGACGGCAGCTGGCCCAGGATTTGGTCAGTATACGCTCCAGTATCGACTCATCAATGACTTAACGTGGACGCAGCTTGGCAGTTCAATACCGACGCCGGTAAGTAATGGACTGCTGGCTAATTGGGATCTCTCCGTCCTGCCAGACGGGGTATACCATCTTCAACTCACCGCGACCGCCAGTCCTTCAGGCAACAAGTCATACGACCTGAAGGAAGCCGTTGTCATTCATGACCAATCTGTCAAGAGTGGCTGGCCGCTTCGAATCGAAGATTTTGTCAGTACCAATTCACCTGTCATCGTTGACCTCGACGGCGATGGTGTACAAGAGGTGGTCTTGAGCAGCATTTCGAGTATATATGTGTACCGCCCGAACGGCACACTGTTGTGGAAACGTTCCTATACCGGCGCCATCAGCACCCCTTCCATAGCAGATATTAATAAGGGTAGGGCCCTTGAGGTAGTGTTTGAGGAAGTTGGCTGCTCTGGAGCATTTCTGCGGGTGTTGAATTATGATGGCTCAGAGCTTTGGTCAAAATCAGTGCCTGTTACGAACATAGCACCATTGCCACTTGCAGTCAGCATAGGTGATGTCAATCTCGATAAAAAGATGGAAATCCTAGTGCCACAAACGGATGATAAGCTTCTTGTCTATTCCAACACCGGCAAGCTCATCGGCAGTTATTTCGACTATTGTAACGGAGGACCGGTGGCACTGGGTGATTTGGATGCCGATGGAACACCCGAAGTCATCGCTGCCACGATCCTGCCCGAAGGTGGTCGCTACTTGCGCAAGCTCTCCTATGACAAGAAGAGGCGCACGTTTATTGAGTCCACGGGCAACTGGCCGGTGCAGGTTGAGGCACCAACCGATCCCTACGGTTATGGCCTTTCTTTGCACGGACCTATTCTGGTGGACCTTGACAGGGATGGGAAACTTGAAATTGTAATGCCCACCCATGGAAAGCTCAGCGTCGTCCGGCATGACGGTACCATACAACCAGGATGGCCAAAGATGCTGAACAGAAGCGACGACATCGGACACGTGGCAGCCGGTGATCTGGATGGTGATAACGAACCTGAGCTTGTGCTCGGTACTTGGGCTAATGGGGTTTACATCATTCATCAAGATGGGCGAAGCACTCAGATCTATCCCGACTACGGGGACGCCTTCAGTCCCTCGCCGGTCATCGCGGACATCGATGGCGACAGCAGGGGAGAAGTTGTTATTAACAGTATTGCATGGACCCACCTGGGGATTGCGAGCGGATTAGCTCACGTTTATTCCATCGACTACGATACAGTCACGGGAGGGTTCAATAGGTTGTGGACGAAGAGTGTCACGACAGTTAGCGGTTTCCTAGATAACTACTTTGCGGCTCCTGTAATTGGAGATTTGGATCGCAACGGCCGCACCGATCTCTTCGTGGCATCCCCGTTGTACACGGGAACCCACTTGATGACTTGGGAACTCCCGCAGGCCGTTCAAGGAACACCGGCCTGGCCGATGTTCGGCCATGACGCTCGGCATACAAACTGCGGCTCGTGCCCATAGTCAGGTCGGCTTGTTTTTGAATCGATGAGCCAGATTAGATCGAGACAGCATATTGTCGAAGAAATACAAAGAAATGAAAGAAATCCTCAATGAGTATATTACTGAATGTGGTACTAAAGAATAGGAGGTAAGGCTCCTATCAGCCTGAGTGCTGGTGGGGGCTCTTATGTTTCAAAGCATTCAAAAAGGGGGTGCGGCCATGCAAACAAAAAAAAGGAACAAGGTGAATAAATTAGCATTAGTGTTTATCTCCCTCATGCTGTTCGGTATCTCATTACCTTCCTCAGCTTGGGCAGGATACACATACACTGAAATTATCCCTCCTGACTGGCAGTGGGCTGAAGCTTGGGCTATCAATGATGGCGGAGCTATCATAGGATGGGGGTATGATGTTAACGACTTTATAAAGGGATTTCTCTACAGCGGAGGGAACTACACTGAAATTATCCCTCCTGCCTGGCAGTGGGCTGGAGCTTTGGCTATCAATGATGGCGGAGCTATCGTAGGAGGGGGTGATGATGCGAACGGTTTTACGAAAGGTTTTCTCTACAGCGGAGGGAACTACACTGATATTATCCCTCCTGCCTGGAAGTCAGCTGATGCCTGGGCTATCAATGATGGCGGAGCTATCGTAGGAGTGGGTAAGGATGTGAACGGTGTTGAGAAGGGTTTTCTCTACAGCGAAGGAAACTACACTGAGATTATGCCTCCTGACTGGCTCTGGGCTGAAGCTTGGGCTATCAATGATGGCGGAGCTATCGTAGGAGGGGGTGATGCGAACGGTGTTGAGAAGGGTTTTCTCTACAGCGGAGGGAACTACACTGAGATTATCCCTCCTGACTGGATGGTGGCTTATGCTTATGCTATCAATGATAGCGGAGCTATCGTAGGAGGGGGGTATGATGGTAACGATGTTGGAAAGGGATTTCTCTACAGGGAAGGAAACTACACTGAGATTATGCCTCCTGACTGGCTCTGGGCTGAAGCTTATGCTATCAATGATGGCGGAGCTATCATAGGATGGGGGTATGATGTTAACGACTTTATAAAGGGGTTTCTCTACAGCAAAGGAAACTACACTGAAATTATCCCTCCTGCCTGGAAGGGAGCTTGGGCTAACGCTATCAATGGTGATGGAGCTATCGTAGGAGGGGGGTATGATGCTAACGATGTTTTGAAGGGTTTCATAGCTACTTTACAGTCAGTATGTACCACCTGGACAGATGTCATTTCAAAATACAACGCCTATGTCATTGGACAGGCTGTGTGGAATGAAGTGATAACGTGCTATAACCAATACGCATCAGAGTAATTTCAAGGTTCATTGATGAGAATGTGAAGAATTACAGAAGCTACTACTACAAACTTGAAGACATTGACCTCAGCGGAAAAAGCACTATGCATGGTCCGGTAAGTGCAACTCTGAAGAGGGTCAAAAGGAAATGTAGATAAAGGAAATAATCAGGTAGGTTTGAAAAGCAGGGGTCAAATGATTCCTGCTTTTTTTATGACTTCACCAAAAAAGTGTAATCAGAATAACTCAAATATTTAATAGTAGTATCTATCCACTTTAAATCTTCCTTTGGACATTCTGTGGGGAGAATCTAGGGACAGGCACCTATTTAATTTCTGGTGCCGGCGGGGAGGATCGAACTCCCATGAGCTTAAAGCCCGGAGGATTTTGAGTCCTCTGCGTCTACCAGTTTCACCACGCCGGCATAAGAGTTAAGAGTTCAAGAGTTACAGAGTTCAAGAGTTCAAATGTTGTTAATGCATAGAATATAGAAATTCTCTCTCCCAGTCAAGAATTCATCGATACTGGAGTTCTTGCTCTTGCAAGAATTTAATCTTATCTCTCAGTTCTGCTGCACGCTCGAATTCCAGGTCTTTGGCTGCCTTGAGCATCTCCTTCCGTAACTTTTCGATGAGCTTCGAGATATCTTCAACAGAGCGGTATTCACCCAGTTCATCCCGTACCACAGGTACGGTAACATAGTCTTTTTCATAGATGGATTCAAAGACATTGCTGATCCCCTTTGTGATCGTTTCAGGGGTAATATTGTTTTCGCGGTTAAACGTTAACTGAATCTTTCTCCTCCGGTTGGTTTCATCAACTGCGCGCTTGATCGAATCGGTAACTTGATCAGCGTACATGATGATCCTCCCGGAGAGGTTCCGGGCGGCCCTGCCGCAGGTCTGGATGAGGGAGCGCGCTGAGCGGAGAAATCCCTCCTTGTCTGCATCGAGGATGGCAACTAAAGAGACTTCGGGGAGATCCAGCCCTTCCCGCAGGAGATTGATGCCGATGAGCACATCGAAACTGCCCAGACGGAGGTCACGGATGATCCTGATCCGCTCGAGGGTGTCGATGTCAGAGTGGAGGTATTTTACCCTGATGCCCAACTCTGCGTAGTATTCAGTTAAATCCTCAGCCATCCGTTTGGTGAGCGTGGTGACGAGGGTTCTTTCATTCCGCGCCACCTGCTTCCTCAGTTCATTGAGGAGGTCGTCCACCTGGTGGGTGGCAGGCCTCACCTCAATTGCAGGATCCATGAGACCGGTTGGTCTGATGACCTGCTCCACCACCTTTCCTTTCACCTTCTCAAGTTCATAATCAGCAGGGGTGGCTGAGACATAAGTCACATGATTCACGCGCTGCTCGAACTCCTCAAAGCGGAGAGGGCGGTTGTCGAGGGCTGAGGGGAGACGGAAGCCATACTCAACCAAGGTCTCTTTACGCGAACGGTCGCCCCGGTACATGCCGACGAGCTGCGGGACGGTGATGTGGCTCTCGTCGACGAAGACAAGGAAGTCCTCAGGGAAGTAGTTGAGGAGCACGTAGGGGGGCTGTCCGGGCATCCTCCCGTCGAGGTGACGGGAGTAGTTCTCAACTCCATGGCAGTAGCCGGTCTCCTCGAGCATCT
>Ga0315289_10003580_pt1 | contig 23435 bp, 23 predicted proteins | sample YL17G11_40_MG_FD_203452 | JGI IMG/M metagenome (GOLD analysis project Ga0315289, IMG submission 203452) | Sediment microbial communities from Yellowstone Lake, YNP, Wyoming, USA - YL17G11_40 | ecosystem: Environmental > Aquatic > Freshwater > Lake > Sediment | place: USA: Wyoming | collected...
TGTTGTACGACCGCACGTTCCTGGCCGGCTCGTTTGCCGCAGCGCTGCGGCAGCGCTGGGGGCTGTACGCAGGCCTGGCGGCCACCTGGCTGCTGTTGGCCCTTCTGGTGCTCTCCACCGGGCTGATCTTTCGCCAGTCGGAGCTGTTGGCGCCGGACGCTATGAGCTACGCCCGCTCCCAGCCGGGCGTGATCTTGCACTACCTGCGGTTGTCGGTGTGGCCCAGCCCCCTGTGCTGCGAATACCCGTGGTCGTTGGCCAACACGCTGGGAGAAATTCTGCTCGGGGTGATCGTGGTCGGATTGCTTTTGGCGGCGACGCTCTGGGGCCTGACGAGGCGGAAGGCCTGGGGTTTTCTGGGCGCGTGGTTCTTGCTGATCCTGATGCCCACATCGAGCATTCTGCCTTTAACAGCGCCGGGGCATGAACATCGGATGTACCTGTCGCTGGCGGCGGTGGCGGTGCTGGCGGTTGCCACAGGATACGCGCTTTGGGAGAAGCTGTTGCTTGCGCGGGGACTGTCGCCTTTTCCGCCCCCCGCGACGTCCCATGATCAAACGACACCATCGGCGGAAAAGGGGACTGTCCCCCTTTGCCCGCCCTTTGGGGTACAACGAGGGGGACAGTCCCCTTTTTCGCCGGCCACGTCGCTTGGCAAGATTGGGGTGCTCGGCGGCAGAAAAGGGGACAGTCCCCGGGCGAAAAAGGGGACAATCCCCCACTTGGCCGCGCTCGTGCGCTGGGCGGCCCCGGTGGTCGTGCTGGTGGCGGTGCTGACCGCCCTGGGATATGTCACCGTAGCACGCAACCGGGACTACCGAACCGCGGTTGCGCTTTACCAGGATACCATCGACAAATGTCCGCATAATCCCGACGCCCAGGCCATGGTGTACAACATCCTGGGCAATGGCTTGGCCGCCGACGGCAGGACCGAAGAGGCCGTCGAACAATACCGCCAGGCCCTGCGACTGAAACCTGACTATGTTAAGGCCCATAACAACCTGGGGCTTGCCCTGGCCGGCCTAGGCAAGGTCGGAGAGGCGATCGAACATTACCACCAGGCCTTGCGCCTGAAACCCGATGACGCCGCAGCTTACAACAACTTGGGCCTCGCCTTGGATAGCTTGGGTAGGATCGACGAGGCGATCGAACATTACCAGCAGGCCTTGCGTCTGAAACCCGATTACGCCGCTGCCCACAACAATCTGGCCAATGCCCTGGATAGCTTGGGCAGGACCGACGAGGCGATCGAGCACTACCAACAGGCCTTGCGCCTGAGATCCGATTACGCCGACGCCCACAGCAACCTCGGCACCGTGCTGGCCCGCTTGGGCAGGACCCGTGAGGCGATCGAGCATTACCGCCAGGCGATTCTCCTGAAACCCGGCTACGCTGAGGCTCACAACAACCTAGGGCACGTGTTGGCGGGCATCGGCAAGATCGACGAGGCGATCGAACATTACCACGAAGCGTTGCGTCTGAAAGCAGATTTTGCAGTGGCGCTGGATAACCTGGCATGGCTGCTGGCGACGCATGATTCCGCCCAAGGCGGCGACCCGGCCCGCGCAGTTCAGTTGGCACAACGGGCGAGAGAACTGGGTGGTCAAGAGAGCCCGCAATGCCTGGACACGCTGGCCGCCGCCTACGCCGCGGCCGGTCGCTTTGCCGACGCCGTAATCACTGCCGAGAAGGCTGTCCAATTGGCCGAGTCGGCGGGGCAGGCACCGCTGGCGACGCTCCTCCGGTCGCGGCTGGAGCTGTACCGTACCGGCCAACCGTACCGTGAGCCCTCACCCTCGCCAGGGCAGACCAAGCCCTAAGCGGCCGTCCAACAAGAACTCCCCTCTCCCGTTGCGGGAGAGGGCATTCGGCCATCCTTCGACATTCGTCATTCGGCCTTCGTCATCTTCCCCGCGGCCCACTGAATGGCGCGGAGCACCAGGGCGTCCAGCCCCTCGGTCTGTTCCGGATGGGGGCTGATGCAGAGCACGCGACCCTTACCGCAGCGGCCAGCCACGGCCGCCGGCGAGTTGACCATGATGCCCTTCGGCGCGTCGCCCTCGGACAGCTCGCTACGGAACAGCGCCAACGGAGTATAGGCCGGCAGGCGATCGGAGCCGGCCGGCATGAGGATTGGGCCGTTGTGGTAGAGGACATCGAGCAGGCCGTGATGGTCGCCGAGGATTTCGCGGCCGGAGGGCGTCAGTTCGACTTGGACCGTTCCCTTTCCCCGCCGCCACTTGTTGCTGACGGTCTTCGCGTCGAGGATCTTCAGGCTCCAGTCGTAGCCGCTGGTGGCCAGGTAGGCCCCGGCACAGATTCCCACGTAGCCGCCGCCTTGCTCGACGAACTGCTGCACCTGCTGGCGCCCTGCCGGCCCCAGCGCCCGGGCCTCCCCGCTGCCAGTGCCGCCGGCAAAGATCGCCACGGTGAACTGCTCCAGGACGCCGCTGCGGATTTCGGGCGGCCCGACGAGCGTCACGGGGAGGTTGGCCGCGGAAAGGATTTCCCTCAGCCGCGGCACCCCTTTGCCGGCGCTGCCCCCGGCATCGTACAGCGCCACTTGGACACAGCCCGGCGGATGCTCCCGATTGGTGATCCAATCGGGAGTGACCCCCGGGCCGAGCATCTGCAAATACGTCAGCAGCCCATGCACCAAGACGCGGTGCTGCCGGGTGCGGAGCGAAAGGGGCTGGTCCTTGATGGTCGTTTCCACGATCATCGTGTTGATGTTGAGATGAGTGCCGGCCGCACGGGCGAGGCTGGTGTCGACCGGTTGCCGCAACACCATGAATCTCTTCTTTTCGTCGTCGATGGTCGCATTGACGGCTTGCAGCAGCACCGGGGCGGCCTTTTTCACCTCGGGCGTGTAACAACCGAGGATCGAGCTGCCGACGCTTTGCGAATTGAGCTGATGGAAGCCGCCCCCTTCGTGCAGGTCGACGAGCCAATCGGGTTTCTGCTCTTGCAGGAGCTTCCAAATATCCTCGGCCAGCCTGCCGCGCGGCGGAACAAGTTCGTCGGCCTTAGAGAAACTGCGATTGAGGTTGGCCAGCGACTCCTTTTCGCCGGGCGTAAGCCGTTTGTGGGCGGCCAGGGCCAGCACGTTGGCCTTAGGCAGCACGATGATCTTGCCGCGCACGATGGGCCAGTAGCGGATCTGATCGGCGGCCGCGGCGCCGGCCGGTTCGTCGCCATGCACGCCGCCGACGATCATCACGGTCGGCCCGGCCGCAGCGCTCTGCTGCACGTAATACGCCGTCTCCGACGAGGTGCCCGCGGCCACGCTGCCGCTGCTGCGCTGGGCGGCCTGGGCCAGCGGTGCGGCGAAAACCCACAGCGCGAGCAACGCCGCCCCAAGGCCCAAACGCCGGAAAACTTTCCTGCCCGGTCTCTTGCCGGGCGCCCGACAGCGATCGTAATCCCAGTGAAAGCATCTCATAGCCCTACATGATAAATGCCGGCCATGAGCATGTCAATTTTCCGCTGAATGATCTTGATCTTGCCATCGATCGCTTTTACAATGGATAGTTTGGCAAGTGTTGGGGGCTCGACCTCGGGCGTTTTGGTGGAAGGGGACGTGGGATGTCGGTGCACTTGCAGCGGGAAATCGACCGCTTAAAGAAGCATCTGTTGTCGCTGTGTGCCCTGGTGGAGGATCAGGTGCAGATGGCGGTCCGCGCCCTGCTGGAGCGCGACGAACAGTTGGCCCACGAGGTCGAGCGCCGCGATCTGGAGATCGATCATCGCGAGGTCGAGGTCGAGGAAGAGTGCCTAAAAACTCTGGCGCTGCATCAGCCGGTGGCGATCGATCTGCGGCTGGTGATCGCCGTGCTGAAGATCAACAACGATTTGGAGCGGATCGGCGACCTGGCGGTGAACATCGCACATAAGGCCGCCGCCTTTGCCGCAGAAACCCCCATGGAGATCCCCTTCGACATTACCGGGATGTGGGAGAAAACCCAGGGCATGCTCCGCGATAGCCTTGACGCCCTGGTCAACATGGATGCCAAGCTCGCCGGCACGGTCTGTGCCCGGGACGACGAAGTCGACCGGCGGAAACACGAGATTCGCTTGGGAATCGAGGAGTTGATCCGTCAGAATCCGGAGCGGGTCTGTCCGCTGCTGCGTCTTTTGGCGGTGTCCCGAAACCTCGAACGCATCGCCGACTGTGCCACCAACATCGCCGAAGACGTCGTCTACATGGCCGAAGGCAGAATCATTCGCCACAGCAACGGCGATGCTTGATGGACCAGCAGCAGCGCAGCCGCCGATCACACCCTGCACGGACGTGGGGGGCGGCATCAGTCCAAACGGCTATGCTGATCGTCGTGCCGCCTCCTTTCATGCCGAGCAGGATAATGACAAGGTGATCTGGTAATATTTTCTTGCCATTTCGGGCTGCCCTCGGTTGGCTTCTCAAGCGTGCTGATCTGAGGCACAATAGCCGACGGCGTCGGCTGCCGTTTCCCGCAGGAGTCTTCGGCGATGAAGGTCGTGCCCTTGGGCGAAAAGGTCGTGGTCAAGCGGTTGGCGGCGGAGCAAACCACCGCCGGCGGCATCGTCCTTCCCGACGCCGCCAAAGAGAAACCGCAGCAAGGACGCGTCCTCTCGGTGGGCGACGGACGGATGCTCCCGGACGGCGCCCGGGCCAAGCCCCAAGTATCCGAGGGTGACCGGGTGCTGTTTGGCACCTCTGCCGGCACCGAAGTGGTGGTGGATGGCGAAGAACTGCTCATCCTCAGCGAGGATGAAATCCTGGCCGTCGTTCCTTGATAAGCTACAATTCCTTGGCTGGCAAATCACGGAGTGATATCATGCACAAGACAGGTCCCCTCGTCCTGGCAATGGGACTGTCTCTATGGGTCGGCTCTGCGGCCGCGGCACTCGATCTGCCGACGGCTGCTGCGGGACCGGCTGCTGCTGCCGCGCCAGACGCCAAGGCTTACCAGCGCGCGGTCGACCGGGCCATCGAGTTTCTCCAGTCCCAGGGGCAGGCCGCCGACGGTTCATACGCCGCGCACACCGGTATCGGCGTGACTGCCCTGGTGGCCACGGGCATCATGCGGCAGGGCCGCAGCCCGGGCGATCCGCTGGTCGCCAAGAGCCTGAAGTACCTCGAGGGCTTTGTCCAGCCTGACGGCGGCGTCTATAAACCAGGACTGTTGTTGGAGAACTACGAGAGTTGCCTGGCCATCCAGTGCTTTACCGAGGCCAATCGCGACGGCCGTTACAAGAAGCTTTACAAGAAGCTTCTCGCCAACGCCGAAAGGTTTGTCAAGGAAAACCAGTGGGGCGAGAAACAAGCGGAAGACAAGAGCAGTGTCAGTTACGGCGGGGCCGGCTACGGAAAATCGAAGCGGCCCGATTTGTCGAATACTAGTTTTCTGCTCGATGCCCTGCGGGCGGTCGGCGACGGGCCCGACGACGAGGCCGTGAAGAAGGCCCTGGTCTTCGTTTCCCGCTGCCAGAACCTCGAAAGCCAGGACAACACCACTCCCTTTGCCGCCAAGAATCCCGACGGCGGCTTCTACTACACCCCGGCCGGCGGCGGCGTGAGCATGGCCGGGCAAACCTCCAGCGGCGGCCTGCGCAGCTACGGCTCGATGACCTACGCCGGGCTGAAGAGCATGATCTATGCCGGCGTCGGGCCCGAGGATCCCCGCGTCAAAGCCGCCCTGCAATGGATTCACAAGCACTACGATGTGAAAGTCAACCCCGAGATGGGCAATGCCGGCTTGTATTATTATTACCACACTTTTGCCAAGGCCCTGGATGCCACCGGACAAAAAGAAATTGCAGATGCCGACGGGGTGAAGCACGATTGGCGCCGCGAGCTGCTGGCCGAGTTGCTCGGCAAACAGCAGCCCGACGGCTCCTGGCTCAACGAGAACTCCCGCTGGCTGGAAGGCGATCCCACCCTAGTGACCGGCTACGTGCTGTTGACGCTGGACTACTGCCGCCCGGCGGCCGAGCAGCCCGAGAAGCTCGAAAAAAGGTAGGTCGCTACGGCAACTAAACGGACATGCGTGATTCCAGGAGAATCGAACACGTGTGCCACTGCTTGCAGAGATGCCGAGAACGGCTCCAAGCAAAACGAGGCACTGCTTGCCGGAAACCGTCATCGACCGGATAGCCTGCAAGCAGTGCCGCCCGCCAACCAGTTTAATCCGTTGGCTCTGGCAAGCAGTGGCACACTTCCGTATTCCTCCGATGCTTCCGCGCGGCAGGCGTTGCCCGCCGGCTATTTACACTGGTTGAGCGACATGTACGGGCGCGGCCATGCAGCAAGAGTTCACCTGGTGGATGATCGCGCTTGCCGCTTGGACATTCTTGGCACCGCCGGCCGCTTCGCAAGTGCCGGCCCATCGCCAGCACATCGAGAAGCGGCTGGCCCCGTTTCCGCCGGAAGTCCAAGATTCCGCGGTGGTTAGTCCCGACGGGCGGCGGATAGCCTACGTCCGCAAGGTCGGCCAGCAGCAGGCCGCGGTCATCGACGGCAACCAGGATTCGCTCTACGATCGGGTCGAGGCGATCAGCTTCAGCGCCAACAGCCAGTGGCACGCTTATGCCGCCGAGTCGGCAGGAAAGTGGCTGATCGTCATCAACGGACGCGAGCAGCCGCCGCAGGCCCGGGTCGGCCCGCCGATCTTCAGTTCTCACAGCAAACGGCTTGCATACACGGCGCTGCAGCCGGACGGCGAACACGTGGTGGCGATGGAGGCGAACAATCCGCCCGGCAGGCCTTACGAACGGATTCTGGCAGGCAACCTTGTCTTCAGTCCCGACAGTCGGCGGCTGGCCTACGGCGCCCGCCGCGACGGCAAGTGGTACCTGGTGATCGACCGTGCGGAAGTCGGCCCGTATGACTTCCTCGGCTCCAGCACCGGCATTCAATTCAGCCCCGACGGCGCCCAGGTGGCCTTTGCGGCACTGGTGGGAAAGAACTGGTGCGTAGTCGTCGACGGCCGGCCGCAGAAGCCTTACGAAAACGTCGCCAGCCTCCTATTGAGCCCTGACGGCAAGCGGCTAGCCTATGCGGCGCTTGCGGAGGGAAACTGGCGGGTCGTCGTGGATGGCCAGCAACAGCAGCCTTACGAGTCCATCGGCGAGGGCACGCTGCAATTCAGCCCCAGCGGCACGAGCCTGGCCTACGCCGCCCAATCGGGCCAAAAATGGCTGGTGCTGAGCGATGGCAAAGAGGGAAAGCCTTACGACGGCATCGGCGCTATGCGCTTCAGTCCGAACGGCCGGCTGCTGGCTTATGCCGCCCGGCTGGGCAGCGCCGAGATGGTCGTTGTCAACAATCGAGACCAGAAGGTTTTCGATCGCGTTGCGGGCCACTCGCTGGTATTCAGCCCCGATAGCTCGCGGCTGGGCTATATCGCCCGGGTCGGCCGCGCCTCGTTCGTGGTGATCGACGGCAAGCGGAATCCGCGTTACGAGATGGTGGCGAATCTCAACTTCAGCCCGGACGGCAGCCACTACGTCTACGCGGCGACCAACAACGGCAAGGCGTTCACGGTCGTGGACCAAAAGGAGGCGGCCCATCATTACGACGCCATCTGGAACGTCCCCGAAGCAAAGTTCCTCTTCGACAACCGCAAGCAGTTTCACTATTTAGCCGTCAAAGAGGGCGACATCTTTTTGGTGGAAGAGGAAGTGGAGTGACGGGGGAATGATGAATGCGGCAGGAGGAAGGATGAATGCAAAATGATGAATAGCCGCCATCTTGGAGTGCGGCGATTCATCGCCGCTTTCGACGCCGCCGAGGGGCACGGCAAGGAGTTGCGGAGTAAAACATAGATGCGTGCATCGCTTTTCTGCATTCCATTGCCGTACTGCAACGAGATGCTATAATACGAAAGGACCGGATCGGCCGATGAACTGGACCCGAGTCCTCTGGGATTACTCGGTAGGCGGGAACGTGGAGCATGTCGAACAACACGACCTTACGACCGACGACGTGGACTACGCGTTGGAGCACCCGGAATCGACGGGCGTCAGCCGCTCTAGCGATCGACCTTGCCTGTTCGGTCACATCCCCGACGGCCGCTACATCGCGGTCGTTTACGAAGAGGTCGATGACGACACCGTAATCCCCGTGACCGCCTATGAAGTTTCAGAGCCATGAACGAAGGCCAAGGCGATGGGTAAGGGAAAACTGCAACACGTGAATCGGCGTTTGACGGACGAAGAGCGTGCGCGGCACGCGCGAATCCGGGAAGCGGCGATCAAGGACATCCCTCCGCGAGCGGATGTGGAGCGAAAGCCTTCCCCGCCGGGCATTCCGTCGCGAATTCGGGCGGCCCGCGAAAGGCGCGGGCTCACCTGGTACGCACTGGCCAAGCTGTCCGGGATCCCCAATCAGGCAACCATTCGCGACATCGAGCAGGGCAAGGATGTCAAACTCTCGAACGTTCAAGCGGTCGCCGAGGCCCTGGGGCTCACGCTGGAACTTGCCGACCAACGTCGCTAAGCAAAGAGGCAAGCATGCTTACCGCATACATCCATGCCGCACTGCGAAAAGCCCGCTACGAGCTTTTGCCGGAGGGCGAAGGCTACTATGGCAGCATTGAAGGCCTGCAAGGCGTGTGGGCACAGGCGGATACCCTGGAAGCGTGTCGTGAAGAACTGCGAGAAGTTTTAGAGGAGTGGATCGTGCTGGGGCTCAAGATGGGCCACGCACTCCCTTCTGGACAAGAAAGGGGCGTAAGTTAAATCTGTCGATATACGCGATAATCCATGATGTCCCCTTTTCGTTCCCATTGGCGGTCAACCCTCCAACAATGACATCGATGGGGGGGTCCGGTGGCCGGATGTCAGATAGCGGCGAAAGAAATCACAAAATGCCTTGAACAAAGACTTTTCATCCTCGTACGTTCCGTCCAACTCCATCCGGACGACGAAAGTCGCGGCTTGAAAGCCCTCGTCTCCAAGGAACTTGATATACGGCGGTTCGTGGGGGGGGGTTCGCCGGTGAGAATGAACCAGCGAATCTCATCAAGCACCATGAACACTTCTTCAAGGCTCCGAGGGGTGGACGCGTATATATGAGGACGCTCCATCCACCATTCGTACATCTCGTCGATCCGCTCTAGAACGTCGCTTGACTGCATCATCAGCCACCTCCAGATTCTTCCGCCGGGTGCCCTGGGTCGGCGGACAAAGGTTGAACATGGTGTGCCACGGCTTCACGGAAGCCGTGTTTCCTCATAGAAGCCACGCCGCGCGATCGGCTCCCCGTAACAGTAGGCAGCACTGCTTGTGCCAAGCAGTGGCACACTTGCGGCAAGGGCGGACAAGCCGCCCATGGCACCCTCCGTGACTACCTTATTTCGCCGCTTTCAAATCTCCGCCCACCCCGACCTTTCGCGCCTTCAGCGACGGGTCGCTGGCCAGCGGCAGGCGGACGGGGCGGCCGGTCTCGGCGGCCTTGTAGATGGCCAGGATGATCTCGACCGAGCGGCGGCCTTCCGGGCCATCAATGGCCGGGCTGGTGCCTTTCTGAATCGCCCGAACTACGTCCTGGAATTGCCGCGCGTGGCCGTGATGGCCGATGGCCGCCGGGTCGGCGGCTCCCCCGCCGGTGCTCTTGCGACGGGCCATTTGTTGACGGACCGCTTCATCACGCTTGGTTTTCTTGGCGAAGTCCCACTTGATGATATCCTCTTCTTCCATGATGGCCGAGCCGGTCGAGCCGTGGATCTCGATCCGCTTCAAATAGCCGGGATAGATGGCCGTGCTGGCCTCGATGATGCCCAGCGCGCCGTTGGCGAACTGGAGCGTGGCCAGGGCCACGTCTTCCACCGCGATCCGCTCATGGGCCAACAGTGCGGTCCGCGCCTGCACCTCAGCCACCGGCCCCATCAGCCAAGTGAGCAGGTCGACGCTGTGGATAGCCTGATTCATCAGCGCCCCGCCGCCGTCGAGTTGCCAGGTTCCCCGCCATGCGCCGCTGTCGTAATACTGCTGGGTGCGATACCACTTGACGATCGCATCGCCCACCGTGAGCCGTCCGAAGCGCCCCTGGTCGATCGCCCGTTTGATCTCCATGCCGGAATAGTGAAAGCGCGAAGGGAAGATAGTCGACAGCACCACGCCCGCCTTTTGGCACGCGGCAATGATCTTGTCGCAGCGGCCGAGCGTGATCTCCAGCGGCTTTTCGACGATGACGTGCTTCCCCGCCCGGGCGGCGGCCACGGCCGGTTCCATGTGTGCGCCGCTGGGGGTGCCGATGGTGACGAGTTGCACCGCGGGGTCGGCCAGCAAGTCGTCGAGCCGGTGGTACGCCTTGCAGCCGGTCGCGGCCGCCAGACGATCGGCGGCCGCCGGCACGCTATCGAAGCAGGCCGCCAGCTTTGCCCCGCGAGTGTCGGCGATCGCCCGGGCGTGGAAATTGGCGATCATGCCACAACCTATCACACCAAAACCGATCGGCATGGGAAGTCCTCCTTTGGGCGTTTTTCTAACTTGCAGGAGCCTGGATTATAGGGGCCGGGAAACGGCTTGGAAAGTCAGCGTTAGGGATTTGGGGATTTAGGGATTTGGAGATCACCATCAAGTTTCCGCCTACCGTCTACTGCCTACTGTCTACCGTCTCACCTCCAAAGCAGGAGCAACGCCGTGCTGGTGGCGTTCAGCGACACGTGAACGGCCACGGATGGCACGATGCGATGCGTGCGATAGTACAGGGTTCCCAGCACCAGCGCAAGCAGAAATAGTGCAAACGGATCGGGAGCAAGGTACGCCGGCAATACGTATTCCTTCAACACGTACTGCACCAGGTAAACCGGCAGTCCCACGGCCAGAAACGCCGCGAATCCCAAGCCAATGTCGCCAACAAGGTGTTGCCGCGACCAGCCCAGGTCGGCGGCCGTCGCCCCGGCACGGAACTTCAGCAGGGCAATCACCAGCCCCACGGTCAGCACGCTGGCCGCCGAATTGCCGATCATGATGCCGACGTAGTGATGCGGATGTAGCTCGGGCACGCCGGTGTTAAAGTGCATCAGGCCGAACAGAAAAGAGCTGAGCACGATCGGCCCCAGAGCCCCCGGAAACAGGCGGCGCAAGCTCGGCAGCCGCCGCCTGAGGCGCCGCCCCTCGGCCTCGAGCCAGCCCTGCAGCACCACGCGGAAGAGGAATTCTTCGGTGATCGGGGCCACCACGACCGCCGACAGCCCGCACGCCACAAGCACCCAACCGTGCTCGTGCTCGATGAGTCGGGCGATGATGTGCTCGGTGCTGAGTTCGTTGGGGTTGACGGCCGCAGCAGCGCGCGTGATCTCGGGACCCAAAGTCACCACGACAAGTTTCTGCACCGCGGCGGCAACGGCAACATAGATCAACAGCACCAACAGCAGGTCGAGCGCACGCCAGGGCACCGGGCGCCGTGGCTGATACGGCAGAACGCGATTCCCCTGCCATACCCACACCGCCACAAGCAACCATACTCCCAGGCACAGCCCCACGGCCGCAACGGCCGCCAAGTCCCAGAGAGGTGAAAGTTGCTGGGCGTTCATGCAGGCCGTTTAGCGGCCGACGGCACGTCGGCCGGAAATTGTTTTACGGCCGGCGGCATGTCGTCCGAAGCATCCCATTTCCGTTCACCTCCGCCGGCCAGTAGCTTGGCTGCCACGTACACGTAGATCACGCCGGAATATACCGTCAGCACCACGGCCGACCACACCGACGCCGCCAACAGCACCTTAGACCAAGTGGGGGCAGGGTCGGCGTACGACAGGTGGAACAGGCACACGGTGGCCGCCAGACATTGCAACACCATTTTCAGTTTGCCCGAGAGCTTCGCGGAAAAGTCGGAGCCGCGGTCTTCGATGAAGCTCCGCAGCGCAGTGACCAGCAACTCCCGCCCCACCACCACCACGACCATCCAGGCCCTTAAGCCCCACGGCTCCTGCAACATGTTGCGATCGGCCGCCAGAAAAATGAACGTGCCGCAGACGATGACTTTGTCGGCGAAGGGATCCAGGATGCGCCCCAAGGTGGTCACCTGGCCATACCTTCGGGCGTAGTATCCGTCGAGCCAATCGGTGCCTGCGGCAATCAGAAACAGCACCATGCTCGTCAGGTAGTATTGCCAGGCGATGAAACCGAACAGCACCACCGACAGGATCAACCGCGCCGTGGTCAACTGGTTGGGCAGGTTCAACAGCCTGGCGGCCACACGCACAGTGCGTTTCGTTTCGGCGGACATGGCGGGCCTCTGCATTAACGCGATAGCGATGATCCTATTAGATCATAACCCCAGGCGGCGACAATCTCACAGGGTACGATTTGGCCGGCGCTCAGATTCTCGCCCGTGACGTAAACCACGCCGTCGATCTCCGGTGCATCGGCGTAAGTCCTACCTAAATAAGCATTTGGCTCGTCGGGAATGCGGCGGTCGATGAGCACGTCGGTCTGTCGGCCCACCTGCTGCTGGTTGTAGGCGAAGGCGAGCTGCTGCTGTGCGGCCAACAGTCGGTCTCGACGCGATTGCTTCACCGGCTCAGAAACCTGGCCGTCCAGCGTCTCGGCCACGGTCCCCGGCTCGCGGGAATAACAAAACGCCCCCAACCGCTCGAACCGCCGCTGACGCACGAACTGGAGCAACTCGTCGAACTGCTCGTCCGTTTCGCCGGGAAAGCCGACCAGGAGCGTCGTCCGCAGCACCAATCCCGCGACGCGCTGGCGGAGCCGGTCGATCAGCCGCTCGGTCTCCGCCCGGTCGATGCCGCGCCGCATCTGCCGCAAGACCGCATCGTTGATGTGCTGCAGCGGCAGGTCCAGATAGGGGACGATCTTTTCCGCCGAAGCCAGCACGTCGATCAGTTCGTCGCTGATGAACATCGGATAGAGGTACATTACGCGGATCCACGCCAGACTGCGGAGCCGATCGAGCCGGCGGAGCAGTTCGGCCAGCCGCGGCCGGCCATAAAGATCGATGCCGTAGAAGCTGGTGTCCTGGGCGATAAGGATCAGTTCTCGCACCCCGTCGGCGGCCAGTTGCTCGGCCTCGGCCAGCACCTGCTCGATCGGCTTGCTGACGTAAGGGCCCCGCATGCGAGGGATCGTACAAAAACTGCACAGGCGGTTGCAGCCTTCCGCGATCTTCAAGAACGCCAGGTGCCGGGGGGTGAGCCGCAGGCGGTTGGCGTCGGGCAGAGCACAACCGGGGGCGGGCCGAAAGTGCATTTGCTGCCCCGCCGGGCCCGCCAGCAGCCGACCTGCCGCCGCGGCAATCTCGTCGCGGGCGAAAACCCCGATCAGTTGATCGACCTGTGGATACCTCTTAAGCAGGTGCTGCCGGTCACGTTCGGCCAGGCAGCCGGCCACAATCACGCCTCGCAACAGCCCACGCTTCTTCAGCTTCAGCATCTCGTCGATCGCGCCGTACGACTCCTTCCGGGCGTCGCCGATGAACCCGCAAGTGTTGATCACCACGAAATCGGCCCCTGCCGGATCGGCAACCAGCCGATACCCCTCCAGCCCCAGCAGCCCGGCCATGCATTCGCTGTCGACGAGGTTTTTCGGACAGCCGAGACTCAGCAAGGCATAAGTTGCTTTCGTCATTCGTCCGGATACAGGTTGGTCCAGTAAGCGGAATTCGCCGGGCGTGCCGCCAGAAGTCATTTCAAGTTACGGCCGCATCTAGCGGGGCGAGAGACTCAATAAGCAGCAACGAGACATTCTCCCAGCGGTCGTAGACGTCAGGTGCATCGCTGACGAACGTAAAGATCAACAAATCCCGTCTTCCAACCCGCACCATCTCCGGATGAGGGATGTCGAAGCTTCGGCCACTGTTCATACGGATGCGGAAGGGACGGAAGGGCTGTGCCTGCACATAGTTGAGAACTTCTTGAGCCGTCATGGGAAGTTTGTCTCCGAGAAGCTTGTCTGCGATTCTGCCGCAACGTCACACCAGAATCCTACCGAATTTCCAGCCAAGTGGTAAGTGGCATGATTGGGCTACTTGCCAAGGGAAGGCCGAGGCTGTATAGTATACATGTGTATAGATTCCGAATTCTTCCCCGCGGGGTAAGGCTTAGCATGTACGCGGGATTGGTGCGAGAAGACTTGACTGCGGGCATGGACGCCGTCGCCCAGGGCGTGCTGGCGGAGGCGGGTGTCGAGTGTCCGCCGGTCGACGCCTTTGCCGTCGCCCGGGCCGTGGGCATTACCGTGTCGGTCGACGATCGGCAAGCGGGGCGCGCCCGATACGTTCGGCTCAGCGGCAAAAGATCGGCGCGGCCGCGGGCGACGATCCTGCTGCGGCCCGAACCGCGCGCCGAGCGGCGACAATGGGCCGTCGCCCACGAGATCGGCGAACACTCGGCCTGCACGGTGTTCGCTTGGCTGGGGCTTGAGCCGTGCGAGTTGACTCCCAACGCGCGGGAAGTCGTCGCGAGCCAACTGGCCGGCCGGCTGCTGTTGCCGACGGCCTGGTTTGCGGCCGATGCGGCGGACTGCGGCTGGGATCTGCTGGTGCTGAAGGCCCGCTACGCCACCGCCAGTCACGAGTTGATCGCCCGGCGGATGCTCGAATTCCCTCCGCCGGTGATGATCAGCGTCTTCGATCAGGGCCGAGTCTACTTTCGCCGCAGCAATCTGCCCGGCCGGGTGCCGCCGCCGTCAGCGGCCGAGATGCAATGTTGGCGAGCAGTCCACCATCGTGGTCGGCCAAATCAGACCTGCGATGGACTGCGCACTATTCAAGGTTGGCCAGTCCACGAGGAGGAATGGAAGCGGGAAATCCTGCGGACAGAAGTGGAAGAATTTGCCGACGAGTAAGGAGAACCCCGGGTGTGCTCATAAAGCCGCGACCGGCGGTCGCGCAAGAGCATCGCGACCAATGGTCGCGGCTTTACAAAGTCGGTCCCATCATTTCGCGCAAACCATGATTCGCCCGCTGTCGCACTACGCGCGGGTTGCGCCGCCGGCGAAGAGCCGCTCTAACTCCCAAAACAAATCGGCCAGTTGCAGCGGCTTCGACAGTACCGCTGCGGCACCGGCCCGAAGCGCGCGATCGTGGTCTTCAATCCGGGGAAAATCGAGCAGGGCAACCATCGGCGCCGGGCGTGTCGCAGCCTGAACCTGCCTGAACTGGCAGAGCTGTTGCTCGGAAAAGTCGGTCCCATCGAAGATCACCGCGGCGGCCCCCTCGATTTTGACGATCTGCGGCGGCCGCAGCCACACCGTCGCACAACCACAGCGGCGGCAGGCGGCCGACAGCCACTCGTGCATCTGCGGCGAGGTGCTGTAAATCGCCGTCACTCCTGGCAAAGCGGATCGCGGCGATTGGGCACTTGACAACAGCCGCTCTTCGTCGGTGGCCGTCACCGGCAGTCCAAAGGCCGGACACTGGCCGCCACTGAGCCGGGCGAACTCCGCTCCGCAGCGTGCCGGCCACTGGTGCCAATAGATGCGCATTGCTGCCGGCCAAGGCTGCCCGGTCCGCACCTCCCCTTCACACCAACTTCCCAGCAGTCCCAGCACACGGGCCAGCGGGGCCAGTCGCCGCAGCCGGTCGATGGCCTGATGGGGGAACTGGCCGGGAAAGGCCTGGGCCACCACGATAACAGCGGGAACCATCTCCGCGGCGGCCAGTGCCGCGGCAGCCGACTCGGCGTCGGGCACTGCGGTTACCCGGCCCAGGGCATCCAGACGCTTACGGGCAGCGCGAAACTCGGACCGATCTGTGTTGCCCACCAGGAGGATCGAAATCTCCGACATGACAGGAGGGTTCAGGGTTCAGGGTTCACGGTCCAGGATCTGAGGGCACACCGTTCGCAAGATTGCCGTGAGTTCCAGTCATTACCGGACGGCCCAAAAACGCAAAACATGCGTGGAAATTGGCAAGACAGAGACGGTCCCCTAAGGTTCTACCCTCGTTCCTGAACCCTGAACCCTGAACCCTCGACCCTTACTGCAACCCATCCAGAAAATCCTTCAGCAGGTCGTCGTCGTCAACAGACCCGCCCTTAGCGGGTTGCGAGGGGGAAGGCTGGGCAGGACTGGTCTTGGCCGGGCCGGGGGCCTTGCTCGCCTTGCCGGCCGGCGATGGCGGCGCAGCAGCCTTGGAAGGCCGACCGGCAGACCGCGCCGGAGCGGATGGCTGCTCCTCTTCTGTCACTTCCTCGAACTGGACCGTCATATCGTCTTGATCGGACGAGGTTTCCTCCGCCGCCTGCTCCGGCGACGGCAGCAGCAAGTCGTCGCCAGGTTCATCGTCCGGCTCAGCCGCAGGCGGCTGGTTGCGCGCCGGCACCGCAGGGCCCCGCCGCCGGCCCGGCTCCGGCACCTCCAGTGTTTGGGGATTGGAGGGCACGGCGGGCGCCTCCCAGCGGGAGTCGGCAAGGTCTTCTTCCAGCACCGCCCTGGGCCGGCCTTTTTTTGCCTCCGGCGGCTTGGGTGCGGGGATGGCACTGAGATCCCCATCGTAGTGGTACTTGGCGCGGAACGTAAGCGGACCGATCGTGAACTCACCATCCGGACGGATGGCCGCTTCGCTAATCCGCTCTTCGGCGACGATCGTGCCGTTGAGCGAGTCGAGGTCCCGAATCATCACCAGTCCATCGGCCTCAAAAACCTGGCAGTGCTGCCGGCTGATCATGGGATGGGCGATGGTGAGGTCGGCCTCACGGCTTCGCCCGATGACGGCGGGCAGCGTTAGCGTGACCTCCTTCTTACTTGCCCTGCCGCCGACGATGATCAGTTGGATTTCCATGGCCTGCCCAACAGCATTTAACCTATGAAGAACTATTTACTTGTGATTACCCATGATACTGCCCCAATTTTACAACCGCAACCACGCAACAGCGTGACCGCGACCGAAGAATATGCTGATAAGTAAACGTAGAATAACTACACAAGATAGAGACCTTTGCAGCAGCGGCTGATACCGTGACGCGAGCCGGCCTTTTACCCCTGTGGGGTGGCGACGCTATACCGTAGACGGTCGGTTTAGGCAATCGCAGGTCAATTGCCCTTGAAAGCGGCGGTAGGGAACTTATAATTCCGGGATTCGCCTGACGAAGTCGAGGTTTTGACTTTGCCGCGGAGGCGAGAAGGCCGGTATGCGTAGGCCGGCCCGAGCAAAGCGGACGATTGGGCGGGTGTAGCTCAGTTGGTAGAGCACGACGTTGCCAACGTCGTTGTCGTGGGTTCAAGCCCCATCACCCGCTCTGGATGTTTTTGACCTTCTCCAGCGGCGACCAAGAGTATGCCCTCTAGCGACCCTCGCGATCCCGACGACGCCTTGACAACCTCCGAGCCGATGGGCGACGATGTCGACATCGAGGAGGCGGAAGGGGCTGAAGAAAAGAAACCGCCAAAGCTCAATCTCGACGTGAAGATCGACAGCCGCGGCGCGTGTGAGCGTCACATCGCGGTGACCATTCCTCGCGAGGACATCGATCGCTATTTCGACGAAGAGTTCAGCGAGTTGATGCCCACGGCCCAGGTTCCCGGCTTTCGTCCCGGCCGTGCGCCCCGCAAACTCATCGAGGCGCGCTTCCGCAAAGACGTGGCGGAAAAGGTCAAAGGCGCGCTGTTGATGGATAGCCTGGCGCAAGTCAACGAGGACCATCACCTGACGGCCATCAGCGAGCCGGAGATCGACCTGCGGGCGATCGAGATCCCGGACGAAGGGCCGTTGTCCTTCGAGTTCAACTTGGAGGTCCGCCCCGAGTTCGAGCTGCCACATTGGAAGGGGCTCAGGATCGATAAGCCGGTGCGCCAGTTCACCGAGGAGGACGTGAACCAGGCCCTGACGAATCTGCTGACCAGTCGCGGCCGGCTGGTCCCTTACGACGGCCCGGCGGAAGTAGGCGACTACATCACGACCAACTTGACCTTCCGGCACGGCGAACAGGTGCTTTCCAGCGCGGCCGAAGAGGTGATTCGCCTCCGGCCCGTGCTGAGCTTCCGCGACGGCAAGATCGAGAACTTCGACCAGTTGATGGCGGGCGTCAGCGCGGGAGAAACTCGCCAAGGCGAGGCGGAACTGAGCCAGGACGCTCCCAACGAGTCGCTGCGCGGGCAGAAGCTCAAGGCCACCTTCGAGGTGCTGGAGGTCAAGAAGCTCGAGTTGCCCGAGCTCACGCCCGAATTGCTCGACGAGTTGGGCGGCTTCGAGCTGGAAGCCGACCTGCGCGACGCGATCCAAGATGCGCTCGAGCGGCGGTTGGAGTATCACCAGCGCCAGCGCGCCCGAGAACAGATCACCGCGGCGTTGACCGTCGCCGCCGGTTGGGAACTGCCGCCGGGGCTGCTGAGGCGTCAGAGCCGGCGGGAACTGCAGCGGGCGGTGCTGGAACTGCAGCGCAGCGGTTTTGGCGACGAGGAGATCCGCGCCCACGAGAACGAACTGCGTCAGAACAGCCAGGTCGCCACGGCCCGGGCGCTGAAGGAGCATTTCATCCTCGAGCGGATTGCGGAGGACCAGGAAATCGAGGCCGAGGAAGCGGATTACGACGAGGAGATCCGCCTGATCGCCCGGCAGAGCGGCGAGTCGCCGCGGCGGGTGCGGGCGCGGCTGGAAAAGAGCGGCTCGATGGACGTGCTGCGGAACCAGATCGTCGAACGGAAGGTGATCGACCTGATCCTCGAGCACGCCGAATTCCGCGAGGTCCCCTACGAAGTGGAGCGGCTGGAGGCGGAGGCCATCGACCAGTCGGTCGGCGGCGGCGACCAGGCGGACATTCCCGAGGCCAAGCCGGGCGGCGGCGAGGCCGTCCAGGGGGGCAGGCCGGCAGAGCCGCACCTGCGACCATAGGGTTGGATGAAAAAGGGGTCAGAACTGTTTTTTTCTACGGGTAATCATCGTTTCTAGCGCCCTGGCAAACCGAAAAAACAGTTCTGACCCCTTTTTCTGGTAACGGACTGCAGCGTCAGCCAGTGAAGGACCATTCATGAGCCATTTCCGTCGGCCGCCGTTGGTGGCCCCGTTGTCATCTTATCGCGACTACCAGCGACAGCGGCAACTGACCCTGGGCGACCTGTTGCTGGAGAACCGGATCATCCTGTTGCAGGGGGAGATCCACGACGGCAACGCCAACGAGCTGGTGATGAAGCTGTTGTACTTGCAGAGCGAGAACCGCCGCAAGGACATCCACTTTTACATCAATTCGCCCGGCGGAAGCGTCAGTGCCACCTTGGCCATCTACGATACGATGCAGATCCTCAGTTGTCCGGTGGCCACGTATTGCGTGGGGCTGGCGGCCAGCGGCGGCGCGGTCTTGCTGGCCGGCGGAACCAAGGCGAAGCGCTACGCCCTGCCGCACGCCAAGGTCATGCTCCACCAGCCTTACGGCCAGGTCGGCGGCCAGATCTCCGATATCGAGATCCAGGCCCAGGAAATCCTCAAAACCCGTGACGTGCTCAACAGTATCCTGGCCGACCACACCGGCCAACCCATCGAGCGGATTGGGAAGGATACCGACCGTGATTTCTACATGACCGCCGCCGAAGCCAAGGACTACGGCGTGGTCGACGACATCCTGACCAAGCAGCCAGCGATCGGAGGCGAAGACGAGGACTAGCGGGAAAATGACGAAATCCGAATGACCAGTGACGAGCCACGAGCATCAATCCCATGCCTTTGATTCCTTTCGTGATTGAAAAGAGCGGACGCGAAGAGCGGGCGATGGATATTTACAGCCGCCTGCTCAAGGACCGCATCATTTTTCTCGGCTCCCAGGTCAACGACGACGTGGCCAACTCGGTCGTGGCGCAGTTGCTGTTTCTGCAATCGGAAGATCCCAAGGCCGACGTGCACCTGTACATCAACTCGCCCGGCGGGAGCATTTCGGCCGGGCTGGCGATCTACGACACCATGCAGTTCATCAGTTGCAGCGTGGCCACGTATTGCGTGGGGCAGTGCGCCTCGATGGCGGCCGTGCTCTTGACGGCCGGCAGCAGCGGTAAGCGCAACGCCCTGCCCAACTCGCGCATCATGATCCATCAACCGCTGGCCGGCATGGAAGGCTCGGCCGAGGATATCATCATCCACGCCAAGGAATTCATCAAAGTCAAGGAACGCCTCAATCGCATTCTCATCAAGCATACCGGGCATCCCTTGGAGAAAATCGAGCGCGACACCGATCGCGACCGATTCATGTCGGCCGAGGAAGCCCTGGAATACGGCTTGATCGACCACGTGATTGAACACGTGCCCCAAAACCCGTGAGCAAGGAGCCCACGCGCGGGAGCAGAAAGGCGGCAGCGGCCGCACATTGATCAGTCTTATCTTTCGTCTTTTCCCTGGTTCCCACGCTCCGCGTGGGAACTCAAGTTTGCGACGGTCGGCATTGGCCGGTACGGCAACTGCCGACGCGCAGTGCTGCAAACCGTGCGTTCCCACGCGGAGCGTGGGAACGAGAAGTTAACCTTGTCTTTCGTCTGTTCGTTGATTGTAGGTGGCGGAATCACTCGTTGCACTTCTTTGTCGAAAGTGCGAAGCATGCGTGCGCGCGAGGTGGATATGAGACCGTGGCAGTTGATCGTTGCAGCGCTGCTCTGCCTGGCCGCGGCTGCATGCCGGACCGATCCGAACATCGCGATTCTGGAGCGCGAACTGCGGATGCAGGAAGACCAGATGTACCAATTGAAGGACTGTCTGGAAGACTCCCAGGCAGCGCTGGAAGCCTGCCGCCGGGAGAGCGCGGCGCTGCGCAACCGGCTACGCGGCGGCGATGCCGCAGATACGCTGCCTCACGTCAGCGCTCCCGCCACCGCGGTCGAGCCGGGCGTTGCGACCCCCTCGCGCACGTCGGCCGAACCCGGGCCCGTCGGACCGCCATCGATCAACCTCGGCACGCCTACGCCGTCGGGCGACGTGCCCGAAACGCTGAAAGGACGCCCGAACCGCCCATCGTCCGACAAGCCTCCCGCCCCGGAGCCGCCATCACGGTCTGGGGCGGACCGTTCCGCCGAATCGATCCCCGGGCCCGAACTGCCGGGCATCACCGACACGCGTGATGCCGTTGGCGGCGCCGCGGCCGCAGGCAATCCGCCCGTGGCCCGCGGCGATAGCCGGCGCGTCGGCAAGATTGTGCTCAACCGCATGTTGACCGGCGGCTACAACGGCGGCGGCCGCGCCGGCGACGCGGGAGTGATGGTCGTCATCGAGCCCCGCGATGCCCAGGGCAAATACGTCGCCGCGCCGGCCGACGTGAGCATCGTGGTGGTCGATCCGGCGTTGGAAGGGGAGGCTGCCCGCGTGGCACGCTGGGATTTGGCCGCTGGCGAAATCGCCCGCCTGTTCCGCCAGACCGCGCTGGCCCAGGGAATCGAATTGGAAATGCCCTGGCCGGCCGGGCCGCCCGCCCATGCCGATTTGCACCTGTTTGTCCGCTACACCACCAGCGACGGGCGGAAGCTGGAGGCAAACCAGCCGATCAAGATCGATCTGCCGCACGAACTGTCGACGCGCTGGGTGCCGACCGACCAAACGACGCCCGGCGGAGCGACCACCCCAACGACGCAGAACATCCGTTCCGAAGGGCCTTGGCGGCCGGCGCCGTCTACGTCCCGGCTTGCCACAGCCTCGCCGCGGACCGCCGCGTTGCCATCCTCGCGTGCCGGCGGATCATTCTCCCAGTCCACAGCGCCGAGGCTCCAGCGTCCCGTCTGGTCGCCGGAGCGGGAGTAAGCGTGGATGGTGGATAGTGGGTAGTGGGTAGTGGACGGTATCCAAGCACAATAGTGGCGACGGTCTCTAACGCCCCGGGACTGCGTCCCGGGGGACCGCCGTCCCGGCGACTGCCGAGCGGTTGCAGTCCCTTCCCACTCCCTTGCTTTTGTACCCGGCCGTGTCACAATAAACCTCTGGCACATCGTATGCTTACGCACCTTTGTGCCTTCGTGCCATTGTGCCAGGAATGGGGATTTGGGGATTTAGGGATTTGGGAATTCGCTCGCGATGGTGTCGCGAAATCCCGAAATCTCTAAATCCCGAAATCCCCCTTTACAGGATGCCGCGGCCGTGGACTCGATTCTGCCGATTCTTTTCTTGCTGATCGGGATTGTGTTGGGCGCCGGCTCAGTGTGGCTCTTGCTCCGCGCGAAGATTCAGCATGCCTACCAGCAGGGAAAGGCCGAGGCGGCCGTCAAAGAAGCGCAAATCCTCACCACGCTGGAATTGGAGCGCAAACAGACTGCGGAAAAGCTTGCCGTAGTAAACGAGGCCCAGCAGAGACTTTCCGATGCTTTCAAGGCCCTGGCGGCCGAAGCCCTCAAGAGCAACAACCAATCGTTCCTCGAGCTGGCCAAGGCCACGCTGGCCACCTTTCAAGAGTCGGCCAAGGGCGATCTGGAGAGACGCCAGCAGGCCATCAGCGCGCTGGTCGAGCCGGTCAAAGAAAGCCTGAATAAAGTCGACGCGAAGATTCAGGACATCGAGAAGGCTCGAGTCGGTGCCTACGAAGGGCTGAGGCAACAAGTCGGCTTCCTTCTGGAGACCCAGAAGGAGCTGCGCAGCGAGACTTCCAACCTGGTCCGTGCGCTGCGACGGCCGCAAGTCCGCGGCCGCTGGGGCGAAATCCAACTACAGCGCGTGGTCGAGATGGCCGGGATGCTCGAACACTGCGATTTCTATCAGCAGCAGAGCACCGACACCGAAGACGGCCGGCTGCGGCCTGACCTGCTGGTACGCCTGCCGGCCAACGTCAGCATCGTGGTCGACGCGAAGGCCCCGCTGGAGGCGTACCTGGAGGCCATCGAGGCCACCGATGAGGAAACCCGCACGGCCAGGCTCAAAGATCACGCCCGGCAGATCCGCAATCACATCGCCGCGCTGAGCAAGAAGTCGTATTTCGAGCATCTCGATTGCACACCGGAGTTTACCGTCTTGTTCCTGCCCGGCGAGGTGTTCTTCAGCGCGGCCTTGGAGCAAGACCCGGCATTGATCGAACTGGGCGTGGAGCAGAACGTGATTATCGCGACGCCCACCACGCTGATCGCGCTGCTGCGGGCGGTGGCCTACGGCTGGCGGCAGGAGCGGCTGGCCAAAAACGCCCAGGAGATCAGTGACCTGGGGCGGGAACTCTACAAGCGGCTGGGCGACATGGGCGGGCACCTGGCCGAGTTGGGCACGCGACTAGGTGCTGCCGTCAAGGCGTACAACGAGGCCGTCGGCTCGTTGGAATCGCGGGTGTTGGTCACGGCCCGAAAGTTCAAAGACCTGGGCGCCACGGGCATCGACGCCGAGATTGAGCCGCTGGAGCCGCTGGAAAGGTCGCCCCGGCTGTTGCAGGCCGCGGAACTGGCCGCCGACGGCGAAGCGCAGGACCGTTCCTAGTTTTCTATTGGCCAAGGCCCTTCAGAAGGCCAAGATCATCTGGAAAACGCCCCGGGACGGCGTCAAACGCCCCGGGACGGCGTCCCGGGGGCCACATCGCCGGGCAAAGGCCCCTGGACGCAGTCCAGGGGCGTTC
>Ga0315289_10003581_pt1 | contig 23422 bp, 19 predicted proteins | sample YL17G11_40_MG_FD_203452 | JGI IMG/M metagenome (GOLD analysis project Ga0315289, IMG submission 203452) | Sediment microbial communities from Yellowstone Lake, YNP, Wyoming, USA - YL17G11_40 | ecosystem: Environmental > Aquatic > Freshwater > Lake > Sediment | place: USA: Wyoming | collected...
GGTGGCTCAACGCGGGCGTGGCGCCGGTCTACCAAGAGTACACGCTCGCGCTCCGCATCGGCGGCGTCATCCTGCGCACCGGCGCCGACGTGAGGAAGTGGCTGCCCGGCGATGCGGTGGTTGACATCAGCCTCTACGTGCCGGAAACCCTTAAGCCCGGCACGTATCGCGTCTCGATCGCGCTGCTCGACCCCCGCACCGGCGCCCCCGCCCTCCGCCTGGCGATTGCCGGCCTCCAGCCGGACGGCTGGTACGACCTGGGCGCCATCGACCTGTAGGGTCGAGGCCTGCCTCGCCCCTACACCTCCACGCCCAGCTCGCGCCACTCCATGACGCGCTTGCGGTAGATGGCTTCGCGGCCCAGGATGGCGGTGAGCGCCCCGGTGACGCCGATGGTCAGGTCCGCCGGGGGCTTGGCGCCGGTGCGGATGCACTCGTAGAACGCCGCCACGTGCGCGTCCCGCGACGGCGGCGCCCCCCCACCCTCGACCAGCTTCACCGGCTTCGCGCCCCGCGCCCGCGGGTAGTACACCCCGCCCGAAACGTCCACCGCGCCTTCGGTGCCAAAAACGTAGAAGTACTGGCCGCCTCCGGGCATGTCGTTGGGGTGGAAGAACACTTGGGTGAAGGAGAGCTTCACGCCGTTGCGGTACTCGTAGCTGAGCGTGTAGCCGTCCATGTTGGTGCGGCCCGGCGGTTCGTTCACCCACAGCAGCGTGCCGCCGAATCCGGCCGCGCGCTCGGGCAGGCTGGCGATCATCCAGTTGCACAGGTCCAGGTTGTGCACCGCCATCTCGACGATGACGTCGCCGGAACGCCTGGCGTTAAAAAACCAGGCGGCGGAGGGACCGTCGTGGTCCAGATCTTCGCCGGCGTGCCGCTGCGCCTTCACCATGATCACCTTGCCGAGAATACCCTCCTGGATCTTGGCGACGACCTGCTGGAAGCGTGGCTCGGAGCGCAACTGCTGGCCGGCCTGAAAAACGGTCTTCGCGGCGCGGCCCGCCTTCAGCAGCTCCTTGAGCGACTCGGGCGTGATGCCCAAGGGCTTCTCGCAGTAGACGTGCTTGCCGGCCTGCAAGGCGGCAATGGCCATCTCCGCATGCAGATCGCAAGGCGAGGCAATGAAAACCGCCTGAACGTCCTTGCGTTCGAGCAGGCGGCGATAGTCGGCGAAGGTGGCGGGCTGATCGCGGGCGGCCATCGTGGCGGCTTTGTCCAGCCGGTCGGGCGTAATGTCGCACAGCGCCACCACCCGGGCGCCCGGTTGTTCGAGCACCGTCCGCAGCAGGTACGCGCCGCGGTTGCCGGTCCCGATGACGCCGGTTCCCACCGTTTCGCCGGACACCTGGGCGCTGGCAGCCGCCGCGCCCAGTGAACCCAGCATGAAACCTCTTCTGTTCATCTCTTCTCCTCCTATCGGCCCCTCGGCGCGCCGAGCAGGCGCTCCATAAACAGCCTCACGAATTGCGGCGCCTCCACCTCCGAGGCCACTTGCACCGGCCCCTTCGGATCCGGCCGCAGAATGCTCATGCCGTAAGTGCGGCCCGGTTCGCCGCGGGTTTCGATCTCGACCCGCCCCGTCTGCGTGCGCACCAGCTCCGGACGGAACGCCACCGCCACCGCCAGCGGGTCGTGCAGCACCGGACGCCGCTCCGGCTTCCCCTCCTGCCAGATGCGGATCAGCTCGAAGAGGAACTTCACCGCCGGCAGCGTCGAGGCCTCCAAACGCTTCAGGTCCTCGGGCGCGAGCTGGCACTGGAGCGTCACGTCCAGCCCCACCGCGGTGATGGGCAGGCCGGAGCCGAAGACGATGGCCGCCGCCTCCGGGTCGCGCGCGGTGTTGTACTCCAGGCGCGGCCCGTTGAAGAACACGCCGTTCATCAGCACCAGGCGCTCGATCTTCGCGGCGATGCGCGGCTCGGCCTTGAGCGCCAGGGCGACGTTGGTCAGCGGCCCATAAGCCAGCACGGTGATCTTGCCGGGCGCGCGCAAGCAGGTCTCGATCATCAACTCGAGGCCGTTGCGCCGCTTCCCGTCGGGCATACTTTCACCGGAACCGAGCGCGGCAGTCTGCCGCACGGCCTCGCTGCGCGGGCGCGTCATCAGCGGTTGCTCGGCGCCCATGCCTACTGGGATGTCGGTGCGGCCGTAGAGTTCGAGGATCTTCCAGGCCAGGTCCGCGCGGCGCTCGCGGTGCTGGAGCACCGTGACCACGGCGCGCACGTCCAGTTCCGGCGACTGCAGGGCCAGGGCCAGCGCCAGCGCGTCGTCGATGTCGTCGCCGATGTCCGTATCGAGAATCACCGGGATGGGCCGCGCGGCGGCACTCATCAGCGCACCGCCCGCCAACAGCAACACTAGCCATCGCAGCATCGTTCTCACTCCTTTGGGAGATCCGGGGGGACTCCCCGTTGGACTTGCGCCTGCTTGGCGGCCTGCGACACCAGCGCCAGGAAATTCGAGAACAACTGGGGGCCGGGGAAGACCGGTTGCCGCCGGGCACGCCGCGCCGCCCACTCCGGAGCCAGCACCAGGGGCAGCCAGCGGGTGGCCTGCGCGCCGAAGCCGTCGCCGAAGGTGTAGAGGATCTCAGAGAACTTCATGGGCAACGGCACTTTCTCGATGGTGTCGGGGCCGGGGTGGCGGCAGTTCTCCGCCGCCGAAGTAACCAGGTACTCGCGGCAGGCCAGCGGCCGATGCGGGTGGACGCCGCAACTCTCCTCTTCCAGAAACGGGCACGGCAGCCCGAGCTGGAAATACTCTTTCCCGATCCTGCGGCGGGCCGCCAGGGTCTTAAAAGCGGCGGGCCTGCGCAAGCGCGCGAGCAGCCCCTGTGCCGCGAGCGCCCCGAGGGTCTGGTCGAAGCGCCCGCGCAGCGCGGCCCGGCGCTGGCCGGGCATCGCCTCCACCAGTTCCGCCAGATGCACCGCCTCGGCTTCGCTGATGGGCACCAACTGCCGGCAGCAGGCGCCGCAGCCGGCGCGGCAGGAGATCGCGCGGCCCGCACGCTCGACCTTGTCGGCGGCCACGCCCACCACCGCGTCGTCAAAAGCCTGCAAGATGGGCAGCAGGTCAGCCAGGCGCATCATCCCGTCGGGCACCCGCGCGCTGGCCTCCAGCGTGTGCTCCCCCACCACCATCTCGATCTTGAAGACCACCGCGGGGCGCGCGGCTTCCTCGGGCGGGGGCGGCATGTCTCTTCGAGTTTATCCCGGCGGCGCGTCCCAGTGGGCCGGCAGCACGTAGCCGCGCTCGATCAGCCGCCGCAGCAGGGTCAGGCACTGCGGCGCGATCGTCCCGGCGTCCGTGCCGAGCGCGGCGGCCAGTTCCGCGAGCGCTTCCTTGAGCCGGCGCCGGCCGTCGCAGCGCGTCAGCAAGGCCAGCGCCTGTCGATCGACGTTGCCCGCGAACTTCAAGCCCCGCTGCAAGCGGAGCTGCGCCGACTGGATGCGCCAGGCGCCCTCGGCCCACTCGCACTGCTGGTCCAGCCGCAGACCCGGGGACAGACGGAACGTTTCCTCCAGCAGCGCCGCGTCCTCCCGCCTCGCCTCCAGGAAGTCCCGCAGCCGGAACCCCAGGACCACGGCGTCGCCGAAGGGACCGCTGGTGCCTTCCGGCAGCTCGTCGAAGCGCACCCAGTTGGCGTCAGCGCTTCTGCGCCGCAGGGCCATCAGGCCCGTGCTGATGGCCTCGATGCCTTCGCCGGCGTAGTAGGACATCCACTCCGCGTGCAGCCGGGCAGCCTCTTCGCCGCCAGGGTGCTCGGTGTCCCGGATCCACATGTGGGCGTACGCCCCGGCCTCGCTCGTGGCCGTGCGCAGCACCCAGACGTCACAGCCGCTGCCCTGGAACCACCCGGCGAGGCGCTCCTGCCAGTCCTGGCCGGCCAGGTGCACCCAATCGCAGACCACCTGGCAGTAGCCTCCCTCCTCCAGTAGCGGCGGCGCCTCGCTCACCAGGCGGCGCGCGAAACCGTCCGCCGCGAGCCCGCTGTCCCGATACAGGAAGCGGCACGCGGGCGAGACGGCGAAGGGCGGGTTCGAGACAATCAGGTCGAAACGCTGGCCGCGCGCGGGTTCGAAGGCGTCCCCCTCGACCAGGCGCACGTTCGGGCAGCCGTTCAAACCCGCATTGAAAGCCGCAAACTCCAGGGCGCGCCGGCTGGTGTCGGTAGCCAGCACCGCGTGGCTGTGCCCCGCCGCCAGGAAGGCCTGTACACCCGAGCCCGTACCCAGATCCAGGGTCTGCCGCGCCGCCTGGCGGAGGGTGAAGTTGGCCAGGGCGATGGTGCTCCCGGTGAGGCCCATGACCTGGTCGCGGCGCTCGCAGACGCCGGGCCGCCCGGGCTGGTCCACGGCCAGCAGCAGCCCGCGGAAGGGCATCAGCCGCACGCGGGCCACCGCCCCATCCGCCCCCAGTTCCAGCAGGCCGGCGCGCACGCCAGCCTTCAGGGGCGCCTCGCCCAGCGCCTCCCGCGCGGCCTCTCTCTCGACGGGCGCCCCCAGCAGGAACAGCCGGATCAGCGTGTCCAGGGCCCGCCCGCGCCGGGTCAGGTAGAGGAAGTGCGGCTCCTCCGGACCGGCGCGGTTGGGAATCTCGACCGGACCCAGGGTCTCCAGCAAGCCCTGGTCGTGGTAGCCCGCGCGCTCGCAGACTTCGCGCCACGCCCGGAACTCCTCGGGCTCGAGCGGGGTGAGCATGGCGCCCTACCGGCCGGCGCCCGGCTGGTGATGCAGGCCGGCGCTCACCGCCGAGGCCTCCGCAACGCAGCTACTCAAGCTCGGCCTCGCCGCGCGCCCGCGCCCAGCCGCGTGGCAGCCCTTAGCGTTTCTCCCATCGCGCTTACAGTATACCCTGGCGGCCCCCCCATGCCCGGCCCGCGAGGGGGGCTTGACAGACCCAGTGGTCAAACGTATAATTAAAGCGAACGTATGAAACGTACGGGCGCAGACACCCCACAGCGCATCCTGGACGCCGCCGAGCGGCTCTTCGCCCGAGGCGGCTTCGCCGCCACCTCGCTGAGGGCCATCACCGCCGAGGCCGGCGTCAACCTGGCCGCCGTCAACTACCACTTCCGCTCGAAGGAGGCCCTCATTGAGGCGGTCTTCGCCCGCCGCCTCGAGCCGGTGAACCGGCAGCGCTTCCAGATGCTGGAGGCCGCCCAGGCCCGCACCGGCCGCCGTTCCCCGCCGCTCGAAGCCATCCTCGAGGCCCTGGCCGCGCCCGCGCTGCGGCTGCGCGGCGAGATGACCGACGGCGGGGTCAGCTTCCAGCGCCTGATGGGGCGCATCTTCCTCGAGCCGGGCGAGCACGCCGAGGCCATCCTCCAGCAGCAGTTGGGCGAGGTGGCGGCCCGCTTCCGCGCGGCCTTCGAGAAAGCCCTCCCCCAGTTGCCACCCGCGGACCTCTACTGGCGGATCCACTTTCTGGTCGGGGCCATGGCCCACACCCTGGCCGGCACGCACATCTTGCCGCATTTCGTGGGCGACCGCTGCGACCCCGCGGACGTCGAGGGAACCATCCGGCGGCTGGTCGCGTTCCTGGCGGCGGGTTTGCGGGCGCCGGTCCGCGCCGCCGGCCGGAAAAGGAGTCGAAAAACATGAGGCCCCGCTCCCTGACGCTGGTGCTCGCCCTGTGGGCGCTTCCCGCCCTCGCCCAGGACCCGCCCGCACTCCGCCTGAGCCTGAAGCAGGCGGTGGACGTGGCGCTGGCCCCGGACGGCAACGCCCGGCTCCAACTGGTCCGGGAACTGGCCCGCCAGGCCTCGACGCGCGTGGCCCAGGCCCGCTCGGCCCTGCTGCCCCAGGTGGAATCCTCCCTGGCCCAGCAGAGCCAGACGCGCAACCTGGCCGCCTTCGGCATCCGCATCTCGCTTCCCATCCCCGGCTTCCAGTTCCCCGAGCGCGTGGGTCCGTTCAACACGTTCGACGCCCGCGTCACCGCCGCCCAGAGCCTCTTCGACCTGAGCGCCCTCCGGCGCTGGCAGGCCTCGCGGGCCGGGCGGCAGGCGGCGCAGGAGGAAACCGACGTCGCCTGCGACCAGGTCGCCGCTCTGGTCGCCAAGCTGTACCTGGCGGCGCTGGTCTCCGCGGCCCGGATCGAGGCCGCCCGCGCCAATCTGGCGTTGGCCGAGGCCCTCGAACGGCTGGCGTCGAATCAGAAGGCCGCCGGCACGGGCACGGCCATTGACGTCACCCGGGCCAAGGTGCAGGCGGCCAACCAGCGCCAGCGCGTGGTGGCGGCCGGCAACGAACGCCGCCGGGCGCACCTGGAGCTGCTGAAAGCCATGGGCCTGAACCTGGCCGCCGAGGTCGAGCTCACCGAACGGCTGGCCTACGCCCCCCTGGACGCGGTGACGCTCGAACAGGCCCGCGCCGCGGCGCTCGCCTCCCGCTCGGATCTCCAGGCCCAGCAGAGTCGCGAGACGAACGCCCGCCTCCTTTACAGCGGCACGAAGTGGGAGCGGCTACCCACGCTGGCCGGCTTCGCCGACTACGGCTCGATCGGCTCGAGCAGCCACCACGCCCTGCCCACGCGCACCTACGGGCTGGCGCTCAAGGTGCCGCTGTTCGACGGCGGCCGCCGCGACGCCCGCCGCGCCGAGAGCGCGTCGCTCCTGCGCCAGGAGAGCATCAAGACCCAGGACCTGCGCCGCCAGATCGAGCTCGAGGTGCGCCTGGCGCTGGACACCCTGCGCTCGGCCGAGGAGCAGGTCAGCGTAGCCGAAGAGGGCCTCCAGCTCGCCGCAGACGAGGTCGCCCAGGCCGAGCGCCGCTTCCGCGCCGGCGTCTCCAGCAGCCTCGAGGTCACCGACGCCCAGACCCGGCTGGAGCGCGCCCGCGAGAACCGCATCGCCGCGCTGTTCGCCTATAGCGCCGCGCGCATCGATCTGGGCCAGGCCATGGGCGCCGTGCGCCGGATGATTCCCTGAGGAGAATGCCGTGAAGAAGACAGTGCTGTTGATCGTGGTAGTGGCCGGCGCCGTCGTCATCGCCGCCGTGTACTGGTCCCGGTCCGCCCGGAATGGCCAACGGGGCTTCATCCAGGTCTCGGGGAACATCGAGCTGACCGAGGTCAACGTCTCCTTCAAGGTCCCCGGCAGGCTCATCGAGCGGCTGGTGGACGAAGGCCAGCGGGTCCGGAAGGGCATGGTGGTGGCGCGCCTGGACCGCGAGCAACTGCTCCGCCAGCGGGACCGCGTCCGGGCGGTCGTCGGCGCCGCCGACTCGCGCCTGGCCCAGCTCCACACCGCCATCGACTACCAGACCGAGAACGTCGCCAGCCTCATCGAGCAGCGCCGCGCCGAGCTGCGGCAGGCCGAAGCCATCCTCGAGCAACTGCTGGCCGGCTCCCGCAAGCAGGACATCGAGCAGGCCCGCGCCGCCACCTCCGCCGCCGACACCGTCTTCGAAAAGGCGCGCCGCGACTGGGAACGGGCCCAGGTCCTCTACCAGAAGGAAGACATCTCGACCGCCGACTACGACCGCTTCAGGAGCGCGTGGGAAGGCTCCGCGGCGGCCCTCCGGCAGGCCCGCGAGCGGCTGGGGCTGGTCGTCGAAGGCCCCCGTAAGGAAGACCTCGAGGCCGCCCGCGCCGTGGTGGCCCGCGCCCGCGCCGGCTTGCGGGCAGCCGAAGCCGCGCGGCTGGACCTCAAGCGCATGCAGCAGGAAACCGCCACCCGCCGCACCGAGATTGATCAGGCGCACGCGGAGCTGGCCATCGTGGAAACGCAGTTGAATGACACCGTGGCCGCCTCTCCCATCGACGGCGTCGTGCTGGTCAAGGCCGCCGAGGTGGGCGAAGTGCTGGCCGCGGGGACCACGGTGCTAACGGTAGGCGACCTGGACCGCCCCTGGCTGCGCGCTTACTTGGGCGAGCCCGACCTCGGCCGCGTCAAGCTGGGCGACCAGGTCAAGGTCACCACGGACTCCTTCCCGGGCAAGGTCTACCAGGGCCGCGTGGCCTTCATCGCCTCGGAGGCCGAGTTCACACCCAAGCAGATCCAGACCCGCGAGGAGCGCGTCAAGCTGGTCTACCGCATCAAGATCGAGCTCGAGAACCCGAACCAAGAGCTCAAGTCCAACATGCCGGCGGACGCCGAGATTCTCATCCGCGCAGGACGCTCATGATCCGCACCGCCAACCTGACGCGCCGCTTCGGGAATCTGACGGCCGTGGACCGCCTGACCCTCGAGGTCGGGCGCGGCGAGATCTTCGGGCTGGTCGGCCCGGACGGCGCCGGCAAGACCACCACCCTGCGGCTGCTGTGCGGCCTGATGGCGCCCACCGCAGGGGACATCCGGGTGGCCGGGCACGACGTGGCGCGGCGGCCCGCAGCCGTCAAGGACTCGATCGGCTACATGGCCCAGCGCTTCGGACTCTACGTGGACCTGACCGTCGAGGAGAACATGGCCTTCTACGCCGACCTCTACGGCCTGCCGCGGACCGAGTGGGAGGCGCTGGCCGCCCGCCTGCTGCGCATGACGCGCCTGGAGCCCTTCCGCCGCCGCCTGGCGGGCCAGCTCTCCGGCGGCATGCAGCAGAAGCTGGCGCTGATGTGCGCGCTGCTGCACCGGCCCGAGGTGCTGTTCCTGGACGAACCCACCAACGGCGTGGACCCGCTCTCGCGCCGCGACTTCTGGGCCATTCTCTACCAGCTCGTCAAGGACGGCATGACGGTGTTCCTCACCACGGCTTACCTGGACGAGGCCGAGCGCACCAACCGCGTCGGCCTCATGTACCGGGGGCGGCTGATCGCCTGCGACACGCCGGAGGGGCTGCGCCGCCTGTTCCCCGCCGAGCCCTCCTTCGAGGATGTGTTCATTGCCCTGATCCGGAAGGCGCAACATGCCAACCACTGAAACCGGCCCCTGGGCCGTCGAGATCGAGGGCCTGGTCAAGACCTTCGGCGACTTCACGGCCGTCGATCACGTCTCGCTCGCGGTCGCGCGGGGCGAGATCTTCGGGTTCCTGGGACCCAACGGCGCCGGCAAGTCCACCACCATCCGCATCCTGTGCGGTCTGCTGCGCCCCTCGGGTGGGCGGGCCCGCGTGGGCGGCTTCGACGTGTCTTCCCAACCCGAGCTGGTCCGCCAGAACATCGGCTACATGTCGCAAAAGTTCTCGCTCTATGACGACCTGACCGCCGAGGAGAACATCGACTTCTTCGGCGGCGTCTACGGCGTGCCGCCCGAGACGCTCGGCCAGCGCAAGGAGTACGTGCTCGCGATGGCGGGCCTCCGCGAAAGGCGCACCACCATGACCCGCCTGCTCCCCGGAGGCTGGAAGCAGCGGCTGGCCCTGGGCTGCGCCATCCTGCACCAGCCCCCCATCCTGTTCCTCGACGAGCCCACCTCGGGCGTGGACCCCATCGCCCGCCGCGAGTTCTGGGACCTCATCTACCAGCTCTCCGCGGCCGGCCACACCATCTTCCTTACCACGCACTACATGGACGAGGCCGAGTATTGCCACCGCCTGGCGCTGATGTACCGCGGCCGGATCATCGCGCTGGGCGCGCCCGCGGCGCTCAAGGCGGAGCTCGAACCCCGCCACCCGCGGGAGAGCAGTGGGCCCTCGATGGAGGACGTCTTCGTGGCCCTGATCGAGCGCGAGGAGCGATTGCTCCCATGAGCCTCCGGCGCACCTGGGCGGTCACCCGCAAAGAGGCCCTGCACATCGTGCGCGACCCGCGCAGCCTCCTCATGGCCCTGGCCGTGCCCGTGGTCATGCTGCTGTTGTTCGGCTACGCCCTGACCTTGGACGTGGACCGCGTCCCCACGCTGGTCTACGACCTCGACCGCAGCCCGGAGAGCCGCGAGCTGATCGCCCGGTTCGAAGGCTCGCGCTTCTTCCAGATCCTCGGCGCGGCCCAGAATTACGACGCCATCCGGCGGGAGATCGACCGCGACCGCTGCCTGGTCGCCCTGGTCATCCCGCCGGACTACTCGAAGAACCTGCGCCAGGACCGCCAGGCCGAAGTGCAGGTGCTGCTCGATGGCAGCGACTCGAACACCGCCTCGATCGCCCTGGGCTACGCCGAGGCGGCGCTCCGCAGCCACTCCGTCGCCCTGCGCGCCCGGGCGCTGGACCGCAAGGGCGGCGGGGAGCTCAAGATCCCGGTCGAGCCTCGCCTCCGGATCTGGTACAACAGCGAGCTCAAGTCGCGCAACTTCATCGTGCCCGGGCTGATCGCCCTCATCCTTCAGATCATCGCCGCGCTGATCACCTCGCTGACCATCGCCCGGGAGTGGGAGAGCGGCACCATGGAGCAACTGCTCTCCACCCCGCTGCGGCCCGCCGAGATGGTCCTGGGGAAGATGCTGGCCTTCTTCGGGGTGGGCTTCGCCGACATGCTGATCGCCATGCTGGTGGGCGTGTTCATCTTCCAGGTGCCGTTGCGGGGCGACCCGCTGCTGCTGCTCTCGACCAGTTGCCTGTTCATGTTCGGCAGCCTCTGCTGGGGCATCCTGATTTCGGCGGTGGCCCGCTCGCAGTTGCTGGCCTTCCAACTGGGCCTGCTGACCTCCTTCCTGCCGGTTTTGCTGCTTTCCGGATTCATCTTCGCCATCGAGAACATGCCGCGGGTGATCCAGGCGGTCACCTACATCGTCCCGGCGCGCTACTTCGTCACCATCCTGAAGGGCATCTTCCTGAAGGGCGTGGGCCTCGAGGTCCTGGGCGTGGAACTGGCCTTCCTGGCGGCCTTCGCGGCGGTGGTCTTCACCATCGCCACGCGCCGAGTGCGGAGGAGACTGGCATGAAGTGGCGCCGCATCCGGGAGATCGTCGTCAAGGAATTCCGCCAGGTGCTGCGGGAGCCGCGCATGCGGGTGGTGCTGTTCCTGCCGCCCCTGGTGCAGACCATCATCTTCGGCTTCGCCGTCAACCTGGACGTCGAGAACAGCCGGCTGGCCTGGATGGACCTGGACCGCACGCCCGCCAGCCGCGAGCTGCGCGCGGCCTTCCAAGGCTCACCGCGCTTCCGGCTCGCGGCCGAGGCGGAGAGCGAGGCCGAGGTGCGCCGCCTGCTCGACCGCGGCCAGGTGCAGGCCGCCATTCGCGTTCCCGCCGGCTTCGGCCGCGACCTCGCGCGGGGCCAGACTGCCACCGTGCAGATCCTGGTGGACGGCGCCAACTCGAACACCGCCGCGATCGTGGCCGGCTATGCCACCCAGGTGGTCAGCCGTTTCTCGGCCCACGCGATGCTCGCGCAGCAGCAGACCCGGCTGGTGGGCCGCTCGATGCTCACCGGCGGCCCGATCCATCTCACCCTGCCCGGCGTCGAAGCGCGCACCCGCGTGTGGTTCAACCCCGAGCTCAAGAGCCGCAACTACTTCGTGCCCGGCGTGGTGGTCAACATCATCACCCTGGTCACCCTGATGCTCACCGCCCTGGCCATCGTGCGCGAGAAGGAAATCGGCACCATGGAGCAGTTGATGGTCACCCCGATCCGCCCGGTCGAGCTGATGGTGGGCAAGACCCTGCCCTTCGCCCTGGCCGGACTGGCCGACGTCATCCTGATCACCGTGGCCGCACTCGTCGTCTTCCACATCCCCTTCCGCGGCAACGTGCTGTTCCTGCTGGGCTGCGCCTCGATCTACCTGCTCACCACGGTGGGCGCCGGCCTGTTTCTCTCCACCATCTCCCGCACCCAGCAGCAGGCCGTCATGGCCTCCTTCTTCTTCTTCATGCCGGCCTTCATGCTGAGCGGTTTCAACTTCCCCATCCGCAACATGCCGCCGGCGGTGCAGTACCTGAGCTACCTGGATCCGCTGCGGTATTTCATCGAGATCGTGCGGGGCATTTTCCTCAAAGGGGTGGGCGCCGAGGTGCTCTGGCCGCAGATGCTGGCCTTGCTGGTCTACGGGGTGCTGGTGCTGGGCTTCAGCGCCCTGCGCTTCCGCAAGCGCTTAGATTAAGGGAAACGGCGAAACTGGGACGTGGTTGGGCATCCCACAGTACCCCCTCACCCGCAACCGGCGCCGTTCCGCATGGCCGCAGAAGGCTTCCAGATCAGTAGACCCCCAGCCGCTTCAGCAGGATGGTCCGCAGCATCCGCAGCGCCGTGCGCGAGATGCGGAAGTAGTTGCCCGAGTGCTTGGACTCCCCGGCAATCCGCCGGTGATAAGACACCGGCACCTCGATAACTCGCTGGCGCGCCTGGAGCGCCGCGATCATCATCTCGGGAGAAAGCTCCGGGCCCACACCGCGCAGCAGCGGCCGCATGGCCTCATAAGTGTCCCGCCACAGCGCCCGGTAAGTGCAGCCCACGTCAGTGAACCGCGGCTGGAGGTTCCACCACAGCGCCTCGACCAGCTTGGCCACCACCACGTTGCCCCAGCGCACCAGGCCGCGCATGTTAGTCCCCTGCTCGACCAGCTCCCGCGTGGTGCGCGTGCCCACCACCATGTCGGCGTCTTTGAGGTACTCGAGCAGCTTGCTCAAATCCCGCGCTCGGAACGACAGGTCCGCCTCCACCACCACCAGGATGTCGCCCGTGGCGTGGTCCAGGCCCCAGCGGATGGTGTCGCCGTAGCCGGTCAGCTTGACCGTCTCGACGCGCGCTCCCGCCTCGGCCGCCACGCGCGCCGTCGCGTCCCGCGACGAGTTATCCACCACCAGCACCTCGTCTACCAGCGGGAGGAAATCCCGCACCACGTAAGCGATGGACTGCTCCTCGTTGTACGCCGGGATCACCACGCTCACCCGCTTCTCGGCGAACCGGGTCTGCCGCACCCGGAAGTGCGCGAAATTGTAGTCGTCCTGCGTGTTGATGTTGTAGTACTCGCCTTCCAGGAAAAACGGGATCACCCCGGGCGGCTCCTGCGCCTGCCGGTGGATGGCGTCGGTCAGCTCGACCCTCCCGGAGCGCGGCGAGGGCGGCGTGGCCTCGATGGCGCGGAAGATCCCGGGCGTGAACACGTAGGTGCCGCAGCCCAGGTAGTCGTTGCGAATCACCGCCGGCTTCTCCTCCAGCGCGACGATCCGCCCGCCCTCCATCACCACGCTGTAGTTGCGCTTGATGCGGTGCAGGTCGCCGGTGCGCAGCACGCCGCAGACGGCGCTGAACTCGCCCCCGAGGCACTCCGGCAGCCGCTGGTGATTGGAATCCAGGTACAGCTCGTCTCCCAGGATGGTGACGAACGGCTCGTCAAACAGGTCTCTGGCCACCAGCAGCCCGCGCGCCAGGCCGTCGTCCGGCCGCGGACACTCCACGTAGCGCAGCGCGACGCCCAACCGGCTGCCGTCCCCCAGCGCGCCGCGGATCTGGTCGCCCAGGTGGCCCACTATGATGACGATGTCCCGGATCCCCAGGCTGTCGCGCAGCAGCTCGATATTCCTCTCGATGAGCGCCCGGCCGTCGATCGTGAGCAGCACCTTGGGAGTGCGCACGGTCTTCGGGTAAGCTCTGAGGCCGCGTCCGGCCGCCGGGATTAGCGCCTTGGAGATCCTCACGGGCTCTTCTTGTTCCTTCGCAGATCGTAGACGTAGATCGAGTAGCCGACCTTGGCATCCGGCTTCCGTTCCCTCAGCCAGCGGAAGTGCTCCAGGGGCACGTAGACGCCCTGCAACGGAGTCGCGCTGATGGCCACCAGGCAGTCCGGGCGAGCGCCGGCGCGGACCTCCGGCGTGGCCGGAATGGACTGGTCCTTGATCCCGTAGTACCAAGGCGGCGCCGTGCCGAAGTAGCACAGGCACACCGCATCGGTGCCCTGGGCCTTCAGGTAGCGTTTCAGCTTCTTCAGATCCTGGCCCCAGTCGATATTGGAATCCACCAGGTAGCGCGGTCCTTCGCCCGGCCCACCCACCAGGAAGTTGAAGAACGCCAGGTAGTGCGGGTGGATGCTAAACGATTCCACCGCCGCCAGCAACACCAACGCACCCGCCAGCCCGGTGCGCAGCCGCCGCGCGAGACCCGCGCCCGGACGCATCAGCACCGCCGCCGCGGCCACGTACAGAAAGGGGTACACCGGCAGGACGTGCCGCAACCCCAGGTTGTGACCCCCGCTCATCGCCACACCCAGCAGCGCCACTGGGGGAACGCCCACCGCCAGCCACTTAAAGGACAGGCGGCGCAGCCACTCCCGCCGTCCCCGCCGCAGCAGAACCTTCAGGCTCACCGCCGCCGCCATCGCCAGCAACAACAGCGCCGCCACCGGCGTCTTCAGCGCCATGGCCACCGGGAAGTAGTACCACCAGCCGTATCGCTGGATTCGGCCCAGCAGGTAAGCCTCGTGCCCGGCCTGCACGTGATTCAGAAAGTCCGCAAAGTCCAACAGGTAGGGATGCGCGGGAATGCGGAGCACGAGCGCCGGAAAGCGCACCGCCCGGCCTAGCGCGGTAGTCTGGTCGATATATCGCGCCAGCGGCGGGGGTGGCTCGCGGAACAGCTTCACGGTGTCAGGCGCGTACAGCGCGGCGATCAGCGCGGCGCTGATCAGCCCCATCCACAGAAAGGACTTCACCAGGTGTCCCAGCGAGCGCCCTTCCCGGCCCTGCCACCGGCGCAGCAGGTAGAGGATCACAAAGATGGGCAGCAGCGCCAGCGCGGTGAACTTGGATGCCAGCGCCAGCCCCAGGGTTACGCCCGCCGCCAGCAGCGCCCGCCGGCTGGGAGCCTCCAGGTACCGGAACCACGCCAGGCAGGCCAGGAAGATGGTCAGCGCCGCCACCAGGTCGCTGGTCACGTAGCGCCCGTGAGCGATCAGATTCGGATCCAGGCAGTACAGGCCGCAAGCCAGCCACGCGGCCCCGTCCCCGAAATGGCGCCTGGTCCAGAGCGCGATGGCCAGCCCCAGCAGCAGACTCAGCAGCATGGTCACGCACCGGGCCGCAAACAGCAGCTGGTCCGCCGAGACCCGGTTCTGGTACAGAAAGACGGAGCCGAACTCGACTAGCTTCGCCTCCTGCCAGGAGCGGTCCTGCGTCGGCACGACAGGGTTCCACAGCAGCAGAGGCAGCGCGTTGAGCAGCTTTCCCAGCGGCGGGTTCTCGGTGCGCATCCGGTAGTCGCCGGTGCGCAGATAGCTGTAGCCGGCGGCCAGATGGAACCCCTCATCCCAGGTCTGCGTCTCCTCGAGCGCGGATACCACCCGCACCACCGTCGTCCACAGCAGCAGCGCGACGACGGCCGGCCAGAACCACCTGCCCGCGCCAGTAATAGCCGAAGTGCCCATCAAAGCAACGCATTGTAGCGCACCTTCGGCGCTGCGTCGTACGCTGGAGGGGACCATGTTCTCCGCGCGCCTCCCCTGGGACCTGCCGCCCAACCGGCTCAGCCAGGCGCTCGCCCGCCGGAACAGCGCGGGAGCAGAGGTCCTGGACCTGGCCGAGTCGAATCCCACGCGCGCGGGCTTCTCCTACCCGGCCGAGGAGATCCTGGCGGCGCTGCCAGACGCGCGCTCCCTGCTCTACGAGCCCGCCCCGGCCGGGCTGCTCTCCGCGCGGGAAGCCGTGGCCGCCTATTACGCCGCGCGCGGATGCGCCGTGGCGCCCGATCGCATTCTGCTGACCGCCAGCACCAGCGAGGCCTACGCCTGCCTGTTCAAGCTGCTGGCCGACCCTGGCGACGAAGTGCTCGTGCCGCGGCCCTCCTACCCCCTGTTCGAGTTTCTGGCCCAGCTGGAGTCGCTGCGGGTCGCGCAGTATCCGTTGGCCTATGCTGAGGGCTGGTCGCTGGATGCCGAAGCGCTGGCCCGCGCCGCGAGCGCCCGCACGCGCGCCATCCTCGTCGTCAACCCCAACAACCCCACGGGATCGTTCCTGAAGCGGCGCGAGCTGGAGCGGCTCACCACCCTGTGCGCGGAGCGGAACCTGGCGCTGATCTGCGACGAGGTGTTTGCCGACTACGCTCTCGGCCCCGATCCCGAACGGGTCGTCCCCCTGGCCGGCTTCGAGGGGGCGCTCACCTTCTGCCTTAGCGGCCTGTCAAAGATCGCCGGCCTGCCCCAACTGAAGCTCGGCTGGATCGTGGCCAGCGGCCCGCAGGCCGTCCCGGCTGTCGAACGCCTCGAGCTGATCGCCGATACCTACCTCTCGGTCGGCACGCCGGTGCAGCACGCCCTGCCCCGGCTGCTCGAAGCCGCCCCCATCCTCCAGCGCCAGATCACCCAGCGCGTCCAGTCGAATCTGGACTTCCTCGCGGCCCAGGTCCGGCGGCAGCCGGCCGCCGAACTCCTCGAAGTCGAGGGCGGCTGGTACGCCACCCTGCGCGTTCCCCAGACCCGCAGCGAGGAGGAATGGGCCCTGGAACTGCTCGAGCGCGACGGCGTCCTCATCCAGCCGGGCTTCTTCTACGACTTCGAAGCGGAGGCCTTCCTGGTGCTGAGCCTGCTCACCCCGCCGGCGATCTTCCGCGAAGGCGTGGCGCGCCTGCTGGCCCGCTTCCCCGATGACGCGCCAGCGCCGACGGGATAAAGGGGACAGCCTGATGTGGTACCTTCTTTCCACACACGGTGCACCGGTATGAGCAAGGAACAGCTTGACGCTCTACACGCCGCTGCCGCGTACAGTTCGCTGCGCGGCACACTGCGAACCACTTCAGCAACGATCATCCTGTTCGGTGTTCTCGCAATGATATCGGGCCTTCAGGGACTTCAGGCCAGCCCGATCGCTGGCGTTCTGGGCGCTGCGGGCTGCTTGTTGCTCGTCGAAGGCATCTGGATTCGTCGATTCCCGCGGCCTGCCTGGATCCTTGTGGCCGGCATCGGGCTTGTTGTGGCCGGCATCTTGAACATCGCGGCCCTCGTGGCCTTGGCAGAGAGTCACACTGGCACGATCAGCGCATGGGACAAGATCTGGGCCAAGACCACCGTGGTGCTCGGCATTGGTCAAATCATCTTGGGCGCGCAGAGAATGCTCGCCTACCGCCGCTTTCGCGGTTTGCCGGTAGTTCCCCCATCGGAAGAGCATTTGAGCATCATCGACCGGATGCTGAAAAGCGTGGCCTCGGCGGATCCGCAGCAATCCGAAGAGATTCTCGTGCTTGAGGCGGACTATCCCTGGAAAGCCAGACTCGGCGCAGGCGTTGCTATCTTCGTGCAGGGGGATGGCGCCGAGATCTTGATTGCCGCTAGAGAAGATGTCGCCCTCCTTAGGGTGCGCACCTTCCCTCGCATGAAGTCGCTCATCGCGACCTTCCGAATCCGGAGCCGCAGAATCAGGGTACGGATCCTTCCGGAGCATCTCCGCAGGTTCGAGCGGTGGAAGGCAGCTCGAGCCGGAGCAGCCGCCGGGGGACCCGAGGATGGAAGTTCACTGTAAAGTAGTCTCCAGGAGGATTCATGCCTAAACTCACCAGACGCGCCGCGCTGGGCGGCGCCGCCGTCAACCTGGCGATCCTGAAGCCGGGCACGGCCTTCGGCTCGCAGGCCAACTCGGCCGTGGCCTTCGGCATCATCGGCACCGGCGGCAGAGGCGCGTACGTAGGCGGCCACATGGCCCGGGCCCCCCGCACACGGCTGGCCGCCATTTGCGACGTCTTCCCCGACCGCATCGACCAGGCCAAGACGCGCCTGCCGGGCGGCGACCAGGCCCGCGTCTACCGGGACTACAAGCAGCTTCTCAGCCAGGCCGACATCGACGCCGTGCTCATCGCCACGCCCGTCTTCCTTCACCCCGAGCACTTCGAGGCCGCGGTGAACGCCGGCAAGCACATCTACTGCGAGAAGCCCGCCGGCGCCGACGTGGCCGGCGTCAAACGCTTGATGCGCGCCGCCGAAAAGGCCGATCCCTCCAAGACCATTCAGTTCGGCTTCCAGCAGCGCTTCAGCCCCGAGTATCTGACGGCCGAGAAGATCCTGCGCGCCGGCAAAATCGGCAAGCTCACCCTGATGCTCAGCTACTGGATCCTGGGCGGCACGCCGCCCCGGGCCTTCAAGTCGCCGCATCCCCCCGAGGACCAGAAGCTCCGCCACTGGGGTGCGTGGCGGGAGTATTCGGGCAGCCCCATCGTCGAGCAGGACTGTCACGGCGTGGACGTGCTGAACTGGTTCGGCGGCGCTCACCCCCTGAAGGCCGTGGGCGAGGGCGGCCTACGCTACCCCCTGGCTTACGGCGACGCGACCTCCGACCACCACGACATCATCTACCAGTACCCGGACGGACTCAAGGGCTGGCTGCTCAGCATCAAGCACACGGCCGGCTTCCGCGACGTCCGGGAGCAGTTCTACGGCTCGCAGGGCATGCTTGAAACCGCGCGCACCTACTACCAGTGGCACGGGCCGATCCCCGCCTCGCCGCTCAAGAACGCCGACGACCTGGCCGACCGCAGCCTCATCGAGCGGGTCGTCTCCACACGCGAGATCACCATCGACGCCGTCGAGGCCTTCTTCTTGAGCATCGTCGAGCGCAAGCCGTACAACCTGGGCCTGGCCGCCGCCGAGAGCACCCTCACCTCGCTGCTCGGCCGCATGGCCTACGAACTGCGCCGCGAAGTCACCTGGGCCGAGCTGCTGCGCGCGGAGTGAAGGCTCACTTCCCCGCGGGCAGAATCAGCGCCTTGGTGACGTAGTCCAGCCGCGGGAAGCGCCGCTCCAGGTAGTCGTTGCCTTGCGTCTGGATGAGCGACTGGTCCGGCCCGCTGCCCCGCGGCGCCCCTTCGCCGTAACCGCTGTAGAGCCGGTCCACCACCTCCATCCCTTCGACCACCCGCCCGAAGGGCGCGAAGCCCATTCCATCCAGCCGCGTGTTGTCCACCAGGTTCACGAACACCTGGGTGGTGCGCGAGTTCGGCCCCGCCATGGCGAAGCTGATGAACCCGCGCTTGTTGCTCTGCTTGACCGCATCGTCCCGGATCACGGCCGTGCGCCACTGCGCCTGTACCTTGGGGTTGCCGTTGATGCCGAACTGCACCATGAACCCCTGCACCACGCGGAAGAAACGGGCTTCGTCGTAGAACCCGCGTTTGACCAGCAGGTGGAAGCGCTCGGCGCCCTCCGGCGCCCAGGCCTTGTTCACCTCGAGGACGAAATCCCCCTTGCTGGTCTCGAACTTCACCCGGAAGGTCTCCGGCGTTTTTTCCGGCTGGGCCGCCAGCGGGGTTTCGGCGGGCTTCTGCCCACCGCAGCCTGCCACGAGAACCGCCAGGCAGGCGGGAACTAGTACCGAGATTCTAGGCTGCATGCGAGTATCATTCTATCAGGGGCCTCCCATGAAGGTCGAACAGCCCGCAGCGGCCGGAACCACGCCGGCGGACCCGGCCACGGAATACCGGCGGCGGCTCGAGGAGCGCCGGGCCTGCGCGGCACGGTTCGAGCACTGGCACATCCGGCTGGGGAACCTCAAGCTGGTGGTGGCCGCGGCGGGAGTGTTGATCGCCTGGCTGGCGCTCGGGCGCGGCGCGTGGTCCGCGTGGTGGCTGCTGGCCCCCGCCGCGACGCTCATGGCGCTGGCCATCCTGCACCAGCGCGTGATCCAGAAGCACCGCTGCGCCGAGCGCGCCGTCGCCTTCTACGACCAGGGCCTGGCCCGCATCGAGAATCGCTGGGCGGGCCAGGGCGTCGCAGGAGAACGCTTCGCCGACCCCCATCATCCCTACGGCGGCGACCTGGACATCTTCGGGAAGGGGTCGCTCTTCGAATTGCTCTGCACCGGCCGCACGCGGACCGGCGAGGAAACGCTGGCGCGCTGGCTCCTCGATCCCGCCCCGCCCGAGGAGATCCGCGCGCGGCAGGCCGCCATCGCCGAGTTGCGGCCCCAGGTCGCTCGGCGCGAGGAGTTGACCCTGGTGGGCGAAGACCTCCGTTCGGGCATCAACCCGCAGGCCCTGGCCGCCTGGTGCGAGGGCCCGCCCGTGCTGGTCTCGCCGGCCGCCCGCGTCACCGCGGCGGCGCTGGCTCTGCTGGCGGTCGCCGGAGCCCTGGTCTGGGCGGTGTGGAACTTCCCCGGAGCGTTCCTGCTGGTGTTGCTGGCGGAGACCACCTTCTCGCTGCGGCTCAGGGCCCGCGCACAGAAAGTGGTGCGGAGCATCGGCGAGCCGGCCTACGGGCTCGAGTTGCTCCACCTGCTGCTGGTCCGCTTCGAACGGGAACACTTCTCGAGCCCCCGGCTGCTGGAGCTTCAGGCCTCCTTCAAGACGCGGAGCACGCCCCCCTCCCGGCAGATCGCGCGGCTGCACCACCTCACCGAACTGCTCGACTCCCGCGACAACCTCGTCGTGCGGTTGATCGGTCCGCCGCTGCTGTGGACCACGCAGGTGGCGCTGGCCATCGAGGCCTGGCGGGCCGCCTCCGGCGCGGAGGTGCGCCGCTGGCTGGCGGTGGTCGGCGAGATCGAGACGCTCTACGCCCTGGCCGGCTACTCCTTCGAGCACCCCTCCGACCCCTTCCCCGAACTCCTCGAAGGGCCGGCCTGCTTCGAGGGCGAGGGTCTGGGCCATCCGCTGCTGCCGCAGGCCCGCTCGGTCTCGAACGACGTGCGCCTGGGCCCCGATCTGAAGCTGCTGGTGGTGAGCGGACCCAACATGTCCGGCAAGAGCACGCTGCTGCGCACGGTGGGGATCAACGCCGTGCTGGCCATGGCCGGCGCTCCGGTGCGCGCGCGGCGCCTGCGGCTGTCCCCGCTGGCGGCAGGCACCTGCATCCGCGTCCAGGACTCGCTTCAGACCGGCGCCTCGCACCTGTACGCCGAAATCACCCGCCTGCGCAAGCTGCGCGACATGGTCAGCGGCCCGCCGCCCCTGCTGTTCCTGCTGGACGAGCTGCTGCACGACACCAACGCCCACGACCGCGCCCTCGGCGCCGAGGCTTTCGTCTGCGACCTGGCCGTGCAGGGCGCTATCGGCCTGCTCACCACTCACGACCTGGCCCTGGCGCACATCGCCGACGTGCTCGCACCCCACGCCGCCAACGTCCACTTCGAGGACCAACTCGAGGACGGCCGCATCAGCTTCGACTACCGTCTCCGCCCCGGCATCGCCCGCAAGAGCAACGCCCTCGAGCTCATGCGTTCCGTGGGCCTGGACGTGTGACCCCCATCCCCGCCCCGCGTGGTATATTGCGCGGTGATGGAAGCACAACGCCCTGTCCTCAACCGCCGCGATTTTCTGGCCGCCACCACCGGCGCCGCCCTGTGCCGCGCCGCCTCCGCGGCCACCCGCCCCACTAACGTCGTGATCATCTTCTGCGACGACCTCGGCTATGGTGACCTGGGCTGCTACGGCTCCCCCATCCCCACGCCCCATCTGGACCGCATGGCCGCCGAAGGCACGCGCTTCACGCACTTCTACTCGGCCAACCCGGTGTGCTCGCCCTCACGGGCGGCGCTCATGACCGGCCGCTACCCCACCCGCGTCGGCGTGCCCCGCGTGCTCAACCCCAAGGACACCACCGGCCTGCCGGACTCCGAAACCACCATGGCGCAGATGCTCCAGGCCCGCAACTACAAGACCATGTGCATCGGCAAGTGGCACCTCGGCCACCTGCCGCAGTATCTGCCCACCAACCGCGGCTTCGACGAGTACTTCGGCATCCCCTACTCGAACGACATGGAGCCGCCCGTGCTCCTGCACAACACCCAGGTGGTCGAGCCGCGCGCCACGCTGGAAACCCTCACCCCGCGCTACACCGAGCACGCCCTCCGCTTCATCCAGCAGTCCCAGGGCTCCCCCTTCTTTCTCTACTTCGCCCACACTTACCCGCACATACCGCTGGCCGCCTCGCCCCGCTTCCGCGGCAAGTCCAAGCAGGGCCTCTTCGGCGACGTCATCCAGGAAATCGACTGGAGCGTCGGCGAAGTGCTCGCCGCGCTCCGCAAGCACGGCCTCGACCAGAGCACGCTCGTCCTGTTCTCCTCCGACAACGGGCCCTGGTTCCAGGGCAGCCCGGGCCGCCTGCGCGGCCGCAAGGGCAGCACCTACGACGGCGGGGTGCGCGAGCCGTTCATCGCGCGCCTGCCCGGCCGCATCCCCAAGGGCCGCGTGTGCCACGGGCTGGGCTCGATGATGGACCTCCTGCCCACGGTGGCCCGCCTCTGCGACGTGCCGCTCCCCAAGAACCCTCCCGACGGCATCGACATCTGGCCGCTGCTGGCGGGCCAGAAGCCCGAACTGGAGCGTGAAGCCCTGCTCTACTTCGACAACATCAACGTCCAGTGCGCCCGCTGGAAACAGTGGAAGCTGCACATCGCCCGCTACAACACCTTTGCCTACAGCCCGGCCCCGGTCGGCGGCCGCCCCAACCTGCCGCTGCGCCACCCCGAGCTCTACGACCTCCTCAACGACCCCGACGAGAGCTACGACGTGGCGCCCGAGCACCCCGACGTGGTCCAGGAGATCCAGGCGCGCATCGACCGCCTGATGGAAGGCTTCCCGGAGCAGATCCGCCAGGCCTACGCCGAGACCAGAACGCGCGTCAATCTTGAAGAGCGCGTGGGGGCGCTGCCGCGTACCGGAAAATGACCGCCACCCGAAGAGAGTTCCTCGCCGCCGCGGCGGCTGCCGCGGCCCCGCGCAGCCGCCCCAACATCCTGCTGCTGTTCCCCGACCAGCACCGCTTCGACTGGCTCGGAGGGAACCCTCGCCTGCCCGTCCGCACGCCGAATCTCGAGGCCCTGGCGCGCCGCGGCTTGCGCTTCACCCGCGCCATCGTGCCCTCGCCATTGTGCGCGCCCGCGCGCGCCTGCCTGGCCGCTGGCCTCGAGTACGACCGCTGCCGCGTCCCCTCGAACGCCTACGACTATCCGCTCGGCCAGACCACGCACTACACCCTGCTGCGCTCGAGCGGCTACCACGTGGCCGGCTGCGGCAAGTTCGACCTCCACAAAAAGACCCAGGACTGGGGCCTGGATGGCAAGCGCCTCCTTCCCGAGTGGGGCTTCTCCGACGGCATCGACAACGCCGGCAAGCATGACGCTGTCAACAGCGGCGCCGTCACCCCCAAGGATCCGTACATGGCCTACCTCCACCGGCGGGGATTGGCCCGCCTCCACGTCGAGGATTTCGCCAAGCGCAAGAACTACGCCGCCACCTTCCCTACCACGCTGCCTGAGGAAGCCTACTGCGACAACTGGGTCGGCAACAACGGCCTCGCGCTGATGCGCCGCTTCCCCAAGGCTAGACCCTGGTACCTGGCCGTCAACTTCACCGGCCCGCACAGCCCCATGGACATCACCCGCCGCATGGAGGAGCGCTGGCGCAACGTCACCGGCTTCCCCCAGCCGAACGGCTCCCGCGAGTTCACCCCCGAAATCCACCTCGCCATCCGCCAGAACTACTCCGCCATGGTCGAGAACATCGACCGCTGGGTGGGCCTGTTCCTCGAGGAGGTCCGGCGGCGCGGCGAGCTGGACCACACGCTGGTGGTTTACTCGAGCGATCACGGCGAGATGCTGGGCGACCACAACCGCTGGGGCAAATCCCTGCCCTACCAGCCCTCCATCGCCGTGCCCCTGATCGCGGCCGGAGCCGGGGTGCGCCATGGCGTG
>Ga0315289_10003582_pt1 | contig 23421 bp, 18 predicted proteins | sample YL17G11_40_MG_FD_203452 | JGI IMG/M metagenome (GOLD analysis project Ga0315289, IMG submission 203452) | Sediment microbial communities from Yellowstone Lake, YNP, Wyoming, USA - YL17G11_40 | ecosystem: Environmental > Aquatic > Freshwater > Lake > Sediment | place: USA: Wyoming | collected...
GGACATCATCCTCTTCGGAAATCCCGTATTCGTCCAGAATGCGGCGGAAGCTCTTGAAGGTGGTCACGCACTCTTCGATGGTGCTTTTGCCGATATATCCTTTTGTAAACGTATCCTTGCCGATGCCCGCCGCCTGTTCGAGCGAATCGACCACCTGGACGCCGCCCTCGGCGTCGATATGCGCCACGGTCATGCGAATGCCGGTGGCGCCGATATCAACCACCGCCACCGGACGGCCCGGCAAACGTGCGGCAGTCATGGGGCTTGCGGCTGCGGTTGCTGGCTTTCTGGACATATGCTTTGATCCTGTAAAGTGCGGGCCATCAAAGCTTCAGAATCGCCTTCCGCGCCCACGCGGCGGCGCCGATGATCGTCGCCTCATCTCCCAGTTTGGCGGCGACGATCTTGTAGGTGCTCTGAAACGACGGCAGCACATGCTCTTTTACCGATGAGGTAACTTCATCCACATACAGATTGGGCATTGCCTCTACCAATCCTCCGCCCAATACCACGATATCAGGTGCCAGCAGGTCTATGGCGCCGGCTATGGCGCGGCCCAGCCAGCGCGCGGCATCGCGCACAATCTGTTCCACAACCGAATCCCCTGCTTTGATCGCATCCGCCAGCGCTCCACTGCGGATATTGGCAAGGTCCGTGCCGGCGATCTCCAGCAGATGCGGCGCATCTCCCCGGGATGCCGCGGCCGCGGCGGCCTGGGCAATTGCCAGCCTGCTGGCAACGCTTTCCAGACAGCCGCGCTTTCCACAGCCGCATAATGGTCCGCCCGGCGCCACCGGCATATGCCCGATTTCCATGCATGAACTGACCAGACCGCGAAGCAATTGACCTTCGTACACACATCCGCCGCCGATGCCGGTACCGGGAAATACGCCCAGCGCACAGTGGGCGCCTCTGGCAGCGCCCAGGCAATACTCGGCATACACACCGGCGTCCACGTCATTGGATATCACGACCGGGCAATCGAACTTCTTTTCAAGCTCCTCGCGGACAGGGACTTTTTTCCATCCCAGATTAGGGGCGTTAAGCACCACGCCCTTGTTTAGATCGAGCATGCCGGGAACGCTCGCTCCGATTCCAGACAAATCTTTTTTCCCAATACCCGCCTGGTCCATGGTCATCGAGATGGTTTCTTTAATGCGATCCATGCAGGCGTCCACGCCTTCGGAAGCTTTGGTCTTCCTGCGTTCCTTGCCGCGCATGCTGAGTTCATCATCAAATGCCGCGGCATACATTTTCGTGCCGCCCAGATCAAAACCGATCCAGTAATGTTCATTATCGGCCATATAAAGCTCCCGTATGCGTCAAGAAATTCATAGCTCCAAAATATATCGCGATAGCGGGGGTCGCCACGATTATGCGGTTGCGGACGTTTGAAAAACCAGGATGCGCGGAATAACGAGGGGATTTCAGGCAACGCGCGAAATGACATTCTGGAACGCATAGGCGCGCATTGCATTCGAGGAGCTATTGATGCGGACCAATTCGGTTTCGATGGCTTCCATGCGCCGTGCGATGACCGCGACCAATCGTGTATCATACGCGGCGGTGCAACGGATGGAACGCTCGATATCGCTCATGATCCCCGACAGCACATTGTCGGCAACCAGGATACGCCGCCACGATTTATCGTTATTGTCAAGTTGCGCCATTTTATTGTCGGCTTCAGCTAAAAGACGCGCGCGTTCGATAAGCGTGCGATCGAGCAGATCATCCTGCGGATCGCTTCCGAGCCGGGCGGTGACCGATTCGATGGTGCGGTAGAGCGAACGGAGCTTTTCGAGACAGGTCCGGATGATCTCGGAAGTTTTTATAGCTGGATTCACGATAAGCCCCTCATAAGGGAGGAATGGATTTCGGATTATGCCGTTAACGCGAAATTCGCCTGCATTGCCGGTTCGGAAGCAACAAAGGCCGGCGCCTGCTCTTTTTTCAGAACAGCAAGGGCCTGGCACCAGGCATCGCGCAGATTTTCAAGGTGCCGCAATACTTCCTCCACACACGACTTTTCGCTTTTTACATTCGCCTCAACCAGCCGGTGAAGAAAATATTCATACAGCCGGTACAGATTTTTCGCGATTTCCCCCGCCTCCATATTTAATGAACTCATGAGTTCAGTGATTGCATCCTGCGCCTTGAACAAATGGCGGGTGCGCTCCTCCACCATTTCGGTCCGGCCGAAGTTGCCGGAAGCCTGCCGGCAACTTCGTATCGCCACATCGTAGCAAATCAAGATCAGCTTGCCCTGGTCGGCCGTGTCGACATTGACTGTTTTGTAGGTGGTATAACCGCTTTTCACGATGCAACTCCTTTTGAAAAAGTATCGCTGCTATTGTTATGATGATGAACTGCTAAGGCCCAGCGCGCTCATCATCCGTGAACTCTGCGCTTTTAAATCGCTCAATCGCTGTTCCATGCTGGCGAACTGCCTGATAAGACGGTCTTTGTAACGTGTTATCTGGGCCGTGTAGGTCGATATCCGGTCATCGGAATATTCGATGCTCTTGCGCAGCGAGGTCTGGTGCAGCGCGATAACGCCGGAATCGGTATCATTCATTTTGTCCGACAATTCCTTGAGCACCGTGCTCAGACCCTTTTGAAAAGTGAAAATTGTCGGCGAGCCCGCAGGCACGGCGCCCTGCGGCGATGTGAGCATCAGGCCTTTCAGCACGCCTTCGGAAAAACCGACCACTTCGCCTTGTCGCACGTTCGAGATAAACCAGTCGGCAGTCCCGACAATCCGCGCGCGCAGCTGTTGGCCGTCGGCAGTCTCCTCCAGATCGTACTTTCCGCTGGCTGTGTCGGAGGTGCTCGTTCCGAATAGTACTCCCGGGTTATCAGCCAGACCCGTGGTGACAAAACTTTTCATGACGCCGTCCAGATCGGTTTGAAGCGCATTCTGAAGGGCGTCTTTGTCAACGGTCAATTCTCCGGTCGTATATTCGGTTTTAATGCCCATGGAGAGCATGCCGTTGTAGGTGCCTGGAAAAAGGTTGAATTGCTTCTGGAAAAGCTGACGGAATTGAGTGACGATACCGTTGACCGTCATATCGCCTGCCAGATCGCCCTTTTTCTTGGTTTTATCTTTGGGGTCCGCGTATGCGGTAACCTCTTTCTGGAATTTCACCAGCGCGTTAAAGGCGTCGACTACTTTCTGGATTTTCGCCTGAATGGCGTCATAATCGCGCGTAATGCTTACTGAAACGCTTTCCGCGGGCGATGCCTTATGCAGGTTGAGAGTAACGCCGGAGATAAATCCTTCGGCGGTATTGCTTTTTGATTCCAGCGTCATGCCGTCAACCGAAAAATAAGCGTTGGCCCCGTTTACGAGCACACCTGCGCCGTTTTTCCCGGCGGCACTCACTTGCATCTGCTGGCCGGCGCCGCCGATGGCAAATGAAGAGAGCGACAGGCGCGATGATCCGGTCTGCGCATCGTTTATAATCAGCCGGCCGGTACCCGCCTCGATACTGACATCCGCCATGCCGAAAAAGGTAGCCTTCACCTGCTGCAGAAAATCATCGATGATGCTGCCGGCTTCTTTAATAAAGGTATTTGATACGGCATTGCCGTTGTGATCGGCGCCGGAATATTCAATGACCTGGCCGGGCGCGAGCGCGGCGAATGCCGAGGCGATATCGCCCGTTGATGTCACCCTCTGCGCCACCGAACCTTTGTTGCCGGCCGCATTGGCAAGAATGCCGAGATCGACCAGCGCCTGGCCGGAGTATGCCACGCCGTCCTTCCCTGTTTCGCGTGCTGTCAATACCAGCCGGAAATTGGTGTCCGAGGTTTTCACCACCGACGCGGTCACGCCGAGCGTGGTGCCGTCGGCTTTCTGGGCGCTGTTGATTTTAGCGCGCACGTCCTGAATGGTGTCATCGGCGTCCACTTCGATGGAGACGCCGTCGACGGTTATCGTGCCGGTCGAAATCCCCTGGCCGGCAAGCGAGACGGTCTGGCTGGTGATGCGACCGTCGGTCGATATCAGTTTTTCCTGCCTGGCCGTCTGAAAAACCTTGACATTATACGAACCTTCGACGCCCCCGGTGGTGCCGGTGAGGGTAACGATGCCGTCTTCGGATGACGTCTGTTTATACAGGTTAAAGGACGCGAGTGAATTCAATTCATTGGCGCGGGAGCCGATATCGGTGACAAAGGATTTAAGCTTCGTATAGGCATCGATCTGAACCTGATACAGGGTTTTCTGCTTTTCAATCGGCTTGATTTTACTGTCCTGTTCGATCTGCACCAGAGAATCGATGATATAGCCGGTATCAATCCCTGAAGGACCATTGATGGATATGCCCATGTGCCGACCTCTTTTTACAGCGTGGAAAGCCTTTACTTACTTTATCGGTAAAATGTCCGGGAAACTTTATGCCTTTCGCGGCATGGAAGGCTTTGAAAATCGGGCGGTTGCAAAAAAACCTGGAACGGCAATTCGATACGAGGCAATTGCCTTGCTTGATTTAACGAAATCAATCACCTATCTTTCTAGTATCATGAATGATCGGCAAATCGGCTACCTCCTGGTTGGTATTCTGACCGCACTGATAGTGTCCGTGTTGTTATGGAGTTGCTGGGTATCTTTGCATCCGCCGGATATTCTCACCATACGATTTCCCCGAAGCGGGAACCTGAAAATCCAGGATCCGGTTGCCGTACGGGGTATAAAAATCGGCAAGGTCAGGTCAATACTCCTCGGCAACGGCGGTATGGCACCGGCAATAGAAGGCACGCTGAGCGACAGCTCTGTCACCGTCAGTGTTACCGTAGAACGACCGCTGCCGATTTTCCGAAACTGCCGGGTTATCACAATGGATAGAAATTTAATGGGCGACCGCTATGTCGAGATAGATCCCGGGGACCCGGGCCAAGGAAGGACGTCACGCCGCGATACTCTGGAAGGAGAGTATATTGCCAGCATCTCCGATGCCGTTGGATTGATGGAAAACCTCAAACAATCCGTTAATTCCTTCATCACGACCTCGGCGATTTTTCTTCATGGCGACCAATATCGCGAATCATTCTGCAAGCAATTCAACGATCTGGTCAGGTCCGCGGATTCCGTGTCTGTCCAGTTGCTTTCATTCTGCCGGGAATATGACCGGCGTTATGCGAAAGGACTCGATACGTTTAGCACAATTCTATCAAAAGCCGCGAGCTTCTCGAGCACGGCTGCACATCAGGTCCGGGAATATCGAGTAAAAATAGAGCGTCTTTTTGTGCAGGCCGACAGCCTGGTTCAACTGGCGGAACGCGCGGCATGCGCAGCAGCGCCGGTGATGGAAGATCTGAACAGCCCCGAGGGTCTGCTCCGGAACGAACGAATTGCCACGCTGAATGAACAGATCAAAGAACTGCGCTCGATACTTAAAGACGTAAAGGCGAGGGGTGTGCCGTTGCCGGTGCAGATACTTTTTTGAAAGCGGCAAAATGAAATTCATCCGCTGGTTTATCACTCTTTCCTGCTTTCTGGCGCACACCGGCGGTGCATCCGATACAACCGGTCTTTTTCTCTTCCGGCGCGCCGTCTATCTGGAAGATGCTTCAGTGTCCGGCGCCTGGCTGGCTAATCCCGCAAGCACCGTTTCCAACGGCCGGACAACGGCCCTCACATCAAACGTCCTGCCCCTTGGCGACCGGTTCGTGGTTGCGTCGGCGCGGTGTTTATTCCCTATTGTAAAAAGCATCACCCTGGGCGCCGGCATTCTCGGCTCCGGCGTATATGCGTCCGGATCCTCGTCCGCAGGTGGCGGTGACACCGGTTTTGGTGCGCACGCCAATTTTCATTTTTCCGGCCCTGCGCTGCAGTTGGCGATAGGCGCGCCGATACCTTCGGCGGGTTCATTCGGCGGCTGTATATCATGGGGATGGGAAACCGTGCATTCCGGCCTGTTCGACCGGACAACCTATTATGATATGGGATTCGGATTGGGCTGGCTGAGCCCGCTTTTATTGCGCCGCATCGGGTGCGGATTGAGCGCCATGGCTATAGCAAGGGTGGGACCGTCCGCCACCGCATGGGACAACAGCGTGCGCGCCGGCGTTTCCGCCTGTTTTCCTGATAGTCAAGCTCGTATCACAGCGGATTATGCGTTTCCCCTTGATGCCGGGGCGTCCTTTTTTGCCGACCGGGAGGATGCGCAGTATCAGGCCATAAAGGCCATTGCCCTGCTGCGCGTGGTCGGCCCTCTGAACGCCATGGCAGGATTCAGCAGCGACTTTCCGGGCCGCTGGAGCACCCATGGCAATCGTGAAGGTGATAATGGGAATTGCATACACCTTGGGGCGATACTCGACAGATCGACCGAATATCTGTTCTTCGGCGGATATGATATCGGAATCAGCATGACGTATGCTCTTTCGATACTGCACAGGTTCTGGTTCGGGTATGTATTTTGAAATCGGCGGGAGAACGGCTGGAGCGAACTGCGGTTCGCCCCAACCGCAGGTTTATGCAGCCTGCTGCGCGGTATCCTGCGCGGTTTTCTGTCCGCCAAGCCAGTCATCCAGCTTCTTCATGGTCAGCGCATAGGTATCGTCCACAAGGTTGCTCACAGGCTCAGGGAGATCCCCCAGTATATCGCGCGCCTGCTTGAACCCATCATCAATGGCGCCTTTTATCAGGTTAAAATACTCTTCATCCGTGCCTTTGAACAATCCACGAAATGAGAGCGCAAAATCGACAATGCGCTGGGAGGTGTTTTCCGCGTTCCAGTATTCAGGCACATCGGCAACCGGACGTGAGGTTCCGGACTTTTCGGATTTCTTCTCTGTGCCGTCTATTGTGCCATCAATGCTGTCGGTGAGAGTATCAACTATCTGCTGCTTCATTGCGAGTACTTCGTCCTTGATCTGCCGAATCAGTTTCTTCCAATCTTCATCAGTCATAATATCCGGGCTAATGGCCAGCATGTTTTTCTGGTAATCAACGCTTTGGATATTCAGGCTGACCGTATCGCCGTCCTTGTTCTGATATTGAAGGATCATGCTGTCGGATTGCAGGCGTTCTGAGGCTATCAGGGCCTGGACTGATGCGGGTTGCTGCCGGCGTGCGGCAAATGCGTTTCCTGCATTGCCGTTTAGCGACGGGCCGGTCTGCTGGGAATTAATGCGCTCTGCTGCGGAATTGTTGGGAAGGGACACTGCGCTGACGGCCATATATCCTCCTTGATTGGGAATTCAAATCGTTGCTATCTGATGGTGCTATATGAGGTTTTTCGGTTAAATTCGCAAAAACCTTTAGGGTTTTCATAAGCTTTTGCTTTAGCTTGGGATCCAAGGCCTGCAATCGCGAAACCCCCGCCGTTTTCGAGCATAGAGTACGCAGAAAACCAGGCGTTCCTTTCCGGAAAAGCCCCAACAACGCGCCGGCAAACGCCTTTCCAATGCCGGCGGAATCCGGATGCATACGCGGAACACGGCCCGGGACCGGTGTCCGTTCTTCCCATCGTGGTAATAATAGACGAGCTGCGATTGCCGTTTTTCCAATCGTCTTCGAGTGGGACCCGCGTATCGTGTGTCAATAGCACCTATCGCACTGTCATGTATTGACATAACAAGACTCGGTTGTTTCCCTCGAAATTCTGTTGCATCCGTATAGAATCGCCTGTTCCGCGGAACACAAGCCGGGCGCTTTACCGCCAGCGAAAAGCGTCGCGCCGCATTTATTTCACGCGCGTTTGCTCTTGACAGACGCAGCAGACAACTGCGGCATTGGCGCCGCAATCCTTTGATTTTCTAGGAAAAACAGGCCGCGGCACTGGACAAGCGCACACCGGCGGGGTATATCGCGGCCCCCGGGTCTCATGCCGTCAATCTATATCGCTTGTAAATTTGACGACACGGTTCGGCATGCCTGGACGGCGGCGGTGTTTTTCTTTTGACGATAGTCACTGGGGATGTATATTCTTACACCATATGACCACTTGACAATGTTGATAACCAGATGTTTACAACTCGTTGATACGTTGTTGGCAAGTGGTTGATAAGGTATGAATAGCCATGCGCATTCGGCATTAAATTCTGTAACTAACTGTTTTTTATAGAATTGACAATGTCTATTAAACCGTCGTGTGAAGGCAGGTCTTCTAACTTTCAGAGAGAACCGATTTGATTCTGTATACAGTTGCGAATGTTGATAACATGTTGACTGAAAACCTTGCCGCAATAAATCCTTCCCCGACGCCATGGCAGCGGTGTTTGGGTCTGATCCAGGATAAAATAGGTGTTTCGAGCTACGAAACATGGTTCCGCACCACCGAGATGAGCGTTCTTCCCGATGGCAGCGTATCCATAAATGTTCCCAATCAGTTTTTTGCCGATTTTATTGAAGAACATTTCGGCGTTCTGATCCGTGAGGTGCTTGCTACCCTTGAAATCACCTGTTCGGCGCTAAGCTTTGTTCCTGTAAAAAAAGACTGGACCATCATCCAGCCTCTTACCGAATCGATCGTCGAAGCAAAAAATCGTCTGATACCCAGGACCGTAGAGCGTACCGGACGATTCCACAGCAATTATACCTTCGAAAAATTCGTGGTGGGCGACAGCAATCGGATGGCCCATGCTGCGGCCCTGGCTGTGGCCGAAGCTCCGGGAAAAACCTCCTTTAATCCTTTGATCGTCTACGGCGGAACCGGTTTGGGCAAAACCCATGTATTGCAGGCCATCGGCAATTTCGCGGAAAAAGAAGAAACCGCGGAAAAAATCGTCTACCTTACCAGCGAAGAATTCACCAATCAATACATCAGCTATATCATTGATAAAAAAGATTCAACCTCGTTTTATAAAAAATTCATAGACGTAGACCTTCTGCTGATCGATGATATCCAGTTTTTCGGCGGCAAACCGGCGACCCAGAAGGAATTTTACCGCATCTTCAATAAACTTCTGCTCGAAAGCAAACAGATCGTGCTCTCCTCCGACAGGCCGCCCGAAAAGATCAAAGATATGATGATGCATATTATTAACCGCTTCATGAGCGGTCTGATTGCCGATATCCAGCCTCCCAACCTTGAAACACGCATGGCAATACTGCGCAAGAAGGCCGAAATCGACGGTCTCTCGCTGCCCGGAACGGTCATCGAGCATATTGCGAGCCACATTACCTCCAATGTGCGGGAACTCGAAGGCATTCTCATCAAGCTCATCGCCTCCTGTTCGTTTACCGGCCGCGATATTACGCTTGATGTTGCCAGGGAGATCTGCGGTGATATGATCGCGCGCAACGGTGAACGCATTTCCATCCGTCTCGTGCAGAAAAAGGTGGCCGACAATTTCAATATCAGCCCCAACCAGCTCAATACTCATTCGCGGAAACGCGATGTAACGCTCCCCCGCTATATTGCCATGTATCTGGCAAAAAAATGGACGCGCCAGTCTTTGCGCACCATCGGACTTGAATTCGGCGGCCGCGACTACTCCACCATCATCCACGCGTTCAAGAAAATCGAAAATGACCAGCTTCATTCGCCGGAATTAAAGGTCCGCATCGAAGCCATCGAAGAAGTCCTGCGGCCGCTGGCATAGCTGCATTGGTAATAGCAGGGACGCCACCTGCACTATTTCACTGCTTAAATTAATCCATCAATGCCTTGCGCATACAAATCCTGAAATTGTATTTTAGAACGTCTTTGGAGTTTAAATTTTGTGGTCCCGTCGTCTAGTGGTTAGGACTCAAGATTTTCATTCTTGCAGCAGGGGTTCGATTCCCCTCGGGACTACCAGCAAATAAGCATCGGCGCGTAAGTGCCGGTGCTTTTTAATTTTACGGCAATACAATGATGTGATGTGGTGTGATGCATTTATTCTTGCATTTTTATAAAATATCACGTATATTATCAAACAAGCCTTAGGACATTTCCCTATGCCGCAGAAAAGAAAATCCGAACCCTTCATCCCCATCTACCGTCAGTTGGCAAGCCGGTATGTCGATTCCATCCTGAGTCTTGAGCTGAAACCGGGAGACCGCATACATTCCATCAGCGAAATCCAGGCGCGTCATAAAGTCTCCCGCGAAACCGCCAAATTCGTCCTTAAAATCCTTGCTAAAGAGGGATATATCGTCCAGCGCGCGGGCAAAGGCTCCTATGTGGCCGACCTGGGCGCTAAAAAGAAGGTATGGGGCATCATCCTCCCCTTCTATACCGTGCTCTACGATGACCTTCTCCATCGCCTCAAGCGCCATTCCGCCGCCATGAATCGCGAACTGATCGGCTTTTTAAGCCATAATACCTGGCAGGAAGAGATACGCATCGTGGGTCGTCTGCTCAGCGAACGCTATGAGGCCATCATTGTCATCCCGACACTTGACGAATCTAAAACAGCCTCGTTCTATCGCCGTCTCTCCCCTAAAAGCTCGCTGGTCACGCTGTTGGACCATTCGCTTTCAGGTTCTTATTTCCCCTATGTGATCCAGAGCTATGATCTAGGGGTCCAGCGAGGCATCCGCCATCTTCTGGGCGTCACCCGCCGCGCCGTCGCCTTTGTACGCAACGAAATCTGGGCCGGCCATAATATGCTTCAGGAACTGATGATCCGGACCTACAACGACATTCTTGAAGCGGAACGGCCGGAACATCCGCCGCTGGTCATAGAATCGCTCAGCAGCATCACCGGCGCCTATCTGCAGAAGCATGCCATAGACGGCCTGTTTATCACCGACGATGCCGATGCCATTCGCATCATCGGCCGCCTGCACGCCGAAGGCGTGCGCATTCCCGAAGATCTGCGCATCATCAGCTACGGCAACACCGAACTGGCGCAATACTTTTCGCCGGGCATCACCTCAATCGACAGCCATGCGGAAGAGATGGCTGCCCGGGCTATTGAAATCATTCGAAAAGGCCTGGACCAGAAAGACATCAGATATTGCCAATACGTCATCAAACCCGATCTGATAGTCCGGGAGACCTGATCGCCAGTCGCGGTCCTTGATACCCAATATTAAAAGGAAAACCCATGCCTCGATTCACAAAGCTTGAAATCGCTAACCAGCAGGACCTGATCTTCGGCCGGGCGCCGCACCCGGTGACCACGCGCCGCGGGCTGGTCATCGGCGGCGGCACGGTGTATCCCGAGCTGAATTTCACGCTGCCGGCCATCGAAGTCTCGGACACAACATTCCCGGACATCAAGACAATGTACAGGGAAATCGTGGAAAACGCCTGCACCCGCGCCGTGGAGCTGCATGCCGAAGGCCTGGTCATTGAATTCGAAACGCTCATCGAAATGACCCTTTATCCGCGCTATGCCATAGAACTGACCGCCATCATCAACGATGTGCTTGATTCCTACCATGCCCGCCACGGCCTTAAAGGCGCGCTGCGCGCAACGCCCAACGACACGCGCGATAAAAACCGGCCGCCGCAGATGCGCTCTGGCAAACTCGTGGACGACATGTTGTATACTTTCGAACAATGCGCAAAAAACGGCGCGGACATGCTTGCCATAGAGTCAACCGGCGGCAAAGAGATCCACGACGACGCCATTATCAGCTGCGACATCGAAAAATCGATCTTCGCCCTTGCCGTACTGGGGGCGCGCGACATGGAATTTTTATGGAAACAGATCGTGGAGATCGCCAATAAAGCGAAAACCATCGCCTCGGGCGACACCGCCTGCGGGTTCGGCAACACAGCGATGATCCTGGCCGACAAACATTTTATCCCGCGCACCTTTGCCGCCGTGGTCCGCGTTGCCACCATTGCGCGCAGCCTGGTGGCCTATGAGCAGGGCGCCGTTGGTCCGGGCAAAGACTGCGGATACGAAAACCCGTTTCTCAAGGCGATCACGGGTTTTCCCATGGCCATGGAGGGCAAAAGCGCGGCCTGCGCGCACCTGAGTCCGGTGGGCAACGTGGCGCTGGCCGCCGCGGACCTCTGGTCCAATGAATCGGTGCAGAATGTCAAGCTTCTCGGCGGCATGGCGCCCACGATATCGGTCGAGCAACTCCTGTACGACTGCCGTCTGCTCAATCAGGCGCGGGCGGACAAGGGAGATTCGCAATTACGCGACTGGCTCGCGCGCTCGGACATGTATCTGGACCCGCAGGCGTTCGTGCTCGCGCCCGAGAATGTGATTCCCATCGCACTATCGGTGGTCGAGGAAAAAAACGCCTATTGCGCCACAAAGGCGGCATGCTTGAAAGCGCTCCGGCTCATGGATGCCGCGTTTAAAGCCGGCAAACTTGCTATTCCGGAAATGGAAACCGCGTGGATCGACATGCTGGGCGCCACGATCTCGGCGCTCCCGGAAAACGAGGATGATTTTATCGCAAAAGTCCTTCCAACGCTGGATGAATCGAAATACCGGCGGGAGGATTATCTGCTATAGTCCGCACGCGCATATGAAGATCAGGAAAGGCAAAAAAGCTTGCATGCGCAACAGAAAACATTATATTATTGCATTCCCGGGTGTGCTGGAATGTGATGCCCAATCGATAACTCTTCATCACCTATACAAGGAGTCCGTATGAACGAACTGCTGGAGAAAATTGCCATCTGTGTAGAACGCGGGAAAATCAATGTCTCTTCACCCTACCCCCCGGACCTTAAAGGCCAGGAAGGCGCGGATGAGCTGTCGAAGAAAGCCCTGGATTCCGGAATCCCTCCCCAGGATATCCTGAATAACGCCTTGATCGTGGGCATGCAGAAGATCGGCGTAAAATTCCGCGATAATAAAGTCTTTGTCCCGGATGTTCTCATGGCCGCCAAAGCAATGAGCATGGGCATGAAGCATATCAAACCCTTCTTTGCAAGCGGCGCTGTCAAGCGCAAAGGCGTCTTCGTCATCGGCACCGTGGCCGGCGACCTGCACGACATCGGCAAAAATCTGGTATCCATGATGATCGAAGGCGCTGGCTGGGAAATAATCGATCTGGGCGTAGATGTGCCTAATGAAAAGTTCGTGAAAGCGCTTGATGAGCATCCCGGCTGCATTCTCGGACTTTCCGCCCTGCTCACGACCACCATGGTCAATATGGAAAAAGCGGTCAAATCCATCCGCGAAAAATATCCCAAGCTGCCGATCCTGGTCGGCGGCGCGCCGCTCACCAAGGAATTCGCGGAAAAAATCGGCGCCAGTTATTATTCGCCCGACCCACAGGGCGCCGTGGAATATCTGGCGAAAATCGCGGCGTAAGCCCGATCCGCTGCAACGGGACCCCGAGGCGCGGGGTCCCGTTTTGTATCCATCATCACCAGAAATCAAGGCGAACCCAATGCAAACAAGCCGGGAAATCATTAACGCCATCATCCGCGATAAGCAGTGCCCCGAACGCATGGGGCTCCACGAACACTACTGGGCCGAAACCATCGGCGAATGGCACAAGCAGGGCCTTCCCGCGTATGTCAAGGACGGCGCCGACGCCCCCTGGTATTTCAACTATGACCTCAACTGGGTGGACGGAACCTGGTTCGACAGCTCGCCCATCCGCGGCCAGAACATCGTGCTCGAGGAAAACGACGACACTGTGATCTCCATCAACGGCTGGGGAAATAAATCCCGCAACTGGAAGAAGCGCTCCGGCACGCCCGAACATCTCGGGTTCGACTGCACCAGCGCGGAAATATGGCGCGCAAAATACCGCGAGCCGCTCCTGTCCCTGGATCCTGCGCGCTTCGGCGATCTCCAGAAACTCAAAAACGATTATAAACGCAAAATGTCAACCGACCGCTGGATTTATTATTCCAACGTGCTTGTGAGTGAGATCCTGCGCGGCGCACTGGGCGACGTGGTCATGCTCGAATCCATGTACATGGACCCCGACTGGATCAAGGATTTCAACGACGTTCTCACCAACCACCTGATCATGCACTATGACTGGCTCTTCCGCGAGGTGGGCAAACCCGACGGCATGTTCATTTACGAAGACATGGGGTATACCGGCGCGCCCTTCTTTTCTCCCGAGTTGCAGCGCGAACTGATCTTTCCCTATCACAAACGGTTCATCGGCTTCTGCCACGACAACGGACTTCCGCTTGTCATGCACTCCTGCGGCAAAATCCGGCCCTTCCTGCAATCGATATTCGATGCGGGTGTCGATTGTCTGCAGGTCCTTGAGGCCAAGGCCGGGCAGCATGTGGCGGAATTCGCGGAAGCCGCCGGCAATAAGCTTGCCTATATGGGAAACCTGAACATCCGGGCCTACGAAACCAACGACCGCGCGAAACTTGAAGCGGAAATACTGCCCAAACTCGATACGGTCCGGAAGAACCGTATTCCCTACGTGTTCCATTCCGACCATTCGATCCCGGCCAGCGTGTCGCTTGCGACCTACGAATATTCGCTGCACCTTTTCAAACGGTACGGGTATTATTGACCGCCGGAATACACCGATGCCCATCACTATAACTTTCCTGCCTTTGCGTCAATCCGTCAGCATGCCGGCGGGTATTTCGATCCTTGAGGCGGCGGCGCAGGCGGGCATTGCCCTGGACATTCCCTGCGGCGGAGCGGGTAAATGCGGCAAATGCAGGGTCAAAGTCATCTCGGGCACGGTCACGCTGGGCGATGCGTCGCGCGCCGCTCTTTCGGGCGCACAACTTCAAAAAGGTTTCCGTCTGGCCTGTCAGGAGAAAATAGACGCCGACGCGGCCATCGAAATTCCGGCCGAAAGCATGCTGGCAGGCTCATCGGCCGCAAAAATCCTTACCGCCAGCGGCACGGCCACAACACCACTCAAGCCGCGCGTGCGCAAACTCTATTTCGAACTTCCCCACCCCGACCGCGACAGCCCGGACGCGGACCAGACACGCTTTCGCAAGGCTGTAGGTCCGTGCGAATTTCCGCCGGCACTCATGCGCCGAATGCCCGGTTTTTTGCGCGACCATGGGTTCTCGGGCACGGTCGTACTGTGGGGCAGCCGTTGCGTTGCCTTTGAACCGGGCGACACCACGCGTCGCGTGTACGGCATGGCGTTCGACATCGGCACCACGACCATCGTGGGCATGCTGGTCGATTTGATAACCGGAAAAGATCTGGCGCTCGGATCACGCCTTAATCCCCAGGTCAAATACGGCGACGACGTGATATCACGCATCTCCCTGGTGCGGCAGGACCTTGGCAACCTTCAATTGCTCCAGCAGGCCTCGGTCACGGCGCTCAACGAGATCATTGATGAATGCATCGCCAAAGCATCCATCGTATCGCATGACATCTGGGAAATCGGCGTTGCCGGCAATTCGATCATGCAGCAGATCTTCTGCGGCATCGACCCCTCTCCGCTGGGAGAAATCCCCTTTATCGCCGCGTTCGAAAACGGACAATCGTTTGCCGCCGCCGACATTGGACTGCGGGTCAATCCCGCTGCCTATGCATTCTGCCTGCCGCAGATCGGCGGGTTCGTGGGAGGCGACACCGTGGCCGGCATTATCGCCACGCGGCTCGACACCACCGTCAAGCCGACGTTGCTCGTGGACATCGGCACCAATTGTGAGATCGTCCTATCGCATCAGGGGAAAATGCTTGCAACGTCAACGGCCGCCGGACCGGCCTTTGAGGGTGCGCGCATCTCGCAGGGCATGCGCGCCACCGTGGGCGCCATCGAAAAAATCCACCTGCGCAACAACGATATCGCCGCCGGGGTCATCGGCAATGTGCCTCCCGTCGGCCTGTGCGGAAGCGCGCTCATCGATGCGGCCGCCACGCTGCTTAACCTGGGCGTTCTCGATATGATGGGCCGCATCCTGACCGGCGATGAGCTGCCTGCCGGTCTTTCTCCCGCCATCAGGCGACGGGTCATCATGGACAATGATCAGCCGGCCGTAGTGCTTGCTTTTGCGGAAAGCACCGGCGCGCTGAGGTCCGTACTGGTGCGCCAGTGCGATATCCGGCAGCTCCAGCTGGGCGTGGGCGCCATCCGCGCGGGGATTTCGATCCTGCTCCGCCGTACCGGTCTTACTCCGGAAAGCCTTGACACCGTGCTTTTAGCCGGAGCCTTCGGCAATTATATCAGGCGCCACAACGCCGTGCGCATCGGCCTGCTGCCGCAGGTCCCGGTTGAGCGTATCCGATTTATCAGCAATTCATCAGCCATGGGCGCGCGCCTGGCCCTGGTTTCAACTGACGAACGCGAATACGCCGAACAGGTCATCCGATCGACGACCCATATCGATCTTTCGCTGGACCAGCAGTTTCAGGAGGAATTCGCCATGGCCATGATTTTTCCGGAATAGCCGGTCCGTCATGCCGGCGTTGCCAGACAGGCCAAAAGCCGGATTCAGGAAAGCCGGGTCGCCTGCCTTCGCGAAGCCGCTATGGCAAGGCAAGCACGACCCGGCGGACGTTCCGATCCATTTACAAAAGGACGACCGCCATGCGATCCCTGATTGCCGAACTGAAAAAGCGCCCGATACTGGTTTCCGACGGCGCCTGGGGCACGCTTCTGCAGAAAAAAGGCCTGCAGCCCGGCGAATGCCCGGAACTCTGGAACATCGACCATCGCGCCGATGTCTTCGAAATAGCTCAAAACTACATCGCCGCTGGCGCCGATATGATCAAAACCAACAGTTTCGGAGGCAATGGCATCAAGCTTTCGCATTACCACTGCACAGACCGGACGCTGGAGCTCAACAGGGCTGCTGCGGAAATCTCCCGCGAGGCTGCCGACACCCGGGCACTCGTTCTGGGCTCCATGGGGCCGACCGGCAAAATGCTTGTCATGGGCGATATATCCGAAGAGGAACTCTATGAGGCCTTCGCTCTTCAGGCGCGCGGGCTTGAGCAGGGCGGCGCGGATGTCGTGCTTCTGGAAACATTTTCCGCCATCGATGAGGCCATTATCGCCGTATCGGCGGTCAGGGAAAATACCGCTCTCGAAGTCGCCTGCACCTTTACCTTCGAAAAAACCGCCGCCGGAGAATACCGAAGCATGATGGGCGCGGGCCCGGCGACCATGGCGCATGAATTGGTAAAAGCCGGCGCGCACGTCATAGGCGCAAATTGCGGCAACGGGATGGAACGCATGATCGAAATCGTCACGGAACAGCATGCGGCACGACCCCTGGTCCCGATCATGGTCCACGCTAATGCGGGCATGCCGGAAATGCGCGACGGCAGCACAACCTACCCCGAAACCCCGGCAATGATGGCCGCGCTCGCGCCAGAACTGATCAAAGCCGGCGCCGCGATTATCGGCGGCTGCTGCGGAACAACGCCGGACCACATTAAAGCCATTGCCACGGCGCTGGGAAAACGATAGAATTGGAGGACAGAGGTCAGATATTCCCTGTCCCCTGTTTCCTGCATTTCCGACCTCCCCGCTGCGCCAAAGCGCTGCGCGGCGGCGAGCCGACTTCCAATCGCTGCTATTTATATGGAAGAAAGCCGCATAATCGACCTCCCGTTTGATGCTCTCGGCATTGCGCCCGATCAGGTAATGTCCGCCATGGGCTATTCGCCAACGAGCGCGCCGTCTATCCTGCCCGGCCTGGTGATCGATGTGCTTGCCTACGCGGGAAATTACGCCCGCATCACCTCCGGCTATTCTATTGTCAATGGTATTTCGTCAAACAACGATCTCGCCTGCCTTATGTTCGGCGGCAAGCGCTTTTCCACGGGAAAAATCATCAGTTCCCAATTGCGCAATGCGGAATCCATCGCCATATTCGTTTGCACGGCCGGGTCGCTCATTTCCGACTGGTCGCACGAGCATTTCGACAATGGCGATTTCATGAAAGGCTATATCATTGACGCCGTGGCGTCGGAAGCGGTGGAACGCGCAGCCGAATCCCTGGAAAAAGAGCTGAAAAAGCAGGCCTTCGCCCGGGACCTTCATATTTCCGCGCATTACAGTCCGGGCCACTGCGGCTGGCCCGTGTCGGACCAGCATGCACTATTTTCCCTTCTGCCGCCCAATTTTTGCGGCGTGTCGCTCACGACCACAGCGCTCATGATCCCCACCAAGTCCCTGAGCGGCATCATAGGCGTCGGGCCTGGAGAATTTCTGTCCGTAGAACAGTGCAGCCTGTGCGATATGACGAATTGCTTTCGAAGGAATAAAAGAACGGCATAGCAGAAATCCTAAATTCCATAAATCAATCACAATGCGCGATACCTTCTCCCGCCTTCAATCCCTTCTCATCGACCCGTTGCGGCCGATGAAAAGCCCAACGGAGCTGCAGCAGACGCGGCTGTTGTCGCTGATACTGGTGGTCCTGATCCCCCTCGGAATCGCGGCGATTTTCCTGTACCAGTTTCTGCTGCCGGGCAGGCCTTTCAATTTCAACCTTTTTCTTCTGCTTGCGGAAATCATCGGCACGGCATTGACGATTGTTGCGTATGCGATCAACCGTGCGGGGCGCTATCGTCTGGCCGCCTGGATGACAGTGACGCTTATGTCGGCGATAGTGCTGATCGTCTCTTGTGTTTCGCTTGATAAGTACGACAATTTCAGCGATTCTCTTTGCGTTATGGTCCCTATCACTGTTGCCGTCGCCCTGCTGCGCCTCCGCTATGCGTTTTTGTTCTCCTGCGCCAATATCTTTCTGGTAGCCGTAGCGCCACTCACGCTCAATGCTGTATCCAAACGGTCCGACATGTACGCCGTCGTCGGATATCTGGTGCTGCTTTCTTCGCTGTTGTTCGTGATCGCCTTGCACCGCAACCGGCTTGAGGCCGTCCGCCAGCGCGAATTGCGTTCCAGCGCCCAGAAATACCGTCTGCTGGCGGAAAAAATGAGCGACGTCGTTATTGTTCAGGACATGGACTTGAAACTGCAATACATCAGTCCGTCGGTCAAAGACATTTTCGGGTATACCGTCCAGGAAGCATTGTGCATGAAAATGCGGGACCTGCTTGCCCCGGACTCCCTGCGCCGGATGCATGAGGTCTTTAACCAGTATGTCAATCTTGCCACGCAGGGCCCCGCGGATCCGCCGCTTATGGAGTTCGAATATATCCGCAAAGACGGCACGACCTTCTGGGGTGAATTGCGTGTGGCGTTTGTCTACGACGACAAAGGGCGCCCGACCGGCATCCAGGGCATTCTCCGCGACATCGCCGAACGCAGGGAAGCGGAGCGGCAGAAGGCCGCGTTCGAGGAGCGTTTGAATCAATCCGACAAAATGCAGGCCATCGGCCAATTGGCCGGAGGCGTGGCGCACGACTTCAACAACCAGCTTACGGGTATACGCGGCTGCGCGGAGCTGCTGTCACAGAGCCTCAAAGACGACCTTGAATTGCGCGAACTCGCGCAGACCATCCTCAAGGCGGCGGACCATTCCGCCCGGCTTACGGGCCAATTGCTCGCATTTGCGCGCAAAGGGGCGGTGCAAAGCGTTCCGCTGGACCTGCATGCCATTGTCAACGAAGTGATCGGCATACTCAAGCGGAGCATCGACAAGCGCATCGTCCTGCACACGCGTCTTGACGCCGCAGCTCCAGAACATGCTGCTCAACATCGCGCTTAACGCGCGGGACGCCATGCCCCAGGGCGGTGAGATGACCTTTTCGTCACGCGTGGTGGACCTTGATGCCGATTATTGTTCGACAAGCCACTTCCCCATCGAACCCGGCCGCTATATCGCCATCTGCACCGCCGATACGGGCTGCGGCATGGGCGACGAAACCCGCAGACGCATGTTCGAGCCGTTCTTTACAACAAAGGAAAAAGGCAAAGGCACGGGCATGGGCCTTGCCGCCGTCTACGGCACGGTGCGCAGCCATAAAGGCACTCTTGAGGTGGATTCGCTCCAAGGGAAAGGGACCGCCTTCACCATTCTCCTTCCCGTTGCCGATATCGAAAGCAGCGGAAACGCCGGGCAGGACCAGTCGCAGGAAAAATCAGGGCCGATCTCGATTCTTGTCATCGAGGACGAACCTATCGTGGCCAAGGCGACCTGCCGCATGCTCGAAATGATGGGCCATCGCGTGCGCCACTGCGCCAATGGCCAGGAAGCGCTTGAGACCTTCCGCTCGCAAGCCAGACTCATCAACCTCATCTTTCTGGACATGGTCATGCCCCGGATGAGCGGCAAAGATGTGTTTGCGCAGCTTGTAAAGATCGATCCCCGCGTCCGTATCATCCTCATGTCGGGCTACAGCGAAGAGGGCGATGCCATGACGCTGCTCAAGCAGGGCGCCGCCGGTTTTCTCCAGAAGCCCTTTACCATTGATGAACTCGCCGAAAGCGTTGAAAAGGCTTTTAAGGGTTTCCGGGCCTGAAGGCCCGACCACACGGGTTTGAACCGATATATCGATATTCATCCCCCTATGCATCCGGGGCGGGCGGCAGCTCGCGCCAGTATTTCCGCAATTGACCCGATTTATTTTCATTATCCGTTCTTGCGCAATCGCGGTACGGCTATGACGAACCATCACTTTCACCATTAATTATTCAAGGAAATTCCCATGACCGCCAAACATTCCGGCCGCACCATGCACGTGATTTCCAACACCCACTGGGATCGTGAGTGGATGAAGACCTTTCAGGAACATCGTATCATGCTGGCCGACTATCTCGACCGGCTTATGGACCTGTTTGATGCGGACCGCGAATTCAAATATTTCCATCTCGATTCCCAGACCATCCCGCTCGAGGATTATGCATCCGTGCGGCCGGAATCCGTCAGCCGCCTCCGCAAGTACATCCGTCAAGGAAAGCTCCTGATCGGGCCATGGTACACGCTGCCGGAAATGAATGTGCTTGACGGAGAATCGATCATCCGCAACCTGGTCATGGGCCATTCCGTCGCGAAAAAATGGGGACCGGTCATGAAAGTGGGCTACACGCCCACCAGCAACGGGCAGATTTCTCAACTGCCGCAGATCTACGCGGGTTTCGGCATCGACACTATTTTATTCTACCGCGGCATTAACGCCGACGCGGCGAAAAAAGAATTCCGGTGGAAAAGCCCGGACGGCAGCACCGCGCTATGCGAGCAGTTTCCGGACGGCCGCGTGGTTTTCTGGGGCATCGGCATGTTGCCGGTTGTCTACAATATGTGGCCGTTTAAGGGCGAAACCTGGAAATACCGGTGGAACAAACGCGGGCTTCCCTTCCGCATGGATGACGAACGCGAATTCACCCTGGTCTGTCCGCCCGACCTGTACGACGCCGGCCGCGTGGGCGAGGCGCTCTTGGAAACCAGGAAATGGGAGACGAAATACGCCACGGTCGACGACCTTTTATACCTCGACGGCATGGACCAGTCGCCGCCCAACAAATGGATCACGCGGCTTATCCGCGACGCCAACCGGCATTTCAAAGGCGACCATTACCTGCATGATTCCCTGCCGCGCGTCATGGCGCTGCTGAAAAAGAGGATCCGGAACCTCCAGACCCTCACCGGCGAAATGCGGCTTACCAATAAATCAGGCCGTCCCGGGTTCTGCTATTTGCATCCGGGCATTCTGGCGACGCGCATGTATCTCAAGCAGGCCAACCGGCAGTCCGAATACAAACTCTTCAAGTGGGCCGAACCCATGGCGTCTGTTGCGTGGATGCTGGGCGAAACCTATCCCGCCTCCTTCATCGAATGCGCAATCAAAACGCTGCTGCAGAACCATGCGCACGACGACATCTGCGGCTGCAGCATCGACAAGGTGCATGCGGACATGATGTACCGGTTCTCCGAAGTCAACACGCTTGCCGACGACCTTGCGCGCCGTTCCCTGCGCTCAATCGTCAGGAACATCAACACCTCCCGGCTTGATGCCGACGGCATTTTCGTGCTCGCGGCCAATTCCCTGCCCTTTGACCGCGCCGACGACGTGCGCATGACCATCGACCTTCCGGCCGAATCGCCGTGGAAAAAAGTCGCATTGCAGGACGGCAGGGGCAATCTGCGGCCCTTTCATGTGATTGACGAGAAAGAAATGAGCATCCCGGTCCCGCATGACGGCCATACCCGCCAGTTTCCCGTGCGGCGCATTACCGGCTACTGCCTGGCCGATGCGCCGGCCATGGGATACGAGGTTTTGCGCGTGGTGGAAGGCGCGGCATCGGACAAACGGAAAAACCTGGCCGTGTCCTCCGCGCTTCTCGAAAACGAGCTGCTGAAGGTCCGCATCAAACCCAATGGTTCCATTGACATAACGCATAAAGCCACGGGCCGGACCTATCGCGATCAGCACTATTTCGCCGACAACGGCGAATGCGGCAATGCCTGGATCATCAGGCAGCCGGAGCGCGACGCCGTGGTCACCACCCTCACGTCCCGGGCAACAATCAGTGTCCTGATCAACACGCCCGATATCGCGCGTATCCGCATATCGGTCACGATGCAGGCGCCCGCGCGTCTTTCCCCCGACGGCAAATCGCGCTCCAAAGCCCTGCAGCCGCTGGAAATAACCTCGACCATCACCATGGCCGCGGGCTCTCCGGTGCTTGATATCCAAACGAGCTTTGATAACCGCATCGAGAGCCATCGTTTGCGCGCCATGTTCCCCAGCGACATCACGACCGCGCATTCCTGCGCGGAAATTCCCTGCGATGTTATCAAGCGCGCCATCGCGCTTCCAAAGGACGCAAAAAAATGGGTTGATCCGCCGTCGCCGAATTTTCCGCAGCTCAATTACATGTTCGTCACGGACGGCAAGCGCGGCCTGGCCATCATTAACGACGGCCTGCCCGACTATGAGGTGGTCGACGACCGCCGCCGCACCATTGCAATCACTCTTGTTCGCGGGCTTTTCCAGGGCGATCTGTTGGCAAAAGAGAACTGGGGTGAACGCGGGGCGCAATGCCTTGGCCGCTTCGAAAGCCGCTATGCCATCTATCCCTTTGCCGGCCCATGGGAAAAGGCCGGCATCGGCGAGCAGGCGCTCATGCACAATGTTCCCATGCGCACTGCCCAGTTCGGCCAGCACGACGCCGGCAATCTGCCGCTGCGTCACAGCTTCCTCTCCGTGACCCCGGGCAACCTTACGCTCCTTGCGCTCAAACGCAGCGAAAAAGGCGACGGCCTTATTGTTCGCCTGTCAAATCCCACGGACGACACGATCAACGGCGCCCTCACGCTTTTTAAACCCATTAAGAGCGCGAAAATCACTGACATGAATGAAGAACCGGTTAGCGCTCTGGCGGCAAAGGGAAATACCGTAAAATTCGCGGCAGGCGTGAAGAAGATCGTGACGATGGAAATTAAGATATGAGCCGATGGAACGAGCCGGCTTTGCAGGAGAGACCAGATGCCTGAGGCCAGATGCCAGAGAGCAGAAGTCGGAGGTCGGTAGTCGGTGGTCGGAGGAATGCGAGTAAGTCGTAAACAGTAAACGGTGAACGGTGGAATGCAAGCAAGCTGTTGCCAATAACACGAAGTCGGTGATCGGCAGTCGGAAGTCAGAGGTCAGAGAAAAATCGGCCAACGCTGAGCAGACAAGAAAAGAGCTTTGCAAAACCAAGCAGAAGAGCCCCACGAAACAGCCGCTGCAGATAATCCCCGAAATTGATGATTT
>Ga0315289_10003583_pt1 | contig 23412 bp, 18 predicted proteins | sample YL17G11_40_MG_FD_203452 | JGI IMG/M metagenome (GOLD analysis project Ga0315289, IMG submission 203452) | Sediment microbial communities from Yellowstone Lake, YNP, Wyoming, USA - YL17G11_40 | ecosystem: Environmental > Aquatic > Freshwater > Lake > Sediment | place: USA: Wyoming | collected...
CAGCCGCTGGCCCATGTCGATGACGGCCGCATCCTGGCCCACCGCCGGCCCCACGACCACGCGCCCCGACACGTCGGGGCCGATGCGGGCCAGCAGTTGGCCTAGAAGCTGGTTGGGAAGCTTGCCGATATCCACTGCCCTTCACTCACCACCGTCTCGCTTGGCTCGGATCATACTATCTGGCGACCTGGCGTCAAGCCAGATGGGCCTAGTCGTCTTCCATCTCGGCACTCCCCTTGCCAACCCTCGCGGCTGCGAGTAGGATGAGGGGCCTTGACACGCGCACCTGCAGCATCTATGTTTGCGCCGCAAGGTTTTTCTTGTCAGAGTCTGAACGGAGGTGAAGCATGCGTCAGCATACAGCCGTGATCGCGGCTTTTCTCCTTGGAGGGGTATTCGCCCTGGGGCTGCTGGCGCTGGCCTGGGTGCTAGGGCCAGGTGTCTCCCAGGCAGACGATGCCACGATGCACAATTGCCCCCAGCCGGGCAGCTGGGCCATAGCCGTATGGGGTGGCGATGATGGCGCCGACCCTGGAGAGGCTTTCGCCACATGCGGCGATGGCGCTGTGCTCGCTGCCTATGGCCTCGAGCCCCAAACGGGCGGCTGGTTGGGCTGGTTCGCCGGGCGGCCCGGGCTGAGCACCCTTTCGAAGCTGGACGACATGCAGGGCGTGCTGGCCTTGGGCTCAGCCACGGGGCCGGTGGTGACGCCGACGCCGACGCCCACACCCGTCGCCACGCCGACGCCCACACCCGTGACGCAGTCCTTCAGCGGCGACGGCCATCGCGCCATCTCCCCGATTCAGCTTGACGAGGGACTAACCATTGTCACGCTGACCCACACGGGCTCCTCTAACTTCGCCGTCTGGCTCTTGGACAGCAACGGCGAAAACGTGGATCTATTGGTCAACGAGATAGGTTCGTTTGATGGCTCAACGGCGCTCGGAATCGAGGTCGCGGGCGCGTATGCACTCGACATCACCGCGGACGGCGCTTGGACCATCAAAATCGAGCAACTGAAGCCCACGTCGGCCCCTGGCGTCCCTCGAACCTTTACTGGCACAGGCCCGAAGGTCTCATCGCTATTCTGGCTAGACAAGACGCTGACCACGTTCGAGATGAGCCATGACGGCTCCTCAAACTTCGCCGTCTGGCTCTTGGACAGCAACGGCGAAAACGTGGATCTATTGGTCAACGAGATAGGTTCGTTTGATGGCTCAACGGCCATCGGGGTGCCAGCGGCAGGAGTGTACATTCTAGACATTGAGGCGGACGGCGACTGGACGATCAGCGTGCACCAATAGATCCCTAGGTCGGCGGGCTGCCTCTCCGCCGGAACTCTGCCGTCCCCGCTGGTGGCTAACCCCCTGGTGTGGTTCATCATCGCCCAGGGCTGGCCGTAGCCAGCGCAGCAGCCCAGGCACTATGTTGTCATCATGAAAGCATAGACAAAATCATCGTAAGCTGAAGGAGGGACACAATGGGAGAAAAGGGCCGCAAGAATGTCAAGAAGCCTAAGCAGGACAAGGTCAAGAAAGGGCCGAGCGGGACGCCTGCTCCTCGAGAGCCTGTAGGCGGCGCTAGAGGCGCTGGACCTCGTAGGCCGCAGTAGACCACGGGGCCAGCCCGTCGCCGGCTGGTCCAGCGGCGCCAGCCCCGAGGCGGTCACGGCTGGCTCCTCGTCGAGACCCTGCTCGTCCCCCCGCTGGGGGCTAACGCCCTCGCCCGGTTCGCCATCGCCCAGGGCTGGCCGTAGCTTCTTCCCTTGCCAACCTTCGCGCCTGGGCGTAGGATGGGGAGCGTATCGTGGTATCAGAGGCAAGACGACCAGGAGGAGGAGCCATGCCACGTGATGACGACCCTGGGGTACACGTCCGCCGCCGCGTTCGACGAAGGCTCAGGTTCTATCGCGACGTGGCGTCCTTCGTCGTCATCGTGGGTGCGCTGGCCCTGATCGACTGGGCCACCGGAGGCGGATGGTGGGTGCAGTGGGTGGCCATCGTCTGGGGCGGCATCCTCGCGCTGCAATTCCTGCGTATGTTCGTTGGACCGATTCTTTGGGGCTGCGATGTAGAGGAACGCATGGTCCGGCGTGAGCTGGAGCGCCGGGGCCTCAAGCCCCCGTCAGATTTAGAAGAGAAGTAAACTGCTCTGGTGGCTGACGCCCTGGTCAGCGGTTGCCGAGGCTGCCAACTGGTTTACGACTATTCGTCGGCCAGATATTCGATGGTTGCCGCAACCCGGTAGCGCACGTTCACGCTGATACGTGTGCCCCGTAGCGCCGCGAGTCGGTCAGGAGCAAGGCCCTTGTCCAGGAGGCCTTCGATGAAGCGGCCCGCCTCTTGGTCATCGGCAAGTAGGTGGATCTTGCCCCGATTGGCATTGGCCTCGTCAAGCTCCACGACGAGAAGTCTGGTTTCCATCCTGAGTGTGGATACCTCGGAGGGCTCGACGGTCTTGAGCTCCACCGTCTTGGGCTCTACGGTCTTGGGCTCGGTTTCCGAGGCGGGCAGTTCGGGTTCCGGGGCAGGCGGCTCGGGTTCCGGCTCAATCATGGAATAATCCAGCGGCGCCATTATGAAAGGTTTGCTCTCGGAGACGGCGCATATCTTCCCCCTAGCCCATTCCAGGATATCCTCTGTGGGATCCGTGGTCCCGTGCTCATCGCGCTGACCGTTGTTGCTGCCCACTCTTACTTCACCTCACCGTCCGTCCAGGGGCCACTAGCTCCTACTTTACCGTTTATCTCTTAGGTAGACGCGATGGGTGGCCATTTTGATACAAGTCGGCCTGGGTAATCGCCCGTAACAGTTGGGTGGTTCGTCGTGGCAATGGGGTGGCTATGGCGGGCCAGTTGGTTCATGATTGGTAGCTTCTGAACTCCCAGGTTCGCACACAACCCCCCCGACAGGTCGGGGGGGCATGGGGAGGCGAATCCGATGCCCCCGCCTTGTGGTCATGAACAAAATAACTCGACACAAGGCAGGGCTGAAGCCCCGCAGCTACGACCCCGGCCCCTCTTCGTCTTGTAGCTGCAGACCTTCAGGTCTGCCTGGAAAGGGCAACTAGGGATGTCCGTTTATTTTCTCAATGACCATCAGGCGGGGGTCGAGAATTAACCGACCAACGGCGAACCGGTTGGATGGCGGGCCCAGCGTTGACAGCTTTGGGGGCCTTTGCTAAACTCAGGCGAATGGAAGAGGCCTCTTTCTGAACACGACCTGCCCTTGCTGGTGGTGGAAGCCGGGCAAGGTGGTGGAGGAACATCGAAGAGCTACTCTTAGACTTCGTCCAGTACGTCTACAACCTCATCGAGTGGCCAGGGGTGGTCGCCCTGATGGCCATCGAGAGCGCCTGTATCCCCCTCCCCAGCGAGATCATCATGCCCCTGGCCGGCTGGTTCCTGGTGGACGACCGCGGCCTGGGGCAGCAGTGGCTGTTCCTGGCTGCCTTCTGCGGCGCCCTGGGCAACCTGATCGGCTCCCTGCTTGCCTACGCCGTGGGCGCCTGGGGCGGCCGGCCCCTCCTCTTGCGCTACGGGCGCTATGTGCTCATCCCTCGCCACGAGGTGGAGCAGGCCGAGCGCTGGTTCGCCCGCTACGGCGATCGGGCGGTGCTCGTCTCGCGGGTGCTGCCGGTGGTACGCACCTTCATCAGCTTGCCGGCGGGGATCGCCCGCATGAACGTCTGGCGGTTCAGCATCCTGACCTTCGTCGGGTCCTTCCCCTGGTCGCTGGGCCTGGCCTGGGCGGGCTTCGTCCTGGGCGAGAACTGGGAGCGGATCAGGGATTGGATGCGGCCAGCGGACATACCCATCCTGATAGTGCTGGCAGGGCTGGTGGCCTGGTACATATATCGGCGGGTGCGCACTGTTCTGCGGGACGTCGAGCCCTCGATATCGGGGAGTAAGGAGTAGCGGTCGACCATGCGGACCCTGATTGCCTTCTTGCTGGTGGTTGTCCTGGCAGCGGCTGTCGCAGGCGGCTGCGACGGGGGTGGGAAGGTCACCCCCACGCCTACTCGGGTCGCCACCCGCACGCCGCTGCCCACTGGTGTGCCCGGGGAAGGAGCACGGCTGCTCTACAAGGAGTTCGGCAGCGAGGCCGACGTCATCTGGCTGGCAGCGGCCGCCGCGCCCCAGAGCCGGACGAAGGTGGCCGAGGTGGGGCACGCCTCCGGCGAGGGCATATCGGCCAGCCTTTCCCCCGACGGCAAGCGTATCGCCTATCTGGCGCTGGCTGCCGCTGGCGGAGACTCGACCCAGGATGCCCAGGCCTGGGTGCTGGACATGGATAGCGCCAAGCCACGCCTGCTGGCCAGCAGCCTGGACGGAGGCAGCAAGCCCGTCTGGTCGCCGGACGGAAGCTCCATCGTCGTGCGCCGAAACGGGCCGCGGGCCCAGATCGGCCAGGCTGTCTCCCTGCTGAAGGTGAATGTGAGCGACGGCAGCGAGACGCCCCTGATGCAAGCCGACAATGTGCTAGAGCTGTTCCCCATGGGGTATTCTCCCGACGGCGCCTCACTCTACTTCGCTCAGACCGTCCTTAGCGGCACTCACATCGGGGTTGTGGCCGCGGCAGGCGGCACCCCGCGATTGCTGGTTCAGGCCAGCGACGAGTGGGCCCGCGACTGGCAGCTCTCCCCCGACGGCACCCGCGTTGTCTTTCTGGCCGGCCAGCCCACGGACTCCCGGATAGCTAGCCGGGCCTTCGTGGCGGAGCTTGTCGAGGGTGCAAAGCCGCAGCCCCTGTCCGATTTCTCAGCCACTCTTGACGCCGGCGATCACTTCAATCCCGTCTGGCACCCCAATGGCCAGCGTATTGCGGTAGGACGGACGCCTGTCGATGGCCCCAGTGCAGCAGCGCTGGTCTCCCTGGCCGGAGGGAAGCTGGAGGAGATCGCACCTGGGCCCGATCAGGGCTTTGACGTGCCGATGGGCTGGTCACCCGCGGGCGACTACCTGGCTGTACGCTCCTTCGAGGGGAGCTCGGCCGCCCAACCAGGCCGGGAGCATCTGGTGATCATCGAGCTAGGCAAGGGACGGCAGACAGTGGGCGATAACGGCAAGCTGGAATTCATCGGTTGGCTGCCCAGTGGTTCCCAGTAGGCTACGGCTCATAGTTGTCCTCTCGTCCTTGAGCCTGGCTTTTCTGCTGCAGGCCGACGGCCTGCAGCCGCCAGCGCGGGCGGGCAGCTTCGATCTGTGCCCGGCGACGGGCAGCCCCCTGGGGCCGTTCAACGTCATCTCCTATGACCCCGAGGACTATCGCGCCGTCTATAACCAGACCTTCGAGCTAGCGGCTGTCAATCGCCTCTTCCCCGACGACCCCTACTTCAGCGTGCCGCCCCTGGAGACGGGCCCGCGCGTGCCCCGCACTCCGGTGCCGCCGACCCAGACGGAGACAGCGAGCGCCACGCCCGCAGGCTCGCCGACGTTGACAACCAGCGCCGCGCCCGCAGCCTCGCCCACGCCGACGGCCAGCGCCACGCCCGCAGCCTCGCCCACGCCGACGGCCACCGCTACGCCCACAGCTTCGCCCACGGCTACAGGCACCCCCACCCCTACCCCCAGCCCCACCCCCTCTCCTCCTCCTTCGCCAGCGATCTTCCCACCCATGAGCCCTGGCCTCGTCGAGCCATACATTCCTCCCACCATCCTCAAGGCCATCGGCTGGATCGAGAGCGCCTGGTCCCAGGCGGCCTTCTCCGTACCCTACGGCGGCATCGGCCCAGCCCTCATCTCGCGTGACTGCGGCTATGGCATCATGCAGGTCACCAGCGGCATGCAGAACACCACCGGCCAACCGACACAGGGGCAGCTTATGGCGGCCGCCCATTTCGCCTACAACATCGCCCGCGGCACGCGCATCCTGGCCGACAAATGGAACCTGGCTACCGAGTTCCGCCCCATTGTGGCCGACCGCAACCCTCAGGTCATCGAGGACTGGTACTACGCCATCTGGAGCTACAACGGGTTCGCCTTCGTGAACCACCCCCTCAACCCCCGCTTCCCCGCATGGCCGCGCACTTCTTATAGCTGTGGCCCCCTCGACGATGGCTTCGGCCACGACCGCTCCCAGTACCCCTATCAGGAGCTTGTCCTAGGCTGCATGGCCCATCCTCCCCAGCCGGAGGGGGTTGCCCTCTGGCGGGCTCAGGAGGTCACCCTGCCCGATCTGTCGCAGAAGGACTTCGCCGAGGCCCTGAAGCTGGAGAACTTCGCCTGCGACACCCCCGACTACTGCTTCGACAGCATGGACATGCCACGGCCCGCCAACTCCCATGCGGACCCGACGGAGATACACGGTGATCGCTCGGCGATAGTAGGAGCGCCTGTGCTGGAGGCCAGCACCCTCAACGTCGAGCTGACTGCTCGCCCTGAGGGCCTGAGCCAATCCTACGAAGTGACGATCTCCAACTCTGGTACCAGCGTCCTCGTCTGGACAGCCTCCCCTTCGGCTTCGTGGCTCCAGCTATCGGCGAACCAGGGGCTGGCCTTGGGCAAGGAGCTGGGGGGCGACACGTCGGCCCTGACCATTCAGGCCAACCTGGCAGGCCTGCCCAAGGGCAAATACGTTGGCACCATAACCCTGGCGGCGCCCTACGCTGGTGGCACCCCCAAGACCATCACGGTGACTGTCAACGTTCGCGCTCAGTCCTTCGTGCCAGGCATCACCAAGAGCTAGGGAATGGCCTGCGGCGCCATGATATACTGAAGCAAGAGTATCAGATGCTGGCCACGATGATCGCTGCTGTCCGTCGTAATCATGCCCTGGAGCATGCCACCATATCGATCCTGCTGGGAAGGGTGGGACAGCACATGCGGTTGGTGGGGCGGGCTTCCTCGGACGGCTTCTACATCTACGGCAACGTCCCGGCCGAGAAGATCAGCGAGTGCGCCGCCGAGGGGCTGGCTCGGCTCAAGCAAGGCGAGTCGCAGTTGGCCGTGTCGCCTCTTTGCGGCACCAACCTGGCGATGGCTGGCATCCTGGCCGGACTGGCCTCCCTGCTGGCTGTGGGCAATCGGCGGCGATTCGAGCGCCTGCCCAACGTCCTCACGGCGGCTGTGCTGGCTGTGGTGATCGCCCAGCCCCTGGGCCGCCTGATTCAGAAGCACGTCACCACCTCTGCCGACCTCGATGGGCTGGAGATCGTGGGCGTGACTCGTGTGGGGAGGGGCCTCATCCCTCTGCACAAGGTGAAGACGGTCTATCGGGGGGCCTAGGCGACAGGCCTTGTCAGCGTCGCCCAGGTTGACGATGACAAGAGGTGGTTGCTACATTGAAGTGGGCTTGCCTGGCGGCAGGCCGGTGCCCCTGTAGCTCAAGGGACAGAGCGACTGCCTTCTAAGCAGTTGGCTGCAGGTTCGAGTCCTGCCAGGGGCGCCAACGGCCCACTCTCCCCGAAGAGGGGGACTACGGGCAGACTGAACAGTCGGGGCTTCCTTTTGCTGAGGGTCTCGGGATGGAGGAGGCAGGTCTATGCAATCAAGAGAGGCGATCGAAGAAGCACTGGCAAGAAGGCTCCTTCTAGGGGAGATAGTTGCCCGCAACTCCCGCAAGTTTCCCGATAAAGAGGCCGTTGTCTACGGCAACACGCGCCTGACCTACCGCGATTTCAACGCCCGCATCAATCGCCTGGCCCACGCCCTCATGGATATGGGAGTCAAGAAAGGGGAGAAGGTTGCCATCCTTCTCTTCAACTGCAACCAGTACCTAGAGGCCTACTTCGCCCTGGCCAAGATTGGCGTAATAGCCGTTCCCCTGAACTTTCGCCTCCATCCGGAAGAGCTCAACTATATCATCAACAATTCCGATGCCGTGGCTCTCATCCTGGGAGATGCCTTCGTTGCCACTATCAGAGGGATTCAGAAGGACCTCCCCCAGGTTAGACAGTACATCTCGGTGACTGAGAAGCCGGTGGAAGGGATGCTTCATTTCGAGAGCCTTCTCCAGAAGTATCCCGACGATGAACCGCTCGTCCTAATGGAGGACGACGACCCCGTCTTCATCATGTACACTGCCGGAACCACCGGCAGGCCCAAGGGAGCCGTCATTACTCACAAGAATCAGGTCGTGCTATGGACTATGGCTTCCCTCGAGGTCAGCCGCGAATCCGACATCGGTGACATGTCGCTCTGGCGAGTCTGCGCTGCTCCTCCCATCTTTCATATGGCCTCCTTTGGCATCTGCCTGGCCTATCTCCTTTTTGGAGCCACGGTCGTCTTGTCCACTGAGGTATTCAATCCGGTGGAGATCATGCAGATCCTGGAGCGGGAGAGGTGCAACGCGGTTCTCCTGATCCCTGCCATGGCCAACTTCCTGCTCCAGATACCCGACCTGGACAAGTACGACACCAGCTCTCTGGAGGCTTGGTTCTCGGGAGCGGCCATCCTGCCCACCCAACTGCGAAAGCGGATCATGAAAGCCTTCCCCCACGTGAAGGTCTTCGACTGCTTTGGCCAGACAGAGTCGAGTGCGCTGGTCGCCATCCTCAGGCATTCGGACGCAGAGCGAAAGGTGGCCTCGGTGGGCAGAGCCCTTCCCGGCATCGAGATCCGGGTGGTGGACGCCCAGGACCGAGATGTGCCCGTGGGCGAGGTGGGGGAAGCCGTCTATCGCGGCCCCAACATCATGACGGAATACTACAACGACCCGCAGGGGACGGCCGAGGCCTTCAGGGGCAGCTGGTTCCACTCCGGCGACCTGGTGCGGCAGGACGAAGAGGGCTTCTTCTACGTTGTCGACCGCAAGAAGGACATGATCGTCAGCGGCGGTGAGAATATCTATCCGGCGGAGGTCGAGGAGGTCCTCTACAGGCACCCCAAGATCCTGGAGGCGGCGGTCATCGGCGTCCACGATGAGGAGTGGGGCGAGAGTGTCAAGGCCATCGTGGTTACCAAGCCGGGGGAAACGCTGACCGAAGAGGAGGTCATCGAGTTCTGCAAGGAGCATCTGGCCAGCTACAAGAAGCCCAGGTCCGTCGATTTCATCGATGCCCTCCCTCGCAATCCGGCAATGAAGGTTCTGAAGACCGTCCTGCGGCAGAGATACGGCAAGGCGGTGAAGTACTAGAACCAGCGCGCTCGGACGCGCCGAGACGGCCTCTAGTACCAGATCGAGGGCATATACGCCCCGGCAGGGGCCTCATAGGTTCCCCTGACCATCAGGGTCCCCAACTCCGAGAGGGAGAAACCCGCCTGAAGCGCCCAGCGCAGCAGCGACGGACAGCCCACCGGCACGACTGGCCTAAGATCGCCGCGGGCTAGTCTGGCAGCGCCGACGATCAAGTCCTTCAGGACCTCCTCATCCCTGGCCGCTGCTGGGCCCAGGAGAATGCCGCTGGGGGTGGGGAAGCGGCAGACGTATCCGACGAGACGCCCCTCACGCTCAGCCAACAGTGGTCGGACAAATGGCATTATCGCCTCCACCTCCGCCCGTCGCCGAAAACCAAGCACTTCCAGGCTAAGGTCATCCAGCGTATCAAGGTCTTGAGGTGTGCACTCCCTGACGGTAGCGGCGATATCCTCATCGGCGGATGGCCTGCCTCTCAGGTAAGCTATTTCCTCCTTGGCATCGAAGCCCAAGCGGCAGTAGAGACTGAAGGAGACCATGTTGTAGGCTGCCTGCAACAGCCGCACCGACTGGAAGCCAGAGCCATCGGCTTGTTCCAGGAGGGCCTCCATGACCATTCTCCCCAGGCCTCGCCCCTGATGTTCAACCCCAACGGCAACAGGGCCCACGCCGGCGATGTCGTTTCGCTGGTCGAGGAAGTTGACAGCCAGCAACTGGCCGCCCTCAATGGCCACGAAGGAGGTGATCCCTTCGAGTCGACTGAGGCTGCGCACGTGGAGGGTAGCGAAATCGGGTGAGTCGTAGATAGGCTTGAAGCCGTGCCTGAGGGCTACGTCCTGGAAGGCCTCATAGACCAGCTTGCCCACCGCCTCGACCTGATCGGGCACCATGCCTGCAATTGTTATCGATTCTATCGGATTGTTGGCGCGCTCAGACTGCATCGTAGTGCTACCCTCCTCACAACATCCTCTCTGACGCTGGAATGAAGCGCGTTGTCTACCTAGTATAGGCCGTCACCATGCGTGGTCAAGAACCACTTGCCGTTCCTGATTCCCTGCCAGAGTTGCCTGCGAAGGGCCTTTGACTCTTGCTTATTCGGGCAGGCTAATTTATAATTAGGTTAGCCTAAGAGAATGATCGACGAACGCTCGGAGCAGTACCTCAAGGCCATCGGCCAGATGGAGGAGGAGGGGGAACAGGCTACCACCTCCTCCCTGGCCCGCTCCCTCAGCGTTTCCATGCCCTCGGTGACAGAGATGCTCCAACGCCTGTCCGCCAAGGGCCTGGTGCATCACCAGCGGCGGGGCCAGGTGCGCCTCACCGAAGACGGCCAGCGCCTGGCCAGCTCCCTCATCCGCCGCCATCGCCTGTGGGAAGCCTTTCTGGTACGCTTCCTGGGCTTCTCCTGGGACGAGGTGCATGAGGAGGCCTGTCGCCTGGAGCATGCCACCTCGACCGGCCTGGAGGAGCGACTGGCCAGCTTCCTCCGCGACCTAGACACCTGCCCGCATGGTCACAACATCCCTCATAGGGCCAGCCCCCGCCGCGCGGAGCCAGCGGTGCCCCTCACCAAGTTCCCCGGCCCCGGGCCGGCCCGAGTGGTGCGCATCCAGGATGAGACGGCCCAGTTTCTGCGCCGATTGACGCGACTCGACATCAGCCCGGGCCGCGTGCTCCAGCCGGAGGGTGTGAGGTCTGCCGATGGCTCGGTGCGGGTGCGATTGGACGGTCGTTCCCACCAGGTGCCGGCCGAGGTGGCCGCGCAGATCATGGTTCAGCCAGCCCAGACGGAGGAAATGCCCGCCGACAGGCCAGTGGCGATGACCGAGCTGCGGCCCGACGAGACGGGAATCATCGCTGACCTCTCCGGCGGCAGGAGCTTCGTGGCCCGTTGCCTGGCCCTGGGATGCACCCCCGGCGCCGAGGTCGCAATGGTACGTAACAGCGGCCGCGGCTCCCTGATCATCAGCGTCCGCGGTACGCGGGTGGCCCTGGGACGGGGCGAAGCGGAGCACCTGCTGGTGAAGAGGGCCGCCACCTAGTATGACGGCAAGTGGGGTGAGTGGGGAAACCCTCAGGGTGGCCCTGGCAGGGTCGCCCAACACCGGCAAGAGCACCGTCTTCAACTCCCTGACAGGCCTCTCCCAGCGCGTCGGCAACTGGCCCGGCAAGACGGTGGAGCGCAAGACGGGCACCTGCCAGCGCGGCGACACCGTCTTCTTCTTTGTGGACCTGCCCGGCAGCTACAGCCTCACTGCCAACTCCCCGGAGGAGGAGACCGCCCGCGACTACATTATCCAGGACCAGCCCGACGTGGTGGCCGTGGTCGTGGACGCCTCCAGCCTGGAGCGCAACCTGTACTTGGTGAGTGAGCTGTTGGAGCTGGGGGTGCCGCTGGTGGTTGTCCTCAACATGATCGACGTCGCTGACGGCGCGGGCCTCCGGGTTGACCCCCAGGCGCTGCAGTCGGCCCTGGGGGTGCCGGTTGTTCCCACGGTGGCAACCCGAGGGGAGGGCATACCCGAGCTGCTGGACGCGCTGCAGGCTGCCGCGCTTAGTGAGACGAGGCCTCTGGCGCCACCGCCGCCGACGTCGGCGCCAGTGCAGGCGCTGGCGGAAAGCCTGAATGGCCTGCTTCCCACCGATCTAGCCCTCCCTTACCCGCGGCGGTGGGCGCTGGTGAAGCTGCTGGAAGGTGACAGGGCCATCGCTGGCGCGATGAAGAAGGCGCTGTCCACCAACGGCTGGCGAGGCGTGGACTCCTTCCTGCGCCTGCACGAGGATGCCATCCTGGAGATCGCTGGCGCTCGCTACGAGTGGGTAGCACAGACCTCTGAACGAGTGACGCGTCGCCTGGAAAAGGAACGTGTCCCTCTGGGGGAAAGGGCGGACCGCATTCTTACCCACCCGGTGGGAGGAGTGCTGGCCTTCCTGGGCATGGTGGCCGCCATCTTCTGGGCGATGTTCGGCCTGGGCACGCCCGTTCAGAGGCGCCTGGACGAGTGGCTGGTGCAGGGCAGCGCCGAACGGCTGGAGAGCGCCTTGCAGGGTGCGCCGGACCGCCTGGTCAGCCTGCTGGCCGACGGCGTGATTGGCGGCGCCGGCCTGGTGCTAACCTTTGTGCCCATTCTGGCCATCCTCTTTCTGGCCCTGGCCCTCCTGGAAGATCTGGGCTACATGGCGCGGGCGGCCTTCGTCATGGATCGCTTCATGCACCTGATAGGGCTGCGAGGCAAGTCCTTCCTGCCCCTATTCCTGGGCTTCGGCTGCAACGTTCCAGCCATCATGGGCAGCCGCATAGTGGAGTCGAGGTCGGCGCGCCTGACCACCATTCTGGTGGCGCCCTTGATGCCCTGCGCCGGCCGTATGGTCGTAGTGGCGCTGTTCAGTGCAGCCTTCTTCGGCGGAGCTGCCGCCCTCGTTTCCTGGAGCATGGTCACGATGAACCTGGCGGTGCTGGCCCTGATGGCCTTGCTCCTCGGCCGCTTTGTGTTTCGGGGAGACGAGACAGCCTTTGTCATGGAGTTGCCCCGCTATCATGCACCCAACTGGCGGACGGTGTTGATAGCCACCTGGCAGCGCGTTCGAGCCTTCGTCGTCCTGGCCGGGACGGCCATCCTGGCCGTCTCGTTGGTGGTGTGGGCCCTATCGAGCTTCCCCGGCGACGGCATCCAGGACAGCGCCCTGGGGAGGATCGGTCGTAGCCTGGAACCAGTAGGCCACCTGATGGGGCTGGACTGGCAGATGATCGTGGCTCTGATGACCAGCTTCGTGGCCAAGGAGAACACCATCGCCACCCTGGGGGTCATCCTGGGGACAGGCAGGGGAGATGCCGACCTGAACACCCAGCTCACGCAGGTCATGGTGCCGGCGGCCGCGGTGGCCTTCATTGCCGTGCAGATGCTGTTCATCCCCTGCGTGGCCTCCGTGGCGGCCATCCGGCGGGAGACCCAGAGCTGGCGCTGGACGGGGTTCACTATTGGCTACACGCTGGCCATTTCCTTCGGCGTGGGCATCATCATCTACCAGGTGGCCCGCCTGATGGGGTGGGGAGTGTAGTATGCTCAGGAGGCTTCTGGCGCTTATCGCCGATCGTCAGGGTGTGTGGTCCTATGACGAGCTGGCGCGGGAGATGGGCGTCTCACAGGCGCTGGTAGAGCAACTGGTGGCCGACCTATTGCGCAGCGGCTGTCTGCGCATGGCTATCGACGAGTGCGTGCCGGAGGGCTGCGCGAGCTGTCGCCTGCGCACCTCCTGCAGCTTGCCCGAGGGTGTCCGCTTGTGGCAGCTTACGGAGAAGGGCCGTCGCTGGCTGGCCCGCACGGGAGAGACGGGCGCTCGGGGGTAGACAGAGACCGTTTCGGCGACGGCCGGGGAGGTGTGCCATGCCCTTCTTCATGCTCATATTCCGCAACCTGCTGCGTCAGCGCATGCGTACGCTGCTGACGGCTGTGGGCATTAGCATAGGCATCGCCACGGTGGTAGCGCTGGGGGTGGTCACCCATAGCTTGAAGACCACTGCTAAGGACATACTGCATGCGGGCGGGGCCGATTTCGCCATCGGTCAGGCGGGCAGCGCCGACCTCAGCTTCAGCACTCTGACACAAGAGCAGCTCAACGAAATAGCTGCCTATCCCGAGGTGGATCATGCCATCGGATTGCTGATGGCCGTGTCTCGTCTGGGCTCCAACCCCTACTTCCTTCAGCTCGGTATTGCGCCAGCCGACCTGGAGCAATTTGAGGTGCCGCTGGTGGAGGGGCGCTACCTGGCCTCCGGCGCCACCGACGAGATCCTCCTGGGCCAGGAGGCCGCCAGCCAGCTCGACAAGAAGCCAGACGACACGGTCGAGCTCAAGGACCGTAGCTTCACCGTGGTGGGCATCTACCATACGGGCGACGTCTGGGAGGACGGCGGCGCCATGCTGCCCCTGGCCACGGTACAGGAATACGAGCGCAAATCGGGGCTGATGACCCTCATCTACGTCAAGGCGAAACCGGGCACCGACCTGGACGCGCTCACCGCCCGCATCGAGGAGGACCACCCGGAGCTGGCCACCCTGCGCACCCTCTCCGACTACAACCAGGTCGACCAGGGCATGCAGATGATGGACGCTCTCAACCTGGCCATCTCCTTCCTGGCTGTCTTCATCGGCGGCATCGGCGTCACGAACACGATGGTGATGTCGGTCATGGAGCGCACCCGCGAGTTCGGCATCCTGCGGGCGGTGGGCTGGCGCCAGCGACGCGTGCTCCAGATGGTGCTGGGCGAATCGATCCTCTTGTGTCTCATCGGCGCTCTGATAGGATCCACCCTGGCGGTGATCTTCACCCGGGCGATCCTGATCTTTCCAGTGGTGCGCAGCTTCCTGGCGCTTGAATACACGCCCGACGTGTTCATCCGCGGCTTCGCGGTGGGGGTAGCGGTGGCCCTGCTGGGAGCCCTCTATCCGGCCATCCGCGCTGTGCGGCTGTCGCCGATTCAGGCTATACGCTATGAATAGAGACCGCATCGCCATCGACGTCCAGGACGTGGTCAAGACCTACGAGGAGGGGCGCATCCACGCCCTCACCGGCGCCACCCTCCAGGTGCGCGAGGGCGAGTTCGTGGCCATCACGGGCCCGTCCGGCTGCGGCAAGTCCACCCTTCTCCACCTGATCGGTGCTCTGGACCGGCCCGACTCCGGCCGCATCGTCGTCAACGGCACCGACCTGGCGCACATGCGCGACCTCAGCCACTATCGGGCGCATCACGTGGGGATGGTCTTCCAGCTCCACAACCTGCTGCCCACCCTTTCCGCCTCCGCCAACGTACAGCTCCCCATGTACGAGTCCCAGCTCTCCTTCTGGGAGCGGCGCGCCAAGGCCCAGCGCCTGCTGGAGGCGGTAGACCTGGGCGACCGGGCGAACACGCCGCCCACCAAGCTCTCCGGCGGCGAGCGTCAGCGGGTGGCCATCGCCCGCGCCCTGGCCAACGATCCGCCCATCCTCCTGGCCGACGAGCCTACGGGCAACCTGGACTCCAAGGCCGGCCAGATGGTGCTGGACCTGCTGCGCCGGATCCAGCAAGAGCGGGGCGTAACCCTGGTGCTGGTCAGCCACGACATCCAGATCGCCTCGGCGGCGGAGCGCATCGTTCGCATGCTGGACGGCCGCGTGGTGGATGCGGGCGTGACACCAACGGCGGCCCAGGACTAGAATCCTCGCTCCAATTAGACGTACAATCTCACCGAAGGGCAACGAGGGCCGGTAGCTCAGCGGTAGAGCTCCGGACTTTTAATCCGGGAGTCGTGGGTTCGAATCCCACCCGGCCCTCCAGACCACCGGCCGATGCCATCCCGGCGGCACGGTCGCCCGCCCGTAGTTCATCCTCAAAGCTGGCCACGTTGACAACGCCGCCAATTTCGCGCAGTATTGCCTTGCTCTGCCACGCGGAGGACGGGGGCGAGCCACGATGCTTTGTCCATCATGTGGCTGCGAGAACCGTGAGGGCGCAAGGTTCTGCGACGGGTGCGGCGCACTCCTGGCGCCAGTCTGCCCGAGCTGCGGGGCACCGGTAAGGCCAACCGCTCGCTTCTGTGACTCCTGCGGCCATTGCCTAGCCGAGCCCTCGAAGGCGGCCGCGGCGCCCGACCCCCGCTCCTACACCCCACCGCACCTGATCGAGAAGATCCTGCGCGACCGCCCTACCCTGGAAGGCGAACGCCGCACAGTGACCGTCCTCTTCGCGGACGCTATGGGCTTCACCCCTATCTCCGAGCGCCTGGATGAGGAAGAGGTGTACGACCTGATGCAGGGCTGCCTGGGCCGGATGATGGAGGCTGTGCACCGGTACGAGGGCACGATTACCCAGTTCACGGGTGACGGCGTCATGGCCCTGTTCGGCGCCCCCATAGCCCACGAGGACTCGGCCCGCCGTGCCGTGGCCGCCGCCCTGGAGATGCAGAAATCCCTCGACGATTACGCTGCCGACGTCAAGAAGCGCTACTCTATCGAGTGCCGCTTTCGTGTCGGCCTCAACACTGGCCACGTCGTCGTCGGAAGGATCTCCGACAACCTGGAAATGGACTACACGGCGCTGGGCGACGCGGTGAACCTGGCGGCCCGAATGGAGCAGCTAGCCGAGCCCGGCACCGTCCAGCTCAGCGAGAATACCTACCGGGTGGTCCAGGACTACTTCGAGTGCGAGCCCCTTGGGGCGCTGACGGTGAAGGGCAAAGCCCAGCCGGTGGTGGCCTACAGGGCCGTGCGGGAGAGGCCGGTGCGCACCCGCTTCGAGGCGGCCGTCGAGCGCGGCCTCACCCCCTTCGTCGGCCGCGATCAGGAACTCGCCGCGCTCAGGGGATGCCTTGAGCAGGCCAAGTGGGGCCAGGGACAGGTGATGTTCGTCTCTGGCGAGGCCGGAATCGGCAAGTCTCGCCTGCTCCTGGAGTTCCGCAGATGCATCCTGGACGAGGCCTCCACCTGGCTGGAAGGCCAGTGCATCTCCTATGGGAACAGAATCCCCTACCTGCCTATGATCGACATCCTAAAGAGCAGCTTTGGCGCGCAGGAGGGCGACAACGACGGCGTCATCATCCGTAAGGTTGAGGAGGACACTGCTCATTGGCACGAGGCGGCCCGGGCGACCGTCCCCTACCTCAAGTACCTGCTGAACGTAGATCCTGGCGACCCCGCTGTGACGGTCATGGACCCCATGGAGCGGCGGGCCGGCATCTTTGACGGCCTGCGGGCGCTCCTCCTCCAGGAGAGCCAGCAGCGGCTCCTGGTGGTAGTCGTGGAGGACCTGCATTGGGTGGACGAGAAGTCGGAGGAAGCGCTGGTGGCCCTGGTCGACGTCATCGCCTCGGCTCCGGTGCTGCTGATCCTCACCTACCGTCCTGACTACGCCCACTCTTTGGGCGAGCGCACTTACTACAACCGCCTGGCCCTGCGCAACCTGCCGCCGGAGGAGAGCGCGATCATGGCGGAGCGGGTGCTCCAGGTGCCTACGCTTCCTCAGCAGCTCCAGCACCTCATCACCGGCAAGGCGGAGGGAAATCCCTTCTACATCGAGGAGGTCATCAGGTCGCTGGTGGAAGCCGGCGCCATCCGCAGGACCAATGGTAGCTACTCCCTGGAGCGGCCCGCCGAACAGATCCGCGTCCCCGACACCATCCAGGAGGTGATCCTCAGCCGTATCGACCGGCTGGGGCGCGAGGCCAAGGAGGCCATCCAACTCGCCTCCGTCATCGGCCGCGAGTTCACGGTGCGGGTGCTGAACCGCATCTCGCACGTCGAGGCCAAGCTGGACGACCCGCTGGCCGAGCTCAAGTCGCTGGAGTTCATCTACGAGAAGGCCCACTTCCCCGAGCTGTCCTACATGTTCAAGCACGCCCTGACCCACGACGTGGCCTACTCCACCCTCCTGCTCAAGCAGCGCAAGACCCTGCACCGTATCGTGGCGGCAGCCATCGAAGAGCTGTACGCCGACCGGCTGCCGGAGCACTACGAGGCACTGGCCCACCACTACTACCAGGGCCAGGAGTGGCAGAAGGCCTTGCACTACCTGGTGAAGGCCGCACAGAAGGCGGCCGCCGCCTACGCTAACCAGGACGCTGTGGACCACTACGCTAAGGCCCTGGAGGTGTGCGAGAAGCTGGGCGACTCCGCCTTGGGACAGTCAGTGGCTATAGCTCAGAGCAGGGCCTTCGTCAACTTCACCATTGGGGACTTCCCGAGCGCTGCCGCCGATTGCGGCCGGATTCTGGCCGCTGCCCGCAGCCTTGGAAGCCGGCGTCTTGAGGGAATGGCCCTGGCCTTGCGCGGCATGGCCGAACTCAGGGACCACGACTGTGAGACGGCCGAGGAGACCTTAAGGGCTGCCCTGGCTATTGCCAATGAGGGTTTCGACGATGTTGGCTTTTTCGCGAGCCTCATGCTTGGCGGGATGTTGGGGGCAATCAACCGCCACGCCGAGGCCAGACCGCTCATACAGATGGCGGAGGGACTCGTGACGAAGGTTGATAATGCCTTCGGCCAGGCGTCGTGGGGCAATTGGGCGGGTCTCGCTTTCAACTTGGCTGGTCGGTTCGACGAGGCGCTGCAGGTTCTCGAGCGCTGGCGCAGCGCGGCCGAAGCGAGCCTAAACACGCTGGTTGGCAATCGCTGGACGGAGGCTCTCGCCCGTGCGGGCAAAGGGGAGTACCAGCAGGCCCTGGCCGTCCTGAAGGATGTGCTGGCGACCTGCGAGCGCACCGGCGAGGCCCTTTTCCAAATCCGCGCCCTCAACACCGTGGGCTGGATCTACGCCGAGCTTCAGGACCACCAGCGGGCGATGGAGTGGAACACGCGGGGAGTGGAAGCCGCGGTTGAGGCGCACTTCTCCGACGCGGAACGCGAAAGCAACGCCCGCCTGAACCTGGGGGACAACCTGCTGGCCCTTGGCCGTCCCGATGAGGCCGAGGAGCAGTTCCAGAAGGTCGAGCAAGTGGTACGAAACCCACGGCCCCAGGATCGCTGGATGCTCTGGCGCTACTCCCAGCACCTCTTCCACAGCTACGGCGAGCTGTGGCTGGCCAGAGGCGCCCACGACAAAGCCCTTGCCTACGCCGATGAGTGCCTGGCCCTGGCCAAACAGAGCGACAGCAAGAAGAACATCGTGAAGAGCCGCCGCCTGCGAGGGCAGATCTTACTCGCCCAGGGCAAGCTGCCTGAGGCGGAGAGGGAGCTCGCCACCGCTCTGGAGATGGCCCAGGAGGTCGGCAACCCGCCCCAGGTCTGGAAGACTCATGCCGCCCTGGGTGACCTGCGACAGGCCCAGGGGAGAGCCGATGAGGCCCGCCAAGCCTATCGGGATGCCCTGACCGTCATCGAGGGGGTGGCTGCCAGGCTCAGCGACGAATCGCTCAGAGACACATTCCTTGACTCGGAGCACGTGCAGGGCATCCGGCGGGCCGCGGAGGCGCGCCGGGAGTAGGTCACTGGGAAGGACGCAGCGATACTGTAGGATAGAGACACCGGGGAGCCTCGAGATGGACATTGAATCCTTCCGGCGCGATGGGCATCGATTGATCGATTGGATTGCGGAGTACCTGGCGCATCCGGAGCGCTATCCGGTGCTGGCTCAAGTGGAGCCTGGCCAGGTCAGGCGGGCCTTACCCGAAGAGCCGCCGGAGAAACCTGAGCCCCTGGAAGCCATCCTCCAAGATGTGGAGAAGGTCATCGCGCCTGGGCTGACGCACTGGAACCACCCCAGCTTCTTTGCCTACTTCGCGATCAGCAGCAGCGGGCCAGGCATTCTGGGCGAACTGTTAAGCGCGGCCTTCAACGTTAACGCTATGCTCTGGCGGACGGCACCCGCGGCCACCGAGCTGGAAGAGCTCGTGTTGGACTGGCTCCGCAAGCTGCTGGGGCTGCCGCCGCAGTTCATGGGCCTGATCAACGACACGGCCTCCGTCTCGAGCCTGTGCGCCATCGCCGCCGCGCGCGAGGCCCTGGGCCTCCGTATTCAAGAGGAAGGCATGCCCGGCCGGTCGGACCTGCCCCGCCTCCGCCTCTACACATCCGAGCAGGCACACTCTTCCATTGAGAAGGCAGCTATTGTGCTGGGCCTCGGCCAGGCCGGCGTCAGGAAGATTGCGGTCGATGAGCAGTTCCGCCTGCGCTCGCAGGACCTTGAGACCGCCATCGAGGAAGACCTGAAAGCTGGTTGGAGGCCCTTCTGCGTGGCGGCCACGGTGGGCACAACCTCCACAACGAGCGTCGACCCCGTGCCGGAGATCGCTGATATCTGCGAGCGCTACAAGCTCTGGCTCCACGTGGACGCAGCCTACGCTGGGGCGGCTGCCATCCTGTCGGAGAAGCGCTGGGCCCTGGCTGGCTGCGAGCGCGCCGACTCGATCGTCGTCAACCCGCACAAGTGGCTGTTCGTGCCCATCGACTGCAGCGCCTTCTACTGCCGCCACCCCAGCATCCTGATGCAGGCTTTCAGCCTTGTGCCTGAGTACCTCCGCACTTCTGAGGATGACCGCGTCCGCAACCTCATGGACTACGGCATCCAGCTCGGCCGGCGCTTCCGAGCGCTGAAGCTCTGGATGGTGCTGCGGGCCTTCGGGTCCGAGGGCCTGCGCCAGCACTTGCGGGCCCACATTGCGCTGGCCGAACGCTTCCGGGGCTGGATCGAAGCGAGTCCGAACTTTGAGCTGCTGGCGCCCGTGCCGTTCAGCGTCGTCTGCTTCCGCAGCCGCCCTCACGACCTCCCAGCGTGTCCTGAAACGGAAGCCTACTTGAACCGGCTCAACGAGCGGCTGCTCGAGAGCGTCAATAGGACGGGCGAGGTCTTCCTGTCGCACACGGAGCTCAACGGGAGGTTCACGCTCAGGCTGGCGATTGGCAACCTACGCACCACCGAAGCCCATGTCCGCCGCGCCTGGGACCTCTTGCAGGAGCACGGGGCGCAGTTGGACGCCCTTGACCGAGCGCGTTCGCTGCGACCCTAAAGCTGACCCCGCGAACCGCCACGACCTCGCCGCAGCTCTTGCGGAACTCGTCCACTTCAATGGCAGCCCGGCCGTCCCCAGAAAAGCCGTCGAGATCGCTCAGCGAAGCTGCCGCCCCAGCTCGCGACGTATCGCTGCCTCGTGCATCCGACGCACCGTCACGGGGCTTCCTCGGCCGTGTCCGCGCCCACGCCACCCCGAGTCTGGGCTGGGATGCCGGCCCGGTCGGCGGCGCGCTGGACGGCCAGGTAGGCGAACGCCGCCGCGATGCCAGCGGCGCAGATGGCGGCTTCGATGCCGACCGTGAGCCGCACGCCGATGTGCTCCGCCATGACGCCCGTAAGTAAGCCGCCGATCGGGGTGGTCCCTAAGAACAGCAGCATGTAGAGGCTCATGACCCGGCCCCTCAGACGGTCCGGAGCGGTGATCTGGAGGCTGGTGTTCGCGGTTGCCATGAAGGCGACGCTCGCCACCCCCAGGGCCACGAGCAGAGCCAGCGTCAACGCGTACCAGTGTGAGGCGGCGACCGCCGCCAGAAGGATGACAAAGGCCGTCGCGCCGATGAGGAGCGTCCGTCGGGATGTCTTTGCCAGGGTCGCCAGGACGAGCGCCGCCGCCAGCGAACCGACGCCCATCGCCGAGCTCATCATACCGAAGCCAATGGAACCGACGTGGAGGACATTTCGCGCCAGCAGCGGCAAGACCACCGTGAAATTGTACCCGAAGGTCCCGATGGCCGCCACGAGGATCAGGACGAACAGGATGGCGGGGGTCCGCAGCGAGTAGCGGAGCCCTTCGGCAAGCTGCTCCAGGACGTGGCCGCTTTCGCTTCGCGGCGCCCAATGCAAGAGGCCCGGCTTCATGAGCAGCAAGCCGATGATGACGGCGATGAAGCTTACGCCGTTGATGAAGAACGTCGCGCCAACCCCAACCACCGCAATGGCCACGCCGCCCAACGCCGGCCCGACAAGACGGGCGCCGTTGAACAGGCCGGAGTTCAGGGCCACCGCGTTCACCAGGTCGTCGCGGCCCACCATCTCCACCACGAACGCCTGGCGAGTCGGATTGTCAAGGGCGTTGGTCAAGCCCAGCATCACCGCCAGCACGTAGATCTGCCACAGCGCGATGAGGCCGCTCCATACTAGGAACGCTAGGATGAACGCCTGCGTCATGGCGGCCGTCTGGGTGAGAACCAGCAGGCGGCGCTTCGGCATCCTGTCGGCGAAGACCCCGCCGAACAGGACGAGGAGAGAGACGGGCAGGAATTGAAGCATTGTCACCGTGCCCAGGGCGAACGGTGAGTGGGTAAGGTCAAGCACTAGCCACGCCTGGCCGATGGTCTGCGTCCACGTCCCGGTGAGCGAGATCATCTGGCCGAAGTAGAACAGGCGGTAGTTGTAGTTCCGCAACGAGCGGAAGGTGGGCGCGACGCTCCTCGCCACGCCACCGGCCTGATCGAGGGCTTCTGGCAAGAGTACCTGTGGCTCGTGGTGTTCCCGGAACGAACCTTGCGGCTCCCCGTCGAAGTTGCTGGAGGTCTCCTCACACGTCCCCATGAGGTCTTGCTGCCATTCTATTATACGGGCATTTGCCCTTAGTAGCGCCTGGCCCCAGCCCCGGTGGAGCCCCGCCCTTCAGGCAAATAGCCCCAGCCACCTTCATAACGTCTTAACATTTGTCCGTTACCATTTCCCTCAGGATAGTCTGAGAAAGGAGGCAGTCGATGCCAAAGTCAAGAGTAGTGCGTATCGGGCTTTTGGCGGCCCTGGTGGTGGCAGCAGTCGCAGGGGTGCTGGTCTTCCGCGCCGTCGACGGCTCCAGCGCTTCGGCGGCGCCGGGCGCCCAGGACCAGCAGCAGCAAGAGAAGGCGTGGATGGGCGTCCTGTTTGCTCGCACGCCCGATGGCCTCACCATCGCCCAGGTCATCGCCGATAGCCCCGCGGATAAGGCCGGGCTGAAGCGCGGCGACGTCATCAAGGCCGTGAACGGCACGGCGGTCGGGACCGCACAGGAGCTGCGCGACCAGCTCAAGGACAAGCAGGTCGGCGACAGCGTCACCCTGAACATCGAGCGCGACGGTCAGACGCAAGACGTGAGCGTGACCCTGGAGGCGCAGCCGGAGCCCCTGCCGGTGGCCAACCCCCTGCTGCCGGAGCTAGAGGGCATCCCGGCGGATCAGCTCTTCAGCCACGTGCAGGGCGGCCAGTTCAACTTCACCGACGAGCAGGGCAACCCGCTCACGGTGACCATTGACGTCGGCACCGTCGCCAGCGTGGACACCGACGCGAAGACACTCACGCTGGACTTGAACGCCGGCGGCAGCAAGACCTACACGGTGGAGGACAAGGACCTCGGGGCCAAGCTGTCCGATCTGAAGGAGGGCGACAACGTGGCGGTGATGCGCGTCGGCGACGACGTGCGGGCGGTCGTGCGGGGCGTCGGCGCCCTGCTGCCAGGCCTTGGCCGAGGGCGCGGATTCGGCTGTGGGCGTGACCACATGGGGCGGTTCGGCGGATGGCGCGGGGACGGCGGTGGACCCATGATGCCCCAGGAGGCTCCTGAGCAAGCCCCGGCCCCCAGTTCCGGCACGAGCTCCGGCACGGGCACGGGGTTGTAAGCGGGCATCGCCAGAGCGACAATAGTAGTCGGAAAGTAGAGGCTACCCCTTGAGGCCGGCCCCAAGGGGTAGCCAGGGCAGGTGCGGAGGCCTGACGGAGCGATGAGATCTGCTAGGAAGATCCTGGTGGTGGACGACGACCGCAAGACTGTCTCTCTGGTCAAGCTCTACCTGGAGAACGATGGCCACAAGGTCCTCTGCGCCTACGACGGCGTCGAGGCCCTGCGCCTGGCACGGGAAGAGC
>Ga0315289_10003584_pt1 | contig 23407 bp, 30 predicted proteins | sample YL17G11_40_MG_FD_203452 | JGI IMG/M metagenome (GOLD analysis project Ga0315289, IMG submission 203452) | Sediment microbial communities from Yellowstone Lake, YNP, Wyoming, USA - YL17G11_40 | ecosystem: Environmental > Aquatic > Freshwater > Lake > Sediment | place: USA: Wyoming | collected...
TAATTGATTAAAGTTATGGACACAATAAACTATCTAGATAGCCGAACAAAAGAGGAAAGAGAAAAAGATAGTAAAATAGAATCTATTACAACTACATCAGAACAACTAAAACAAAAAGCATTGAAGGAATTTGAGAATTTATTTGGCGAAACTCGTGGCTTAACAGGACTTGGTTATCAGGATTTTAGTTTAGTTGAGAGAGATGGTGAAAAAGCAAGAGTATTTGTGCTTTGCCACAAAGACGTTAAATCCTTCCTTCTCTCCAAACTCAACGAACTTGAAAAAGCGGTGAGGGAGGAAACCATAGAAGAATGCTTGGAAATACTTAATCATTCTATCGGCAAAGACGACGCTTATAAGGAGATTTTAGATTTATTAAAGGTCGGCAAACTTAAAAGAGTAAAGTAATAGTATGGAAAATAAAATAAGTGAAATAAAATTAGAAATTGTAGTTAATGACGAAAGGAAAGTTGCTATCTTTATTGAACCAGAGAAAATTGACGAAATTATGGTCAGCAATAAATTGATAAGTGAATTTGTTAAAGATTTAATGGTAGCGGAATAAAGTTGCCTCTGAAGTGGATTCTAGGAGATAGTGGATAACTCTATTGCAAGAAGGATAAAATTATGCTAGTATGGAATTGCTACAGGTGCTCTGACGATTCTATTTTGGAGCGGGGATATAAATGAGAGTTTTGCCATAATACAAACACTCTACAAGCCGGGCATCCCCAACTTCGTTTGCAATTTACATCCCGGCTCCAAGGTGGAATATATGAAAATCTTAATTTTTATAATTCTTATAATAATTGCTCTTTTAAGCTCAAGGTTTTATTACTTAGCCATTAAAGACAGAGAAGCCGTCCAAAAAGCCCGCCAGCAGTTAAAGGAATTAAAAACCCAGAATGAACCTATCACAAAACCTTATGTGTTGCCGGAACAGCCCTGCGTTTTGCCGGAATGCAATCCTGATAGTATGAAAAAAATATAAATTATGAAAATTCCACGACAAATAAGAGGATTTGGATTTATCTATCCAGTTATTCAAAGGAAAAATCATAAATGGTTGGGGACAATAAATCATCGAAAGGGATTCATTATCTTGGATAAAAGCGCCCATCATAATAGGAAAGAATCATCTTTAATCCACGAATTGATACATTTTGTTAATGCCCAATATATTCTGAAATTAAATGAACATAAAGTAGATTTACTTGAAACGGGATTATACACTCTTTTAAAAGAAAATAAACTCTTGCGTTAATATGTTAGATTATAAAACTCCAAATCTTGATACAGAAAGTAAAATCCAACTTATCGTAATTGAGTTGGACAAAATAAACGAAGCCCTATTGCTATCACGATTTCTTAACTGCAAAAAAATTGATAAATGGGGAACAGAAATGGAAAAGATAGTGGGTGATTTTTCGGCGCGTTTAAGAATCTTAGAAGGCCAAAAACTCCCGCAAGCCATAAACATTTTAGAAAGCGAGGTAAGGGAATTAAAAAAGGCAAATCAAATTTCCGAAAGTATTTGGTTGCCAAAGGAAGGAAAGGAATTAAAAAAGAAATTTAATTTAAGGGACTTATTCAAGTGAACAAAGAAATAGAAAGGTTAGAATTTTTTGTTAGCTGGCCTGCAATACAAGGGATGAAAGGAAAAGATGCCGATAAGGCGTTTGTCAATTATTCAGAAAGAGGTATAAAACCTGAATTAAATGAACTGCAAAATCCTATAAGATATAAACAATTATGCCGAGCAAAGCGGTGGCAAGGAATACAATTACAAATGTGGGAAGATGGAATTTTAGATGGGAGTATGCCCTATTGGGTAATTCTTGGAGGATTAAGTCTAAAAGAAATCCTACCGAGAAATATAGTTGATTTTATGAAAAAGGAAATGTTTAGGGGAATTGATAATGAACAGATAGAAGAATGTTATCAGGAAATTTTGAAACATTATGAAGATTTTAAATTGTCCGCCACCGAACTGGAATGAAATAAAAAGATTCAATCCGCCGGAAAAAGCGTTCTTCCCTTATTACCCGGATATTTATAACCCATCAGGAGTGGAAATATCGGAAGACATTTTATATCACGAAATTGTCCATTTAAAACAACAACAAAAGTTTCCAAGTCCCGATATTTGGTGGACAAAATGGATTTTTGATAAGAATTTCCGCCAAGAACAGGAAATTGAAGCTTTCGCCAACCAGTGCCGATTTATTAAAAAGCACATAAACGATAAAGCATACAAGGATTGTTTAAATGAGTGTGCGGAGAATCTTTCAAGGAATTACAAATTGGGAATAACAAAAAGTGAAGCCGAAACATTGATTAGAAAATATGTATAAATATTACACAAAAGCATTTTATAGAGAAGAAGATAATATAGACGAATGGTTAAATTCTTTCATAGATAAAGACAAACCATTTGTAGAATCCAATTATGAAGTAATTGGTTATGCTTCTTTTAGGGATGGAATAATTATTACGATTAAGAAGTTCGAAAAAATACTTTTGCAAATAGATGAAACAAGTAAAAGCAAGTAATAACAAGCCGCAAAGAGATAAAAAAGGTAGATTATTGCCCGGTAGCACAGCAAATCCAAATGGTAGAAGGAAAGAAACGCCTGAAACGAAAGCAATAAAAAAAGTTCAAAAAGAATTGATAGCAGATTATAGACAGAAACTTGCCGAAGCATTGCCGCAGATTTCTCCTGTTTTAATAGCAAAAGCAATCTCTGGGGACATTCAGGCGATTAAAGAAGTTCATGATAGAATTATGGGAAGACCACCGGAAGATATAAGTTTAAAGGCGGAAATAAAAACCGAAAATACTTTATCCGAAGAACAAATCAATGAGCTTCTCAAAAGAAGAACAAAAACAGATAGCGCAGATAGGTAAGTATCACCTGATTGATTTCGCCATAGTTGTAAATCCGAAATACAAACCTGCGCCTTTTCACGAACAGATAGCGAATGAATTGGAGAACATAGAGCAGAATGGCGACAAGGATTATAAAGTTCTTTTAATCGTGTTGCCGCCCCGGCACGGAAAATCAGAACTTTGCTCAATCCTTTTCCCTGCATGGTATCTTGGAAGAAACCCCGACAAAGAGATAATCACAATCAGTTATTCAGGCGAACTAGCGCAGGACTTCGGCGGAAAGACAAGAAGTTTGATAAACGACGAGGCTTATAAGTTAATTTTTAATATTAAGTTAAAAGAAGATGAACAAGCAAAAGCAAAATGGAAAACACAAGCAGGAGGTAGTTATACAAGCACGGGAGTTGGAGGAGCTATTACCGGACGAGGGGCTAACATTCTCTTATTTGATGACCCTATTAAAAATCGAGAAGAAGCCGAATCAGAAGTGTATCGAAATAAAGTGTGGCAGTTCTTTACGTCAACGGCTTTCACTCGTCTTGAGCCAAAGGGGGTTGTCATCGTTATCCTCACGAGGTGGCACATTGATGATTTGGCCGGACGAATACTCGAAAATGAAGAACTTAAAAACAAGTGTAAAGTAATCCATTTTCCCGCGATAAAAGACGGAAAGGCATTATGGCCCGAAAGATATGATTTAAGCGTGCTGGAGGGCATTAGAGGCACAATAGGACCATATGATTTTGCTTCACTTTATATGGGTTCGCCTATTCTTACCGAAAAACAAGAGTTCAAGCCCGAATGGTATAAATACATAACCGAAGAAGAATTGGAGAGATTGAATACGAATAAATATCTGACCATAGACACGGCACTTTCAAAACGAGACCAAGCTGACTACTGCGGATTTTGCGACAATGAAGTGGATAGGGAGAATTTTTGGAATTTGAGGGCTTGGCGGTCAAGACTTAACGCCGATGAGTTGGTTGACAACATTTTTACGCTTTACAGGAAGAGAAAATACATAACTATCGGAATTGAAAAGACGGCATACACGGATGGATTGAAACCTTTTCTTGACGCGGAGCAGAGGAAGCGGGGCGTTTTTCTTCCGATTAAAGAACTTCTGCACAAGCAGACAAATAAAGAAGTGAGAATAAGGGGATTGATACCAAGATACGCAAGCGGTTCGGTCAGACACGTGAGAGGACAATGCGTGTCTTTGGAAGAGGAACAATTTAATTTTCCTTTCGGAAAGAATGACGATACATTGGACGCGGTCGCTTATCAACTTCAAATTTTTCAGGAAGATATTGGAATGGCGGAAAAGCAGGAACAGCAATTTACGCGAAATATGAGCAGAATGAAATTAAATGAAACAAAATGAAATATAAAAGGGATAGCAAACATTTAAGGAATAGAAAAATAGAAAAAGAATTGGAGCAGAGAAAACCTATTTCAAAAGAGGAAAAGAAGATACAAAGACGGCAAATTTTACAATCAATGGGTGAAAATCCGAAACGAATTGAAGAATTATTAAATTATTGACCGTTAGAGGCTTTATCTAAACCTGAATGCTGGCGAGCATAGAAGAACAGGGACTTAAATTGACAACAGATAAAGAGTAGACGGTAAAAGCAGGATACAAAAACCATAAGACGCGTGGGCAACAAAACCTGCTAAACAAAAAATGAAACTTTCAATACTCATCCCGGCTCGTAATGAGGAATACTTACAACAGACGATAGAAGATATTAACATCCATGCAGAAGGTGATGTCGAAATTTCAGTTGGATTAGATGGATGTGAGCAAAAGTTGATATGCCTAACGGATAAAAAAGAGTGTTTACCAGCAAGAATTTTAAGAAGTGAGAAATCTATCGGTCAACGGGCGATGACAAATATATTGGCAAATTGTTCGACGGGCGACTACTTACTCAAATGCGATGCCCATATTTCTTTTTCGCAAGGATTCGACGTGGAACTTCTAAAACTCGCTAAAGAAGCGACCGTAGTTGTGCCGGCCTTGACCAATCTTCACTGCTACGACTGGGTCTGTCCTAAAGGACACAGAAAGAACGGAAGACAATTCGAGGACAAAGAAATGAAATGTGAACAATGCGGAGGCGAGATGAAAAAAGAGTTAATCTGGCGGCCAATACCAAAACCGGTGATGACGAATTATTATTTTGACACCAATCTCAATTTTCAATACTGCGAAGAACAGGATGAGGAGCATTTTGAAACCGAAACTATGAGCATACAGGGTTCTTGTTTTATGATTTCCAAAGAAGACTACTTCAGGCTTAATGTCTGCGACGAGAAGTTCGGGAATTGGGGTCAGCAAGGGACAGAAATTGCTTGCAAGGCGTGGCTTTCCGGCGGAAGAATTATAAGCACCCGGAATTGTTTTTACTCCCACTGGTTCAGGACTTTTCCTTATGAGAATCCGGTAGATAAGATTCTTGAGGTTCAAAAGCATTCAAGGGAGTTGTTCTTAAATAATAAGTGGCCATTACAGAAATATCCTATACAATGGCTGATAGAAAAGTTTGATTATCCGGGAGATTGGTCGGCGGCCAAAGTTAAGGAATTGTGCGCGAAATGGGAAAAGCAATGATAGAACTCGATGAAGATGAGCAAAGATTATTTATCGAACTCCGCAGGATAGCGATGAAGAACGGTTCTGTTCATTTAAATTATGACAAGAGGGGAAAGATAAAAAGCATAGACGAATACCATCATCGGGAATTAAACATACCTCCTGTGGATAACTCAACTCAATTTGCCTATTGACAAGATTCACAGGTTTGCTATACTGGAAATAATTGAATAAATAGGCTCACTCCGAACACACGGAAAGCCACTGAAAGGTGGCTTTTATTTGTTTTAATAATTTTATGCCATTTAAGAAATGCCTGAATTGTGGCAAAGAAATTGAGATGAAGATTGCAAGAGATGCAAAAAGAAAAAAATTTTGCAGTCATAATTGTCGTGCTAAATATTATGTTAAAAATGGGACGATAAAATTACATAGAAATTCAAAAGGGCAAGGTAATCCCAATCCTCCAAAGGGGAAATTGCACCATTTTTGGAAAGGAGGAGTAGTTCAAAAGAATGGATATAAATATATTAAAGTTAAATCAGGGAAAGATGGATATTTAGCAGAACACCGAAAAATAATTGAAGAATTTTTAGGAAGAAAATTAAAAAAAGATGAACTTATTCATCATATTGATGGGAATCGATTAAATAATAATATTGAAAATTTAATCTTATGCTCATTAAAGGAACATTTTGTAATACATAATTCTTTAATGAAAATAGGATATATGTTAGTTCAAAAGGGTCAAATTAAATTTAATAAACAAACAAAAACTTATGCCATTTCGTAAGCGGGGTCGTTTTTATTATCATAAAGGAAAAAAATATACTGCTCGTCAAGTTCGTTTTTACTACGCAAGTAAGGGGACTTTTAAGTATGGACGGGGCAGAAAACGCAAATGATTAAAGAAACAGTTCCACAAATCGTCAGACGTGGTGAAGAAAACTATCAAATTGGCCAGACTCAACTGGGTGAGTTTGTTTCTTTTTCTCACAGGGACACGATTGAGCGCATAATCGCCTATCTTAATTCAAGGCACACGACCGGCGATAAAGATTCTCTAGGAAGAGACAAGCCGTTTTTCAATATCATCACGGCCGCCGTTAATATCTGGTATCGGGCTACGGATTTAGACCGCAAGGATGTAATTATCAGACCTACCAAAAACTCCGATACCATCGCTTGTTTTTTCGCTACCGTGAAACTTCAGGAATGGATGAACAAGAGCAAATTCGGAATCTTCCTGAACGAATGGGGGCGCGTTCTCGCTCAATATGGTTCGGCGATAGTGAAGTTCGTTGAAAAAGACGGAGAACTGATTCCTTCCGTTATTCCTTGGAACCGCATGATAACCGATGCTGTTGACTTTGAAGCTTTGCCGAGAATAGAAAGGATTTATAAAACTCCCGCGCAGTTGCTTAAAATGCCGGAGATAAACAAAGACGAAGCGGAAAATCTTATTAATTCTCTTGTAGCTCGCAAGAACGACAAAACAACGAAGAAAGATAATCTTGCCGAATTTATAGAACTCTTTGAGGTGACGGGAGAATTGCCCGTGGCGCTGTTGAAAGACAAGCCGACTGACGATGATTGGAATAATTATCGCTGGCAAAAACATATAATCTCTTTTACAAAAAACAAAGAAACCAAGACTTTTGACGATTTCACTCTTTATAAAGGCAGATTAAAAGGCGACCAGTATCTTCTGACTCATCTCATCAAGGAGGAAGGACGGATTATGTCTATCGGAGCCGTCGAGTATCTGTTTGACCCTCAATGGATGCAGAACCACTCTATGAAAAATATGAAAGATACTTTGGATATAACTTCTAAACTTATTCTTCAGACCGCCGATGGTTCGTTTTTGGGAAGAAATGTTTTAAACGCGATAGAAACGGGCGAGATACTGATTCACAAAGAGAATATGCCTCTTACGCAGGCGAATCTTTACAAAGCCGACATTACGCAGTTGCAGAACTTCGCCGGTCAATGGAAAGCGCTAGCGATGGAAATCACCTCAACTCCCGATTCTTTGAGGGGAAATACTATGCCTTCCGGAACTCCTTATTCTCTTGGCGCGTTTCTGGGAGCGCAGGCTGGGTCTTTATTCGAAATAATGACCGAAAGCAAAGGTTTGTATCTTGAAGAAATGTTGAGGCGGTTCGTCATCCCTTATTTGAAAACGAAACTCAATACCAAAGAAGAAGTGATGGCCGTCTTAAAAGACAGCGACATCAAAAAGATAGACGCGATGTATATTCCAAACCAGGCAATCAGGAATTACAACCAGAAAGCGAAAGAAAAAATTCTAAACGGCGAGATTCCCGAAATGTTTAACCAGCAGATTGAAGAACAGAAAGTTCAACAGGGACTTGCTCCTATGGGAAATATGCGGAGTTTCAGTCCTGACAAGGTTTCGTGGAAAGAAGTTTTTAAAGATATTGAGTGGGATGTAGAAGTCGGTATAACCAATGAACCTGCCGACAAACAAGCAGTTTTGACGACATTGACTTCACTTTTGCAAGTATTTAAAGAAGTATTCGCGGGAAATCCCGAAGCGTTAAAAATGATTATGGGTAAAGTATTAAATATGTCGGGAGTAATCTCGCCTGTTGAAATGTCTACTTTATCATTTAATCAACCAATAGCCGCTCAATCTTCGCCAGTTTTAGGTGCTCGGGCTGCGGGGGTCGAAAAAATAACAAAATAAAATTATGGATGAAATAAAAAGACAATTCGAAATGAACGCTCAACAGCCGAGATTTACCGAAGATGAAGTCAGAGAACTGAAAGTGATGTTTAAAGACAACGATTACCGCCTGAAATTGATGAGGAAGTTTTTTCTCCCGCCGATGGATTATAACGCCCCGATGGGATTCCTACAGGATATTTACGGAATGATTCAAGCCGACAATATGCCCGACCAGCAAGTGGCTAATCTGGTGCGGTCAAGAAACCTGATGGTCAACCACATGAACAGGATGTTCGTAGAATTGCAGAGTATCGCCAACATGAAAGAAGAAACTGCGGCGGAGAAGAAAGCTCGTTTACAAAAAGACAGCGTAAAATAGTTAATTTATTAAATAACCGGTTTGTCATTTTTCCTTAAAAATGAACTATATGGAAACAAAAACTTGGGCTGAGTTCGGGGCCTTAACCGACGAGGAACGGAGTTCCTTAACTCCAGAGGAAATGGAAACTCTTAGAACATCCATAACAGAGAACGAGGCGAAATTGGCCGGAGATAGAAAGGCAAAAGACGAGGAATTGGTGAAAGCCAAAGAACTCGCCGAGAATTACAAAATCCGCGCCGAAAAGGCCGAGAAAGGCAAGAAAGAGGATAAAGAACTTCCTAAACCGGAATACTCTTTATCCGATATTCGCGCCTTATCTGATGTCCCCGACGAAGATGTCGAAGAAGTTGTTGGTTGGGCGAAATTTAAAAATATAACAGTCGCCGAAGCCAAAAAGACGTCTGAAATGCAGAGTATTCTGAAACTCCGACTGGAAGAAAGACGGTCAGCCGCCGCTTCCAATACCGGAGGTTCAAGAGCTTCTACGACAATAACGGGAGCTACCTTGATTCAAAGAGCGAAACAAGGACAATTTCCCGAAAAAGACGAGGACATCGAAAAGTTAGCGGAAGCAAGAATGGCGGAAAAACTTAATAAGAGAAAGTAATTTCCGAGAATGGTGAATTATTATTAACTAGGTTCTTTGAAACTTTTGCGGTTATATAACAAATAATCGTAAAAGGGGAAAAAGAATTTACTACTTTGAACACACAGGCAACACAACAGTGGAGGATTAAGTATTTTTCTTCCACGATGCAGCAGATTCTTCGCAACTCGTTAGTTGCCGAGAAAGTCTGCCAGCACGACACCTCGGATTTGTTCTACATCTACAATCCCTATACCGGGCAGAATACCGCGACCATAGCGACGATAGTTGGAACTTATTCGACTTCAGCTTGGACTAACATGAATGACGCTTTGACGGTTGTAGACCAAATAACTTGCGCCAATCATGTCTACGAATTTGAGCAGACAATGGCAACTTACGACATGATGGCCACAAGGATGGATGAACTGGCCTACGCAGTGGCTTACGGAGTGGACAAATATGTTCTTAACGGTTTATGCGAGGATGCGACAGATACTCCTTACAACACCCCGGCTGGCGGATTCACGACAGCCGCGAACATCCCGATAATCTTTTCTGAACTCATCTCCAAAGTCGCGGGATACGCGGATGTTTATAAAGGTCTTTATGTAATCGTAGAAAATACGGATGTTCCGGGAATCATTCAGGCGGGCGCGGCTTCGGGATTCTCATTCGCCGACGCGGTCTTGAACAACGGACTTATCGGAAACTTTATGGGAGTTGACATCTATGTCGTCCGGTCAGGGACTTTCGTCACGGAGACACTAGGCGCGATTACCGCGACCAATTCAGGACACCGCGTATTCGGAGTCGCAGGTGTAGCTACCTTTGCGACACCGGGCGGTTCGCACTACGAAGAGAAATCAGTTCCGTCAAAGACAGGAAAGGAAATTGTCGCTTGGTTGAATGTAGGATTTAAGCTCTGGGCGCAAAAGGTCGCCTTAACCATCGACATTACACTTGCATAGCAGTTAATCGGCTTTTGGGCCGATTAACGGAGGGCAGCCAGCACCATTCCTGCCTTCCTCTAATCGGCTCAAGAAGCCAAAACTTATGAAAACAAAAAAACAACCAGTAAAAATAGAATTGACGATTGAAGGCAAACCAAAGAATCGTCAGACAAAAGAAACATTCCGTGAACTGATGAAAACTTACAAGCTTAAAAATCCCGTCAAATACGAGCATAAGAAGGCCGCTTTGGAAAAGCAACTCGCGGCATTATCAGATTAACTTAAACGCAATGAATAAAATTTTGATAACTGTCTCCGTGATTGCCGTAGCCGCCCTGATAGTGGCCGGCTTGGCTCTCGTGAGACCGGTTAATGTAAAAGTCGAATTGCCGACATCTGAACTTGGAGCATTGAGCGGCCCCGATGTGATATTCCCGATGAGGTTCCATAAAACTATTACTTGGAATCAACCGGTATTAGCTACCTCGACATCCGGAACCGCCACGACATTGAAGGCTTCTGATATGAATTCTTATGGAACTATTGACTTAATGTCCAATGTCGCCGCGTTTACCTATACACTTCCCGCCACCAGCACGATGTTGGGATTTCTTCCGAATGACGGAGATACGAGGGAATGGATATTCCACAACGCGACATCCACCGCCGTCACTCTCACTATTGTCAAGGGAACAGGAATGTATTTAGTCGGCGATTCTGCTAACGATGATATTATTGATAACGATGAATACGCGGTATTGACTTGTTGGAACGCTTACTACAGAACCGCCCTTAATGTGGACATCGTTTGCGCTATAAGGGAATTAAATGACGCTGACTAAAATGAACAAAAAACTAACAATAGGAATAGCGGTCGTCATACTTGGGTTAGTATTGTTCAGTTTAGACCGCTTCGCGTTCGGGAACATCGCCAAACAGATTGCCGTTCCTTCCAGCGATTACCAGAATTATACTTTCTTCGCCACTTCCACGAACCAGACTTATTATTCGACGACCACTGACGCTTATTCCACCAGCATTACGCCGTGGATTGACGGCAACGGCCGGGTAGATAAAGGAATGTTTATTACCGCGGGAGCGGAAGAAGTAACATTCTTCTTCACGACCACGGGAACCACGACTTTCAGCGTTGATTTATCTGACGATGGAACGAATTGGTATGACTACAATCATCTTCTGGCGAACAACGCTTCCCTTACGGCGACTACGACTGTTACTTTGGACGGACTTACATCGGCTGGCGCCACGGCAATATACTTTATGCAGGAAGTTCCTTACGCCGTCAGATGTTCTGTTACGACTTTAGTCGCCGGAACAAAAAGTTGCCGGGCTTCGGCTAAATGGTAGATTTTTCAAACAGAGTCTTGCTTGTAACAGGGCTCTGAAACGAGAAATTTATTATTAAATAAATCAAAATGAATGTCGGACAAATAGCACAAGAAGCAAGAGATTTAGTTGACGCGGATTCAACGAGTTATCCTGATACCTCGCTTCTTCGGCGTCTTAATTCCGCGATAGAAACCTTAGTAAGCAAAATTATAGAAGTCTGCCGGACTTATCCTTATGACGATGATAATCAAGCGGATTTAGCGGAAGGAACTATCACTTTAGAGGAGGGAATATCAAAATATACTATAACTGATAAATTTCTGACTATTTTAGAAATTAAAGTTAAAAATACCAGTGGAGTTTATTCTATCGTCAGATTGGAAACTCAAACAGAAGATTCAAATATCATAGAAACAACCGAGGCAACAATAGGTTTGCCGACAAAATACAGAATGACAGGAAGAACGATATTTTTAAGACCCGCTCCAACGGCAGGTTCAGTTACTTTAGCCGCCGGAATGCTTTTCAAATACACAAGAGTTCATACTATTACTTGTGATACTTATGTTAATAATGCTTGTACTGCCGGAGAATTTTACACAGGAACTTTAATCCCCGGTATCGTTTCGCCTTTTCATCCTTTGATAGCGAAAATGGTGGCTTTGCCTTACGCTAAATCCTATAAAAAAGACCGTGTAGTTCAACTTCAGCAGGATATTTATATTGAAACTGAAGATTGTATCCGTTTTTATGCTGGAAGATTAAAAGATAAAAGAAATAGATTATCAGTTAGTAATGAGAGTAATAAATAAAATGCCATCTATAACACCAAATTCAATAAATGAAAAATCCCTGACCAATTTAAGTAGCGCGGGAGATATTTTAGTTGACGAGGCAACAATGACGGTTAATGAGGCCGAACAACCGGTGGATTCCGTAGGTCATCCCATCACAAAATTATCAATAAACGAAAAGTCGTTATCAAATTTGGCGGAAAATACATGAAAAAATTATTTATAATTTTACTTCTTTCGCTAACCCTTACCGCAAACGCTGTTGAATTGCAAACGATTCAAATAAAACCCACTCTATGGGAAAAAATTACTATCTGCAAATGGCATATTTCCTGTTATTTTTCCAAAAATTTAGGAACAACCTTAACGACTATCACGGGAACAGAAACAGTGTCTTATGCCTTAAAAACAACTACCAACAATAACTTCACCGCCCTCAACAACGGCAAGATAGAGGTTTCCACCACTACGCTTCCTTTGATTACCACTTTGGCGGGGCTGACGACAGCCGCAAGCCTTTCTACGGTAGGAACTATCACTACAGGCGTTTGGAACGCTTCCACGCTCACCGTAAGCAAGGGAGGCACAGGTTCAACCACTTTATCCGCTTATCAGGTGCTTCTAGGCAACGGAACTTCCGGCATAACCGTTCCTTCGGGTTGGGGAACTACTGGGCAATTCTTGACTTCAAACGGCGCTGGAGCTTATCCGAGTTGGCAAAGTGCGTCGGTGAATCAAGGGATTCCTTACACTTGGACTGCCCAACATACTTTTTCTTCTTTATTCGCCACTATCGCTTCAACCACAAACGCGACAACTACGAATCTGACGGTTACGGGAAATGTTATATTTTCGGGAACTATGACTGGTGTCGCAAATGTCGCTTCAACTTCCGTGTGGACTTCCAGCGGGACTTGGACTAAACCGGCTGGAGCGAAAAAAGTTTTCGTTCAGATGTGGGGAGGAGGCGGAAGCGGTCAGAATTCGGCGGCAACTGCCGGCGCCGGAGGCGGTGGAGGAGGAGAATATAGAGAAACGTGGTTAGATTCTGCCGATTTAACGGCAACTGTAGTGGTTACCGTTGGAGCTGGAGGAGCCGCGGTTACTACTACGAATAACGGCATTGCTGGTGCGGAAACTACATTCGGTTCTTATGCTTCAGCTGGTGCAGGTGGTGAAGGATATAATAATACTAATAATGGTTTTGGGGGAGAGAGTGGAAGTTTAATGGGAACTGTAGCTATATTCTGGGGAAAGGGAGCAGTAACTGCGGCCGTGGGCGGAAGTGGCATTTATTCTGCTGGTGGGGGATATGCCGCAAATGGTGGAACTGCTTATGCGGGAGGTAATTCATATTATGGAGGTGCTGGCGGTGGAGGAGCCGCAAACGCAGGAGGTGATGGTGGAACTTCTACAAAAGGTGGTAATGGAGGGGCAGGAGCATACAATAATAACGCAACGGCAGGTTCAGTTCCTGGTGGAGGAGGAGGTGCGAATAGTGGAACTGGTAATTCTGGGGCTGGAGGAAATGGAAAAATGATAATAACTACATTTTTTTGAATATGTCAAAACAAATCACGACTATTATAAGAGATTTTTCGGGGGGGATGACGAACGACTTCAGGAGCGAAATCGCCAATGTCTATGCTCTTTCCTATCACTTCAGTCTTGCCGAAAAAAAACTTATTCCAAAAAGGGCTTATACGATTTTAACGGATGGAAGCGAAAAAATAACAAGATTCGCTTATGCGAAAAATGATGGAGGAGCGACTTATGTGATTTACGGATTGGGTCAGACCGCTGAAGGATGTCCCAAGGTATTCAAGAAAACTCCCAATGCTACCGTTTGGACTAGCATCACTGAAGGTTCAACGGGCGACGTGGCTCAAAATGTATTTTTTCATTACAAAAATTATCTGTATTGCTGGGAAGCGGGAACGAAACTTTCAAGATTAGGTCCCTTAATCACTTCTCCGACTTTTGCAAATTACCAATCAATAAATTATACGAATGTCGCTCAACCCATTCATCATCCGGCCGATGATTGTGCCTACTTTTTTCAGGATAATTGCGTTCATAGATTAAACAACGCGACTTTTGACGGAGGTGGAACTACACCCGTTCTTACGTTTCCTGACAATATGAAAATTATCGGCGGTGCGCCTTATGGAGATTATTTGGGGATATTGTGTTCTCCTGTTTCTGCGGGAACAACTGAAACTATTTTATATCTTTGGGACAGGGACAGTTCACTCTCAACCATTTCGGCTAAAATAAATCTTGGCTATGGGGAAGGAAAATATATCGGGAACGATAATATGGGCGTTTTTGTAGTTCAGATAATAAATTCCCTTTCATCTCTTGGAGGATATAACAACGGTATGATAGTGAAGTATTATAATGGTTCTCTTATAGAAAAGAGGATAAGTGATGATTCCACTAATGCTTATTTTTACGATATAAACGCCGATGTGGTTCCTCCTATCGGAAATTCCGTAAGCGTGAATAACGCGTTTTATTTTCCAGTCAGAATGGTGACTACAAAAGATGTCATTACTTATCATTTCATTTTGAAAGCGCAGATTGCAGATGGTCGGATTATTCTGACGGCAAATCAGAATATCGAAGATGTCGTCATAAACCAACATATAAACGGAATATTTGAATTGACCGAATTTTGGCTTGTTTCCCATTCGGCTTTTGTCAATTTACAAACTAAAAGCACGGGTGCTTGTCAGGAAGCGGCAGTAGAAACTATTATTTATTCTCTCGGCGATAGTTCGGTTAAAAAGAAACTTATTGGAGTTACGGTTATGACATCTCCTTTAGTTGGTCAGATAGTTTTGAAATACCGTAAAGATGAAGAAACTGCTTGGATTGCGATTTTTACAAACGCAACAGCAAATTCAATTTCTCATTCCGCCATAAATATAGAAAGTTCAGGGGCAACCTTGCCGGAATTCAAAGAAATTCAATTTAGAATTGAAAGCACAAACGGCGCGGAGATTATAGGATTAAAATTCAAATGTGAATCGCTGGAAAAGGACGCTTATTAAAGATATTTATTGATATGACGGAAGAACAAATCAAGGAGTTAATAAAAAAAGAATTACAGGCACATTTTGGTTTTGACAAATATATCTTTTCCAAGTTGATTCAAATTATGGATGGAAGAAATATAGTTGTTGGAAAGGGAGTAGGCACGAAATTCGGCACGGAAACAACCCAGAAACTCGGATTCTTCGGAAAAACTCCAATCGTTCAAGTATCCGCCATTGGTTCGCCTTCCGCGGATGTAAATTCATTAAAAACAGCTGTAGATTTAATTAGAACGGCATTAACTAATTTGGGCTTGAGTGCCTAAAAAATATGGCTCGCTATCAAAATCCAACGACAGGTCTGGTCGAAGAAGTAGGAAATCCAAATCTTAATCCTGATTTGATTAAAGGAAAAACTTTAGTATCGGATACTACTCCTTTAGGTTATCCTCAAACTTATAATCCAACCACTCCGACTATTATTACGCCGGCTTCCCTTGAACCTATTAGCGGTTTGCCGTATGTGAATCCGAACCAATCAATGTTCTCTTTGCCCAATGAGCCTGAACCTCTTACCGCCACTACACAAGAAACGCAACAATCAGATTTAATTAAACAACTTCAAGATTTATCCAATCAAGAAGTGGGAAAATCCGCTTATCGGACGGAACAGGAAACCGCGCGGGGAATACCGGAACTTCAGAAAACTAAAACTGATTTAACTTCACAATATAAATCGCTTCAAAATGAATTACAAGCCGCGCAATTAGCTTATAACTATACTATACCGAATCAAATGCAGGTAGGGGCGGAGGGACGAGGAATTACGGTTGGAGGATTACAACCCCTTACTGCCTCCGAACTTAGAAAAAATCAAATATATCAAGGTGGTATCACTTCAAGAGCATTAGGTGTTTCCGCTCTATTAGATGCCACTAACGGATTACTTACTTCTGCCCAAGATAAAGCAGACAGGGCTGTTGCGGCCAAATATGACCCAATAACGGAAAAGATAAACGCTTTAACAGCGAATCTTAATTTGATTCTTAAAGACCCCGCGACTACTCTGGCGGAAAAGAACCGCGCGCAGGCCCAACTGGATATTCAGACTAAAGCAAAAGAAGCAAATGATTTGGCTAAAACAAACGCGACAGAAGTTTGGAATGTGGCAACTTCCGCCGCTTCTTATATCGCAAATTTCACCCCCACGCCGGATTATCCGACCGCTTCGGTTGCTTTGGATAAAATAAGCAAGGCCAAGACGAAAGAAGAGGCCTTGAGGATTGCTACGGAAACGGGGTTAACAATAAAACCGACGGAGCAATGGTCTACTCCTTATCTGATGGGCGGGGATTATGTGCAGAAGAATACGAAAACAGGAGAAATAAGGACGGCGGCGGGGGCGGGAACTGAAACTAACCCTTTAAGTGTGCTTGATATTGCAAGATACAATGAACTCTATCCTGATGCCGGTGTGATCGCGGGAGATACTGAAACGCAAGCTAATCAGAAAGTTATTAAATCAACCCAACCAAGAGATTTTACTGATGATGAAATAAGAAGTTTGGTAAGCGATGATAAAACAAAAGATAAAACTTATGAAGAAGTGGTTGCGGCCATTAACGCATTTCCGACTTTGAAAAATAAGGAAAGAGCTTTACTGATTGCCGCAGAATTATACGGTAAAGCTCCTAAAGTTCCCAAGGTAGAATTAAAATCAAAAACAGGCGGTTCAACTACACCTATGGGTTATGTTCCTGAACAAAAAACGGAAGAAATTTATAAATTTTTATTTAGCCCGACAGGATAATGGGATTCACAACAACAATTAAAAAACCATCTATAGGATTCACGGGAGGATTTACGGCGCCGAAACCGAAATTAAGCGCTGATTTGGGAACTCTTGAAGGATTAAGAGTTAAAGCCGAAGAAGTTGGCTTGGGCGCGGAAGCCGCGAAGATAGTTGATACTGCTCCAAAACTTTCTTTTCTTCAGCGACTTGGAAAAGGACTCGGAGCTTTTAATCCCGCCGAAGCTATTTTAACCGGCGCTGAAGAAGGAATCGGTAAAGGGCTTTTGGAATATCCTAAAAACATTTTACAAGGCATCGGTTCGGCAATTACCGGTAAAGAATTGGAAAAAGGACGGAGAGGATTTAAAGAAGTGGCTAAAGAAATAGGTATTGAAAATAAAATTCTGCAATTCGGCATAGGATTTGTCGGAGATGTTCTACTTGACCCGACAACTTATTTCGGCGGGGCGATAGCCAAAGGTTTGGGGTTCGGAGTAAAAGGAGTAAGTAAAGTCGCGTTAAAAGGAGTAGGCAAAGTCGCGCCAGAGGTTGAAACAGGATTAAAACTTGTAGGCACGGGTTTGCAGGATGCTTTAGGCAGGGCTTTTCAATATGGATATAAAGCGACTAAAGGAGCAAAAGAAGATGTTTTATCTTTTCTTTCCAAAACACAAAAGGCGAGATTAGGTTTGGCTTCTTCAAACTTGGACAGATTGGGAACAGGAGTATTAACTCAAGCGCAAAGAGAAGAATTGGCTCTTAAAATGATTGCGGGAAAAAGGGCGGAGTTTGCGGCGAGAGAAGCCGGAAAAAGCGCGGATGAAATTGCAAATCTAGCCAGACAAGCGGCTGAATCTACCGACCCGCTGGTTAAAAAAACCATAGAAGAACAAATCGCCCGTTCTAAAAAAATTGGCGAGCAGATAGGATTGGAAAATCCTTATGAAACTTATTTTCCCTTTATCAAAAAAAATAAAGTTCAGAAATTCTTGAATGAAACTTCCGGTTTGAAAATAGGAAGTGAGGGTTATAAAAAACAATTCAAGAATCTTTTGACCAATGAGAATTTAGAACTTGACCCCGCTAAAGCGTTTTTTACCCGCGAGGCGCAGGTTGTTACGGACAATATGACTCGTGATTTCCTTTCCGGTTATGTGAAAAAATACGGAAAAGAATTAAGTGAGTTTAAAAATTCAGATGAGGCGATTAAATCCGGCTATCAGTTCATAAAGGAAAAAGGAATTTTTGGCAAAGAAGTGGGTTATGTTTCAAAATATGACGCGGCTCTGATAAGGGATTCCATTAGTCCGGAATTTCAAACGATAAATATGCTGGCGAAAGCAACGGGATTTGACGCTTTGACTTCACTTTTCAAGCGTTCAGTTACGGGATTATTCGCGCCATTCCACATAAGAAACTATGTATCGGGACATATTCAGAATTTTGAAACTCTTGGAGTTGAAGCATTAAACCCAAAAAATATCGCTATAGGAAAAAAGATTGCTTACTTAATGGGTAAAGGAGAAAAGATACCGGCCGGAGAAATAACTTTAGCCGGAAAAACAACAAAATTCAGTGATATAATGAAACCATTTGTGGATAGATTTTCCGGCGATACTTTTTATAATGCCGATTTTGACTTGGCTTTAAAAGCGGGTGGTGAATTAAAAAATGCCTCTAAAGTTTTTTCAATGGTAAGAATAAAAGAAACCGTTAAGACATTGGGTTTGGGACAACAGGCAATACCTTTTAAAATCGGGCGGGGAATAGGTCAGTTCATAGAACATCAGCAAAAAGCGACCGCCTATATCACGGCTTTGGGACAAGGAAAGAATATAGATGACGCGTTGAGATTGGCTGAAGCCGCGGGGTTTGATTATCGGGCTTTGACAAGATTTGAAAGTCAGGTGATGAGGCGTATTATTCCTTTCTACTCGTTTACTCGTAAGAATATAGAACTTCAACTTAAAACTTTAGGTGAAAATCCACAAAGAATAAATCAAGTGCTTAAATTTTTTGAAAACCTTGGCGAACCATTCTCGGAAGCGGAAAAGAAATATCTGCCGGACTTCATAAGAGAATCAATCGGTGTGAAATTAGAAGACACGCCAGAGGGGTTAAAACAATACATTTCTTCTTTTGGAACGCCTATTGAAGCATTTACCCAGTTATTCGGGAAAAATCCGATATTAAGAGTCATAAGCACTACTAACCCTATCCTGAAAGTTCCGGTCGAAATCGGGATAGGCAAAGATAGTTTCAGGCAAAGGGATTTAAAAGATGTTTATTCGGCTAATGAATACAAATTCGCTCCACAAGTAATCAAGGATTTGTTAGATATTAAAGAGGTTGAAAAACCTATCTATAAAAGGGATAAAAATAACAAGTTAATAAAAGTTGGAACAAAAACGCAATATAATGCCGACCCTGTAAAATTGCTTATTGCCCGTTCATTATTCACTTCTCGCGGAGTAACTTATCTTGACCAATTATTCGGCGGAGATTTAAAAGGATTTGTGAAAGTATTAAAAACCACAACCGGAATTAAACCCCAACAAATAGATATTGAATCGCAAAAATACTTTAAGGAAAAAGACCAGATGAGAGAACTTGAAGATTTGCTGTTAAGAACCGGCGATATTAAAAAGTTTGAAAAAGTTTATGAACCGAAAAATTAACAAATAGGTGTCCAGCCGTTGCAACCGCTTATGTATTGCAGAATAATCCAACCCCAAAATAAGACGGCAAAAGGAATTAGAAAGGTGTAGTAAAGTATAGTTTTAATCATAGTTCTTTAAATTAGTTAATAAATTAGTTAATAAGATTCCGGCAAAGCACTTGATTTACGCCTTTTCCTCCCTACATTGAAAGAGGTTAAGAAATTAAATATGACGGATTGATTTTGGAAAAACGAGGTCGGAGTTGCGGTTAACCTCATAAAGCATATCCTCTTTCCTTTCGGAACAACTCGGTCGCTGGTTGATAGGCGTAATCAGCGCCAGCACATCTTTAAATTTCAGGATAATTGATTCCGTATAAAGCACAGACTTTACGTTAGTCTAAAACGATAACCTTATGCCGTAGTCCTTTCAAAAGAGCAATCGTTTAAAAGGAAATCGCCAGAAATTCGGGAGAAAAACTGGCGACTTCCCGAATTTTCTTTATTAAGTTTCCCTAATAAGAAATTATTATCAATATAGCACCCCCACAAAATAAGTCAATAGAGTTATCCACAGCATAAAAATGAACGACAAACTTAAAAAATTAGAAGAAATGATGAAACTTCTGAACGAGGGTTTAACCAGAGAGGAGTTTCTTGACGCTTTCAAAAAGGTTCTAGAGATTATCGTTCAGATTAAAAACCGGAACGAACAGGCGGTTGAGATGGTTGAAAAGACCTATTCCAACCTTCTCGGAAAAGTTGATACCGAGAAAAATTCCACCCTCGCCGAAATCAGAAACGAAGCCAAAAAGAAACTGGACGAACTTCTGAAAACCTCGCAGGAGAAATTCTGGTCTTTGGATTTGAACTTCAGCACGCAGAAAGAACAGATAATTGCCGAAGCCATTAAGGAAACCGAATTTCAGCCAGAAGAATTAAGAGATAAACTTGAAATTTTAAAAGGAAAGGAACGCCTTGATATTAAAGCCATAGACGGATTGGATGAACTGATTAAGGAATTAGAAGATAAGATTGTGAAGTCAAGAAAACTGGGTGGCGGCGGATTTAATTATGGGACTATGAATATACATTTTCTTGACGATATTACGCCTACGGGATTAGTGAATGGAATTAATAAAGATTTTGTTTTGCCTCACGCTCCTTCTCCCGCAAGCTCGTTAAAGGTTTATAAAAGCGGCGCGAGACAACGGATAACCGAAGATTACACACTTTCAAATTTGACTATTACTTTTAACACCGCTCCGCAAACGGGTGAGATAATTTTATGCGATTTAAGAATATGATGAAAAAACAATTTTTAATTTTAGCAATTCTCGCGGGACTCTTCGGCTTTGCAATTTCAGCGTATGCGGGAATGTTTGACCGACTTTCGGATTTCTTCCAACAGAAAGAACAAACTTTTGGCGGGACAACACTTTTCCCCGGAGGCGGCGGCACCGGAACTTCCACTCCGCCCACTTACGGGAAACTTCTAGTCGGAAACTCCGGCGGAACTTATACTTTAACTGCAACTTCCTCATTAGGAATTAGCGGCACAACCTACACCGCCACCTACCCCATAACCCTTACAGGAACGGCGTTTGGTATAGTCGCCACTTCTTCAATGGCGATAAAAACTTCGGATTTAGTTGAAAGCGGAAGTCTATTTTACACCGACGCCCGCTCAAGAGCCGCGATTTCTTCTTCGGCTACCGGTTTGACTTACACTTCCGCTACCGGAGATTTCTCTTTAACTTCGGGATATAACATTCCGACTACTGCCAATGAAACATTATGGAACAATAAATGGGACTTGGCTAGCTCAACGATTCCCGTGAACAAAGGTGGCACGGGAGCAATTACAATAACAGGTTGTCTTACGGGAAATGGAACGGGAGCGATTACCGGTTCGGGAACTTGCAATGTTTCTAACGCGACAGTTTCTTCAATTACGGCCGGCGCGGGACTTATGGGAGGAGTTATAACCACTTCGGGAACTCTTTATGGACAAGTCAGCACTTCTTCAATTCCAACTATAAATCCTGCGAATCTCGCTTATTGGACTGGGGTGGGAAACGGGACAACTCCGGCTAAATTGGGGTCAGTTGCCACGACAACTCTTACCGGAACAGCCCCGATAGTTTTCTCAAATGCAATTTCAGTTATTGGAGGAACTGCTTCTGCGGTTTCTTGCACGGCCGCTTCTCTTTCCGTAACTGGTTGTCTGGCAAATACGGATTTCCAAACTTTCAATAATAAGATAGGCACTTCTTCAAACGCGACAGCGGGCCGTCTGGCATATTTCACGACTACCAACGGAGTTCCCGCGTTAATCGGAGACGTGGCGACTTCCTCTCTTACTTCTTCAAATAGTTTAATTTCAATTTCCAACAGTCCTTCAATAATCGGGTCAGCATCAGCCATCACTCTTCCTCTTACTAAAGGTTGGTTCATCGTCGGCGACGACTCTAACGCGGCCCAAGCCACTTCCACTATTTTTATATCTTCAACCGGCAACGTCGGCATCGGGACGACGAGTCCTTATGCTCTTTTGTCTATTTCAAATTCTCGCACTACAACTGCTAATACTCCACTTTTGACTATTGCCTCAACAACCGCTGGCACAGCGACTTCAACCTTGCTGACGGTATTGGCGAACGGCAACGTCGGCATCGGGACGACGGGGCCAGCTTCTTCTCTTGATATTAGAACATCAACAAATCTAGAAGGACTTATCGTTATAAACAGTAAAACATCTGGGACTAAATACGGAATTGATATTGGGGTTACTGGTACAGGAGATTCAAATAATGCTGCATACTTTGATGCTTATGGTGGAACTATAAACAATGCCCTAGTTACATATAGAGGAAACGTACTGCTCGTATCAAATAGCGGCAACGTCGGCATCGGGAATTCTAATCCTCTTGTAAAATTAGACGTTGAGGGAACGGCGGAATGCGATGGCTCCGGATGTTGGGCGGTGGAATCGGATATAGTTTATAAAAAGAACATAGTAGATTTGGATTACGGCTTAAATGAAATTTTACAGATAAAGCCGAAAAGATACGTCTTGAAAGAAACTGACGAAAATAGTTTTGGCTTAATCGCGCAGGATTTGGAAAAAATTATTCCTGAATTGGTGCGCGGAGAAGAGGGCAATAAAAGCATAGGGTATGACGGTTTAACGCCAGTTCTAGTTAAGGCGATACAGGAACAGCAGAAGCAGATTGACGCATTGAAAGGAATGAAACTCGGTTCAATAAACCCACAGGGAGGTTATGTATCAAATGAACAGTTGAAGGCGGAAATAAAATCGGAACTAAAAGCCGAACTAAAGCCAGAAATTAAACAAATGATTGATGAAGCGATAAACGAAAAAATCAACTCTATGAGTTTTACAGAAAAAATTAAATTATTATGGAAATAATTGATTTAATAACTTGGCTTCCGCTTCAGATTTTGAAAGGAATCGCCAAAATAATAGAGAAAATTATATGAACGACAAAACAAAAAAAGGGCAAACATTACTTTCCGTGGTTTTATGGGGCGTGGGAATATCCGCATCTATGCTGGCCGGCGGATACGCTTTAATCTCGGGAAAATTCACCAATGTTAATACCGATATAAAAACCAATGCCGTGAATATCGCCGTAGTCCAAC
>Ga0315289_10003585_pt1 | contig 23403 bp, 23 predicted proteins | sample YL17G11_40_MG_FD_203452 | JGI IMG/M metagenome (GOLD analysis project Ga0315289, IMG submission 203452) | Sediment microbial communities from Yellowstone Lake, YNP, Wyoming, USA - YL17G11_40 | ecosystem: Environmental > Aquatic > Freshwater > Lake > Sediment | place: USA: Wyoming | collected...
AAGGTTCTCTGAATTATCAGGGTCGGGATTAGCATACCAACCTATCTTATCCCCTTTGTGTTCAATTTTATTTCCTATGAGTGAGGTTACGGCGTTAGGAATATCAAAGAGGGGTTTTATGGTGAGGGAGTTTTCTGGCTTGCCAGACTTGTCCTTCCACTTGGTAAAGGTTATCTGGGGCTTAAAAGCAGTAAATTGAGAAGCATTCTTATCGCCTATAATAACTTCATCATTGGCTTCGCCCAGAGTAACTTTATATGCTTTAGTATTAGCAATAGGAGTGATATTCTTTTCTTGAGCAAAACAAGTTGAGGTGAGGAAAAGGAGAGATAAAAATAAGAGTTTTTTCATATTGACAAAGTTCCTAATTGTGGTATACTTATTTTGGTTATCGGAAGCGGTATTTTTATATCTAATCGGGCTTTGAGTAAGCGGAGAAACTTCACCGTTTCTGATAACCACGCTGAAAGAAGCCCTTTAATTTTTGAGGTGATGGAATGTATAAAAGAGATAAAAAGGGTAGGTTTATAAAGGGAACTCCTCAACCGAAAGGAATTAAAAAGGGTCATATTCCCTGGAATAAAGATAAACATACTGGTCTTATCCCTCGGTCTGCTTTTAAAAAAGGACATAAATCTTGGAACAAAGGAAATCATATGTATTTGGGTGGTAAGAGATTTGAGAAAGGACATATTCCGTGGCTTAAAGGAAAACATCCTGAATATTTGCAAGGAAAAAATCATCCTAATTGGACTGGTGGAAAGATTATTCATGGAGGATATGTTTATCTTCTTAAACCTAATCATCCATTTTGTAATTTTGGTGGTTATGTGCGTCATTCTCGTTTGGTTATGGAAAAAAGTATAGGTCGTTATCTTAAATGTGAAGAAGTGGTGCATCATCTTAACCGTAAAAAAACAGATGATAGATTGCAAAATCTTAAATTGTTTAAAAATCATTCTGCACATATTAAATTTCATTGGAATAAAATTTAATTAATCTTGTTTATTGTGTGTAGTTAAATGTTACCCCCATAACTCCCCCTGTCGTCCAGGTAGTTGCCGTGATGTGAAATCCTACCCAGTCATTCGCATCTATCGAGGGGTTACTCAAAGATGCGTCATCTGCGGCGTTTGTGCCAGATGTAACAGTTATATCCGTAGCTCCGTCTACTCCTGCACAGTTCGCCCCATTCGCATCACACTCGTCGAGATGGCAAGTAGCAGACCACGAAGTTCCAGTTGCCGTAACATTAACACTTGTTATGGTAATCGCCACAGGAGTTTTCCATAAAGTTCCATAATCAGAGGCAGTAGATATTGTGCCTGATAATTGAAAACTCTTACTCAACGGCACTTGCCCTGCCCCTGTTCCCCAGTCTATATCAGTAAGACCTAAACTATCGGCAGGCAAAGTTAATTCACCATTTCCCGTGCCATCTGTAGTCAAAGCTATAGTATCAGTTGTAGCATCGCCTATTGTAAAAGCAATATTTCCACTCTTTATATCTCCGCCCGATACAGTAATATCCCCAGAAAATGTAGCTAGTCCTGTCGTCCAAGTAACTGTATAATCAGTCGCAAGGTCAAAAGTCCATACCTGTTGAGCTCCAGCTCCCCAAGTGGGAGCGATAACTTCGGCAGGAGCAAATTTAAGCACTGCCGTATCTATAACTAAGCCTACGCCTTCTAAATCTGTGCAAGCAGTAACATCAGTTGTAATTATTCCAGCTAATCCATCCAATCGGTCTAATTCTGCCGCTGAAAGTGTAGTCGGTGTAGAAGTAGTTAAACTTGTGGTAATGGTAGGAGTGGTTAAGTTCCAAGAGGTTACTGCTACGCTATCGTCTATTGTAGGTGAAGCCCAAGTGCCGCCGAGTTCTCCTCCTGGTGTTTCCGTAGAATTGTAAACAGCATTTGTGCCTTCCGTTAAAGTCGCAACATCTACCGTTCCTGAAAATGTCGTTTTCGCAGTTGTCCAGGTCATTGTTACATCAGTAGCTAAATCAATAGTCCAAACAATACCTGCCCCTGAACCCCAAGTTAAATTTCCAAGTTCAGTAGCGTCAAAAGTAGGCGTATAAGTAGAACCTGCACCTGATGCAGTCCCATCTATTCCTGTTCCATCCGCAACAGTTCCGACATAATTGGCGATTGTAGCTTGTTTAGCATTAAATGTAGTCCAATCTGTAGACCATAAATAGCCATTTGTAGTAGTGTCTGCTTTTGGTATGGCTATTGTAATGTCTGCATCTGCTCCTGGTAGAATGTTATCTGTGCCGCCTGTAAGAGGTGCAGTCGTAACTAAATCCTTGGCTAAAGTCCCCGCCATTTTATCGTTAAATGTATTCCAGTCCGTAGACCATAAGTAACCGTTTGTGGAAGTATCTGCTTTAGTGATTGATAAAGTTATATCGGCATCAGCACCTGGGAGTATATCATTCGTCCCACCAGCTAAAGGAGTGGTAGTTACTAAATCTTTAGCAAGCGTTCCAGCCATTTTGTCATTAAAGGTATTCCAGTCGGTTGACCAGAGATAGCCATTAGTTGAGGTATCGGCTTTTCCAAGTATCGTCTGAATTTCAGCAGAAGTATCTACTGTGGGGTCGACTTCGGTATGTATAAGTGTTCCCCCTGTGGTAGGAAGTGTCCAAGTAACCGCACCTGCAATATCTGGAATAATTAAAGTCCCTGCCCCCTGTGGGTCATAAAAACTGATATAAGTCCCGCCATCTGAGGTGCCGTCAAGACAAGCACCACCTGTGCAGTCGCCTACATCAGTAACATCACCGGCACCGGCAGGGGCATTTTCAGTGCATACTACCTTACCTCCGCTTTCAATACACCATTTGCCAGTTGTAAGAGTGCCGATTTTATCGCAACTATCAACTATATTATTAACATCTGTATCGTAGGTGGCTTTGAGCATATCACCAGAACCACCCCCCGAAAAAGTAACTACTAATCCTGTGGCGGTATTAGATAATGAAGTATTGGGAAATCTTACTTTGGTAGGAAAAACTGAAGGAGAACCATCTTGTTCAATCCAATTAACAGGCGGAAAAGCACCGTAAGAATTACTTGCAAAACAGAGTATCGCTAATATAATAAATAATTTACGCATAATTCTCCTAATAAGTTACATAAAGGAACGCTACGCCATCACCATTAGATGTCGAGTCAATGTAAACTTTATTCAAATCGTCTATCTCCAATTCCACATCTTGTAAGGGAACGAGTTGCTTTCCTCTACCGTTGGCTACTGTTGAACCACCGACCCAGATATTCCCAGAGTTAGCCCCTAAAGCAGTAATGAGGACTTTCTTGCAGGGTGTTGAAGTTGTAGAGAGTTGAACTGCTGTTCCTGCGGTGGTTACGGTTTGTGAACCATCTGAAATTGTGTTTGGAGGGTAAGAAAAAACTTCAAAAGCGTTTCTGCGTGGTGTTAGCGACATATTATCTCCTTTAATTTCTTGACAAAGTTATGTTTATAGTGTATAGTTAATTTAATGAAAAAAATATTGATTCCTTTGACTTGGTTATTCATAGCATTATGTTTTATTAAATATGTTCTTCCCTATACAATATTCACGATTTTAGTAATATCTTTTTATACGGGTTTTAAAACTTTATTCTCACCCAAAAAATTATCTTAATGCTTTGGGTCTTGTCAAATACTCACGCACATTAGCTGGTAATTCTCTTTTCTTTGCCCTCTCCATCAATTCATCAACTAAATTACTTCTATCATAATTGGGATATTTCTTCAAAAACTCCTCCAATGCCATACTATCACCCTTGCTATCCAAAACATAATCAAGCATTTTTCTATGTTCATTACGATAAATTTCCGCTTCTTGTCTTTCCTTAGATAAACTTTGCCACGCCTCTTTTCTTTCTTTTGTCGGTCCTACTAAAATACGCAATATTTCTTCTTTGGGAGAACTCGTATATTGGAGTTGATTATAAGCATTTCTTATCTTGTAATCATTTTCATCGGTGTTAATTAAGTCTATTATCTTCTTCATAGCAAAACCACCAGGAACAAGTGTAGGCAAGGATTTCTGGACTAAACGACTACGAATAATATCTTGTAGATTGGTTATTTCGTGGGTTGCTATTGCTTTCACAAACCTTGGTATTTCCGCACCGATTAAACTTGCCGCAGGACCTCGTGCAAAAGGAACTCCAGAACTATAAATACCTAATCCAAAGTTCTGCCCTATATCTATTCCAGATAGTCCAGCCAATGAAGTGTATCTTTCAACATTCTTTATTAACTTCTTGGTATCCTCGGGCATTTGCGGAAGTTGTTTATAATCACCATCTATTATCCCGTCAAGAAAAGGAACTGTTCTTGTTCCACCTAAAAGATACGCTATGGTGGCAAACCTCGCTACTTTCCCCCATTGTCCATTTCTCGCCCAGTTATATAATAAAAATCCCTGCTTAGTTGGGAATTGCGTAAATTGACCCAATATTCTACCTACTGAACCATATTGTCTGTATAATTTAGGAACATCTATACCCGTTTGAATAAATTGGGTTTTACGGACTATTTTAGTTGCATATCGTTCTGCCTCTATTAAACCCCTACCTTCGGATAATGCTTTTTGTTTTGCACCTAAATAAGTTACTCCCCTATTTACAAACTCTACTTGTGAAAAGAAATCTAATTGGTCTATGGGTTTTCCTAATGAAAAATCTCCTGAAAGTCCACTATCTATAAACTCTTGTCTGCCCTCAGAAGACATTAACCGTCTATAACCATACATTACCGATTTAGGTCCGATTTCGGGAATAGTGTTAGTTAATACCTGAGTAGCATTTTTAGTTGCAGCGGAAAAGTTTGCATAAAGAGTTCCACGATAGGTAAGACGAACCAAGTCTTTAGGCAACCTGCCTAACACTTCTTCGCCCTTATATCTTCCTCTGCCTAAAAAGGCTTCCATAAAATCTACTGCTTCGTTTTTGTATTCAAGGTTTAGATATGGGTCTAATAAAGTGTTATATTCTTGTAATACTGGTTCACGGAATATCTTTCTTGATACACTCGGAATATAAATATCTAACGCCTTGACTATGTCTTGTTTATATGGTTTAGCACCTTTTCTGGTTTCAAAAAACCTTGAATATAACTCATCGGGCAAAAATCTACCCAATGGTGATACATCATAACCTTTTTCCAACCCGTCATTTATTAGGTGGGTGGCATAATCCCTTATTCCTTCGTATTCTGATTTCCCTGACGCACCCCAGATTTCCTTGTAAGCGTTGCGTATAATAGGTATAAATTTCTGTTGGTCGGGGGTAAGTTTGGCGATTTCCTCTGGCGATGCCCTACGATAATCAAGTGCCTTAAATATGGTTTCGCTTGCCTTTGAACCCTCTGTAATTCCTACCTTATCGGCTAAATCAAGTATCTTGGTGTATTTATTGACAAATGCCCTTTCTTTATCTATGGCATCTGCTGCCCTTGTTATAAGGATACTTTCATCTTTACTACCAGATTTATTTATAGCTTCAATTACTTTTTCACTATCATTGATTTCTTTTAATCTCTGTGCAACCATACTCTGTGGTAATTCACCGCCTTGGGTTTCCGCTATCTTTCTTTGGCGTTCTGCCATTACAGAGTTGATGAGTTTATCATTTCTAAGGACTTCTCCTGCTGGTGCTATACCACGATAAATCTTGGTTGCAGTTTGGGTTATGGGTTCGGTAAGTTCAGGAGGAACAACTATTGAACCACGCTTGTTGATAATGTTATTAAAGTTGGTCAATTTCTCTTTATCGTTCTCTAATTTTAACTCCCAATTTCCAACCTGTATTTTAACTGGTTTTGCATAAGTTCCTTGTTCTGGGGCTTGTGTTATTGCATCAGAAAGTTTGTTCTGTAATTCAAACTTTTCTTCTGGGAGTAATAATCTTTCTTTTTTAGGTCCAGTTATTACTCCTCCTCTTTGAGTATACGGAACTTCACCAAATTTAATTTTTCCAGTAGGTTTAACTAAACCTATCTTTTTAGATATAGTGGGTTCTGATATGTTGGTTATTACCTCACCTGTGGGTTCTTTCATTTCTTTCTTAACACCATAAGGAAGTTCTCTAACTATTTTCCTTTTAGATACTATATATTCAGCAACATCTTTGCTAAAACCACCCTCTTTCTGAAAATAGTTAACTAATTCTGCGTTAGTAGATACTTCATCATTGTCTAATACGCTTGCAATCCAGTCTTTTGTTCTTGCTACATTTTCACCTATTGTTTCTCCTGGACGCATAATCTTTTGAGTAGCAACCTTTATTTCAGCATTAAACTTCCCCTCACCCGTGGGTAATGGTTGTTTGACCTTTTCAACTACCGTAGGTGATTGCTGTGCTACCTTTTGGATAGTTTCTTCTGGGGTGGGTGTAGTCCTTAATTCTTTTGCCACTCCCTTTCCCAATGGTCTTGCTATTTGTTTTCCGCCAGTTACCGTAAATCCTTCACCAGTCCTTGTTACGCCTTTTTCAAGTAGGGGTTCATAACCTATTTGTTCGGGTTGTCTAAAACCGAGTTGTTTCTGTATTGATAAAGGAATTTTAGTAACCGATGGCTTTGCAGTAAATCCTTCTCCATATAAAGTTTCTGGAACAGGAAGTTGGCGTTGGGTAGATATGGGAATTTTTGCTTGTGCTAAACCCTGTTTAACTTCCCTTATTCCTTCTTTAAAAGTCGCCTCTTTGTAAAGGGTATCTATGTTTGTTTTGTCTTGAACTGATAAATCTGGTCGTTGATGGGTAAGTGCAGTTAATCCACCAAATAAAATTCCAGTAGATAATTTTTCTCCTTTTGGGGCAATTAAAGAGCCGAGACCAAAAGAGGTAGCGATTGCTTTAGGATAAGAATGGATTAGTCCAGTCGGACCAAATATAGACCCCATAGCCGCTTCCTCTGGTAATCCTTGGGTTATGGGTTGTTTTTCAACTACATTTCTTAATGCTCTTGCACCAGTAAAAGTAGTAACACCGCCAGCCGAAGCACCAATATATTTAGCAAGAGTGGGTAATTTAGAAGCAAGTGCTTTTGTTACTCCACCACCGACTATTTTTCCACCTACTCCACCACCCATAAAATAAGGCAATAGACCCACTAATGACCCCGCACCCCTTGATATCTTAGTAGGTAATCCTTGTGGGGTAGAAAGTTGGTCTATTTGTTCCCAGGGTATATTTTCGTTTCCTTTTAATTTTAATTGTTCAGGAATACCCAAACCTTGAGTAAGGGGAACACCAAACCTTCTTACTCCTGCCATAAATTGAGCAATAGAACTTTTAGACAAATCTTCTTGGGGTTGAACGGTTTTAGTGGTTTCGGGTGGTATGGTTTCAATGTTGGAAAAAATAGAAATACCAACAGGTTCTTTCTGTTGAAAAATAGAAACCCCTTGTTGGTTTTCTTCTTTTATCTTTTGAAATATTGAAGCCATTATCTTCTACCTTTACCTACAGGATAGATACCAGTTTTTCTAAAATAGTATTCATCAATCTGTTTCTGCATTTCAGGAAAATTCTCTGACATCATCTTGTAAGCCATTTCATCATCTACCGCTCCACCTGCCCAGTCTTTTAACGAAGCATTGAAATCAAGTTCCTTGCTATATTTTTGTTCAGACGGAGATTCTTTCTTTTGTGCAACTGCCCTTGCAGGTATATTTTGACCAGTTAATTTACCAGTTGCGGGGTCATACATAGGAGAACCTGTCTGATAATATTGATTAAGCATTTCTCTTGATGTTGCTTCCGAACTTGAAGGTTGACCCAACTTAGACATAACTATATTAGGCACTACTCCCCCAGCATAATAAGCAGTTCTTCTGCCTTGTGAAACATCTTGTAACCCTTCTGGTTGTGGTTGTCCCGTAAGGGCATTTATAAAACCTCTTATTGCTCCTACATCTGGATGTTGTTGTCCACCTTGTTGTGGTTGTTGCTGACCCATCTGTAAATATGCAGGTGGTATTCTATTTGAAGTCATACCATACCTAGGCATTGCTTCCCCTTGACCCTGAATTGATTGCCCCATTGGTCCAGGCACTCTTATTCTTCCTAAGTCAACATTGGGGGTTTGTTCTATGCCATATTTTTTAGGGTCAAAAGCCGTTCCTGCTAACATTTGTGGAGTATTCCCCCCCTTATCAGAAGCAAAAGCTTCAGTTAATTTTCCTAATCCTGCCCCCTGTTGCATCCTATTTAAACCCCATTTACCAACTGCTGTCGCACCCTTACCTACTGCCTTTGCACCTGTCATTGCGGCAGTTCCTAACATTTTTAAAATTGCTAATAAAATCGCTGGCATAATTTACCCCCTTAATAACTACCCCATTGACCGAGTAGACCTAATGATGTTCCTGAACCCGCTTTAGTTTGAAAATACTGTGGCTGGCTTGCCTGAAAAATTGCATTGTATAAAGTATCAGCACTCGGAACTGCACTCTGATATTGATAAGATTGGACATTCGGTTGCTGTGTTCCTACCTGCGGATATAAAATTTGCATATAAGGAGTGAGTGCCTGTTGTGCCGCTTGTCCTGCACTCATTCTTCTTTGATAATCTGAAGTTTCAAACTGACCTAATAAATCTTGCATACTTCTTGCTTCTGCTCCTGCGGCACGACCTCCAAAAAGCCCACCACCTAAATTAGCTCTTTGACGCATAGCTTGTTGCATAGCAGAAACCTGTTGACCTCTTTGAGTATTAAGTGCTTCTTGTTCTTGTGGTGTCATATAATCTGGATTTTGTAATCTTGAAAGTGCCGATTGAGCCCCCTGTTCTACAATCTGACTTTGGTAAGGATAAAGTTCCTGTTGGGTTTGTTGTTGTGTTTTCGCCATCTGGGGCATATATTGATTATATAAAGCGTTATATAATGCCGTTTGTTGTGGCATAAATTCGTTTTGAATATCAAATGACTGTTGAGCCATTGGTTGACCATATTTTAATTGTGCCTGATAGATTTGTTCTGCTGACTCACCCGCACTTGGAGCAGGCGTAGTGGGTGTGGCTTGAATAGTTGTTTCTCCTTTTCCACACCTACACCCGAATAAATTATCCTTGCATAATGGTTCGTTAAAATTACAAGGGAATAATCTGTCAAAGAATTTCTTAATTTGTTTCTTCATTTCTCCTCCATTTATTGATAGGTATTAAAAACTTTCTGTTGTTTTTCTCATCATCACAAAAGAATATATGGGTTGCTTCCTCATTATCCTCTACACCGTCTCGTATCATCCTATTAAGCAATCCTTTGTGTCCTTCTTTGACATAAGCACATTGGATATAAGCAATCTTTCCTTCTGGGTGTTCAATATATTTATTATCTACCTTATTTAAGTCTTTAATAAAAAGCCAACAGGAAAACCCTATTATTTCTTTTCCCTCTACTATTAAAATATACTGACTTTTTGATACACAATTCGTTAATGTTTTTATCCATTGTTCTTCTGTCCATTCGTTACGTCTATCACACAACTTCGCAATTTGCAGGAGTTCAGATATCAATTTACTCCTTAAAATTCTAAGACTATTTAATTATAAGTTTCCTAACCTTGATATAATCAGGAATAGTTTTTACTAATTCCTTTACCTGTTTATTATCTTCGGTCAAATATTTTCCAGAATGTAGGGGTTTATAAACTTCTTCCTTTGCCATATCTGGTTTGTATAATTCATTTACTAAAGTAAGCAAGCTCTTTTCTTTTGTAACCTGTGTCTTCAATTCTGCAATAGTTTCTTGGTCAACAAGGACTATCTCGTGTTTGGTTTCATCGTAAGAACCAAAAGGATGAGGCATTTTATCAAAGTCCCCTCCATTTCCATACGCAGGGTGGTCAGGTGCGGAATAAGCACATATAATTTCTTTCGTTACTTTATCTAATAATAAAAATAACCAATGGTCTGTGCCTGAAGCGGTTACATATCTTTGTTGAATATATCCTACATTAGCCCCAGTGCCAGATGCATAAAAAGATACTACTGTTGTATAGGATGTGGGCCACGCTGTATCAGTTCCTCCTACACTATGGATACTGACCCATCCATTTGAAGAAGCACTTTTTATTTGCGGATAAAATCCATATTCTCCACCAGGTAAAGTAACACTATAATTATTTCCTGTTCCACTTACTTCTCCTGTCGTTGTTTTAAGGGCGGTGGTATCACAAGAAGCATTGGGTAAATAACCATCAGCACCTAACACCACCACTCCATTAGCCGCATTAGCCGCCGCAGTTGCACCTGTGCCGCCGTTTCCGACAGGAAGCGTTCCTGTTATAGCACTTACATTTACTTTAGAAGCGGTGGTTATAGTTGCTAACTTAGTATCCACTATCCCCGCAGAAGAATTTATGTCGGCATTTAATATAGAGTCGGTTAATGTTAATTTTGAATAAGGTATTCCAGCAGAGGCGATTATGTCGGCATTTACTATCAAACCAGTAAGATTTAGTTTTGAATAAGCAATCGCCGCCGAACCTGATATATCTATATTGGCGACTGTTCCGTTTAAAATGTCGTCAGTTGTGATTGTGCTATCTTCATAAACACTAACACCCCTTGTGAGATAATTAAAAATAGCGTCCTCATTACTTGTAACTTTTGAGGGGTCAATTATCGCCCCAGAGGTGTATGTAAAAACTCTTGAGGGGGAGCCCGCCCAAACTAAAGTCGGAAGTAATAAAAATAGTAATAATAACTTTTTCATTTTATCTCCTAAGGTGTTTCATCAGTCCAATATGGAATATATACAATCGTTCCATCACTTTTTTCAACTTGTAACCACCCTGCACTATTAGCACTACTCGCTGAACCCATTTTTACAGTTCCCGTTCCAGTAGAAATAACACTTCCTGAATTAAAACTTACCCGACCATTTGTTACATTCCAAAGTTGCTCTAAGGTTTCGTTCAAAGTAACTAACCCATTCTGGTCAAAGTCAGTTATTCTCTGGGGTTTGGGTGTCCTGTAAGCATAACTAATCCCCGTTACTAAAAGACTTCCTAATAAAAATCCGATTATAAATCTCATAGGTAATCCAAATTCCACAAAAGAAAATTATAGCCGAACAAATCCATTGGTTCGTCAATGGTATCTTCACTGAATTTAACTTTTATATATCTTCCTGAAACATTTAAAGGAATAATGCTTAACTTAGTAGCACTTCCCGCCCAAGTTGAAGTTCCCCAAATTGCAGTCCCCCACAAATCCCCAGACGCACCTATATCAACATTGGTTGAGGTTATTGTAGAGTCAAAATCGGTAGCATAATAAACTTGCATTGTGGAAGAGGTGTCGGCAGAAGCCCATAAGAAAAGTTCCCCGAAGTTCTTTCTTAGTGGTGCAGAACCCATATCATACCATTTGGTAGTATAATAAGACTCTATCGCACCGACAGAATAAGTCGTTCCTGCGACTGCGGTAATAGTCCCTGTAACCATAAGCCCTGTTGAAATCATATCGCAGATCACTGCCTCTGTTCCTACCCCTGTTCCTGAAGTGAATGATACTATCGCACCCGTAGCGTCTGTGAAAGAAGCCGAAGTATCGTAAAGAATAATTATCCCTGTGGCGGTTGCACCAGCATAAGTTCCCTTGCTTGTAATCGTCCCCGTTTCCCCCGTTACATCACTATTCTTATCGGGGTCTATCATCTGATAAATAAAAGATTTATAATTCCCGAAGTAAACCTGCGGAACTTCATTAGTGTCATTAGCCACACAGAAAGCATTGGCGTCTATTTGGATGTGTTTAGACCACTCCCCTATTCCGTAGTGAAAGTCTAAAAGTAAGTTATTTGTTCCCGTAGAGTCGGTAACACTAAGGTAATAATGGGCGTTTGTTTGGTCGTCTATACTCACAGCGTAAGGTAATCTTGCCGAAGAAAGACCATCCATAACTTCACCTATATTAGTAGAAATTTCTGTAACCTTTACCCCGTCACAGAAATTGATTGTCTTGTCTCTTGAAAGGAATATAAGACCTTCGGAGTTTCCTATCTGAATGTTTTGAATGGAGTTTTTGGCGATACAACCTATACCTTCGGAAACTTTGGTTACATTGATTAACTCATCTCCGCCTACCAAAGAAACTTTATAAATACTATCCGTTAAAAATACATAAAGATTATCATAAAGAGTAGCAAAACCCTCTATCTGTTGACCGCCTAAAGAGGCAATATCCACATAATCATCATCAGACCAAGTTTCAATCGTTCCTACATTAGACCAACGGATACGGGTGGAATGAACGGTGGTGTTTTCGGTAGTGTTTCCGAAGATAAGATAATTTTTCCACCATATTACGCATTTAGCGTCAGTAACAGGGGTGGAAAGCCCAGTCCAAGAAAGTGCGGTAGTAGAAGTTCCTGTGGTTCTTATCGGGGGGTCAACATTATTCGTTCCTATTCCGTAATCTAAAGCGGTGATAAACTGCCATTGATAATCTGCACTCTCTGTGATAGTAACTCCACCTGTGATGTCGGTCTTTACCCCTGCGGAAGTGATAGCGAATAATTTATTTCCACAAGTTGCTATCTTTGTTCTTGTTCCAGTTGATTTATAGATTTCGTGCATACCCGTTACTGCTTCAAAGTCATCAACCAAAGCGACAGTATCTAACCTTGAATGGTAGGCGTAACCATAGCGTTTGGAAGCACCGCCAGTTATATCAAGAGTGATATTTTGCAGGTCAGCAGACCTTCCGTCCAAAACCACGGGAGGCGATGAAGTATCATCAAGCCCTTTAAATTGCATTAAACCCTGTTCAGGAAAAACACGAGCTTTCTCTTGAGCAAAACCACAAGTTAAAGATAAACTTAAAAGTAATATTAAAAGTAGTTTCTTCATATTAAGTAATTGTTGGACTATCTGGTAAATTTAACCAAGCATTTCCACCTTGTTGAAGTTGCGACCTAAGTGTTGGTATATAATCAAGATTTTGGAGGTCAGCCCGAACCATACTTCTCACACCCGCTGAATACATACCCTGTGTTGCTGTAAACAATTCAAGTTTCCCTTGATATTGATAAACTTTTGCCATAGCACCTAAACGGATAATCCATATCCATTTCTCATCAATGTCAGGCACATCATTATCGCCTTCCAAGTTTCTTATTCGGGTATAGTATTCAATGTAAACAGAGATTGCTGATGAAGGTATGGGATAAAAAGAAATAATTTTAAACCTTGCCGAAAGTTCGGTAGGTGCTAATTGGACTAAAGTAACATCTAAAGTGGCTTTTCTTACTGTGATAATTCCTACTGTGGAGGCGGATTTGGATATTCTTAACACATCTCCAGCGTTCCAGGTGATAGTTCCAGGCACAAAAGTCTCTCCTGTCAAAGTAAGACTTTCTGTGCGAGATAATCCATTACTATCTGTTCCTACTATTCTTACTGTCTGGGTGGTGTCTGAGGACGAAGAAGATAAAACTTCAATCGTATCATCTGCGGTCAACCTTACTGATACCCCTTCTTCTTCCCATATCCGATACCATTTAGGGTTTCCTGTTGCGGTGGGATTAGGAATGTAATCATAGAATAAGTCATCTGGGATAAAACGAATTTTCTGTGGTGAGGTAGTCTGACGAATTAAACCGATAGCATCTAAATCTCTTGGAAGTTGGTAGAACTCGGTAGGGGCGACAGTAGCGAGAGTATATTTTCTGCGGTTAAAAGACCACTTGTGTTCATATCCCTTCTGTCCTGTCTGTTCAAACGCCCAAGCAGGACTTTGGATTTCCTGAACTGTTAAATTTAGGTATTCATCTATTGTAGAATTTATCTGTGTTTCTCTTGTGTCAGTAGCGATTTGTGTCCTTAAAGCCAACCGAGTTTTTAACATTTTTTACCTCATTTTTAATTACATATAATCCTGCATAGGACATAAGACCTATTACACTTGTCAACCATAAATGGGCTGGTGATAACATTCCCGATACAAAACAAAACCCGAAAAATATACTCGCCAACCTAATCGTCAAGTCAGTTTTTAATGGTGTCTTAAAATAATCCCAAATACACCACAAAACCAAAACTAAACCTATTAAACCTACTTCAAAAACTACCTGTAAGTATTCGTTATGTAAGTGTTGCCAATGATAATTTGTGCTTCCTATATTGCTTAATGAATAAGTCCCAAGCCCAAACCCTGTGATAAATTTATCTTTAATTTCCTTACAAACCAAACCCCAAACCCTAAACCTGTCGGAATTAAAAAAGAAACCCTTGTTAACCAACCGTAAGACAGTTAACAAAACGGTTGATACTATTGAAAAACTTATGGCTAATCTGCGTTTCTTAAAGAATAACCAGAATAAAAATACCCCCAGACCCACAACTAAACCCGTAGCTGAACCCGTTAAAATAATTATCAACCATAATAAAATAAGTGATAAGATATTCTCTCGGCTTTTCTCAAAGAACAGAGGTTGTAATATCGCCAATAATCCCGCCAAGTGTATAGGGTTTCCTATCGTTCCTGTCAATTCATCGTGTCCTGAAAGTCCTGCAAAAAACTCATCTAATTTAAGGTATTGTAAGGCACAGTAAAAAAGTAGAATTATTACGCTATACTTCAACCACCTTAAAATCATTTCTATGTCATCCTTATTAAGATATTCCGTAATTAACTTATAGAGCCACACAAGGCATAATAGGTTAAAGAAAGGTAAAAATATCTTGATTGGATAATGTTGGGTCTTAGAGAATACCGTCAACCAACCATAAGCCGTTACTAATCCTGACCAACATATAAAAGAACCCAATGGTTTGTTCAATATTTGAACATACTTGGGCTTTTCAAAGAACGAATAACAAAACAAAATCAAAATGCTTACTTGGACAAAATGCCCTGTTGAGTGCCAAAGGTCTGTTGTTCTAAAAAAGAAATTTCCCCAAGGCAACAGAAAAAAGAACAGAATGAATAGATTACTCATCTACCCTTGTATAACTTTTCGTAACATTCATTACATATAATTTTCTTTCCATTCATTACCTTAAAAAATCCACATCGTTTATGGCAAAAATTACAGGTTTTTTTAGCCCAGAAATACTCTGTTGTAGCACCACTATCACCAGAAGGTTGAAAACGTGGATATGCACAACCTGTTAATAATAAAATTATAATTATAAAAATATATCTCATATAAAGACAAGAGGGGGTTGCCCCCCTCAGTTATTACTAATTACTCAACGTTAGCTAATGTTGGTTGAATAAATATGAGTGAAGACCCAGCACCGATATTGGCTTCAATGTCGTTTCCAGCGGCACTTGCTTTGATTACAACACCAAGCATCGCTTCGTCTGAACCCACAACTTCATCTTCCACATAACCAGCAGCACCAGCAGAAACTTCTGTATTTACAGAAGGGGGTACATTATTGTTATGAACTACCGCAGGACCACGAATAATGATAGTTCCAACTTCACCATTCGCTATCCCTTTTCCTATTGTAGTTACACCAGCTGTCCACGGACTTGATTCATCACTACTTGTTTGAACCCAGGCTCCTGTATCATCGTAAATTGTTCCTGCATCAGAATCACAGGCATCAAATGTCCAACTTACGCACATACCCGTTGCAATATCAGAACCAGAACCGTTATAGACTAATTCAGTCCATACGGTAGGATAGTTCTTTGGGTCAGTTACTGTTGGTATGTTTGTTGCGTAACTATTGACTACTCCAAACACTAACAGGAGAGCCAAGACTAAAAATAATTTTCTCATCTTATCCTCCTATTAGGTTACAACCTGATACGCATTAGTTCTGCGTGAACCAGTTGTTAGGTTGCCAAAAATATACAACAATGCCACTCTCATTAACTGGTCGTGGGACGGTTGCATTTCTGTCAACTCCATATTGCCTCTTGCTAATACCTGTAACCAAAGATTGTCCGTATCAACGAAGTAAAGTGAAAGTGCAGGACAATTATCATCAAACACGACAGGCATAGTCTGATACGCTAAGTGCATAAAACCAGCATCCGCTAATTCGGTGGTTACATAACGGATATTGGAAGTAAGCAAACTTTCGTATTGGCTATACTGTGTCTTGTTTGTTATTACTAATCTCGGACCTTGACGACCGTAGGTGCAAGTCGCAACCAATGCTGATAAATTCTTAAAAGTTGTAGCCGCAGTTCCATCAAAGTCGTATGTAGTCCCGATTGAATTTCTCCAATAATCATTGCCAGTCGCAGATGCATCAATTCCGCCTACATCTGTTTGTCCTGATGGTGCAGAATGGACCAAGAACTGGAGACCGTCAAAATCCTTATCCCCAGAACCATCTTTAAACACCTGATTACCCATTTCCTCTGCCATAGAAATCTTTGCACGAGTAACGGTTTCATCTACCAAGTCAATCAACTTCTCTTTGTTTCCTGCATTCATCGCTTCTTCAAGTAATGAAATTACGACAGAACCAGCGACAATCTTTATCGGATACTCTGCACGAGTTACATCATCCATTAAAGGTGTGTCAATGGTATCGGTCTTATTGTAGGATTTGAAAGAAGTGTTAGCTTTGTAGTAAATAGGATGGGTGAAAGAACGCCCACCCGACACTACCTTTAAATTGCCTCTTTTCTGAAGCATATAAAGTAGTGCGTTATTCGTAGAAACATTATCAAAAACTTCTGCTGGAAGGTTCTGAAGGGTAGTGGTAATCAGTTTTGTAAATGAACTATTACCAGTTGCCATTAGAAACTCCTTAGATTTTTAGAAACCTAAAACTCCATATCCCTTGCGAGTCGTTCTATCTTTTGTCGTTGCGTTTCCTTTATTTTTGTAGGAGGAATCGCACTTTGGGGAATAGATGACTGTTCCACATTGGCTTGTTTTTTGGCTTCTATTTTTTGTTTAACATTGATGTTTCCTTTTGTCTCGGCTTGGGCAACCTTTTTATCCCACATCACACTACGGTAGGCATCTTCGGGAAGATAACCCATCTGGATTTTTTCGGCAATCGCTATTTCTTCGGGAGAGTTTGGTTTTATGTCAGTATGTCCGTCCCTGAATTGTTGGACTTTCATCTGTGCCAATTCCATTCTTCCCGCATCAATCACAGGACTTATCTGCCTGACTTTCGCTTCGGCAATTTTTTCAGCCCTTTGGTCAACTGCCCTCCAGAAGTGTTCTTCCTCTGGGTTCATACCGCTGTAAGGGTCTTGTGTAGGTTGTTGCTGTTGTTGAGCAAAACGCTGTTCTAATTGGGTCTTATACCAATTTTTCTCATCAACAACTTCCTTTAACCGAGAATACGGAACTCTTGCTTCTTCCGCTTGCTGTTCCTCTTGAGCTACCTCCTCTTTCGCTGGAGTCTGCGTCTCTTGAGGTTCTTCTTTGAGTGCTTCTGGCGAGGAAGCGATTGCATCGCCGAGTGCGGAGGAAGGTTCCGCTATTACTTCCTTTTGTTCGTCTGCCATTTGGTTTTCTCCTCGGGGTAACGCCCCCTATTGCGTTTTAGAGTTAACCCTAAAATTTAACTAATAATCTAACTTGGACTCGGTGATAACCGAGGTCTTGATTGCCTGATAAGGGACTCTAATCTCTGTAAAATTCCGTCAAAGGCATTAAATAAAACCTTGTTGTTATTGTTTGATACTCTGACTATCTGAGGCTTTAAAGTAATGTTCTTAATGGAATTTTCCAAAGAACTCAACTTAGAAGTAAAAAGTTTTATTTCTTCCTGACCGTCATCTTTTTCAAGGTTTTTAATCTTTCTTGCAAACTCATCCCTTAATAAATCAATCTTTTCTTTCTGACTATGGGTCATCATTGACTTATTCATCGCAAGCATTTTATTAAAGTTGCTCATAAAAGAACTTTGCATATTCTCAATTACTTTTATGTAATCGGTCTTGTCAATGAATGACTTGTATTGCTGGTCAAGTTTCCTTTCAAGGTTGTCCATACGGGACAAAGTCATCTGGTTGTGTTTTTCGTTTGGTTCTTGACCGCCGACAATAATCACCGTAGGGGATTTTATCCCGTTAGGAACCTTAATATTCATAACTACCTCTTAATTTGAACCTAACTTTCCCTTCATTGTTGGTGTCCCTTTTATTGTTCCGTCTGCTTTTGCAGGATTGGTGTAAGGGCAATTTGGGGGTTCAGAAATGGGTTCAACATCCCTGAAATTTCCGTCTTTTGGTGCACCTTTGCTTTTTTGTTTCGCTATTTCTATTCCTATTTTTGCATTTTTACCACCACGAATCGTTGCCATACTTCCTCCTTATCTGTTTTTGTAATATTTTGGACAGGTCTTTTGACCTGGAATAAAGTAGTAAACTCCCCTTTTATCTACTGGCTTATCACATCCCTCCATCTTTAGCCCTTTTTCTCTCATATACTGGCGTTTTTCTCCTTTAGACGAAAACTTTTTGTCCAAGACCATATCAAAATATCCGCCCTCGGGACAATAAACTGGACCATTAAGCCCGTGATTGGGGTCTGGTGCTATTTCATCTATTTCAACCCACTTTTTTTCTTTTGTTATCCAACGGTATCTTGGCATTTTTAAATCTTCTATCTATATCCTTTTCAAGAGATGTAATCTTGTTTAATATCTCAATCAATGAACCACGCACCCCTTGAGTAAAATCAAACAATAAATCTTTAAGCATTTCATCTTGGGTCATATTAAATTTACTCATCTAAGCAAGTGGGATTTGCCCACCTTTCTCGCCTCCCATACTTGAAATAATGTCCGCAGGTGTCGGTGGATTTGCTTGTCTTTGTTGCGGGACTGCACCTACCCCTGCACCGCCTGTTCCTTGGGGTTGTCCTCCCTCTGGGGGAGGTAACATCGCCTGTTGCGGGTTTTGTATGGGTTTGATAATCCGTGAAATGTTCGTAAAGACATCAGGAAACATCTGTAAGTATTTTTTGAATATCTCGGCAAGTTCTATTTTGTATCCTTGAGCCGCAAATGCTTCAAGAACACCTTTCCCACCTAAAATATTGACCATATTCTCAACTTGCTTTCTTAAAACTGGTAAGTCTGGTTTTTGGGTAGAACCGACTTCAATCTGGAAATCATATTCACCCGTGATTAACTTACCTTCCATATCATTATCAATAGGTGCGAGCCAAGAATATCTGGGAGTTCCCGTAACATCATCAAAAGCAGTATCACCTGTAATCAATTCAATTTCTTCCAAGTCAACGAACTGACGGATTATCTGCCATAACTTTCTACCCTGACGATTAGAGAAGTCAGCAACCATATCGGCTTTGTCGGAGATACGGAGATTTTGTCCTGCCTGACCTATCTGGGCTTCGGTGGCGGTCTCTGCGGAAGTCATACCCGTTAACATTGCTCGTGTAATCCCAGTTTCTAATGAGATGATGTCAACCATCTTATCTATAATCATCATCAAGTCGCCCTTGACTTGGGTGAAAGCAATCTCTTTTATCGCTTCTGAAGGACTCTTATTACAAGCCACTAATGAACCCAACATACCGTCTCTTAATGCTTTCTGACCCGCAGTGGTTACGGCAGTTTCATCGTAGGCGAGTTTGGTCATAAACTTATCCAACTGCTCCAAGATGTTTTCAAAAGTATTATTTATCCTGTCTTGTAAGGGTTTGGTAATGTTGACTTCGGGTTGGGGATAAAGTTTGTGTCCGTGCTTGTTAAAAGTCAGGAGTTCATATTGGAAACCGTCTATTTCGTAGATTGATTTGTCGTGGCGTAAAGCAACATAATCCCCTTGGTCTTTAGCCAGAACGAGAATGTTAATCCCTTCTTCGGTCTTGTAGTGGATTTCATAAAGTTCTATGGGCTTGAAGTTTTCTATCTGTGTATCAGGAATGTCTTTCTGGAAAGTGGGTTCTAAATCCATTCCGTTTAAGTCTTTTGTGTTCTTGTAATTCTTGTTCCCTTTCACTCGGTCTAAAGTAGTGGTGATTTTTTCATAGACATAATTCGCTTCATAAATAGAGTTAGCCATCGGGTCTATGCCGAAGTTAAACGGATTAACCCAAGTTACATAAGGGCTTTCTGCAATAATAAACTCATTCAAGTCTATATTCTTCGGTAGTTCTTCTGGCTCTTTGGGTTTTCTTAAACCTAACTTTTCTAATAAACCTTTTTTCTTTTCCTGTTCCCGTTTCTTTTCTAAGTTTTCATCTTCAATATCCATTCCGAAACGGGTAGCATATCCTAATTTGCCAATCCCCATACCTAACACATAAGCGTCAAAGATAATCTGCTGGTTGACTCTTTTCACATCTAACTGTTTGTAGAAATGGTTTACTATCGCCGAAACATAAGACGATGAGTCCTCGTCCTGTTTGCGTTTTGGTATGGCTACAATGTAGGGATTTTTGTAATACAACGAGGGGATAACATTCTTGACAATAGGATAGATTATATTCAGCGGAACAAGATAATTGGGGTCTATCTTAGAATAATCCGCCAGATACCTTGAAGAAAATCCTTTCTCAAAATATCCGATGTTCTCCCCTACGCCTTTTATCTCACCTTTTAAACAAGAACCGAACTCGTCGGTCTTAAACTTTTCGGCTTGGTCTATCTCTATTCTCCAGCGTTGAATTAAATCTTTGTCTATGGGGAGCATAATTACGCCTCTGTGAAGTTTACATTTCCTGTTTTATTGATTACATTGGGTTCTTCTTTCTTTTCTTCAACCTCAATCCTCACTTCTTCTTCTCTGCGTTTTGCCATACACCCTCCTTAGTTAGAAACAATAATCCTATTTTCCTTTTTCTTTAATTTATCAATATCAATCGCTAAGTTATAAACCTTGATTTGCAGGTCTTTAAGCCCTTGGTTTGTATCTCGCATAAACTTTTCTAATCTTCCGAGTAATTCTATTGCGTCTTTTTCTTCCATTACGAAAATGCCAAATCCATCGGAGTTCTTCTTAATCTCCTTGGTAAAGATTGATTGTAAGCAACCTCTTTTTCCCAACTCCTTCTTTCAAGCCAGGCGGGGGAATTTCTGGGAAGATTATTCTCGGAGTCCTCTTTAGTTTTATAAAGTGCGTAGGACATCCCTCTTATCGCTAATCCCAGGCTTATCACCCCGTCATCGTGTAATCCTTCAGGTGCGGTGTATCTAAGTTTCCCCGAAGGCAGGAGTTCATAAGTGAAACACTTTAACTCATCTATCAAAAACTTCGTTTCGTTGCAGTCAGGTATTGACAAAAGACCCTGTTCAATCGCCACAATCAACTGTTCAATCAAGACTTGCTTGGAGGTGTTGGAAAACTTAAATCCCCTGACTATCACTCCGCTTTTGTTCAGGTCATCACATATCGGGTCTCCAAGACCAGTTGAGTCTATATGGACGATGTTGTTTCGGTAAACCCTCACCACCGCTTTGATATGTTCTTTCTGCAAAGACCAGTCAATCTTGTTAATGCGGTTGATATAAACCAACTCGCCAGTTGATTCTTTAATAACCGTGATAACGGTGAAGTCCTCCGCTTTCCCCAAATCAACCCCGATGGAATACTTTTCTTTTTCTTCATTGGTCTGTAATGAACCCCTGATACATTTGTCAAGGTTTCTAAAGACAGTGGCTTCATCTTCCAAAAAGTCAGCGTAATACTCCTGCCTTAAGATAAGTTCAGGAGTAGTCTCGGCTATGACTTTCTTTTCGCTTTCAGGAAAAAACGGATTATCAAAAGTCGTATATCTCCAAGACTTGATTTCGGAGTTTTCTTCCTGACCTTTAAGCCAGAGTTCATAAAACCAGTTGCGTCCTTTCGGCGTCGAAATAAATATTGCCCTGCCTAACTTATCAGAAAGAGCTGGTCTTAAACCTTGTTCCCAAGACTTCTTTGAAACCCTGCTTGCTTCATCAATTACCGCACCATCAAGTCCCGCACCTCTAAGTCCTTCGTCATCTCTTTCGGCTGATTTAAACTCAAAAAACCCAAAAGGAGAGAAGTCCATACGCATATCAGTAAGACCTTTATGGGTGATAGCGTCTTTTAAAAGTTCTTCTGCAATGAGCCAATCTTCTCTTACCAGAGGAAAGGTGGGAGCAACTATCCAAATCCTGTGTCTTTGACCGTCTTTCTCATAGAGCCTTAAAAGCATCTGGAAAGCTTCACGGATTGCTGAAAGGCTCTTTCCCCATCTCCTCCCGCAAGCTACAACCCTGAACCTGTGAGGGTCTTGCTCTATCCCCGCTTGAGCAGGATAGGGTGGAAGAATGTAAATGCTTTTTTCTCTCACTTCAAATGAAATGTCTTGTAATCAAATTCTAATCTCTTACATCTTGAGCAAACCAAACCCTCACGATGACCAAAAAGGCGGCACAAAAGATGTTTAAAACGGCGAAGATATAGATTAAGATATAGGTTCAAATAACCCCCAGGTTCAACGAACTCTAAAATACATACAATATCCCTATTTGGTGATTACCCATCAACCTTGCTATGTTTCCGTTGTTTCTTCAAGCACAAAGGGTATACCCTACTTGGAAACTGTCTCTTTCTTCTGGTTGCTCTTAAAGAAAGGACAACGAATAACCTTAATCTGCTCCCATTGTTTACAAGATTGGGTGCATTGAGAACAAAGTTTATTAGTTCCTGAAAGCATTAAAACTCCTTTAAAAGAACTTTTGATTTTGCATTTATTGTTTGTGCGAGTAGAATAAGTATATCTATATTGAAAGGGGTGGGGTCACGGTGTTTTCTTACTTCTCACCTTCTCCCTCTTAGCTATCCCTGCTCTCTCTGTCTATCCTTGCCTGAATCTGTCTGATGGTCTTCATTCTTTTATAACCCACTTATACACAACTTATGCACTGTTTTCATATAAGGATAGGTAAGTCTAAGTAAGTTCATATAAGATGTAGTTAACATAAGCATTATTATAATTACATTAAGGGTTTCTCGAGTCCTAATCTACGATTATAAATAGTGATAACCTTATGGCACACAGAGCATAATGTTACTATATTTATTTGTGTATCCTCTCCGCCCATTATTTGACTTTTTTAGAAATTGCAACCCCTTGTCCTATGTTATGTTACATTAGCTGGTTTAGTGGCATAGACTATTATAGTTTTTTCGGGGTTCTTGTTTGTTACTTCAGTTCTCTCTAATTGTAAGCCTTCAATCCTGGACATAAGTTCCAAAGCTCGGAGATTGTTTGTTCTATCTTTACCCTTAGAAGCTTCTTTTTGTGCTTTCCTAATCTCCTTTCTAATATACTCCACATCAAAATAATTCCTTAGGCTCTTACTGTTTCTTACCAATCCATATATACTGCTTGTACTTGTATAATCCGAATATCCTGCCTTTTTAGCGGCTTCTGATAGGCTATTAGAATTTGGTATTGCTTGTAATAACCTCTTTTGCTTTAGTGTCATATTATCC
>Ga0315289_10003586_pt1 | contig 23402 bp, 17 predicted proteins | sample YL17G11_40_MG_FD_203452 | JGI IMG/M metagenome (GOLD analysis project Ga0315289, IMG submission 203452) | Sediment microbial communities from Yellowstone Lake, YNP, Wyoming, USA - YL17G11_40 | ecosystem: Environmental > Aquatic > Freshwater > Lake > Sediment | place: USA: Wyoming | collected...
TCGGCGGTCATCTCATTAATTTTTTTTTTATCGGGGTGCCAGGCCGGGCGGATGAGGATCCAGAGCCCGGTCCCGATGATGGCCAGGGGCCAGACGAAGTGCCAGACCGTCCGGTCGAAGATCCGCAACCGGACAAGCAGGAAGAAAGCCCCGAAGAGGATGAAGAACACGCCGGCCCCTACGTTCTCGAAATTGTTGCTGAGGAGGATGGAGATACCGATGAGGATGAAGACGACGGGCCAGTAGCGTCCGACGAGGTCGCCGAAATCCAGGCTGTGCATCTGATCGAGCAGGAAGAGGACGCCCAGGACGATGAGCAAAAGGCCCCAGAAAATGCGGCCATGGGTTTTCTGTGCTCTCATTTTTCCCTCCGTTCTCGTCTAGGATACCACACCGGCCGCGGCTTTGTAAACGCGGCGCGCGCGTAGTCAGAGTCGGCGGATGTTCAGGCCGCCGCTGACTTCGACGACGGCCCCGGTCGAGAAGGCGAAGGCGCCCCGGGCCAGCGCGGCAACGGCCCGGCCGACGTCTTCGGGCAGGCCCCAGCGTCCCTGGGGGACGAGGCCGCCGGCGATGAGGCGGTCGTACTTGTCCTTAACGCCGGCGGTCATGTCCGTGGCGATGATCCCCGGCCGGACCTCGTAGACGTTGATGCCCTTAGCCGCCAGCGCGTTGGCGAAGAGGGCGGCGGTCATGCTCAAGGCCGCCTTGGAAACGCAGTACTCGGCCCGCGAGGTCGAAGAGACGACGGCGGAGATGGAGGTGATGAAGATGATGGATAGCGGCGCTCCCGCGCGCGTGGGCCTACGCCCGGCCATCCTCCTCGCGGCGTTCTGGGTCAGGAAGAACGGTCCCCGGGCGTTGACGGCGAGGAGCCGGTCGTAGCTTTCCGGCGCCGTCTCCAGGATGTCGACGCGCTTCGCCGGGGCGACGCCGGCGTTGTTGACCAGGACGTCGATCGCGCCGAATTCGGCGACGGCCGCGTCGAGCATCCGGTCGTGGTCCTCGAGCCGGGCGATGTCGCCCTCGATGGGCAGGAACCGCCGGCCGAGCTTTTCGACTTCGCTTGTGACTTCGAAGAGCCCTTTCTTGGTGTTCCGGGGCTCGAAGACGATGTCGATCCCGGCGATGTCGAAACCTTCGCGCGCCAGCGCCAGGACGATGCCCCGGCCGATGCCCTGCCCGGCGCCCGTGACCACGGCGGCGAGAGCCGACTTCCGCTCTTTATTTGCCACGCTTAGTCCTCCTCGACAGCGGCCGGGGCGGTCCGCCGCGGTCCACTTCCGCCGCGAAGGCTCGTCCCTTGACGATGATTCTGTCTTTTCGAAAATCGTTCCAGACCGTCTCGAACCAGCCGTCCGCGGCGGGCAGGGGCCGGACGGGGAGCCACCGTTTACGAACCCGCCTTTTTTTATCGAGCCAATTCTCGAGGATGTTCCCACTGACGAAGTCGGACGGCTCGGCCAGGGAAAACGCCCAGCGCTCCCCGAGACCGGGATGCGGTTTGCGGCCGGCAGGGTCGGGGACGAGATAGGAACCCCGGCTCCTCCCTCCCCGGTCGAGATACTCGCCGACCGCCTCGAGGTAGACGGCGTGGGTCAGGGCGATGTCCAAGGCCTTGAACGCTTTCGGCAAGTCCCGGCCCGAAGGAACGCGTACCTCCCGCCGGGCCCTGAGCCACAACTCCCGGGCCGCCGCCTTCTCGGCCCGGACCTCTTCCGGATGTCTGACCGCGGCGCCGCAGGCCGACATCCGCCGCCGGACCGCGGTCAGGCAGGACTCCGGCGAGAGCGCCCGTCCGTCCTTTCGGCCGATCATGGCCCGGGCCTGTCCGCTTTTCGCCAGGACCTGGGCCTTGGCCGCGCGGACGAACTCGGTGACGGACATCGGCCGTTCGGCGCGCCGGCGGGCGATGAACTTGGCTGCCCGGGCGCTGCCGACTTGGCCGGCGTTGAGCGCCGAGCCTCCCGGCCGGGTGACGCCGTGCGTGCCGCAAGCCTCGCCGATTGGGAAAAGGCCGCGGACATTCGACTCCCACCATATCGACCCCTTGAACCCGCCGTTGTTGTGCTGGGCGCAGACGGCGACCTCGAGCGGCTCGCGGGCGAGGTCGATGCCGTGAGACCTGTAGAGGTCGACGGCGGGACGGTTCATCTTCAGGAGCCGGGCGATGGGCGTCGCCTGCAGGGCGCCCGATTTTTCGAGATAGGCGTAGGCCTCCGGGGCGAGTAGGCGTGGCTCGAACGGCTTGAGTTGTCCTCCGCCGGCGGGGTTCCGCTTGAAGTCCAGGAAGACGCGCCGCCCCTTGATGACCGTTTCCTCGTAAACAAGGATGTCGATGAGCGACGACCCGCCGTCGGCTGCTTTTCGCGGGTCGAAGGGCCATTGGTATCCTTTGAGAAAAATGGCCGTCGCCAGGGAACCCATGTCCGGGAAAAAGTCGTTGAGGAATTCCCGCTCGTCGCCGCCGCCGGCGTCGGTCGAGATGTATCGCGGCACGACCTGCTGGTAAGTGCCGGAGACGTTCCAGCGGAATTTCACGGAGGCCAACCCGTACTGGGACTCGGTCAGGTTCTGGGCCACGGCGCCGGTCTCGAAAAGAAGGCCATGCGAGCCGGCCTGGCTCTCGGGATAGACCGAGTGTTCGTACATCCCTCCGGGTCCGCCCGTGGCCAGGACCACATTCGTCGCGTTGAAGAGGACGAAGCCGAGGTTTGCCGAGCGATGTTTCGTCCTGTCCAGGGCGATCGCGCCGATGACCCGTTTCGCCGCGCCCGCGCCTTCCGTCAATAGGGCGATCACCTCGTGGCGGTCGAAGACGCGAACCTTCCGCCGCCGGACCTCCGCGGCCAGGGCCCGGAACATGAGGCGGGAGGTCAGCGGCCCGGCCGACGTCGCCCGCTGGCGAGGGTCGTGGTCTGTCTTGTACCCGACGTAGGCGCCGAAGCGGTCGTACGGGAAGGGGACGCCGAGACCGACGAGGTGGAAGAAGGCTTCGGGCGAGCCCTGGGCCTCGGCCAGGGCGATGTCGCCGTGCATGGAGCCGCCGGCGAAAAGGTCGCGGGCCATGTCGAACGCGGAGTCGGGGCGGTCTCCGGCCAGGGACAGCTTGTAGTAGGTCTGCTTGTCGGAGCCGGAGTTGGCTGACGTCCCCGCCCCGAACCGGTCGGTGCCGACGGCGACGTCGGTCTGCCCGAACTGGTGGAGGCGGACCGCGGCGTTGAGCCCCGCCGCCCCGCTGCCGACGACCAGCGTGTTCAGGGAATACACCGGATAGGCCGTGCGGCCGACCCGAATGACCGATCTCTTCATGTCCGGCGACCTCTCGTTCCTCCAGCTAAATTATCCCAACTCGCCTTTCGCCGTCAAACCGCCCGACGTCCGTGCGAGGTCGGGAAGCAAAGACCCTGCCGGGGCTATGCGGCGAGGAGCGATTCGACGCGGCTGACATCGAGTCCTTCGAAATCGCGGACGGCGAGGTGGGCCCGGCCGAGCTCGCGGCGCGTGTGCGTGGTCGTGACGCCGACAACCTTCATGCCGGCGGCCAGGGCCGATTCGAGGCCGGGGTAAGAGTCCTCGAAGGCGACGCACCGGGCGGCGGGGACGCCGATGGCCTCGGCCGCCCGGAGATAGAGGTCCGGGGCCGGCTTTCCCCGCAGGACCTGGCCGACGTCGACAAAAGCCCGGAAGTAGGACCGCAGGCCCGCCTCGTCCAGGGCGAAATCGAGGTTCACACGAGGGGCGGCCGTGGCCACGGCCGCCGGAACCTCGCGGTCGGCGAGCCGGCGCAGGAAGGCGACGAGGCCGCGGGCCGGTTCGACATGGCCCTTGTAAATGGACCTGTAGAGAGCTTCCTTTTCCTCGGCCCAGGCGATGACCTCGGCCTCTGGCAGGGCGTGGCCGTAAAGGCCCATGAAGATATCCCGGTTGACCCGGCCGAAAAGGTGGTTCTTGAAGTGACGAGTGTCGAAAGGGACGCCGTGCTTTCGGGCGAACGCCTTCCAGGCCAGGACGTGGTATTTCCTGTTGTCGACGATGACGCCGTCCATGTCGAAGACGGCCCCGAACGGCGCGCTCATGAAACTCCGTAGACCTCGGCGTCGCGGACGGCGCAGCCCGTTCTCCTGCCCTGCCTGAGAGAGTCCGAGCAGAGCGAGCAGGTCGTGCAGACTTTCTGCGGGTCGAGACGCCCCCGCGCGGCCAGGTCCTTGGCGAAATCCGGGTAGGCCAGGGCGCCGCGGCCCAGGCCGACGATGGCCGTCCTGCCGGACGCGACCATGGCCGCGCCGACTCCCGGGCCGAAAGCGCGGAGCCAGGAGTAACCGGCGCCGACGAGGGCCGTCCCCGGCGAGGAGCGCTGGAGCTCGGAGGCGATCCGGAGATGGCGGGCGACCCCTTCGAGCGGGTGTTCCTCGGGGAGCTTTCCGCCCGGGACGGGCTCGTCGAACGGACGGCCGAAGTGCGGCTTCCAGTAGGGGATGCCCAGTGAAACCGAGAGGAAGCCGACGCCGGCCCGGGCGAGGAGCGAAACGAGCGCCTTCGTCTCCGCCAGGTCGATCCTCTCCGGCGCGTCCGGGTCCATCCCGAACCCATAAGGGAAGGGCACGGTGTCGGAGGCGGGAAGACGGCTGGTCACGAGAAGTGTGGGCGCCTCCTCCCGGACGAGACGGACGGTTTCGAGGAGGAGCCGCGTCCTGTTCTCGAAGGGACCGCCGTAGCGGCTTCCCGTCCGGGTGAAAGCGGCCAGGGTCTCCGAGACGAGGTAGCCGTGGCAGGCCTTGACGTCGACGCCGTCGAAGCCCGCGGCGGCGGCGAGCTCGGCCGCCGCGACGAAGTCGTCCCGGATTTTCTCGAGCTCTCCGTCGGAGACGAGAGGATAGTCGGGAGGCAGGCCGTGGAGCGGGTCGAGGTGCGGATTGTGCTGGACGATCATCGGGCTGGGTGTCCCTTCGGGCTTGGAGAAACGGCCGGAATGGGTGAGCTGGAGGACGAAGAGGGGCCGATGGGCGGGCCCCCACTCCTTCTTCGCGGCGGCCCGGACCTCATCTACCAGCTTGCCGAAGCCGCCGAGCGTTTTTTCGGTGAGCATGAGCTGGCCGGGGTTGGAGCGGCCGTCACGTCGGACAGCCGTCGCTTCGCACCAGATGAGGCCGCTGCCGCCGGCGGCAGACCTTCTATACCTCCGGAAGGTCCATTCGGACGGTGCCCCGTCGGCCTCCGCGTCGGCCCCTTCCATGGGCAGGACGGCCAACCGGTTGGGGACTTCCCGGCCGGCGACCGGGGCCTTTTCGAGCAGGACGGAGATTTTCTCCTCGTACGGGATCTCGAGGCCGAGGCGGCCGGCTTCGTCGAGGAGCTCTTCGGCCGTCCGGAGCCGGAATTTCGCGTGTGCGGCCATCGTGCCTTACCGCGGCCGCTCTTCAAGGATGCGGCGGACGGCGAGGAGGTCGTGCTTGATGCGGCGCTCGCAGGCCCCGGGCCAGCGCTCCCGAGGGAGCACGGCGAGCTTGCCCTCGTCCATGAGCTCGCGCGTCCGGACGGTGAGGCCGAGCAGGCGGACGAGCTCGGGCACGGCCAGGTCGGGGAATCGGGCCAGGAAATCCGGGTCGTTGACCGGGATGAGGAAGTCCCCGCCGTGGTCCTCGACGGTCAGGTTGATCTTCGGGTGGGCGGCGGCCAGCGTTTCGAAGATCGCGGCGAAATCCAGGACGCCCTTGCCCGCCTCGGCCGTGAAGGACACAAACCCGTCCCCGGTGAGCGCCAGGCCGCCGTCCTTGATATGGGTCGTCACGACCCAGGGGAGAAGGCGGCGCGCGGCGAGAAGCGGGTCTTCGAGCATGGTCAGGAGGTTCATCGTGTCGAGGCAGACGCCCAGGTATTCGCCCGGCGCGGCGCCGCACATGTCGAACAGCCGGACGAGCTCGAACGAAGTGAACTCGAAGTGCGTTTCGATGGCCAGGACGACGCCGTGATCCCGCAGCATGCTCTTTTGCTCGCGGAGGGCGGCGGCCATCAGCCGGAGGAACTCGTCGGTCGGCGGGGATTCCTTTTTCCAGCGCATCAGGCCGCCCGAGCAGGACCGGACCGTCGAAGAGCCCAGGTGAAAAGCCTGCTCGGCCGCCTTGCGGTTCCCAGAGGCGATGTCCTTGGCCTTCCCGGTGGCGAGGTCGAGAGGGATGTGCTCCCCGCCGCCCCACTCGACGTAGAGGCGATTCTCCTCCGCGTAGCTGCGGAGCTCCTGCAGAAAGGTCTTGTCGAGGGCCTGTCCCGGCGGGACGTTGACCTCGGAGAACTGGACGCCGTCGGCCTCGTTCATGGCCGCCCATTCGAGGAGCTCGAAGGGGGAGAGGTCGAGGGGTTTCAGGCTGTAGCTGTCGACTCCGACCTTGAGTTGTTTCATGTCCCCGTCCAGCCCCCTCATCATAGCAGAATTGGCGACCGTTTGAACAGATTGCCCGGTCTTGAAAAAGGGGGAATCTTGGGATATCCTACACTCGTTATGAAACGAGCCGCCGTCCTGTTTTCGATGGTCCTTCTTTCGTTCGTCCCGGCCCGGGCCCAGTCTTCCCTCGTCAGCCAGATCGCCGGGGACAAGGCCGCGAGCGACAAGCTCTACTTCAGCCTGAAGTTCGGCCTGAGCTGCGGCACCCTGAAGGGAGTCAATGAGGAGCTGGAGCGTCTGGGTGGGGCCAACATCGGGCTTTTTGCCACCATCCGGCTTTCGGACAAGTTCTCGCTCGTCCCCGAGGTCGATCCCGTCTCCCGGAAGGGCATCACGAACATCCCCTTCATCTCGAGCGGCGACCCGGCGCTCGACCCTTATTTCGACGAGTCGACGAAATCGGCCCTCGTCCTGAACTGCGTCGACATTCCGGTCCTGCTGAAATACCGCCTGGGCGGCCGCGTCAACCTGGCCGCGGGCCCATTCGTCGGCTTCCTGACGTCCGCGATGGAGAGTTTCCGGGCGGAGTCCGAGACCGGCGAAGAGCTGTCCTTCAAGCAAGATGTCACCGCAGAATACCGGAGCCTGGATTACGGGCTGGTCTTTGAGGCCTCCGTCGTCGTGACCAAGCCCCGGCGGGGGGAGGGGCTCGTCTTCCACATCCGTTACCAGGCGGGCCTGGCCGACGTCCTCAAAGACCCCGCCGCTGCCGTGTCGATCCGGACGTCGGTCGTCCAGATTTTTGTGAGCTTTCCGTTCATTCGCTGAGATAAATCATGACAACCGTCCATTTTTACTAGGAGAGGCGAGATGCTCAAAGAGATGCAGGAAGCCCTGATCGCAGGGAAAAAATCAGATGTCGAAGCCTTGGTCGACCAAGCGCTGGCCGCCGGACTGCCGGCCGCCCGGATCCTGAACGAAGGGCTCATCCCCGGCATGGAACGGCTCGGCGTCCTGTTCAAGAACAACGAGGTCTTCATCCCCGAAGTCCTCGTCGCCGCCCGGGCCATGAACGCGGGGCTGGGCCTGCTCGAGCCCCACCTGGCCAAGGCCGGCGTAAAGCCCCGGGGGATCGTCGTCATCGGGACGGTCAAGGGCGACCTCCACGACATCGGCAAGAACCTGGTGGCCATGATGCTCCGCGGCAACGGCTACAAGATCGTCGACCTCGGCGTCGACGTCGCTCCCGAGAAATACCTCGAAGCGGCCAAGGCCAACGGGGCCGGGGCCATCGCCATCTCCGCGCTGCTGACGACGACCATGGTCCAGATGAAGAACGTCGTCGACGCCGTCGAGGCGGCGGGCCTCGGGATCCCCGTCGTCATCGGCGGGGCGCCCGTCACCCGCGATTACGCCGACAAGATCCGGGCTCGTGGTTTCGCTCCCGACGCCGCCTCGGCCGTCGAGGAGATCGGCCGGCTCATCGCCGCCTGACGGCGTCCCGGCACGAACGACCCGGACGAAGGCCGCCCCGCGCCCACCGACATGACCTCGCGCGAACTCGTCGTTGACACGCTCGAGTTCCGCTCGCCGGAAAGGACCCCCCGCCAGCTCTGGGTCCTGCCCTGGGCCGATAGGACCTGGCCGGCCGAGCTCGCCGCCATCCGGAAAAAATACCCCGATGATATCGTTCAGTCCCCGGGCTTCCTGACCGAGCCGTTGAAGACGCAGGGTGACGAATACGCGCCCGGCCTCTACGTCGACGAGTGGGGCTGCCGTTTCGAGAACAGGCAGGCCGGCATCATCGGCGAGGTCAAGGAGCCGCGGATCGCGGCGTGGTCGGACCTCGACGGCTTGCGCCTGCCCAAGGAGCGGCTGAGCGTCGACGTCCGGAAGGTCGACGACTTTTGCGCCGCCTCCGGCGCGTTCGTCCACGCCCGGACGGTCGTCCGGCCGTTCGAGCTCCTCCAGTTCCTCCGCGGGCCGGAAAATCTCTACGTCGACCTGGCCGAGCGGCCCGATGGACTCTTCCGCCTCATCGAGAAGGTCCATCGCTTCTTCCTGGAGGAGCTCGAGCTCTGGGCCTCGACCGAAGTCGACGCGCTCTTCTTCGCCGACGACTGGGGCAGTCAGAATTCTCTGCTCATCTCGCCCGTCCTCTGGCGCGAAGTGTTCAAGCCGCTCTACCGGGACTACGCCGAGATCGCCCACAGGCACGGAAAATATATCTTCATGCATTCCGACGGACACATCGCCGCGATATTCCCGGACATCGTCGAGATCGGCGTCGACGCGATCAACTCCCAACTTTTCTGCATGGACGTCGAGGAGCTCGGCCGCCGCTTCGCCGGCAAGATCACTTTCTGGGGCGAGGTCGACCGTCAGCATCTCCTACCCTACGGCTCGCCGGCCGATGTCGCCCGGGCAGTCAGGGCCGCCAAGGAGGCCCTCTTCCGCAACGGCGGCGTCATCGCCCAGTGCGAGTTCGGCATTGGCGCCCGGCCGGAAAACGTAGCGGCCGTTTTCGAAACGTGGAACCGCCTATCCTGATGATGAGTCTCGGGACGGCCCGATGCTTCCGGTGTAAAGATCCAGGGCCTGATGTAAGACTAATGAGGCGTTCGCCGATTGAGGCGGCGAAGCGCCCCGGGTGGTTGAGGGTTGCCTGACTTGGCATAAGTTATGCTATAATTCTTATGTTGTGGATCATCCATCGAATGGGCTCGACGAGTCCGAGGAGGTCGGTATGTTCGGAAAACGAATAGTATTCACCCTAGCTCTGGCCGCCCTTGCAGTTCTTGCGGCTTCCGGCTTTTCTACCGAGAAGGTGGTCGAAAGCATGTGGGCGCCACAGCCCTTGACGATCGACGGAGTCGCCCAGGAATGGGATGAGTCGACGCCCGTGATAGACGACGGCTCGAAAGTGGAGTATGCGCTGAGGAACGACGGCCGAAACCTCTACATCATCATGGTCTTCAAGAACCCGCTGTACAAGTCCACGCTCGACTACACGGGCATGAAGATCTACTTCACGACCGGGGCGAAGAAGAGCAAGGACTTCGGCATCCTGTTCCAAAAGAAGCAGCTGACGGCGGAGGGCCTGATCGCCAACCTTCAAAAAAGCGGGCAGGCCCCGACCGAGGAGCAGAAGGCGGAGATCCGCAAGAAAAGCACCCATATCATCTTCTCGGAAGAGGTCATCAGGCCGAAAAAGGCCGCCGCTCCGACCGACCCGGCGGTCAACACCGATCCTCCGATCTTCCGGACGATAGATAAAGGTCGCCTGGCGGTCTGTGAGTTCAGGATCCCCCTCAGCCGAATCAACCAGTTGGGCGGGATCGGCGCCGAACCGGGCCAATCGATCCTGCTCGGTTTCGAGTGGGGCGGCATGAGCGCCCAAATCATGCGGACTATGATGGCCGGCCGGGCCGACGAGAGCGTCAGCGCCGGGGAGCGGGGGAGGTCGTCGGATAGCGGCTTCAGTGACGAGTCCAGGGATGACGCGGGGGGCGGCATCGGCGCCGGCCGCATCCCGGCGAGCGAATACAATCGCGATCCCCGTTACAAGAAGCAATCCTTCTGGATCGAGGCCAAGCTCGCGACAAAGGGCTAACTTTTTTTTTCGCCCGGCGGGTAAGAACTCCGGACTTTCTTAGGTCGGCTTGCTGAAACCCGCTTAACTGACGGCCCTCCGGAAAATTCGGCGTTTTTAGGAATAGTCCAGACTAGAAGGGCATCGAGGCCAGGTAGGCCCCGAGGAAAGCCAGGACGACCGCGGCGATCTTCCATCCCGTCAGGCGTTCCTTCAAAAAAAATGCGGCGATGATGACGATGAAGATCGTGTTGAGCTGGTTGAGGATGGCGGCCACCGACACCTTGGCGTATTTCATGCCGCCCATCCAGAGGATGAGCGAGAGGTAGGAGCCGAAGAACGAGGCGGGGACCAGGGCCTTCCAGTTGCCGCGATCGGCGAGGGGCCCGAGAATGGCCCGCCGGTTGCTAAGGAAAGGGACGAGGAGCACGAGCGCGGCCGCGCCTCCGGCCAGCCTGACAAGGGTCGCCCAGACGACCGACACCGACCCCAGCACGGGCTTGACCATGACGATCCCGAAGGCGACGAAGAACATGGCCAGGATTCCGTAAAGAATGCCGAGGGCGAGGTTTCTCCCGTCCAGCTTCTCGGCGCGCTTTTCCCTGGAGATGGTCAGGACCGCGGAGACGACGAGCGCCGCGCCGGCGAGCTGCCAGGCTGTCATCTTCTCGCCGAGGAGAAGGAAGGACAGGCCGATGACGAACGGGCTGTAGAAGCAGTCGACAATGGCCACCAGGCTCGCCCCGAGCCGGTTGAGGCTATGGAAGAAGAGCGTGTCGGAGAGGGCGACGCCAAGGGCGCCGCTGATAAGGAGGAGGCCTGTCGTCGAGGCCGGGACGGCCGGGAAGAGCGGTTCGCGCAGGACGAGCATGGTCGGCGCCATGATGACGAGGGCGAGAACGGTCTTGAACAGGTTGAGACCGATGGGGTGGATCTTGCGGCCGCTGACCCGGAAGAGGATGACGGCTATGGCCCAGACGAGCCCGGAAGACAGGGCGAGGATCTCGCCGAACGAGGGGGATGCGGTGAGCGATTCGAGCCAGGCGGTCATCTGTGTCTGCGCGTTCCTATCCGGAAGTTTCGCGAAATTCGACCTCCTTGTATAACAGAGACAGGCGTACGCGTCAATTCGGATCCTCGCCGTCGGCCGCATGACGCCACCCGTTTTGGCTGTGAAGGGGACAATCAAGAGTGGGGACACGTACCGGAAGTACATGTCCCCGGATCCGGCCTCGCGAGATTTCGAAAAAGAGGGACTGTCCCCATTGGTCCCTATTGGGGGCTGTCCTTCTTTACCAGAGCGGAGCCCGGATCCGAAGCGGCCAGGCTCGCCGGGACTGGTTCCCGGGGGGCCGGGGGATATACACGGTTCTCATCGCTGTCAAAGCGGGCGGCGTCAAAAGCGTGCCACGACGCTACAGCCTCCCGCGTTATTGACCGACTGCGCGGCGGCGTGTTATAAACGGCCGTGAGGAGATGCGCAATGAGAAAATCGAGGTCCCTGCTTTTCGCTTTCACCGGCCTAGCCGTCCTTGCTCTATCGTTTCTTATAGGCTCGCAAACCCCTTCCGCCCGGCCTGACGAGCCGCTCGAGTTCGACTCCTGTACGAGCATCCTGGTCGGCCGGCTGGCCTCCGTCGACGGCTCGACCATGACCTCCCATTCGTGCGACTCCGGGACGGACCGGACCTGGATGACCATCGTCCCCAACATGAAGCACAAGCCCGGCGAGACGGCCAAGGTCTACTACGAACCCAAGCGGACCAAGGGGCCGAACGACCCCGACCGGCTGGAGACGGGCGAGATCCCGCAGGTCGCGGAGACCTACGCGTTCCTCAACGCCGCGTACCCCATCATGAACGAGCACCAGCTGGCCATTGGCGAGACGACGATCGGCAGCCGTCGCGAGCTCGTCAGCGAGAACGGCATCATCGACGCGCCCGAGCTCTACCGGCTCGTCCTCGAGAGGGCGAAAACGGCCCGCGAAGCCATCCGCGTCGCCGACGAGCTGACGAAGGCCTACGGCTATAACGACTGGGGCGAATGCTTCACCTTCGCCGACACGAAGGAGGTCTGGCATTTCGAGATCCACGGTCCGGGCAAGGGCAAGAAAGGCGCCGTCTGGGCCGCCCAACGGGTCCCGGACGACGAGATCGGCGTTTCCGCCAACGCCGGGCGCATCCGGCAGCTGGACCTTGCCGACGCGTATTATTTCCTGGCCTCGGCCAACGTCATGTCCCTGGCCGAGGAGTTGGGCTTCTGGTCGAAGGCGAGCGGCCAGCCCTTCGAATTCTGCTACGCTTTCAATCCCGAGTCGCGGACGAGCCTCTACTGCCGGCGGCGAGAGTGGCGGGTCCTGAGCCTGCTCGCCCCGTCTCTCAAGCTCAACTCGGAGTCCGAGAACTACCCCTTCTCCGTCAAGCCCGATAAGAAAGTCGGCGTCGCCGACGTCCTGGCCATCTTCCGCGACACCTACGGCGGGACGGAATACGACATGACCCGGACCCTGACCGCCGTCAACCGGAAAGGGGAGACGGTCAAGAGCCCTATCGCCACGCCTTTCATGAGCGGCGACCTCCTCGCGCTCTTCCGCATCAAACGCGAGCGGACGATCTCGTCGCCGGCCGCGACCTACCTCCAGGTCACCCAATCCCGGGATTGGCTGCCCGGGCCCATCGGCGGCGTCGTCTGGCTCGGCTACGACAACCCGGCCACGACCCCGCATGTGCCGATCTATATCGGCATCTCCCAGATGCCGGCGTCCTACATGGTCGACGGCCGCTGGGCCTTCAGCCGGGATTGTGCTTGGTGGGCCTTCCGGACGGTGAGCCGACTGGCCAACTTCCGCTGGCAGGAGATGACCAAGGACATCGAAAAGGTCTGGAAAGAGACTGAGGACAAGGCTTTCGCCAACCAGGCCAAGTTCGAGGAGGAGGCCCTGGCGCTCTACAAGAAAGACCCGAAGAAGGCCCGGGAGCTCCTGACTAAGTACTCCCACGACCAGGCCAACCGCGCCGTCGCCGCCTACGGGAAGCTCGCCGACGACCTCTGGCTCAAGTACTCCGGGAACTTTTAAATGGGGGACACAATACCAATTTCCGAATTTACCGAATGTAGAGGCGACTTTCAGGGGAACGTCCGGACGGGTAATTCGGAAATTGGTATTGTGTCCCTGAATTAGCATGACCATCTTCGGCTTGCACGTCCTCGATTTCGCCATCGTCCTCGTCTTCATCATCATCGTCCTCTGGCTCGGCTGGCGGGCTTCCCGCAAGACGAAGACAACCGAGGACTTCTACGTCGCCGGCCGCCGGCTGGGCAAGTTCTACCAGTTCTTCCTTAACCTAGGGACGTCGACCAACGCCGACCAGGCCATCATTGTCTCCCGCGAGGTCTACCGCCAGGGCATCGGCGGCATGTGGATCCAGTACCTCGTCCTCTTCCTGACGCCGTTCTACTGGTTCACCACGGCCTTCTTCCGCCGAGTCCGGCTGGTCACGATCGGCGATTTCTTCACCGAGCGTTTTAAGAGCCGGTTTCTCGGCGCCGCCTTCGCCGTCTTCACCCTGTTCATGGCCTTCCTCGGCAACGGCGTCGGCTATATGGTCGCCGCCAAGACGATGATGGCCCTGACGCCCAAGCCCGTGGAAAAGTACACGGTCCAGGAAAAGAACAGCGTCGACCTTTTCCACGAATACCAGGCTCTCCGGGCGAAGGCCGAGAAAGAGGATCTTGCCCCCGTCGAAGAGGCGCGCCTGACCGAGCTCGGCGAGCGGCAAAAGAAACGGGAGCTCAAGGCCTTCATCTCCTACACCGACTCGGTGACGATCTATCTCGTCTACACCGTGATCGTGGCCGTCTACACGATGATGGGCGGCTTCCTCGCCGCCGCCATCACCGACGTCATCCAGGGCTTCCTGCTGACGGCGTTTTCGCTCATGCTCATCCCCATTGCCCTCCACCGGGTCGGCGGTTTCGCCGGCCTCCACGCCTCGGTCCCGGACTTCATGTTCCGGCTTTTCGGCTCGTCGGCGACGAGCGAGTACGCCTGGTACACCATCCTGGCCATGGCCCTGGCCAACCTCGTCTCCATCATCGCCGTCGCCTCGGGCATGCAGACGGCCGGCTCGGCCAAGAACGAGATGACCGCCCGCGTCGGCATGATCGGCGGGATGTTCTTCAAGCGCTTCATCATGATCTTCTGGGCCCTGACCGGCCTCCTGGCCATCGCCCTCTACTCCGGCCAGCTCCACGACCCGGACCTCATCTGGGGGCACATGACCATGGACCTCCTCTTCCCGGGAGCCATCGGGCTGATGATGGCCGGGGTCCTGTCGGCGAAGATGTCGAGTCTCGCCGGTTCGAGCGTCGCCTACTCGGCGCTTTTCATCCGCAACCTCTACCAGCCCTTCGTCAAGCCCAAGTCGGACCGCCACCTCATCAACGTCGGACGCATCGCCATCGGCGTGACCCTTCTCGGCGGGGTGGGCGTGGCCCTCTTCATCGGCAACCTCCTGGACCTCTTCAAGTATTTCATCTCGCTCCCGGCCATTTTCGGCGCGGCCATCTGGCTGGGCTTCCTCTGGCGCCGGGTGACCAAAGCGGCCGTCATCGCCCAGGTCTTCATCTGCTTCACCGTCTACGCGCTCGTGCCCAACGTCTTCCAGTCTCTAGAGTGGGCCCGAACGCGGGAGGGGTTTCTTCGGGAAACGAGGCCGCGAGTGGTCATGATCACGACGCAAGCCCTGCGCGAGGACGTCGCAGCCGGCCGGGCGGCGAAGGTCGGCCAGGTCATCCGCAAGGAGCATGCCAGCCCGCCCGAGGGCATCTTCTACGAGAAGGTCGCCCGCCGCGACGTGACAAACCCGGCCTCGCCGCGCATCGGGATCGGCCGATTCCACGCCGAACTCTGGGTCCTGAGCTGGTTCGGGGTCGACTTTTCGGGCTTCTCCAAGGCCCAGCTGAGCGCGGTCCGCTTCGGCTTCGACGCCCTGTTCCCGTTCCTCCTGCTCTTCCTGCTGAGCGCCGTGACCCGGCCCATCCCCAAGGCCGACCTCGACCGCTTCTTCGCCCGGGTCCACACGCCGGTCCAGCCGACGCCCGAGGAGGAGGAGCGGGTCCTTCGCCACGCCGTCGAGCACTACGAAGAGGTCGAAAAGCGAAAGCTCCGGCCGGGCTCGAACTGGGAGATCATGAAGCCGAAGATGATCGACGTCATCGGCTTCGGCGGCTGCTGGCTCCTCGTCGGCGTCATGCTCTTCATCCTCTGGCTCATAGTGAATATTAGGTAGGGCCTCGGGCCGCTGCCCGTTTTGTCAGCGATGGGATCCCTGCCTATCCCCCGGCCCCCCCGGGAACCTGTCCCGGCGGTTCCCCCATCGGAAACCGATGGGTCCCCCTCCGCTACGGGGGCTCTACATGGACCCCATCACTGCCCGGGCAGCGTCCTCTCTGCCCATTCTCTTTAATGCGGGCGGAGATTGCCGGAACCAAGCCGCCTCGCACAAGGGTGTTCCTGGAGGCGGCCAGCGGATAAAGGGGCTGAGGGGTGTCGTCAGCGGGAGCGGCGGGGAGCGGATTCTGAGAAGCGACCGGCAGAAGCGCGGCGGAGCGGCTCGAAGCCGCGCTTCTGGAAAACATCTAAAACGAGTCTTGATTAAAGAAGGGGGACATGTCCCCGGATCCGGACCGTGATGGCGTGAAGAATCACCGCAGCGGACGGAGACGATCCCCGAGGCCCCTCCGCGGCCGACGGGGGGGAATACCCCGAGCGCAAGAAGGTGGATTGGTTCCGGCTATCCTAGAGATGTATAATGAGCCGCACAAGATGAAATCGCCTCAAGATAAAAAAGATATCCGCGACTTGAGCCTCGACGAGCTTCGGGCCGAGCTCGAAGCGATGGGGGAGAAGCCGTTCCGGGCCGCCCAGATCTTCGACTGGCTTTATCACAAGGGCGTATCGGATTTCGCCGAATTCACCAGCCTGTCCAAAGATCTGCGCGAGAAGCTCGCCTTTCGCTTCCGCATCGGTGCCCTCGAGCTCGCCGACCGCCGCGACTCCGGTGACGGGACGGTCAAGCTCCTCTTCCGGCTGAACGACGGCGCCTTCATCGAGACCGTGCTCATCCCCGCGGGCAGGCGGCTGACGGTCTGCCTCTCGACCCAGGTCGGCTGCAAGTTCGCCTGCGCCTTTTGCGCCAGCGGCCTCCACGGCTTCATGCGGGACCTCGCCTCGTCCGAGATCACGGGCCAGGTCCTTTATCTCCAGCACGCGCTCGGGCTGGAGCTGACGAACTTCGTCTTCATGGGCATGGGCGAGCCCCTCGACAACTGGGCGAACGTCGAAAAAGCCCTCCGCATCATGAACGCGCCCGAAGGGTTGGGCATCGCCGCCCGGCGGATGACCGTCTCGACTGCCGGCTACCTTCCGGCCTTCGAGCGGCTCGAAGCCCTCGACCTCCAGGTCAACCTGTCGCTGTCCCTGCACGCGGTCACGGACAGGCTCCGCGACAAGCTCATGTCCATCAACCGCCGTTTCCCGCTCGAAGATGTCGTCCGGGCGGCCGAGGAATATATCCGCTCCGGCGGCCGGATGATCACGCTCGAGTACATCGTCATCCGCGGCCTCAACGATTCGCTCGACGATGCCGACGGCCTGGCCGCGATCGCCCGCCGGCTCCGGGCCAAGGTCAACCTCATCGCCTACAGCCCCGTCGAGGGCCTGTCGTTCGAGACTCCCGGCGAGGCCGATGTCGCCCGCTTCAAACGCTGGCTCGAAGAACGGAAGGTCAATGTCACCGTGCGCCAGTCGAAGGGGACAGATATTGCCGCCGCCTGCGGCCAATTGGTCGGACGCTTCAAAAGGAGTGATCGATGAGAACCAGTGATTTTTCTTCCCGGCATCAGGGGCGCGAATCGGGAGGCGGCGATGGATATCCCCCTGACGACCCCCGTAGCGGAGGGGGACCCGTCGCTTCAGCGACGGGGGAACCGCCGGGACTGGTTCCCTGGGGGGCCGGGGGGCTAAGGGGGATATCCGTCGGCGAAAAACCTCCCGGAGCGCTCCCGATGACGGGAAAAGGTCCAGCTGTTCCGCTCGGCTGGTTTGCCCTCCTTCTCGCCGGCTTGCTCGCCTCTGTTATTACCGCCTCCACAGCGTCCGCTCAAACGGGTGCGACCGATGCCCAGCGCTTCTTTCCCAAAGCGGACCTGATGAAAATGGGGGTCTATTACTACCCTGAACAATGGCCCGCCGGTGATTGGGAGCGGGACCTCGGGAAAATCGCCGAGCTCGGCTTCGAGTTCACTCATTTCGGGGAGTTCGCCTGGGGCTTCCTCGAGCCCTCGGACGGCAAGTTCGACTTCGCCTGGCTCGACCGGGCCGTCGACCTGGCCGCAAATAACGGCCTCAAGGTCATCCTCTGCACGCCGACGCCCTGCCCGCCGGCTTGGATGGGCGAAAAATTCCCCGAGATCTTTCTCGTCGGCGCCGACGGCCGTCGCCGCGAACACGGTACGCGGGCCAACGGCTCGCTCGCGAACGACGTTTTCGTCAAGTACACGAGAAGGATCGTCACGGAGCTCGCCCGCCGTTACGGCCAAGACCCGCGTGTCTGGGGCTGGCAGCTTGACAACGAGCCTAGCGCCCCAGCCGATTACAGCCCCTCGGCCCGCCAGAAATTCCAGGCCTGGCTCGAGAGGAAATACGGGACCGTCGAGAAGATGAACGCCGCTTGGGGCGGTAATTTCTGGAGCACGAAGTACGATTCGTTCGCCCAGGTCCTCATTCCGAACGATTCCCTCACCGGCGAGGATACTCTGAGCCCTCATGCCCTCCTCGACTTCCGCCGCTTCACGGCCGACACGCAGGCCGATTACCTTCACCTCCAGCGCGACTGCCTCCGCGAGCACATCCTGCCCGAACAGTGGGTGACGACGAACTACATCAATGTCACGGATACGGCCGACCCGCGCCGGACGGATCGCCTCGATTTCGTCTCGTTCACGATGTACCCGGTGCGCGGCGAGAAGAACCTCGGCGAGCTCGGCTTCCGGCTGGGCTCCCCCTACCGGCTGGCCTTCGCCGTCGACTATTACCGGTCGTTCAAGGGCGTCACGGGGGTCATGGAGCTCCAGCCAGGTCAGGTCAACTGGGCCCGGATCAACCCCCAGCCGGAGCCCGGCGCCGTCCGGATGTGGTTGTGGCAGGCTTTTGGAGGCGGATTATCGTTCGCCTGCACCTATCGCTACCGCCAGCCGCTCTACGGCAGCGAGCTCTACCACGCCGGCATCGTCGGCCCGGACGGCGTCACGCCCTCGCGCGGCGGCCTGGAATTCGCCCGCGTCATCGCCGAGATGAAGGAGCTTCGAAAGCTCTACGACCCGGCGGCGAAGATGCCGGAACGCGTCGCGGCCCGGCGCACGGCCTTCCTCTGGAGCCACGACGTCATGTGGGACCTCGACATCCACAAACAGACCGCCCTCTGGGACACCTGGGACCACCGCTTCAAGATGATGGCCGCGGTCAAGGCCGCAGGCGCGCCCCTCGACTACGTCGGCGAGGACGACGATTTCTCGGCCTATCCCTTCCTCGTCGCCCCGGCCTACCAGCTCGTCGACGAGACCCTCGTTCAAAAATGGATGCGATACGTCGAGGACGGCGGGCACCTCGTCCTAACCTGCCGGACCGGCCAGAAAACGAAAAGTGGCCAGCTCCCCGAGGCGCCTTGGGCCGGGCTCGTCGCCCCTCTCATCGGGGCTGAGGTCAAGCTCTTCGACAACCTCCTCGACGACGGCCGCGGCCTCGTCCGCATGAAGGGCAAGGGATACGCCTGGAATCGTTGGGCCGACGTCCTCAAGCCGCTTCCCGGGACGGAGACCCTGGCCGTCTACGCCGACCAGTTCTACGCCGGCAAGCCGGCCGTTGTGGCACGCAAGCTGGGGCGGGGGACGGTGACGTATATCGGCGTGGACACGATCGAGGGCGGGCTCGAGAGGGACGTCCTGCGCGAAGTCTATGCCCGGGCCGGCGCCGAGGCCGAAGACTATCCGCCCGGAGTGTACATCGAGTGGCGCGACGGCTTCTTCGTCGGCGTCAATTATTCGTCGCGGCCGTTCGCCGTGCCCGTGGCGCCGGGCTCCAAGATCATCCTCGGGTCAAACCCGCTCCGCCCGGCCGACGTCCTCATCTGGAGAGAATATTAATTCGGGGACACAATACCAATTTCCGATTTCTTTCTGCCCCTCTTCATAGGGGCTAAGACACGGCCGGTCAGTTCCTCCAGCCTTCTGACAAAATCCTCGCTTCCCAAGGGTCGTCCCGTGTGCTCGTGCGCGACGAGCTTTCTAATATCCTCCGGACTATCTTTTTGTTTTAAATATGCCGACCAGTCCGAAATTCCCCCCTCCAAGGGGCATGGCGACAGAAGAGGGTGGCTTTCCTTGTTGACATGGGCCCAGGCGCTCGACCAGGCATAGCTTTCCGCGACGCAGACTACTCCTGCTCTGACAGGGTTCCTCTCAACATAGCGAACGGCTGAATAAAGGTGGCCGTCATCGAGCGGGTAGGTGATGAACCGGCCTTGCCATAAATAGCCCTTCCAATCCTGGCGCGTGTTGATGACGTTGGTGTATTTACGGTGTGCTTCCCCGATCCCAAGGGCGAAACTATCCTTGGCCTTCGGGACGGCGATGATATGGACATGGTTATCCATCAAACAAAAAGCCCAAACGGAGATGCCGTGCTTTTCAATCTGCCTATTGAGCAGGGTAAGGTAGAAGGCCTTGTCTTCGTCTGAGAAGAAGACCCGGAGGCGCCGATTCCCTCTCTGGATCAAATGATGAGGGCAGCCCGGGATCACGACGCGTGCAATTCTCGGCATGGCCTGATTCTCTTAATGAAATAGACGATCGGGAGTGCCGAAAAATTCTCAGCGAGGAATTAATTGGGAAATTGGTATTGTGTCCCCAAATTAATAAGGACCGCGAGGGTTTCGATATGGGGGGTATGGGGGAAGAAGTCGTAGACCCTGAGGCTGGCGATGGAATAGGCCTCGCCGAGTCCCTTGAGGTCCCGGGCCAGGGTTGTCGGATTGCATGACAAATAGAGGAGAAGGGGGACCGGGTCGTCGACGAGGCCTCTGACGATCCGCGGATCGACGCCCTTGCGGGGAGGGTCGAGGATGATGACGCCCGGCGTTCTCTCCAGGACCTCGGGCAGCCACTCCTCGGTCGTCCCTTCGCACACGGCGAAATTCCCGACCCGGTTGAGGGCCAAGTTCTTTTTAAGAAATGGAATATTCTCGCCGGCCTCTTCGACGCCGAAGACCTCCCTCGCTTTTTTCGCCAGCAGGATGCCGAAAGTCCCCAGGCCGCTGTAGAGGTCGGCGACGGTCGCCTCGGCCTGAGGGGTGACCGCCTCGACCACGGCGTCGAAGACCTGCTCGAGGATGCCGATATTCGTCTGGAAAAACGACCGGGCGCCGATCCTGAAGGTCAGGCCGCGGACGCTCTCTTCGAGGAAGTCTCGGCCGAAGAGCCGCTCATCCCGGTACTTTTTTCCGTCGTAGATCGAGGCGACCGCTCCGATCAGGGCGAATTCCTGCTTGAGGCCGGCCAGGCCGTCGGCCAGGGCCGCGGCCTCCGCCCCCGATTCGAGGTCGCAGATGAGGAGCGACTGCCCGCTCGAACGGCTCGTCCTGACCTCGACGCCCGTCACGGAGGAAAACGGCGCGCCTTCGATCATCTCGAGCGTCCGGGCCAGGATGTCGTTCACCCGGTCGGGGACGAGATGGCACCTGTCCACGGTGACGAAGGACGCCTGCTCGCCCGGCTCGTTGTAGACGAAGCGGGCCGCGCCGCCTTCCCGTATGACCCTGAGCCGGATCCTGTTCCGGTAGCCCCAGACCTCGGGTGACGGCGTCACGGACAGGTTCTCGAAGGGGCGCTTGAGCTCACGGGACATGATCTCCTCGACCTGCCCCCTTTTCACCTCGAGCTCGAGGCCGTAGTCCATGTCCTGGTAGGGCGAACAGGCGAGAAAGTGGCCGCACTTCGGCTCGACCCGTGACGGCGAGGGCTCGAGGACGCTGAGGGTTCGCGCCTCGGCATAGCTTTTCCGGTCCTTGAAGACCTCGACCTCGACGGCCTCGCCCGGAAGGCCGCGGTCCGTGAAGACGACCTTGCCTTCGGCCAGACCCAGGCGCCGGCCGGGGTAGACGATCTTCTGGATGTCGATCCGCACGAAACTCACCGTGAAGGGAATGAGGCGTATTCTCGGAGGTCGACGGTCGCGCCCTTGGCGCTCCACCGGACGTCCATCTCGGAGGGGAGCTGCCCCGCTTCGTAACAGCTCTCAAGCGCCTCGTCGAGCCCTTCGACGACCAGCCGGCGCTTACCCTCCGCTTCGACGGCGCGGACGAGCCCGGCGGGGAAATCGCGGACCTCCGGCATGGAGTCCTGCATGCCGTTCAGGCACAGGATCTGGCTGGCCGCGGCCTCGAGCCCGCACAGCGGCCGCGTCCCGTCCCGGACGCCGGCGATCGACTGCCAGAGCTTGTTCATGGGCTCGGCGTCGGGAACGCCGTAGTCCTTGCGCGTCCCGTCGGGGAATTCCGCCCACAACCCCGACGTCCGGCTGTCGCAGCGGACGACCGCCTTCTCGAACTCGAAGCGGACGACCGGGCCCTTGTCTCCGTTCGAGGCGTGGCTCGCGAGGAAGAGGACCTCGACGCCCTCCCCGGTCCGGACGCGGACGGCCGCCGTGTCGAAATTCTCGATGCCGTTGGCCCGGTAGAGTTCGGCCTCGACCTCGACGGGCTCGGCGCTCGAATCCGTGTCCTTCCCCAAAACATAGAACATGTTGTGGAGGTCGTGGGCCATGGCGTTCTGGGCCGGGCTGTCCAGGACCCAGGCGCCTTCCGCGTCGCGCTTTTTCCCGGCCCAGTCGTTCCGCCGGTAATAGGCCTCGTCCCGGGGCCAGAGGTAGAGGCACTTCATCCGCTTGGCCCGCCCGAAGAGCCCGGACATGACGTCCTTTTTCAGGGCCTGGACGGCCGAACTGAAGGACCATTGGTAGCCGACCGCGGCCCACCTGGCCACCGCCTTCTCCGCCCCGATCATTGCGCGGACATCCTGGATCGTGGCCGCCGCGGGCTTTTCGCAAAGGACATGGCTGCCCCTGGCCAGGGCGAAGCATGTCTGGGACTTGTGGCATTGGATCGGGGAGGAGAGGATGGCCAATTCGGCCATCCGGTTCCTGTAGAAATCCGTGAGGCTGACGAAGCACGGGACGCCCATAGCCCGCATTTCGACGTACTGCTGACAGCGGTTAGGCGCGGGATCGACAGCGCCGGCGATGCGGAAAAGGCCGCTGTCTTTTTTCTCGAGGAGTTCGCGGACATAGACCGCGCCCATGCCCCCGACTCCGACCAGGACCACGGACACGGGCGCAGGCATCATCCGCTCTTTCGGGCTAATACTGACACAGTTTCGTGTACTCGTCCAGCATGGCCATGAAGTTGTCGTACTTCGTGCCCACGGCGATGCTGTGGCTCGCGCCGAGGATGAACCGTCCGCCCGGCTTGGCGCAGGCCATGGCCCGCCGGACGTCGGCCCGGACCTCTTCGGGCGTCCCCCCGACCAGGTTTTCGACGGCGACGCCGCCCCAGAGCGCGATCCTGTCGCCGTAGTCCTTCTTGAGCCGGCAGATGTCCATGCCCGCCGTCGGCTGGATGGACTGGTAGGCGTCGAAGCCGATGTCGATGAAGAAATCCATGAGCATGTTGATGTTGCCGCAGCAGTGCTTGAGGATCTTCTTGCCGAACTTGCCCTTGACGTTCCGGGCCCGTTCCTTGTTGGCCTCGAGGAAAAAGTCCCGGAACATGGCCGGCCCGATGAGCGGGCCCGTCTTGTAGCCGAGGTCCTCGGCCCACATGACGGCGTCGGAGTCGGGGTGGATGAAAGCCGCGTCAGCCAGGTTCTGCTGGCGGATGCGATAGGCCGTCGCCGCCCGGACGGCGTCCGGGTTCGCGGCGAGCTCGAAGAGGCCCCGCTCCAGGCCGCCGAGGAGGACGATGCCGACCGACCCTCCCGACGGGCCGCAGATGAACTTCTCCGCCTTGAACTCCTGAATGACGGCGTCGAGGATCTTCCAGGACCGCTCGTCGGGCCGGAGCGGCTCCGGCTCCTTTTCGAACTCCGCCGCGGTGAAGACCCGGGCGTCCCGGACCGGGTCGTGGACGCAGGTGATGTCCCGGGTCGCATCCGACAGCTTGTAAATACGGCCGCGGCGGTCCTCCCAGGTGTTGGCGTCGATCCGCCGGGGCGGCGGGTCGTCGCCCGGCGGCGGCATCTCCCAGGTGGCCATGGGGAAGGTGACGATGTCGAGCCCGAGTTTTTTGTGGAGCTCGATGTGGTCCTCGAGCCAGC
>Ga0315289_10003587_pt1 | contig 23402 bp, 25 predicted proteins | sample YL17G11_40_MG_FD_203452 | JGI IMG/M metagenome (GOLD analysis project Ga0315289, IMG submission 203452) | Sediment microbial communities from Yellowstone Lake, YNP, Wyoming, USA - YL17G11_40 | ecosystem: Environmental > Aquatic > Freshwater > Lake > Sediment | place: USA: Wyoming | collected...
CCATCCACTCGCCCTTCATCTGCTTTACTACCAGCATGGAGTCGCCCTTAATGGTGATCCGGCCCTCAATGCCGCAACCCTCGAGCCATTGCGCCGCCGCCTTCAGGGCCTCGTACTCCGCCACATTGTTGGTCATGCCCTTCCCCTCCCCCACGGCCCCCAGGCCCTGGTGAATCAGCTCGCCGTCGCGCCGAATCAGGTATCCGTAGGCGGCCACGCCGCCTGGATTCCTGGGATAGCACAGGCCATCGAAGTAAACTGTGATCATGGTTCCCCCTGCATTACTTTTAGGACCTCTTTTTCTGTGTCCTTTTCCCTAAATGATAAATTTGATGGTAAATTTGTCGCTATAGATTAATTTTCTCATATTTATTGACGTTGATCTCTGCCCCATCTTCAACGCTGCCACTTGCGACTGGCTCCTTGATCCTATTTGCGGCCCAGTCCTGAAATAATAGTAATAATAACATAGTATTAAAACCGAAATTCCGGAGTTGGGATCAAATTGATGATTAGTCTTGAAGAGCAAATCGGTCTATCAACCCTTTCGCCGTGTTGTGTTCCCCGCGGACGCTTTGGGGAACCGCGCCCGCGGCCTTGAGCGGGAGCTAAAGGCACCGGTGCGACGCACAAAGAAACATAGTCGTAAGAAATCGCAAGCTTCTAGCGCCCGAGGACGGCTAGACCCGGCGGGGAGAGACGAGCCAAACCAGTATGGCCCCATCCGTTATGCATGCCACCACACTTGAGCAGATCAAACCTGGTGGCAGTGAGTGGGGGAAAAAGACAGCTTTTATAAAATTAAGACTATATAATTAGAGATTACGACTAAATGCCCGCAATAAGAAATAATGAGCTTTATTTCATAAAATACAAAATTAAAAAAGGCTGGCCAGATCACCTGGCCGCCTTGGCCACCCGCTCCACGCTGTCCTTGTGGTTGATGGCATAGCTCTTGGGATCGCGATTGGCCGCCGCCATGATCTCATCGGCCAGGGCAGAAGAAGCAGACCTCTTGGTCTTGAAGGAGGATTGGCGGGCACCCTTGGCTATGAACATCAGAGCGGTATCCACCCTCCTCTGCGGCGCAGTATCCACGGCCTTGGGCACAGTGATGCCGCCGTACTTTAGCCTGACCACCTCTTCGCGCGGCCCGGCATTGGATATGGCCTTTGCCAGGACCCCCAGAGGATTCTCTTTGGTCCTGTGGTGGATTATGTCGAAGGCATCTTCCACTATGCTGTAGGCCCTCGTCTTCTTGCCAGTGTTCTTCGCCTTTCTCATCAGCTTGTTGATGAGGCGCTCCACCATGTGCTGATCGGACTTCTTGAACTGCTGCCTGGCATGCCTGCCTGCGGAGTGCATGACCGAGCGGGGAGCCAGGTTCAGGTACCCCTTGATGCTCAGATCAGAGACCTCTACCTCAGAGGGGTCCCACTTGCCGAATACCTTCATAGCTATCACCTCACCGGCTTCTCCTTCCTTCCGCTGACCATCTCCTGCAGGGAGACGTTGTTCACCGCAATGACCTTGAACCTGACTCCAGGGATATCTCCCATAGACCGGCCCATTCGGCCGCCGATGCGGTCGATCACCACTTCGTCGTGCTCATCGATGAAGCTGATAGCTCCATCCCCGGGGCAAAAGGCGGTTACTTGCCTGCCGTTCTTAATGAGCTGAATGCGCACCGCCTTCCTTATGGCTGAGTTGGGCTGCTTGGCCTCGATTCCCACCTTCTCGAGCACTATTCCGCGCGCCATGGGCGCACCGCCCAGAGGGTCAGCCTTTATCCTGCTTCCTGATACACGCCTGATGTAATGAGGATCGCTCCATCTCAGGGCCTTCCTATCATGCTCCAGCTTCCTGGCTGCATAGATTCCCTTTCCCATTCCTTTCACCTTAGTAATCGCGAATGCCAGGGACCGCTACTGAATTATGACGTCATCCACGCCGTGATGCCTTTGTGCCAGCATCTTGGCTTTCAATATGTTGCGGCCGTCCCGGCCAATGGCAATGCCCTTGTCCTTATTTGCTACCTCTACATAAGCCAATCGCTTGTTGTTCTTGTTGACCACCATGACGTTTTTGATGGCGGCTGGCTGAAAGACGTTCTCCAGGAACTCCTTGACGTCGTCGCTATACTCCACAATCTCAATCTGCTTGCCCACGGACTTCTTGACCCTATTTATATTGGATCCCTTTCGGCCAATGGCCGCTCCCATATCTCCCTTTTTTATGACGAAGATGATGCGGTCGTTGTCCTCATCTACAACACAGTCCCTGGCTACGCCCCCCGTCAGGCTCTCGAAGAGGACGATATACCTTATTCCTTCCGTGGTGAGCTTGAACTCGCTCATGCCTCGACACCCCGGATCTCCCGCAGCAGCGCCATGATCTCTGAGTCGCCCGGCTCAATCACGGCCAGAGCGGCAACGGAGAAGGGTTTCCCACAGGCAGATCCGAGATCCTTGCCAATTCCTTGATAGCTGTATACCGGCACATCTACCGTCTCCAGCTGCATCCTGGCTTCTTGAGGACAGTCAGCTGCGTAAATGATGAGCTTGGCCTGCCCGCTCAACCCGGCGTCGATGGTCTTGTTCGATCCAAGCAAAACTCTTCCTGTTCTGATGGAACTCCTCAGCGCTCTATCTACATTTATCATCGTATTACCTCATCTTCTGATCGCTACCAGCTGCACATCTCCTGTGCCCAGCTGTATGGGTTGTCCCACGATGACGTTCTCTGTGACTCCTCTGAGATCGTCGACATCTCCTCTTATAGCCGCATCCAGGATGTGGTTCACAGTTACCTCGAAGGCAGCCCTGGCCAGGACGGAGGCCTTCTCCCCCGAGACGCCATGCCGGCCGATCTGCTTGACCTCTCCGTCTACAGTCATTATATCGGCGACCATCATGATGTGCCTCACGTCTACCGTCAAGCCCTGCTCGCGCAGAGTGTCCAGGGCCTCGTTGATGATGGCGTTTCTGGCAGCTTCGATCCCCAGGACCTCGGAGATCTCATTTATATTGTTGGTCTTTGTCCGGGAGGGGTCGACCCCATCAAACAGCACGACCTTGCGCAGGGAGGATCCCTCGGTGTAGAGCACATACTCCTCGCCCTCCTTGCGGATCACCACCCGTTTGATCCCCTCCACTCCTTTGAGAGATATCTTCTTGATCTTCTCCACCAGCTGCAGCAGCTCGCGATAGGAGGGCTTCTTGGGGACCATCAGCAGCACATTTTCCCTCTGCTCAACAGAGATGCCCGTCTCCTCAGCAAGGCGGTCTGCCACATCCTGGGCGGAGATCTTCCGCTGCTCGAGGGCAGAGGGGTTGAGCTCCAAAATCACATTCATCTCCGCCAGATCCGTGGCGATGGAGCCCAGATGAAGGATCGACGTGGACTCTATGGCCCAGGCCACCTCCCTGGCCAGGTCCCTGTCGTGAGCATAATCTGGATTAAGCCGTATGGTCATGGTGGGCGTGGAGGGGACCTTTCTTGCGTCTACTATCTCAATGAGCCTGGGCAGACCAAGGGTAACATTTATCTCCGCCACGCCTGCGTAGTGAAAGGTCCTCATGGTCATCTGCGTGCCCGGCTCGCCTATGGACTGAGCGGCCACGACGCCTACCGCCTCGCAGGGCTCGACCATGGCATGCTCATAGTCGGCGATCACCTGCCCTATTATCTCTTCCAGCTGCGTCTCTTCAATCTCTGCATCCTGCAGCCCGGAGCGGAGCGCCTCCTTGAGGCTCTGCGGCAGGTCCAGGCCTTCTATCCTGTCTCCAATCTCCTTCTGGCCCAGGCTCATGCCTTCTCCCTCTGCAGGACTCTGTTTATGATGCGCTTCACATTGTCAGGACTGGCATAGTCCCGCCGGGATGCGTCCACGCCGTCCTCTCCATACTTGAACTGCACAATCATTCCTCTCGTCTCCTGCACAGTGCCGTCATACCTGACCTCCAGGTCCTGTAAAGCATTGACCAGACGGCGCTGGAGGTATCCGCTCTGGGATGTTCTTATGGCCGTATCCACCAGCCCCTCTCTTCCGCCGATGGCATGGAAGAAGAACTCAGTAGGGGTAAGCCCGTCTTTGTAGCTGGACTCAACAAATCCGTGCGCCTCTGCCCCCAGATCTCCTTTCTGGAAGTGGGGAAGGGTCCTGCTGGCATAGCCGCGCTTGATGCGTTCGCCCCTCACCGACTGCTGCCCCACGCAGGCCGCCATCTGAGTCAGGTTGAGCATGCTTCCGCGAGCTCCGGAGACGGCCATTACCACGCCCGAGTTGTCCAGTCCCAGGTACCGGCTGGCGATCTTGCCAGCGGTGTCCCTGGCCTTCCCCAGGGTTTGCATGATCCTCATCTCTAAGGTCTCGTCCAGAGTTCGACCCGGCAGCGGCTCCAGCTCGCCAGCCTTATAGGCCTCAATGAGCTGCCCGACCTTCTCCCTCGCCGTGCGGGTAGTCTCGTCGATCTGCATTGCCGCATCCTTGGGAATGTCCTCATCGTCTATTCCAAAGCTGAAACCGGCATACATTATCCCCCGCAGGGCCAAAAGAGTCATCCTGTCGAGGAACTCGCTGGCCACGGAGGGGCTGAACTCCTTGATCACCCTGTCGGTTATCTTGCCCTTGAAGGCTCCCACCGCCTCGGCATCAATCGTCCCGCGCAAGAGAAGCCCGTCCCTTATAACCACAAAGGCGTCGTGCTCACACTCCTCTTTTCGGCAGACCTCGCAGTTGTAGCAGAAGTCGGCCCTGAAGGTCAGGTTGAGCCCTTTGGGGAGGATGGTGCTGAAGACCTGCTTGCCCGTCCAGTAGGGTTCTCCGTCGATGCGGCCAGCGGGCTCCGGCAGGTCGGAGAGGTCGAACTTCTTCAGCAGCTCCATCACGCCCTTGCTGTCGATGGGCTTGTTGCCATGGGTGAGCAAAAAGGAACCAGTGACGTAATCGTGGATACCGCCGATGATGGGCCCTCCGAAGCGGGGCGAGAGGATGTTCTCCTGCACCCTCATCAGGATCTCGGCCTCGGCCCTGGCCTCCTCATTCTGGGGAACGTGCAGGTTCATCTCATCCCCGTCGAAGTCTGCGTTGTAGGGCGGGCAGACGGCAGGGTTGAGGCGGAAGGTCTTGTAGGGCATGACCTTAACTCGGTGGGACATGATGGACATCCTGTGCAGCGAAGGCTGGCGGTTGAAGAGGACTATGTCGCCATCGGCCAGCTGCCGGTCTACCTTCCAGCCTACATCGATCTGCTCTGCCACCTCCGCGCAGTTCTTGTCAGTGACCTTCACCCGTCGGCCGTCGGCGCGGGTGACATAGTTCACTCCGGGATGCCTGTCCGGCCCTCTCTCGACAAAGGTCTTGACGATATCCTTGTTCCGGGAGTTGATCACAATAGGAACTGAGAGCTCCATGGCTATGTCTTTGGGCACACCGACCTGATTGATGCTCAGGTTGGGATCAGGCGATATTACCGTTCTGGCGCTGAAGTTGACGCGCTTGCCCGACAGCGATCCCCTGAACCTGCCCTCCTTGCCCTTCAGCCTCTGCGATAACGTCTTCAGCGGCCGACCGCTCCTGTGCCGGGCCGGAGGGACGCCGGAGACGGTATTGTCCAGGAAGGTGGTGATGTGATACTGGAGTAGCTCCCACAGGTCCTCGATGATGAGCTGTGGCGCCCCAGCCTCCCTGTTCTCCTGGAACCTCTGGTTGATGCGGATGATGTCCACCAGCTTATGGGTGAGGTCGTCCTCGCTTCTCTGGCCGCTCTCCAGCGTAATGGACGGCCTCATGGTCACCGGTGGGACCGGTAGGACGGTCAGGATCATCCACTCCGGCCTGGCAGTCTCCGGGTTCATGCCCATGACCTTGGTGTCATCATCGGGAATCTTCTCGAACCTGTCTCTTATATCAGAGGCAGTGAGCTTGTGGCCGTCTTCAATGTAGGATAAGGGCCGCTCAAACTTGATCTCTTGCTGGGGAGCGCTGCAGTAAGGACAGTTCTTGTGCTTCCTGGCCTCGGTGAAGACCTCGTTCACCACCTTCTCCGTGATCTGTCCCAGCCTCTCCTGCTCCTGGATCCTTCTCAAGTACTCCGTCTTGTCGCCTGAGGATATCATCAGGCGGGAGCAGCTCCGGCAGACGGCTCGCAATAGCTTTCTGATGAGCTTGGCGAAGCCTACGTGGATGACGGGAGCTATCAGGTCTATGTGGCCGAAATGGCCAGGGCATTCCCCTGGCCGGCCTCCGCAGCTGCGGCATCTCAATCCCGGGTCGATGACCCCCAGGCGCGGATCCATCAGCCCCATCTCAATGGGAAATCCGTCGTCGTCGTAGGTGTCTGCAGTGATGATCTTGACTACGCTCATCTTCCGAAACTCCTGAGGAGAGAGGAGACCAAAGCGGATTCTGCTTATTCTCTTGGGTACGCTCATTATCTCACCTAAACCGCATCTTCCAGAATCAGCCTGGGGGCTACTCCCAGGGACTTGATCTCATCCAGCAGGAGCTTGAAGGCATAGCTCATCTCCACCTGGTAGATGTCCGAATCCGGCCCGCAGACCGGACACAGGTCGACGTTCCTCCTCCGGTCATGGATGGCAATATTTCCGCATTTGCTGCACACCAGCTCTATGACTCTGTCCGACTCGTCCACCAGCCGCTCCTTTAAGGCCAGAGCTGCTCCATGAGCGATGAGAACGTCTCTCTCCATCTCTCCGAACCGCAGCCCTCCCTCTCTGGCCCTTCCTTCAGTGGGCTGCCTGGTCAGGACCTGGACCGGCCCTCGGGACCGGGCGTGCATCTTGCCGGCGACCATATGGTAGAGCTTCTGGTAGAGGATGACGCCCACAAAGACGTCAGCCATTATCTGCTCGCCGGTGGCTCCATTGTAGAATATCTCTCTCCCGGTATGGGAGAAGCCGAACTTCGCAAGGGCAGATCGCAGATCGGTCTCCTCTTCGCCCAGAAAGGCCGTGGCATCCACAGACCTGCCCTCCAGGGATCCCACTTTTCCTCCTATCATCTCCAGGACGTGGCCCACAGTCATCCTTGAGGGGATGGCGTGGGGATTGAGGAGAAGATCTGGGACCAGGCCAGCCTCTGTGAAGGGCATGTCCTCCTGGGACACGACCAGGCCCAAAACGCCCTTCTGGCCGTGGCGTGATGCGAACTTGTCCCCCAGCTCCGGTATCCTCTGGTCGCGGGTCTTGACCTTGGCCAGACGGTTGCCGTTCTGGCTCTCCGTAAGAATAACCATGTCTACAACGCCTTTCTCGTTGGACCTCATGGTCACCGAGGTCTCCCGCCTCTGCTGGGGAGTTATCCCGAACTCCGAAGGCTCTTCTAAGAACCTGGGCGGACTGGTCTTGCCGATCAGAACATCGTTGGACGCCACGTAGGCATTCGGGTTTACCAGGCCGTCGGAGTCGAGCTGGTCGTAGGCTTCAGAGCCCCGGGCGCCACGCACCTCGACGTCCGGGATCTCGAACTTATCCTCCTGGCCTCCCGGGTACTTCCTCTCCTCAGCCTCCGAGACCCGGAAGAAGTGGCTGCGGGCCAGCCCCCTTTCGATGGAGCCCCTGTTCATCACCAGGGCGTCCTCAATGTTGTAGCCCTCGTAAGCCAGGACTGCCACCACGAAGTTCTGGCCGGCCGGCCTGTCGTCAAATCCCACTGCCAGCGAGGTCTTGGTCCTGACGATGGCCCTATGGGGATAGTTGAGGTAGTGGCTTCTGGTGTCCGGCCGCAGCCTCATGTTGGCCATGGACATCCCCAGGCACTGCTTGACCATGCCTGCGCCCATGGTGTTCCTGGGGCTGGCGTTGTGCTCCGGATAGGGGACGAGACCAGCCGCTATTCCCAGGATCAGGGAAGGGTCGAGCTCCATATGGGTATGCTCCGTGGTTATGTCCTCCTCCCAGATGGCAATGAGGCTGTTCTCCTCCTCCTCGGCGTCCAGGTACTCGACGGCGCCCATCCTAACCAGATCGTCAAAGGTCATCTCTGTTCGGCCAACCTTCTCCACATGCTCTTCCGTGACCAGCAGCTGGCCGTCTTCTACGATGATGAGAGGTCTGCGGGCCCTGCCAGAGTCGGTGTTGATGAAGATCTCGCCCGTATTTTCAAAGTAGGCCACGTTGACCTGGCTGCTCATGCTGCCCGCGCGTCGGAGTCTCTTGAGGTTGCCCAACAGTGTCATGGGGTCAAAGTGATGTCCTACTATCTCGCCGTTGACATACACCCTCGTTCCGGCATCGCCCGTTTCAGCCAAGCATACCACCTACCGGAGCTACGCCCAGATCGAGCAGCATTCTCTTGATATCCTCGTAATCATCTACCCCCTTGGAGAGCTCCACCGCCTGGGCGAAGTTCTTCACCAGCCCGCAGTTGGGCCCCTCAGGGGTCTCGCTCGGGCAGATGCGTCCCCACTGGGTGGCGTGCAGATCCCTGGCCTCGAAATGGGGCTGGGATCGAGAGAGGGGGGATATGACCCTTCTCAGATGAGATAGAGAGGCCATGTAGTCTGTTCTGTCCAGCAGCTGGGAGACTCCCGTCCGCCCGCCCACCCAGTTGCCCGTGGCCAGGGGATGGATCATCCTCTCCGTCAGGACGTCAGACCTGACGGTGGTAACCACGTTCAGCTCCCGGTTTCTCATGCTGGCCCTCTCCAGCTGGTACTTTATGTCCCTGGTCAAACGGTTGAAGGCCACGCGGAATAGATCCTCCATGAGGTCGCCGGAGAGCTTGAGCCGCTTGTTGGTGTAGTGATCCTTGTCGTCCTCACCTCTGCGCCCCAGAGCCAGCTCGAAACAGGCCTCAGCCATCCTGGACAGGAATAGCGCTTTAGCGTAGCGGTCCTTCTCAGCCACGCCGATGTGCGGCAGCAGATATCTATCTAGGACGTAGGCGGCTCTCTTCTTCTGATACTCCTTGGCCTGGCCGGCTGCCACACGGCTGCCTATCTTCTCCAGGGCCTCTTCGATGGTGGAGACCTCAGACTCCTCCAGGTTCTCCAGCATGAACTTGATAATCTCCGGGTTGTCGGAGACTGATTTTACAATATCCATGTCCGTCTCCATTCCCAAAGAGCGGAGCAGTGTGACGAAGTTCAGCCTCCCTGAGACAGATGGGAAGGAGACCTCCAGGATGGACCGGCGGCCGCGCTCCACTATCACCAGGGATCGATATCCCTGCCTCTGGGAGAAGACTTTAGCCACCTCAATGAACTCGTCGTAGCGCTGGTTGTACTCCACCAGGATCTTATTGGGGGCCAGATCTTCAAGCGTCATAATCACCCTTTCTGAGCCGTTCACTATGAAGTAGCCTCCCGGGTCTAAAGGATCCTCTCCAAAGCTGATCATCTCATCGGGGGACCTCCCGTGGAGGTTGCAGACGTTGGACATGAGCATGATGGGCAGAGACCCTATCTCTGCCTCCACAGGCTCCTTCTCCTCCTCGCCCTGGACTATGGTCATCTCCAGCCTGATGGGCGAGGCATAGGTGAGGTTGCGCAGCCGGGCGTCGTTGGGATAGAGCCGTTCCTTGGATCCGTCCGCCTCCTGGATCATGGGATTCTCCACGCTGATCTTGCCCAATTTTACCAAAGTATTTTCGATGTTAGTCTCAATTATGCCCACTTCGTCGATGACCTTCTGCAGGCCTCTGTCGATGTACTCGTTGAAGGAGTTGATGTGATGGTGCACCAGCTTATCCTTGGTAAAATAGGCGTTATACAAAATATTTCTGTCGAGCAAAGGACCACCTTTAATCAATCACCAGCCGGTAAAAGACTGATTGCCTTGCCGTGTAGCTTTTTCTAATCACCTTAATTACATCCCCCACCTTGGCCCCGATCTCCTTTGCGGCAGGATCGTTTACGAAGATCTTGGGCAGCTGTGGGGCCTCTGCTTTGTATGCTTTCAGGACCTCCTCCGCCTCCTCTGGCGTTAGGAGAACATGTTCCGGAACCAGCTCGTGATCTTTTACAGCAAACTTCAATCCACCACCCCCGTAAGATGGAGCAGCTAACAGGCTCAAGGGAGCACCCAACGGGCTCGGGGGGATTTGAACCCTCGACCACCTGGTATCTCCACATAAAAGTCTAAAAGCCAGACGCTCTGCCTAACTGAGCTACGAGCCCCCATGGCCTGGCCTACCTCAAGCCTCTTCAACTGCACTATCTCCGAAATAAAATCCCCCCACATAAAACTTTTTCCCTTGCCGGGCCTCAGGCTCCCACCAGGCGCGCTATCTCTGAGCCTACCTCCGAGGTGGTAGCGCTTCCGCCCAGGTCGTAGGTCTTCACCTTGCCCTGCAAGCTCTTCTCAATGGCCCTCACCACATCCGCGGCCGCCTCGGCCTGGCCCAGATGCTCGAGAAGCATTGCTCCTGCCCAGATGGTGGCTATTGGGTTGGCCTTGTTCATGCCCTTGTACTTGGGGGCCGAGCCGTGGATGGGCTCGAACATGCTGGTTCCCTCAGGGTTGAGGTTGGCTCCCGGCGCCAGGCCCAGGCCGCCCTGGATCATGGCCCCCAGGTCGGTGATGATGTCGCCGAACATGTTAGGCGCCACAACCACGTCAAACCACTCTGGATTCTTGACAAACCACATGGTGATGGCGTCTACGAAGTTGAAGTCGTGCTTGACCTGGGGATAATTCCCCGCCACCTCCAGGAAAATCTCTCTCCAGAAGCCGTAGATGTCGCTGAGAACGTTTGCCTTGTCCACGCTTGAGACCTGCTTTTCCCTCTTCATGGCCTGCTCAAAGGCATACCCGATGACGCGAGTGCATCCCTCTCTGGAGACCTCGCCTATCTGAAAGGCGATCTCCTCGCTGTCCGACTCTATGTCCAGGCCGAACTTTATGTTATAGAGCGCTCGCTTGACCTCAAACTCCGCCCGGCTCTTCCCGGCCCTGGCCCGGCTGCCTATGCCGATGTAGAAGTCCTCGGTATTCTCTCTGACCACTATGAAATCTATATCCTTTGGCCCCTTGTCCTTCAATGGGGTCGCCACTCCTTCCAGAAGCTTAACGGGACGGAGGTTCACGTACATATCGAAGTGGAACCTCATGGCCAGAAGTATCCCCTTCTCGAGTATCCCAGGCTTGACCTTTGGATCGCCGATAGCTCCCAGGTAGATGGCCCGATGCTTCCCGAGCTCCTTGAGGGTCTCTTCGCTCACCAGCTCCCCGGTCTTCAGAAAGTGCTCCGCACCCAGAGGATACTCTATCCACTCCAGGGAGAAGCCGTGCTTGTCCGCAGCTGACTCCAAGACCTTCTTGCCCTCGGCCACTATCTCTGGGCCTATGCCGTCGCCCGGTATCACAGGAACTTTGTAGTTCATATTTTCACCCTGGCTGCTCTCTCTTTCGCATGCTCCACCAGGCCACCTGCCTCCACAATCTCCTGCAGGAAGGGGGGAAGGGGCGTTGTTCGACAGGACTCGTCCGTGGAGAGATCGTGGATTATGCCGGCCGCCATGTCGATCTCCAGCGCATCTCCGTCTCTGATCTTCTCCGACTCAGAGCAGATGAAGAGAGGCAGGCCGATGTTGATGGCGTTGCGGAAGAAGATCCTGGCAAAGGACCTGGCCACCACCGCTTTTATTCCCGCGCCCTTCAGGGCCAGAGGGGCGTGCTCTCTCGAGGAGCCGCAGCCGAAGTTCTCTCCTGCCACCACGATATCGCCCTCTCGGACCTGGGCTGCCATCTCCGCTCTTGTGCCTTCGAAGATATGCCCAGCCAGCTCATAGGGATCATTTATCACCAGGTGACGCCCGGGGATGATGGCATCGGTATCGACATCGTCCCCAAACTTCCAAGCTCTGCCTGCCAAAATAATCTTCTCCAAAAGGTGGACTATCCTCCAATGAGGAAGGTGTATATTAAAGTAATCCGAGAAGAGCTGGACCCTGTCAGGTCAGCGCCGGCAATTTTTCTTTCGAGGCGTGTTTAGCTCCACAGCAAAAACTCTCTCTATCGATGTTTCCGCTTCCCTCGGCATCCAGTGCTTCGGCAGTAGAAAAGTGAAGAGCAAATCGATCTGTCAACCGTTCTCGACGCGGCCCCGCCAACAGTGTTCCCCGCGAACGCGTAGGGAAGCGCCCGCGGCCTTGAGCGGGAGCTAAAGGCATCGGGGCGACACCAAAAGAAACATAATAGTAAGTTTGTAGCTTGAGCACTCGGAGAGAGACCGAACCAAAGCATCATGGCCCTTACGCAATGCATATCATATCACACCACACCAGGAGCAGATCAGCCATCCCGACAGTGAGCTAGACAAGAGTGGGCTAGACAAGAGATGGCCATTTTTAAACTCAAATCAATAAGAGGGTTCACGACCGATGAGCTAAACAAATACTTTCTTCCAAGACCGCTTAATTTTTAGCGGGAAAGGACGATAGGATGAGGGATAATCAGGTGGTTGAGGTTGAAGGCAATAATGATCTCCGGGCGCACACTGGCACAGGGTGTGGCTTGCGAAAACAAGATGTCTGCTGACTTCCTGGCGGCGACATCGGTATGCTCTCTCTCCCAGGGCGATTACCAGCAGCTAGGGCTCCTCGAAGGAAAGAATGTCCTTCTCAAGAACGGCTTCGGCCAGGCAGTCCTTTCCGCTCGCTCTGACCCGGGCCTCCCAGCGGGCGTGGTCTTCATACCCATGGGCCCCTGGGCCAACGCCCTGGTGGGTTCGGATACAGGCGGCTGCGGCACTCCCCAGTTCAAAGGGGTGGAGGTGGAGGTGGAGGCCACAGAGGCTCCAGTCCTGGGCGTGCGCGACCTATTTCGCGATATAACCAAGGGGGTGGAGGCGTGATACAGGAGGACGTCATCTGCTCCTTCTGCGGCTGCCTGTGCGACGACATCACCGCCGAGGTGGAGGCGGGAGCTGTGTCGCGGGTCAGGCATGCCTGCCGCCTGGGGGCGAGCAAGATGATGGGCCATGACAGGATCAAGGGCCCCATGATACGCGAAGATGGGACTCTGGTCGAGGCCAGCTACCAGGAGGCCTACGACCGGGCGGCGCAGATACTTCTGGCTGCCAGGCGCCCTCTTCTCTACGGCTGGGCCTCCACTGTCTGCGAGGCACAGGAGAAGGGCGTCCTCCTGGCAGAGGAGGTGGGGGGAGTCATGGACTCCACAGCTACTGTCTGCCACGGACCTTCGGTCATAGGCATAGAGGAGAAGGGTCTGGCCAGCTCTACCTTAGGCCAGGTCAAGAACAGGGCCGACACCATCGTGTTCTGGGGCTGCAATCCTGCAGAGGCCCATCCTCGGCACTCTCTGAGGTACTCGAGCAACGTCGTCGGACGGTTCACGCCCTTGGGCCGCGCAGGCAGAAAGATAGTGGTGGTGGACATCCGGGAGACCAGGACGTCCAAGAACGCAGATAAGCTCGTCCTGATTGAGCCCGGATCAGACTACGAGGTGATCTCGGCCCTGCGGATGCTCGTATCGGGCAAGGCAGTTATCCCTGAAAGGGTGGGAGGGGTTGACAAGGCCGATCTGGTGGCCCTGGCGGAGATCTTGAAGAGGGCAAAGTTCGGAGCTTTCTTCTTCGGCCTGGGCATCACCCATTCCCGGGGAAGGTACAAGAACGTCGACAATGCCCTCTCGCTGGTGGCTGAGCTCAACTCCTATACCAAGTTCGTGGTAATGCCCATGCGGGGCCATTACAATGTGGCCGGCATAGGCCAGGTGCTGGCCTGGTCCTCTGGATTCCCCATGTCTGTAGACTTCGCGCGCGGCATGCCTTACTTCAATCCCGGAGAGACTGCGGCCTGCGATCTGCTGGCCAGGCAGGATGCCGACGCGGCCCTGATCATCGCCGCCGACCCGGCCTCCAACTTCCCGCGGTCTACAGTCCAGGCCCTGGCCAGGATTCCCGTGATACAGATCGATCCTTATGAAAATCCCACTACCCTGCTCTCCAAGGTGGTGATTCCCAGCGCCATTGCCGGAATAGAGGCTGCAGGAACGGCCTATCGCATGGACGGATTGGCTCTGAGGATGAAGAAGCTGATCGACTCTCCTTATCCTAGCGACGAAGAGATCATAGGCCAGATCCTGGAGAGCGTGAAGAGGCAGCGGGAGATGTCGGCCGGAGGGGCTGCAAGATGATAGTAAAGGGCGGAACTGTCTACGATCCTGCCAACGGCATATTTGGCGAGGAGATGGATATCTGTATAGAGGGCGGCCGAATAACGGAGAAGGCAGCAGGTGAGGAGATCGATGCCAAGGGGCTGCTGGTGATGCCCGGGGGCGTGGACGCCCACTCTCATATTGCCGGCAAGAAGGTCAATACCGGCAGGATCATGAGCCCGGGCGACTCCCGATCCGGCGTCGAGCCGCGCACTGCCGTCTGCCGGCCCTCTACAGGGTACACTGTGCCCAACTGCTATGCCATGGGGTACCGATACGCCAGGATGGGCTACACTACAGTCTTCGAGGCGGCAACTCCTATCATCGATGCCAGGCATACTCACGAGGAGCTGAAGGAGATTCCCATACTGGACAAAGGGGCTCTCACTCTCTTCGGCAACAACTGGGAGGTCATGGAGTGCGTCCACGACAGGGACATCCCCAAGCTGGCGGCCTACGTGGCCTGGGGGCTCCAGGCCGCGCGGGGCTATGGGGTGAAGATCGTCAATCCGGGGGGAGGAGAGGCCTGGGGGTTCGGCACCAATGTGAAGGGCGTGCACGACCCTGTGCCCAACTTCGACGTCACCCCTGCGGAGATCATCCGCGGCCTGGCGCAGGCCAATGAGATGCTGAGGCTGCCCCACTCCATCCACCTGCATTTCAACAACCTGGGAAAGCCAGGGAACTACTCGACAGCGCTGGAGACTCTCGAGCTATTGAAGGATATCAAGCCTTCCCGGCGCCGCCAGGTGGTTCACGTCGCTCATATGCAGTTCTCCTCTTACGGCGGGACGAGCTGGAAGGACTTCGAGTCCCGGGCTCCGGATATTGCCGATTACTTCAACAAGAGCAGCCATGCCACCATGGATATGGGGCAGGTGATCTTCGGAAACGCCACCACCATGACTGCGGATGCGCCTTTAGAGTATGCCAACGCCCGCATCGCCCATGCCAAGTGGTCCAACTACGACATCGAGCTGGAGGAGTCCAGCGGAGTTGTGCCCTGGGTCTACGGGAGAAAGATGCTGGTCAACGATGTCCAGTGGGCAATTGGTCTGGAGCTGGCCTTGCTCACTAAAGATCCCTGGAAGGTCCTGCTCACCACCGACCATCCCAACGGGGGGCCTTTCGTCAACTATCCCGAGGTCATTACACTCCTCATGAGCAGGCCCAAGAGGGAGGCGGAGATAGCTACCCAGCATGAGATGGCTCCCAAGAGGTCCACCATCGCTACCATCGATCGGGAGATGGACTGGGGCGAGGTGGCAGTGATGACCCGTGCTGCACCGGCGCGCGTCTTAGGCCTCGCGGAGAAGGGCCATCTGGGACCGGGTGCCGATGCCGATATCACCATCTACGACCTGAAGCCCAATGAGGTCGATCCGAGCGTCGATCACGCCCTCGTCAAGAAGGCCCTGGCTGCCGCCAAGTACACCATAAAAGGCGGAGCTGTGGTGGCCAAAGAGGGCGAGATACTGCAGGCACCATTGGGAAGGACCTACTGGGTGCAGGCAGAGGTGCCAGCGGCCGACGCCCAGCGCCTGATGGTGGATCTGCAGGAGAAGTTCGACAGGTACTACAGCATTCAGCTCTCCAACTATATGGTCCAGGATGCCTACGTGGCCAACCCTGTGGTGATAAGGCCTCCGGCCCGCGAGGCTGCAAAGGAGGTGGCTTGATTGAGGACAATCTCAATAAAGCCCCTCCGAGCCTTTGAGGTATCCGTAGAGGCAGAGGTCATATCGCCGGACAGGCTGGCAGCCCTGACCTTCGGCCAGATAAGGGCGCTAGAGGTCTGGCTGGGCAACAGGAAAAGGAAGCTATCCGATCTCTTCCGGGTGGAGGGAGACGAGGCGCCGGCCAGCCCTGCTGAGACCCTGGTCAGACTGGAGGGAGATTTCTCGCGGGTCAAGAGGATAGCGGAGGGGATGACTGCGGGGACGGTTGAGGTCCTGGGCGGCGCGGGAATGCATGCCGGCAATGGCATGAAGGGCGGGCAATTGAGCATTCAGGGCTACGCAGACGACTGGCTGGGCCGGGAGATGCGGGGAGGAAAGATCATAGTGGCCGGGAGCGCCGGCAACTATGTCGGCGCGGGCTACCGCGGTGAGAAGTGCGGCATGCGCGGCGGGGAGATTGAGATCTCTGGCAGCGCCGGGGCTTACCTGGGAGAGCATATGTGCGGCGGGAGCATTCGGGTGAGCGGGGATGCCGGCGACTTCCCCGGGGCTGCCAATCAGGGGGGGACAATATATATCGGAGGCAGCACTTATCTCCCTGGCGCAGAGATGACCAAGGGAACTATAACTGTAGGAGGGAATGCCCGAGTTCTGCCCGGCTACCAGAAGGCAGACGTGGTGACCATAGAGGGCAGAGAGTACCAGAAGTACCTGGGAGACCTGGTGGAGAAGGGCACTGGCGAGCTTCTGGTGGCCGCATCTTGATAGTCCCCTTGATAAGATAGTCACCTTGATAAGTTAGAATGGAGATAAGAGACAAATACAATTATTTTGAGGTGCTTTGACTTGATCGACGGGAGCAGGATTGGTGAGGTCCTGGAGGGATATGACCTCGGCAATCTGCGAATAGCTATGGTTGCTTCTCACTCCGCCCTAGACACGGCAGACGGCGCGGCGGAGGAGGGCTTCAGGACGCTGGCCGTCTGCCAGGAGGGGAGGGAGAAGCCCTATGTCAAGTATTTCCGCTCTCAAAGGCTGAGCGGCATGGTCACGGGCATGATCGACGAGGTTCTGGTGCTGAAGAAGTTCTCTGAGATCATGGAGGAGGAGAACCAGAGCTTCTTGCAAGCCAAGAATGCTCTCTTCGTGCCCAACCGGTCGTTTACATCCTACTGCGGCATGGACGCAGTGGAGGATCAGTTCCTGGTTCCACTTCTCGGATCCAGGAACCTCATGCGCTCTGAGGAGAGGGGCGACAAGAGGGACTACTACTGGCTCCTGGAGAAGGCCGGGCTGCCCTTCCCCGAGGAGATGGAGGCCGAGGAGATCGATGAGCTGGTCATAGTCAAGCTGCCTCACGCCATCAAGACGCTGGAGAGGGGGTTTTTTACCGCCGCATCCTACGACGAGTACTGCCAGAAGGCCGATGTTCTTCTCAGGCAAGGGGTGATCGACCAGGACGGCCTGGAGCTGGCCAGAATCGAGCGCTACATAATCGGCCCGGTCTTCAACCTGGATTTCTTCTATTCTCCTGTGCTGGAGCGCATAGAGCTGCTGGGCATAGACTGGCGCTTTGAGACCAGCCTAGACGGGCACGTCAGGCTTCCTGCGACCCAGCAGCTGGGCCTGAACGAGAGCCAGCTGAACCCGGAGTACACGGTGTGCGGCCACAACTCCGCCACCCTGCGGGAATCGCTGCTCGAGAAGACCTTCGAGCTGGCGGAGACCTATGTGGCGGCCACAAAAGAGCACTATGCGCCGGGGATCATCGGGCCATTCTGTCTGCAGACCTGCGTGGACAAGGACCTGAACTTCTTCATCTACGACGTGGCCCCCAGGATTGGAGGGGGGACCAATGTGCACATGTCGGTGGGTCATCCCTACGGCAACGCCCTGTGGAGGACCGGCATGTCCACGGGGAGGAGGCTGGCAAGGGAGGTCAGGCTGGCGCTGCAGAATGGCTGTCTGGAAAAGATAGTGACCTGATGCGGCCGGGGTTGCAGGAGGATGGCCTCGGGCGAGGACAAATGCGAGAGGCAGGCGGTATGACGGGTACGGACCGGCAGGGAAAAATATCGACTGGCTGACAGCGTCGTTGACATGGCTGGAGCATCGATAGTAGGCTAGGAGCTTTATGGAGTCCCCCAAGAGGCTGCAAAGGATCTTGAAGAAGCTCGCTATTGAGGGAGAGGAGCCTGTGATCATCTGCCCTGCCCTGTTGCAGAGGTATGCCTCGGAGAGGATGATGGCCATAGCCAGGATGGGGATGCTGGATAGGGCCTTCAGCTACATCATTGCCACCAGGAAGAACGTCCATTTTGTGAGGCCGGGGATGGTCTGGGACAAAGTGGAGACTGTGCCTCTCGAGAAGATATCGGACGTGGAGTATGCGAAGGAGTTTCTGCACAACACCCTGAGGCTACGCGTGGGAGAGTCCTCGGAGAATATACTCTTCTATGACGAGTCAGACGGGATCAACTTCTACCGTTATGTAAAGTTCAAGCAATGGAAGGATTAGCCGTTTACGTTGATGTGGTGGCCCACTGCCTTCTCGATCCCCTTACGCGGGTCAAGGGGCTAAAGGACATCAGCTACCGTCCAGCAGGGCCGGTGGTGCAGCTCCCCTGTCCTGAGGCCCTGTATCTGGGGCTGGACCGTTGGGCGGTGACCAGGAACCAGCTGGAGGTTCCGCAGTTCAGGCGCTTCTGCAGATCAATTGCTGCCCAGTATGCCGACCTGCTGGAGATGCTATCCCAGAAGGGTGTGAGGATAAGGGTTGTGGGGGTGGCGAGGAGCCCCAGCTGCGGGATTAATACTACTACCCGCGGATATGAAGGGGGAATGGTCAGGGAGGCGGCTCATGAGGTGGTTGCAGGGCCGGGGGTCTTCATAGAGGAGCTGCTGGCGGAGTTGCGTGAGCGCGGGATGGCCGTCAGCGCGCGGGAGATGGAGAGCGGGGAGTGAGGGGCTGAGGAAGCTGAAGGCGCAAGGAGTTCTTTTTATGGGGCATGGCAGGGGCGAGATCAGGATATCAGGTGCGTCCACCTTCGCAGCAGTGCTCTCTTTTTGAAGCGATGCTGCTGTCACTCTCCTCTTTCTGGCATCCCTATCTTGCTCCTATCCCTGTCTCGTTTTATGTGCCGCTGCTCTTCCCGCGGCTTCCAGCGGGCTGGCTTTCCAGGTAGAGGATCTGCGGCCATTCGGATCGCTCCTTCAGGCGGTACCGGATCATCTCTTCCACCTCCAGCATATCTATTGCGAAGATCTCTGCCAGGATCTCCTTGGCCTCCTCGAGCTCCAGGGCCCTGGGATCCTTGTTCGCTGGATCAGCTCTCTTTGAGCCCCATCCCTTGAGCTCGGCCTTTGCCGAGAACGGCCATCTGATCTGCCCGAGAACTGCTGCCATAGTATGAATATGGTACGTGCAATAATAAGTAGTTTTGGTGTAAAATGATAGCTTCTAATCAATTTTTGTATTAAATAAAGTATGAATAACATACAAAAGGGTAAAATACGAGTGGGCCCATCATGAGGAGAGGATGATTAAGGCAGCCAGCCATAGGACTCGAATAGATGAAGTGGACCAGAATCGCGATTGAAGAGAATTTTTCCAAGAGCAGGATGGTCTTCATTAAAGCGGATTTGCCTTCCATAATCAAAGAAGAGAATTGATCATCATAGGTCGGCAGACAGGAGAAAAACAGGGCGAAATTCAGCATACTTCCTAACAGTTTTCAAATTTGGGCAAATTTTTATAGCTATTGATCATAGTATTATATGGTGTTTCCCGTGAAGAAAAAGATCTTCTTAACAGCCGTGGCTGCGATTGCCATTGTGGCAGTCTCAATAGCCGTCAGTGCCGAGATGCCGGATGCCCGGGTTGCGGACCTGGAGAAACCTTGCGTCAACTCCTCAGAGGTGGGGCTGCTGCTCCAAATGAGGATGCTGTGGGAGGAGCACGTAGTCTGGACGCGGATGCTCATCATCAGCATTGCAGGGAACTTGAGCGATACCCAACCTGTAACAGAGAGGCTTCTGAGAAACTATGACGATATGGAGGAAGCCTTCCTGCCCTATTATGGAGAGGAGGCCGCCCAGAAGTATGGAGGGCTCATCGAAGATCATCTCCTTATCGCTGCCGACCTGGTCAAGGCGGCCAAAGCAGGAAATGCAACAGCTGTTGCAGATGCAGAGATGCAGTGGTACCAGAATGCCGACAATATCAGCATCTTCCTCAATGAGACCAATCCCAGCTGGAGCTTGAACGAGACCAAGGCCATGTGGTACAACCACCTCAATCTCACGAAACAAGAAGCAGTTGCCAGGCTAACCAAGAACTATACCACCGACATCGACGTCTTCGATATGATCCGCAGGCAGGCTGCGGGAATGGCAGGCGATCAGACTCAGGGCATCATTGAGCAGTTCCCGGACAAGTTCGGAAAATGTTGAGCTTCGGGTAGATGTTAAGCCTCGGTAGATGTTGAGCCTCAGGAAGATATTGAGCCTCGGGGGCTTCTCCTCGAGGACTCCTCTTTTTATTAATGGCATCTGTGGATGCTTTCCTATTTCTGTAGTAAGATTTTCTCGAGTGCCACAGGAGCTCGGATTTTGGGATTGGTTTTTTTAGAGAGGCCTGTCTATGCTGGTTTGTTTCGGCACCTCTTCAGGTGTGGCTGTCCGCGGGTACTCAATCTGCAACTTGGCATTATGCTTTTTCATGTGTCGCCCCGATGCCTTTAGCTCCCGCTCATGGCCGCGGGCGGCCCACCCTGACCCCGCGGTCGCGGAGATCACCCCTCATGGGAGTGCGTCGAAGACGGTTAATTGATCGATTTTCTCTTCACTTCCAGCGCCAAAGGATCGGGTGTGAAGCGGAATCACTGCTTATAACGCCCGGGAATCGGACGAAAAAGGAGCATCGCAAAGGCTTATAAATAATGATACGTAAACATCTATTCGTGGCAACTGATGTATACAGTATTCGTTTGCGCGATGATGTGCGCAGAATGATGGACGAGATGAAGGAGGTCAACTGGCAGGCGGAGATCCGGCAAGCGGTGGAGAAGATGGTGAGAGACAAGAAGAAGCAGAGAATCCTGGCTGAGGCACAGGAGCTATGGAAGGATCAGATCCCCAATAAGACCGGAGCCGCTGCCATGATAAGGGAGGATCGAGATGCCAGATAGGGCAGTTCTGGATTCCAGCGTCATCGCGTCTCTATTCTTCAAGGAGGAGGCCTCAGAGCGAGCGCTGGAGGCCATTGCCGAATGCGACTCTGTCACGCTGGACCTTGCAGCTGCTGAGGTTGGGAATGTAGCCTGGAAGCAGGTCGTTTTATTTGGCGAAAACAGAGAGGTGGCTCTTAGAGCTCTTCATAACTGCCTTAGCTTCATCTCTGAAACCTGTGATCTGGCCAGATCTCTGGATCTTGCATTGGAGGCATACGAGATTGCTGTGCAGAGCAAGATCCCCTTTTATGATTCTCTCTACATGGCTGCGGCAAAAAGAGAGGGTCTGCCGCTCCTGACGCTGGACAGGAAGCTATACGAGAAGGCGAAGACGACGATAGATGCGCGCATCCTTTGATATTGTCGGTCTCATCCCGGCATCTCCAGGGTCCGGCTGTCCTCGGGTGCTGAAAGCTTATAGCTCACTATTGCGCTTCTTTTGGTGTCGCCCCGGTGCCGCTAGCTCCCGCTCGAGGCCGCGGGCGCTTCCCTACGCGTTCGCGGGGGACACCTCTTGTAAAGGGCCGCTGAAAAGCGGTTTATGGATCGATCTCAAGTCCCTTCGGCAATGTTTAAAAGCTGTCCAGGCCATTGCTCCTCATGAAGCTCCTGGCAGCGCTGGTGGCGCTCGTGATGATGATGATGTCGGCGGGGATCGGCCTGGCTGCTCCCCTGCCGCGGGAGATGATTGTCAAATACACCACAAAGGAATGTTCCAGCTTCTTCGCCGGCGATGAGTGCTCGGATTGCAGCCCTCCTGCCGGCTGGGAGAGGCTGGGGCCAGGCGCCGCCTGCCCAGCGGGGTTTGCAATAGTTTCCGTCGAAGGGAGCTGCTGGGGACTGCAGACCGGCTTCTGCTGCATGCAGAGGCATAGCGGCGCCCCAGGGGACTGCACCAGGCTCGTCAAGAACGATGTAACAAAGGAGTGCGCCTTCGTGGACAATCTATCCTGCATCCTGCCTGCGGGCTGGCTGAGGAGGCCGGAGAACATTTCGGGTTACGAGTGGCTCTGCCCTGGCGACTATAACTGGACGACGGTGAACTGCACGTCTGCGGACGGTGCGTCCGGCAACTGTGCATCAAGTAATTGCACATCGGGTAACATCACATCCGGCAACTGTACGTCCGGTAACTCCACATCCGGTAGCTCCACGTCCGCTAAACCTACATCCGATAAATCCACATCGAGTGGCTGCTCATGCGGCTGTTTGAGCCTGTGACCGGCGGGGGCTCGGCGGGTGCTTCGCAGGATAATTGGGTCTCCGGTCGGTCCTGAGTCTTGGGGCCGGAGAGACGAGGGGATGACGGCCTGTCAGGTTGGGAGAGTCATGTGGGCAGGCGTGGTCGTTCTGGGGCTGGCGCCGGGGAGATCCTTGAGCTGGTCTGGGCGGCGGAAAGAACAGGAGTTCAGATGGCGAGAAAGGCCCAAGGTCAGGGGCCAGCGCACGAATACCGTTAAATACCAAAAGGGAAAGAGAAAGCCTGCCTCATGCGGGGGTTGCCAAGTCAGGTCAAAGGCGCTGGATTCAGGGTCCAGTCTCGCAGGAGTTCGTGGGTTCGAATCCCATCCCCCGCACTACGGATATCGATTTTAGGCCTTAACTTCCGCAGAATTCTGCGGTACGTGACTGGATTCTTTTTCACGTGCTGCTTCAAGGAAGATGCAAGATGCCAAAGAAGCGGTTGGATGTGAACTGGGATAGAGAGGTAAGTACTGAAGACATCAAACCTACTCTGAAGAAGTATAATCGATATCTTGAAGACAATGGGCTTAGGGAGTCGACAATATCCTCGTATGTTTTCCGGGTAGGCAAGTTTCTGGAGTTTGCACAAAATAATGAACCACAAGTGGAAGACTTCACGAGTTTCCAAGAAATGCTCCATGAAAGCAGATTGTCACGAAGTTCAATCAATAATTACTGTTTTGCTATCCAAAAGTATTATGAAATGCGTGGGAAATCAATTGACTTCAATTTCATCAGACCAATGAACACGATACCGCACTTCTTCGATGAAAATGATATAGCCAAGCTATTCGCAGTCTGCCATAACCTCAAACATCTTGCTATGCTCCAAACCTTATTCTATGGATGCTTGAGGGCATCTGAGTTATGCAGCTTGGATGATTGCGATCTGGATTTGAAATCACTGACCCTCCGAGTGGAAGGCAAAGGCGGTAAAGAGGCGATAGTCTACATCACCGACGATTGCGCAAAAACCTTGAGGCGTTATCTCCTGACCTCCCCAATATTTAGGCACACATATTGAGGGCATCCAGGATTTCGCGCTGTTTCTTGGTGAGCTCGGTGGTGATCTTTTGACCATCTGGCAAGATCATTACCTTGA
>Ga0315289_10003588_pt1 | contig 23399 bp, 17 predicted proteins | sample YL17G11_40_MG_FD_203452 | JGI IMG/M metagenome (GOLD analysis project Ga0315289, IMG submission 203452) | Sediment microbial communities from Yellowstone Lake, YNP, Wyoming, USA - YL17G11_40 | ecosystem: Environmental > Aquatic > Freshwater > Lake > Sediment | place: USA: Wyoming | collected...
TTCTGGGCTACCTCTCCCCGGCAGTCACCCATTTTGTTTCCGGTATGCAGATGGGGACTACTTCCATACCCATCGCTATTGGTCTAATCTTAATGATGTATCCTCCGCTAGCCAAGGTGAAATATGAGCAGATGGGGAGAATTTTTAAGAACAAAAAGCTCATCACCGTCTCCCTCCTGCAAAATCTGGTAATCGGTCCTCTATTGATGTTTGCCCTGGCTATTATCTTTCTGCATAATTATCCTGAGTATATGATGGGCGTAATCATAGTAGGGCTGTCGCGCTGTATTGCTATGGTTATCGTCTGGAGCGAGCTTGCCGAGGGGGACCGGGAACTGACCGTGGGACTGGTGGCTTTCAACACTTTTTTTAAGGTTCTTTTCTATGCCCTCTATATCTATCTATTCATCACTATCTTTCTCAATGCCCTGGGTCTAGTCTCCGGATTAAACGTTCAAGTATCGTTGTGGGAGGTAGCTGAGACAGTTTTTATCTATCTGGGCATACCTTTAATTGCCGGTCTTATAACCCGATTCACCCTATTTAAACTGAAGGGCAGAGATTGGTTCGAGCAGAAGTTCATCCCCCGGATAAGCCCCATCACCCTTATCGCCTTGCTCTTTACCATCGTCATAATGTTCTCTCTCAAAGGGGAATACATCATTCAACAGCCGCAAGACGTACTGCTCATCGCTCTGCCGCTTACTTGCTATTTTTTCATCATGTGGTTCGTCTCGTTTTTTATAGCTCGTTTAGTGGGCGCAAATTATCCACAGACTGTTGCCATCTCCTTCACCGCGGCCAGCAATGACTTTGAGCTAGCCATCGCCGTAGCCATTGCCATCTTCGGCATAGATTCCAATCAGGCTTTCGCCACGGTCATCGGTCCGCTCATAGAAGTGCCGGTGCTCATCATGCTGGTGAATGTGGCTCTGCGGCTACGGAAGAGGTTTTTTAGAGATGCAAAACCTGAGTAGGGCAACCCTGGTGTTCGCCCTAAATACCTAGTGGGATAAGCTGTATTTCAAAATCACAATTGCGTAAGTCATAAATAAGGGTAAGACCCTATGAAATATCGCCGGCTGGGAGAGACCGGGCTATCCGTCTCAGCGCTGGGATTCGGCGCTATGCGTCTGCCGGAGAAAGACGGAGAGGTGAACCGGAAGGCTTCGGAGAAGTTAATTCGTGCCTGCATTGAGGGCGGGGTCAACTATCTGGACACCGCCCCGCTCTATTGTTACCAGCTCTCCGAAGAAATACTGGGGCGAGCTATTCAGGGCTACGACCGCGGCAAGCTGGTCCTCTCCACCAAAAATCCGGAGCAAAAGGATGTATCCAAATGGTGGGAGCATCTGCACACCTCCCTCAAAAAACTGGGCACCGACTATATTGATGTCTATCACTTCTGGGGGATAAAAGGTCGGGAGTTCCGGGAGAAAATCGCTCCGCCGGGAATGTATGAGCAAGCACAGAAAGCCAAGCAGCAGGGAAAAATCCGGCATATAGGCTTCTCCTTCCACGACGACCCGCAAGAGATATACCCCATTATTGACTCCGGGCTTTTCTCGGCAATGACCGTGCAATTCAGTTTGTTAGACCGCAAGCTGTCGCCGGCAATAAATTATGCACACGAGAAAGGGTTGGGGGTAGTGATTATGGGACCGCTGGCTGGGGGAAGGCTAGCCCATAGCTCCCCCCTGATGGATATTCTGTCCCCGGACACGAAAGAACGAATAAGCCTGGGTTTACGCTTTGTGCTCAGCCAACCCGGGGTGACGGTAGCTATATCCGGTATGAACTCGGATAACCAGCTTGCCGAGAACCTGCAGACCGCTGACGGCGAATACGCCCTGAGCGAAAAAGAAAAGGAGCTGGTGGAGCGATTCATAGCGGCACAGGCTGGACGGGAGGAGATACCCTGCACCGGCTGTTCATATTGTATGCCTTGCTCGCAAGGAGTCAACATACCCTATATACTAGGTGCATTAGAGCAGGGTTTGGCTTACGATTTGTGGGATTATGCCCGAGAGCGGTTAGAATATCAGCGGGTAAATCCCCGCTTCGGCAAGAATATGGGCGAATGCACTCTGTGCGGGGAGTGCGAGGAGAAATGCCCCCAGGGATTGAAGATAATTGAGTATATGGGAGTGGCGAAGGAAAGGCTATCGTAAGAGAAGTTACTGCAATAATAGAATAGATACTTAGTCTATCTATTTGTATGAAGTATTCTGGATATGAAGGCTGTGGTTAGATGGTTCAATTAAAAACTATTGAAGGTAAAAAAACCGGCTTATCCATTAACCGTGTCTTATTACTGTTAATATTAATCATATACATCGCTCTGCTCACCATACCCCGATTGCTAATCAACTATGGAATGGATGCCGATGCAGTGCGCGGGGTAAAGGCGGCTGTTCACCTTTGGGAGACCGGCTACTATCATCCCTCCCGATTACCGGGCAACCCTCTCTTTGAGTATATTCTTGCCGGCATTGCTCCATGGGGAGGACATATAGCCACGAACCTGTTCGTTCTAATCGGATTCTGCTCTGCATTACTGGCTTTTGCCCTGCTGACCAGCAAAAAAGAAAACCGCTTTCTGCTGTTAGCCCTATTCGCCACCACTCCCATCCTCTTGCTCAATGCCGCCACCACTATGGATTACCTCCCTGGCCTTGCCCTTCTGTTGTTCAGTTATGTATTCATTATTAAGAAGAAATACCTGCTGTCCGCTGTTTTTCTGGCGCTTTCCATCAGCTTTCGCTTGACCAACCTGTTATTCCTGTTTCCCTTAATCTTCTATATGGTTCAGGAAAAAGAACGAATTGCCAGGATTCTGCGTCTCTCCATTCTATCCCTGGCTTTGGGTCTTTCATTATATATTCCCATAGTTGCTCGGACAGGGCTAAGACCGTTTTTATTTCCCTTTCAGTTTGGGGGCTTTATTGCCTATCTGTTTCGCGGTGGCTATAATGCCATAATGCTCTTCGGGACCATCGCTACTCTGGGAATCGCAGTTCTAATCATCATCCACCTGAAAAAAATTGTTCAAGTGCTCAAAAAAAGCTCGTCTGATTCCTCTTTTTACCCGGAGATTGTCACTATCATCCTTTTCCTGCTGGTGTTTCTATTACACCCCGACGAACCCACCTATTTGATTCCCTTAATTCCTTTCCTCTATCTATCCTTCTCCCGATGGTTATCTAAAAAGGGATTAATTTTTTTATTGACTCTGATTGCTTCATTCGCATTCATTAATCTGGACCTGAAGGGCGGCGAGAGCGGCAAAAGAAGGCTGGCGGTTAAACTGGATTGGGGAATTGTGGCGCAGGATTATTATAACCGGCATGAGCTGGAATTACTGCGCCAGGGCTTAGGGAAATTTAACCTTTCAGAAAAAGCGGTAATCATCACCGGTATGGGGCCAACCCTTACCTACCAGAATCCATGGCTTACTTTGGCGGGAAAGGAGCAAATCTCCCCGGGCTTAAAAGAGATAGCTATCGGTGAGGAGTCCGAGGTTTATAGGATTTCCGGTCAAGATGTATATCTGGTCTATTCTATGCCCTTATCCGCGGTGAAGCTTCTGCAGAGCGAGGGTTATGCTATTTATGTTTTCTCAATGTTTGCTCCCAGTATCGCTATCAATGAATATGGTTACGACCCCCAGGAAGTGGGGATTAGTACATTGTCAATATTTAATGAAGAAACTTTTTATAAATAAATGGTCATCTGGTAGAATTAACCCAATTACACCTCCGTCGGGAATAACAGTTACCTCGTATTTCTGAGATGAGCTACTTATTCACCTTCTATCTCCACTCTCTCATAGAATCGGATACAGGAAACCTATATATGTTGATTAAATAAAGGAGACTACTATGCCCCCACAGGAAATCAAGGAGATAAGTTGGAACGAAGCCCTGACCCTGGCTTCCCCTTTCAACTATGTCCTGGCGGTTACCCTTGCTCCCGACGGCAAGCCCAATATCATCGGTCTGGGCTGGTGGACCATCTGCAGTTGGGAGCCACCTATGTTAGCCATCTCCGTGGGAAGACCGCGGTATTCTCACCAATGTCTGGAACATCTGGGGGAGTTCGTGCTCTGCTTCCCCGCCGACGACCAAGCCCAGGGTGCCTGGCTCTGCGGCACCACCTCCGGAAGGGATACGGATAAATTCGCTCAGGCGAGCTTTACCGCTCTTCCAGCAAAAAAGGTAAAGCCGCCCATCATTGCCGACTGCACGGTGGCTTTTGAGTGCCGGGTGACAAATAAGGTGGAGACCGGCGACCACACCGTCTATATTGGCGAGATTCTGGCGATGCACGCCACCCCGGGCAAAGAGCACCACATTTACACCATTCATTACCGCAAGATGGTCTCCCTGGGAAGCGACGGGTATAGCAATTTTGATTTGTCGGATTTGACCAGATGAGGGATGTTATATGACGGCGAAAACTACCGCGGTTTCTGCGAAAAGAGAGGATACAACCAGAAGGGAGATTTAAGCGGACCGATATTTGAGCAATAGAAATTAAAAATATAAAAATCCTTTAATACATCTTGAGCAAGTATAAGCATTATGTTATAATTAAAAGTAAGATATCAATACTCTCACGAAAAAAGGGGACTAATTGTGAATAGAGAAAATAAAACTATTAAATTGAGGTGTATTTCTTTTCCCAAAGGAACGAAAGTTGTAAGTGTATGCCTAGATCTGTATCTTGTTGCTGAAACTTCTACATTAGAAGATAGTAAGAGAAAATTGATTGATGCAATTGTGCTATATGTTAGTCATGCAATAGACAAAAATGAAATAAAGGAATTAATACCACGAAAAGCACCTTTTAAATACTTCTTTAAGTATTATTTAATAAAGCTGGTAACCTCTATCTTCAAAAAAGCATATACGATTCTGAATAGTAATTATCGTCCCGATTGTTATGAATTTCCTGTTAACTCCGCTGAGGGAACACCACTATTTGGCTAAATATCATCCGGTAAAAAGAAGAAAGATTATTAAACTCCTTACTAAAGAGGGTTTTTGTTTAGATAGGTCTTCTGGGGACCATGACCAATATATTCATATTTGTTATAAAGGGAAGAAAAGATTAGTAACTATACCCTATGAGGATGAGTTTTCAATAAAAGGTGATATATTGCCTTCAATAATTAACCAAATGGGATTAACAAAATCTCAATTTTATAAAATGATAGACAAATTATAAGGGTTGTGAGCGGAGCAATATTTGGGCAATAAGAATTAACAGGCGAGGCGCCTTGCAAAAGCTCGGACCCGGTCCGCGGCGCCTCGCCTGTTTTTTATCTGCATCCTTGTATACAATTATATACTCCGCTTATAAATAATATCCCGCTCTCGCAGTCGCGGCGGATTGTGACACCATTTTCCTCTTGTATATAGTGGTAATAACAACATAATATCTATATCCGTTACGCAAATTATGAATCGTTCCAAAGATATCGTATCCTTTGATCTAAAATCCTTTTACAGATTACATCCCCGAGGAGGAATCCATGCGCAGAACTATCTCATTAATCCTTATGTTTTCTTTTGCTTGTGCATCAATATTCATTTTAAGTTGTAAAAAATCGGAAAATGCAAGCGAAACAAAAGAAATAACCATAGTCGGCTCCACCACCGTCCTGCCGGTTATGCAGAAGGCAGTGGAGATATACGCCCAGAATAACCCGGATATGAAAATCACTCTCAGCGGAGGGGGTTCCGGCGTGGGCATCACTTCGCTGTTAGACGGCTCTTGCAACATCGCTATGTCCTCCCGTCCGATAAAGGATGAGGAGAAAAAGCAGGCGGAGGAGAAGGGTTTAAAGCTTAAGGAAGTGGAGATAGGCAAGGACGGCATCACCATCGTTGTGCACGCTAGCAACACCATCCCCGGCATTACCAAAGAACAGCTCAAGGATGTCTACACCGGTAAAATTAAAAACTGGAAGGAGGTAGGCGGTCCCGACCTGGAAATCGTGGTGGTCTCCCGGGACACTTCCTCCGGCACCTTTGAAGAGTTTTATAACAAGATTCTGAACAAAGAGAAGATGGTTGACAGCGCCCTAATGCAAGCATCCAACGCTGCCGTTCGCTCCGCAGTCGCCGGTGCCGAGGGAGCGATAGGGTATTTGGGTCTGGGCTTCGTAGATAGCTCGGTAAAAGCCATCAAGCTGGACGGTATTGAGTCAACCGAGGAGACAGTTCACTCGCTGAAATACCCCCTGAGCAGAAGCCTCTATCTCTACATCGGCGAGGATGCCGCTAAAGCTATACTGGACTTTGTTGACTTTATCCTCAGCCCGGAGGGACAGAAATTGGTAAAAGAAGAAGGTTACCTCCCGCTGAAGTAAATGATGAATGCACTATCGGCACGATTATGCTAGAATAATCGGAGGGGGGTAAGCTCTCCCCCTCCGTAGTTTTTTAGCCCTGCAATGCTAAAGGAGACTAGGCTCTTTGCGGGAACTGGGTATAAAAATATTTCTGCTCTTCTTTGCCCTCTCCTCGCTGGTATTCCTGGCCGGCATACTCTTCACCCTGCTCTCCCAGGGTTTGCCTGTGTTTGCAGAAGTATCGCCGGTCAAGTTTCTGCTGGGCACACAATGGCACCCCACCAGTTCCCCTCCGGATTTCGGCATCCTCCCCCTTCTGCTCGCTTCCATTCAGGTAACCCTAGGGGCAATGGCAGTAGCCATACCCCTGAGCATTGGCTCGGCTATCTTTTTAGCGGAACAGGTGCCGCCCCTGATGCGGGAGACAGCTAAGCCCGTGGTGGAAATACTTGCCGGCATTCCCTCCGTGGTCTATGGTTTCATCGGAATGGTGCTCTTTGCCCCGCTCATTAAAAACCTCTTCCATTTACCCACCGGTCTGTGCGCCCTGAATGCTTCCATCATTCTGGGGATAATGGCTTATCCCACTATCACCAGCCTGGCGGAGGACGCCATCTCCGCCGTGCCCCGGAGCATAAAGGAAGCCTCCTTCGCCCTGGGCGCCAACCGCTGGGAGACGGTAACTCGGGCGGTTCTGCCCTACGCCAGAAGCGGCATCTTCTCCGCCGTCCTGCTCGGTTTCGGCAGAGCCATCGGCGAGACCATGACCGTGCTTATGGTCGCCGGCGGAGCCGCCGTGGTCACCGCCAACTACTTCAAGCCGGTCCGCCCTCTGACCGCCACCATCGCCGCTGAGATGGGTGAAACCCCCTTCGGGGGATTGCATTACAGCGCCCTATTTGCCATCGCCCTGGTGCTTTTTCTCATTACCCTGGGCTTTAACCTGATTGCCGAAAAATTACGCAAAGGAAGCCATCCGTGAGAAGGTTCAAAGAGATACTGGGGTTTATCGTCTCCGGGGCTGCTTTTGTGGTGATGGGTGGGATACTGCTGTTGATTATGGGTTATATCATATTCCGCGGCGCCTCGGCCATCAACTGGGAGTTTATTAGCCAGGGACCGAAGGAAGGAATGACCGCCGGCGGCATACTTCCAGCCATTGTGGGCACTGCCCTGCTGGCAATTGGAGCGATTCTCTTCTCCCTGCCACTGGGGGTGCTCTCCGCCATCTATCTCACCGAATACTCCCGCGGCACCCGCCTGAAGAGCGTCATCCGCGTGGGAGTCAATTCCCTGTCTGGCGTGCCCTCGGTGGTCTTCGGTTTGTTCGGCCTGGCCATCTTCGTCAAACTTTTCGGACTGGGCATCTCCGTCCTGGCCGGCGCCCTTACCCTGGGGGTGATGGTCCTACCCACCATTATTCAAGCCTCCGAGGAAGCGTTGCTGACCGTTCCTAAAAGCTTTCGGGAAGCATCGCTCTCTCTGGGAGCCAGCCGCTGGCAGACCACCTGGAAGGTCATTTTGCCCACGGCGCTACCCAACATTCTCACCGGGGTCATCCTGGCTATCGGCAGAGCGGCCGGCGAGACCGCTCCGATTATGTTCACCGCCGCCGCCTTCTATCTGCTCAGCTTGCCCAGCAGTCCCCTTGATAAAGTAATGGCTCTACCTTACCACATCTATGCGCTGATGACCGAAGGAACCCACCCGGAAAAACAGACCGCCATCGCCTACGGCACCGCGCTCATTCTACTTGTGGTGGTATCGCTCATCAATGCTGTGGCGGTGTTTCTGCGCATCCGGGCTAGAAAGGCTAAGAAATGGTAGACGCAAAGATACGGATAGAAAACCTCAACCTGTGGTTCGGACCTACTCAGATACTCAAGCAAATAAATATCTCCGTCACAGAGAAGCAGGTCACCGCCATTATGGGTCCCTCCGGTTGCGGCAAATCCACTCTGCTGCGGACTCTTAACCGTATGAATGACCTCATTGAGAATTGCCGCCGGGAAGGAAAGATATATCTGGACAATACTGATATTTTCTCCCCGGAGGTAGATATTTACGAGCTGCGTAAGCGGGTGGGGATGGTCTTTCAACAACCCAATCCTTTCCCTATGTCCGTATTTGATAATGTGGCTTATGGTATGCGCATTCACGGTATCCATAATCGCAAAATTATCTCCGAACATGTAGAACGAGCTTTGCTGGATGCCAATCTGTGGGAGGAAGTGGGGGATAAACTGCGCAAGTCGGCGCTGGAGCTATCCGGAGGGCAACAACAAAGATTGTGCATAGCTCGGGCGCTAGCCATCCAGCCGGAAGTATTGCTATTGGATGAGCCGGCCAGTGCGCTGGACCCCATCTCCTCCGCCAAACTGGAAGAGCTGATTGAGAAATTAAAGACTAATTATACAGTAGTAATCGTAACTCATAATCTCCAGCAAGCCTCCCGGGTATCGCAATGGACTGCCTTTATGATGCTGGGAGAGTTGGTGGAGTTCGGTCCCACCGAGCAAATATTTACCGCCCCAAGGGATTCCCGCACGGAAAACTACCTGCGGGGGAAATTCGGCTAGAAAGGCAGGAATATGATAGAAGACCGAATAAGAGAGCTCAATGAACGGCTAGTGGTTATGGTAACTGTGGCTCGCAATATGGTGGAATGTTCGGTGCGCGCTCTGGTAGAGAAAGACGAAGACCTGGCTCACCAGGTAATTGAGCGGGATGAGGTAAAGCTCAACCAGATGGAGATAGAGAATCTGGAGGATGCGGTAAAGATAATCGCTCTCTATCAGCCGACGGCCACCAATCTGCGGATGCTGGTTACCGCTCTGGCTGTCAATCGGGATGTGGAGAGGATTGGAGACCATGCGGAGAATGTAGCCGGGTTCGCCCTCTATCTGATTCCCCGACCGCAGCTTAAGCCGCTCATTGACATCCCCAGGATGACCGAAGCGGTTATGAGAATGCTGGACGATAGTCTGCGTTCTATGCTCAACGGCGACGAGAAGCTGGCAAAAGAGGTTATTGTAGCCGACTCCGAGGTAGACCAGTTAGACCGACAGGTATTACAGGATGTGATTGGTTATATGACTAAAGACCCGGCTTCCATAGATAGAGGCACCCGGCTAATACTCATCTCCCAGAATCTGGAGCGCATCGGTGATTTAGCTACAAATATTGCCGAGAGCGTTCTCTATGTGACCAAAAGCCAGCTCTACCTGCACCGCAAAAAGGACATCATTCGTGAACTGAAGGAAAAGGGCTACAAGTAAATATGCCGGAGGGAGATTCTCAAATGCTCATGTAATAGCTAACGGCTTCACCCTAGTCGGCTCTTGACAAAAACAACGGTATATTATATATTCATACTGATTTACAAATATGGACAAGCCACCAGAATAATCTCTGGTGGCTTTTGAGCCAGAAGTCCAGCCCAGCAAGACTATGGGAGTGAGATTAGGGCTAATTAGCCGCTTATGCGCAACTGGGAGAAAAGAAAGCAATTTACCGCCGGACTGTCCGTAGCCTCCAACACTCTGTTGGTAGTGGCTAAGTTTGCTGTCGGTTTCTTGACAAACTCGGTGAGTGTAATCAGCGAGGCGGTTCATTCGGGGATTGACCTGGTGGCTTCGGTAATCGCCTTCATCGCTGTCCGGGAAGCGAGCAAACCCCCGGATAAGGAGCACCCCTTCGGTCACGGCAAAGCGGAAGCTATCTCCGGCGCATTTGAGGGTATGCTCATCTTCGTGGCTATCGTCATCATCATCTACGAGTCGGTGAAAAAAATTCTCACCCATTCCGAGGTCTACCAGATAGAACTGGGCTTGTGGGTAATGGGGGCGTCCGCTCTTTTGAATACCATCGTCTCCTGGCAACTCTTCCGCGTGGCAAAAAAGACCGAATCTCTCGCTCTGGAGGCAGATGCCCTGCATCTTTCCACCGATGTCTTCACCTCCCTGGGGGTCTTTGCCGGACTGCTTATCATCCGTCTGACCGGTTGGCATATTCTTGACCCCATCATCGCCCTGGGCGTAGCCGTGGTCATCGGGCGAGCGGCATTTGACATTATCCGACGCTCGGTCAAAGACCTGATGGATGAGCGCATCTCCGAGGAGGAACTGTCCACCGTGGAGAGGGTGCTCTCCGAACACTACCGGCAGTACATCGGCTTTCACGACCTGCGTTCGCGCAAGTCCGGCGCCCACCGGGAGATAGATTTACATCTAGTGCAGTGCAGACATAGTCTAGTGGAGGACGCTCACGCAGTCTGCGACCATCTGGAGGAGGAGCTGAAGGGCAAGCTGAAGAGAGCCCACATCACTATTCATACTGAACCCTGTGAATTATCTTGCGACGAGCAGGATGGTAGATGTGACGCCTTCCGGGAACAGTTGGCTGAACACTTGGCGAAGGAAAAGGAGAAATCCTCCAACGAGCCGCTGAGCTTCTAGCCGTGTATGGATAGAATGATATGCTTGTTCGGTCAATAAAATAGTAAGGGGGAAGCCTGTTGGCTTCCCCCTTGATTGATTATGCGTTAGTCTCTAGTGGAACAGCGCCTTTATTTCACCCAGCGAAGAACTTTGCACACTAATAAGTTCATCATAAATCCAAAATGCCAAATCAAGGTCCTCGGGTTGAGGGAAGTCGTTGGCAGAACTCCACAGATGCCAGTCCTCGTCGGTCCACCACCAGTGTCGCCCTACAGAGTAACCATTCCAATGGTCCTCAGATTTCTGCCAGAACCATTGTGCATTCCAAGGGGTCTGCAAAGGGTCATAGACATAATGGTCGCAGAGGGTATAAATAGATATCCAGTAGATAGTGTCAACATCCGGGCAAAATGTAGGGTCTAAATATGCGTAAATTAAATAGATTACTTTGCCAGAAGAAGGGTCTTGATAGGCAATATCGTAATGCCAATCTGAGGGATCCAGTGTGTATGTTGCCAGCTTTGTGTTCGGTTTACTATAAGGAGGTCCCGGTTCATCCGACCAAAATTCTATAACAAAAATATCTTGCTCATCTACTGTATAGAAAGTGGGTGAATCATTCCAGTAAACCGGATGAACTGTGGAACCGTCTGTATCATACCACCAGGTTCCCCACCAGCCTACTGCAAAGATAGGAACGTCCATATCATCAATCCAATCATCAGCTGCCTGACAGGAATAATCCCAAGCGGATTGAGATGAAACACCGGTTCCTGAATAATCCGGTGGTTGATACCAAACTTCCCACTTACCGGCGACTACATTACTAGCTAAAAAGCATATGAACATCAGTAAAATAAATACTCGCATGTCAAACCTCCCTTCAAGTTTTTTAAACCACTGGAAGCACTGCAATTTAATTATAGTCTATTTTTTATATGCTGTCAATCATTATTATGCTGCAATATTATAGAACTCAGCCTAATAAGTGTAACAGATATATTCTGCCTTCTACGGCAAAAAGGGGTGCGGTCTGCCCCCAGCTCGCCTTTATTAGCTACTTGAAAAGCACCTTCATTTCGCCTAGCGAAGAGCTATGCAGGTTGGTGGATGCACTAACTTCCCAAAGCTGGAGGGCTAGGTGGGTATTACGTGACGCAGTTGTTCATTGGCAGTATACCATAGATGCCAGTTTCCGCCAGTCCACCGTCAACCGCAATTGGCGGCACAAAAAATTGAAAAATTTTTTGAGATTTTTGTAAATAATACTTGCATTTCTGCCGTCTTTGATATATATATATTACAAATTTCAACGACAATCTCAGAGGAGGGTCGTTCCACCAAGTTGCCTTCAAGCCCATACTGACTATACCTAGCAAAATGGCTATATCGCCACATCAGTGTTTTCGGCAGGGCATCTGTCCTGCTATCAAAGTGTATTGTTAGCATTTTCAGTGGTGAGTCACTCTGTAGTATTAGACACCGGTTCGTTTTCAATCTTCATTTTGCCAGCCCTTTCCTCAAAGTATCCAGAAACCTCAGAGATTGGTTAAGCCTTCCGCCCTCTTTCTTGGTCTTATACTGCCAGCAAAACCGCTGGCGGATTTCTATATCTGATTTATGTTCCCGAGAATTAATTCAATCAGGATAGTAGCTAGAGAAAAACAGGCAATTTTTTATAGGAGATGAAGCTAAATGAAGGAAGAATCCACCAAGACCAAACCTCCCCAGCAGAAGGAGGAGCCTCCCGGCGGGAAAAAGACCCTCGGACCCATCCCCAATTTGGAGGAACATGTCCACCCCGACTGGTGGCGTCGCATCTTCAACTCCATCTACTTGAAGACTGACGGCGATGTGGTGGACGACCTGGAGATTACCCGCAAAGAGGTCCGGGTCTTCTCCGAGATTCTGCTGTTTAAACCGGAAGAAAAAGTTTTGGACCTGTGCTGCGGGCAGGGGCGCCACTCCCTGGAATTAGCCCGCAGTGGAGTAAAAAATGTAGAGGGTTTAGACCGCTCGCACTATCTGGTTCAGCGGGCGAAGGCACAGGCGAAGAAAGAGGGTTTAAGTGTCCGCTTTCGGGAAGGCGACGCCCGCAAGCTTCCCTATCCGGCGGATTCCTTTGACCAGATAATGATTCTGGGAAATAGCTTCGGTTACTTTGAGACCGCCCAGGACGACCTGCGCGTCTTGAAAGAAGTCTTCCGGGCGCTCAAGCCCTGGGGGAAACTGCTCATTGATGTTACCGACGGCGAATATCTGCGCAACAACTTCCTGCCCCGCTCCTGGGAATGGATAGACGCCAAGCACTTCGTCTGTCGGGAACGGTCTCTATCTTTTGATAAACAGAGACTAATCTCCCGCGAGCTGGTCTCCGATGTAGATGAGGGCATAATGGTTGACCAGTTCTACGCCGAACGGCTTTACACCCGGGAGAGCATCACCGAGCTTTTGCAGGTGGCTGGTTTCAGTGACACTGTCATCCATCAGGAAATATCCCCGGACTCCCAGCGCAATCAAGACCTGGGGATGATGGAGAAGCGAATCATCGTCACCGCGGCGGTGCGCAAAGAATGGTCTCCGCAGAAGAAAAAATCCAAAGAGCAACTGACCAATGTCACCGTCATCCTGGGAGACCCCAACCGTCCCGACCTGCTCAAGCCGACGGGGATATTTGACGATGACGACTTTTATACCATAGACCAGCTGAAAGACGCCCTGCGGGAATTGCCCGGCTATCAATTCACCTATCTGAATAACCACAACATGCTGATAAGCGAGCTGCTCAAGCTCAAAGGGAAGACCGACTTCGTCTTCAATCTCTGCGACGAAGGCTATGTCAATATTCCCCGGCAGGAACTGCATGTTCCCGCCCTGCTGGAGATATTGGAGATACCCTATACCGGCGCCGGTCCCCAGTGTCTGGCTTCCTGCTACGATAAATCGCTGGTGCGCGGGGTGGCGCAGGAGATGTCCATACCGGTGCCGGACGCCATCTTCATTAAACCGGAGGACAGCACCTTTGAACTGCCCATCAATTTCCCGGTGATAGCCAAGCCCAACTTTGGCGACTCCAGCTTCGGCATCACCCAGAGAAGCGTGGTGCAGAACGCCGAGGAACTCCTGAATGCGGTTACCGAAATTAGAGAGAAGTTCGGCTACGATAAGCCCATACTACTGGAGGAGTTTCTCACCGGCAAGGACATCAGCGTGGGCATCATCGGAAATCCCCCGGAATCTTATCAGGCTTTGCCCATAATTGAAGAGGATTACTCCTGCCTGCCCGAGGGCTACCCGCGCATCTGCGGATACGAAGCCAAGTGGATGCCGGACTCGCCCTACTGGAATATCCAATCCATACGCGCCGACCTGCCCGAGGAGACCGAGAAAAACCTTATTGAATGGTGCACCAAGCTCTTTGAGCGGCTGGAGTGCCGGGACTATTCCCGTTTTGACTGGCGCCTGGACACCAAGGGCAACCCCAAACTGCTGGAGGTCAACCCCAACCCCGGCTGGTGCTGGGACGGACATCTGGCGAAGATGGCAAAGGTCGCCGATATCTCCTACGGGCAGCTGATTGAAGCCGTCTTGCAAGCTGCGGAGCACCGCCTGGGAATACCGGCGTTAAAGGAGAAGCACGAGGAGAACGGGGGAAAGAACCCGACTTAGGAGTTCAGTAGCCCGCAAATTAACCGCGACCACCCCGCAAGGGGTGGTCTTTTACTTTGTAGGATGCAGATTAAAACTCACGGAAAAGCTTCTTGCCCTAATCGGCATTTCTAACTTATAATGATGGAGATTACCGCACTTCATCAAAGGAGACCGGTGGACATCTTTTTCCAGAACATCTCCGAGACTGCCTGGATAATCGCCGGGGTGGTTATCTGCATTCTGGCTATGATATCCGAAGAGGTCGCCTCCGTTCTCATCAACCTGACTGTGCGAATATTCAGAATCGGAGGAAAGCATGGACCTGATGGAAAGGACCTGGCCCGCCAAATGCTGGATGCCGCCGGCGAAAACGGGGTGAAGATTGACACCACTATCATGGATACCAGTTTCCGCTTGAGCTTCAACGATATTGACTATCAACCGGACGAAAATGTTCTGGAGCTTACCGAGGACAAAGCCGAGAGAGCCGACACCGCCAGCGCCGGTCTGGTAGTCTTAGAGGTAGGCAGAGCCCTGCAATACCGCCGGAATTCCCCCTTCTTTTACATTCTTCGTTTGCTCACCCCCTGGGTAAATTTTGCCGGTTTCGCCTGGCTCCCCGCCACTATTGCCGCCACTATTGCCGCCTCTCTCATCCCCCTTTTTGTTGGTGAAAAATACGGTCCTTTGCTGAGTTTAATGCTGCAACTGGTGGTGGTGGCGCTATTTGCGGTTATGGGAGCATATGTCCTGCTGAAAATACCGATGGAGATGGATGCCGTCCGCCGCGGGATAAAAGTGATGAAGGAGACCGGCATCTTTTCGGCCGGCGAAGCTCGGTCAATACGCATCTTCCTGGGGCTAATCCTCGCCGTCACCGTCCTTACCACAGCTTTAGTAGCCCTCAATTTTTTCCGTCAGACTATCGGCACACACGGCCCGGTCGGCAAAAATTAAAGCCCGCACACTCTGATTCTCTGGTAATTATGCCCAAATCCCCCATATTCTCATAATTCTTTCTGGTTAGGATATATCAAAAAGCCCCGTCCGTATGGACGGGGCTTTTGGGAGTTTAAGTGATATTACCTTACCACAGCCAGCTTTTCCAGGATTTCTTGTGATGTGGTTTGGACGCAGATTATGTAAATACCTGACGAAACCTTCCCTCCACTGTCTGATACTAAGTCCCAGGTATAGTCCGAATCAGTCTCCACCTTCTTTATGAGACGACCGGAGATGTCGTAGATGGAGATGGTTGCCGGGTTCCCATCGGTCAGGCTGTCGCCCAGTTTGATGGTGGTCTGGGTGGTAGCCGGGTTCTGGGTGAGGATGACCTCGTGGCTGGTCAGATTAGTTGACTCTAACAGCGAGCTGGTTGCTGATGAAGCCGCATTCACGCCTATTTTATTTGAGTTGGTCAAATCCTTTTTCTTTGACCTGTTGCTCTTTTCAGTGGCAAGCGGTTTGCTGGAGAGAGAGGGTATTTGATCTTTGGTGTCCCGTTTATCCCCATAATATTCAGCTACGACTCCATCACTGGGGGGCCCTTCGGAATAATCAATAGTCCATTGTGCATCATCCATAGGATCTCCATATAGATGCCTCCATCTGCCGTGGTGGGGAGGTCCATATGGAGATTTAGCTATGATTCCATCGGTTCTACCCCATCTCCCCGGGAAATATGTCCAATAGGGAGGATTTCCTTCTAACGGTTCTAGAGGCACCAAATCATACTGAGAGCAATCATAATGTTTATCAGCATGCACATACTCATCAGCATTCCAACCAATGTTGTCATAATATCCATCTTTGGGGTATGACGCTCCAGAACACCTCATACCATAAAGGTTGCTTACATAATCAGATTCATCCATTAGTTTCGAATTACTATTCTCATCTTTTGGCCAAGTCATATCCCCTCCAACTTTGACTATTGGGTGAGTTCCATCCACTTGCCAAAAATTCTCTGGAGAAGAGACAGTGACGGGCATGTAGTAGTAGTGGAAGAAATATATTATTTCTGATGGGCTTGCAAAAGCCGGATCAAGGTTGGAAAATACCACATTAATCAGCTCCCAATCACCTTCATGGTCAAAAAGACCTACCTGGTCAAATGGATAGAAAAACCAATACTGTATAAATGGTCTAAATTCCTCATAAGCAAAGTTGTAATAGATGACTTTCTGGTCAAAGTCACCCTGTGAAATTCCGTGTGTCCTATCACTGTAAAATTGATCCCAGTAAATAGGAAGCCAACTTTCGTAAGAATCATCCCAATAATCGTCTTTTGGCATTGGTCCAAATGTTAAGTGCCAATCTCCATTCCAGTCACCACAATACTTCTTAAAGAGGTCACCCATATTTTCACAATTCCAATCTTCAGGTTTAACATAATCTGGGCCGAAAGGCTCTTGTGGTTTATGGTAATTGGAAATTCCGGAATTTTCACATAACAATCCATATTTTAACATAACCTCTACTGAATGGGGGTGGTCCATGTGGCTGAAATTGTGTATATATACTTGAGGGCATAGTTTTTCAGCCAGTTCTTCCTCGTACTCATCAGGTATACCATTGGCGTTGTTATCTACAAACTCTTCTTCCGCCCTCCATGCCAAATTGGTCAAAAAGCTCTTCTTATCCTTCCCAAATATGTCCTGCAGTATGCCATTTTTGTAAATTTTATATTCCCCCTCTAAACCATTAGGTTCCGGGGTATTGAATAGGAAAGCATAGTTGATTATGTTAAGTTGTGTTGTAATTCCGTTGGGGTCTTCAATGGACCAAATATCGGTTACCAGCGACGGCCAGGTTACCGGTAACACGCCCATTACCTGGCTATTGTTTTGACCGCGTGTATATATCGTAGTGATTGTTTTCCTGGGTTCTTCAAAATATTGCCGGGCATCACCGGATATTTCACAGCTGCAGACAATAGCGGTAAGAGTAGGCAACTGGGGAATATCTACCTCAAAGTATCCGTGGTTTGCGAATGTTGCATATTGTGTTCCACTGTAAATCACGACTCCGTTTGGCTTCTTTATCTGCACATTGACCGGTATTCCTTCTGTGCCTTCGCCATGCGGATGCTCCTCTATGTAATCACCTTCATTGTTAATCATAGGAAAGTATATCTGGCATTTAAGCTTATTATGGTCGGAAAAGACGCCGAACTGGGGAACCAGTCTCTGCAGGGTCAATATGTATTGGTCCTGTCTCCAGGCGTCGAATGTCAAATAGCGCTCCGGACCAGCTTCGTTTCCGTCCGCTTCCCACGCCCCCTCTGCCATCTTGGCCAGTTCTTGAAATGATGGTTGGATGTATAAATCCCCTGGGTAAGGCCCGAATTGGGCAAAATACCATCCATAATCATACATAAGTTCACTGAACTCCTTATAGTAACTTGTGCCAACGCTTGAATTATAAACCTTAAACCAAGCCATGTTCGCCATCTGATAGCGAATCGGCGCCAATTGCTCACTACTCCCGGTATTGCCGAAATTATACCCGGCGGTGGCTATTGCCTGATTATTGTAGTTGTCGTAGAAGATGAACCCTGGTCTGTATTGATTAAAATCAGGTCTTTCGCCGTGATAAATCTCCACATAGTTGGGGTAGGCGTTTGAGAAATGGCTCATCATCACGGTCCCGCCGCTGTTAGACAGCCCATCCATAAACTGGTCGTAGTCGGTGAAGAAACCACTCCAGAAGACCGTAAGCATAGCCTTAGCCAGAACGGAACGGACATTGTCATCAAGGATGTTCGGATTATATGGGTCAGGCCAATTCTGGAGATATAATTTACCATTATTCAGAAGCGTAATGGTGCCAGGGGCTGTATACCAGGCAATAGGCGGTATCCAGATGGCGCTTGCTTCAATGCCCGGACTCAGGAATAAATCAACAGTATAGTCGAAGAACGGCGGTCCATACAATTTCTTGGAGGTAGGGTATATGCCCTTTGCCTGACCATCATCGCCCTCTACATCATATAGGAACTTAATCACGTCATCCTCTTGATCTGGAATCCACGGAATAGTTCCAGTCTCCTCGGTCAGGTTGAAAGTAATATCATTATCCTGCGGTGGGTCATATTTCATCGCCGGTTCAGTTGCGACGGTCAAATTCCCCAGCAGTGCCGGGTCAATATACTTACACCAGGGCTCGCCACCGCGGGTGAAGATAATGGTCTTAATCTCATCAAGGCTGCCTTTAACCTCTTCATTTATCAACTCCAGCAAATCGTTCTTCAGCTCCGGCGTCTGGTTCACCATCATTTCATCGGTGATATTCTCCGGCAGTTCTACGAAGTGAACACCGGCGTAGGACATGGAAGTGATTACCAGTGAGCATATCAATAAAATACCCAACATTGTTATTCTCTTAGCTACTGGCATTTTAAAGCCTCCTTCGGAAATGGTTTAAATATTTTTTAGCCATAAAACGCTTATTGCGGGACATACCTCCAGGAACCACAATTGGCGTCATCATCTATACCCACCATCCAGGCGTCATCATAATTTATTGAAAATACATCCCTTGGGTGCATAAAATAAGGCATTTCAGACCTGGTCCATTCCACCCCATCCCAATGCCAGATAAAATCACCGCCTTGGGGAATTCCTTCGACCGGTTCGCCGCCATACATCCAGCCCTCATCCGGCGACGAGAAATGGAGGCCGTTGTATCTCCCAGTATAATCCAGATACCAGGTCAACTCCCCATTCTCCCATCGGCGCAGTTCATCTCCGCCAATAAAAGCGGTGCTGGGCGTATCGTAGGCCACGCAGGATAATTCTCCTCCGTAATCGTAAGTTATCAAATCCCAACTAACCCCGTCCCAGTGATAGACATACTTGTAATATCCGACCGCCAGACCGTCCGTCGCGGAACCAAAGGCGATATCGGAGATGCCCAAATTGCCGGGGTTTAGTTTTACGAATTCCAGCTCACTGCCATTCCAGTGATATAGGTCGGAACCTGAGCTTCCTTCAATACCCCATACATCAAACCATATATCATTATCTGTTATGACAAATACATTGCTGATACCTTCTCCTAGATGGTCTGCAAAGATATACCAATGGCTCCCATCATATCGCAAAATAAATCCCGATGACCTATCTTCACCTGTTGCTTTATAGGCTAATACTCCTACACACCATCCATCACTTGACGATGAAAAAGCAATATCATCTAAACCAAAACCAATATGTTCTTCATCGTCAAACCATCCCGGATAAGGATACTCATTCCACGAATTGCCGTCCCAGTGCATAAGAATCAGCTTATCCGGTTCATCTAATCCCCCATAACAACCGCAAGCCCAGCCATCGTTCGGTGAGAAAAAGTAACAGGAGTATAAATTTCCCCAACCTCCAGGCGTGGGCACCTCCTGCCAGGGTCCGGTGTAGTTGTCTTCATCATTGTCGCAGGAGATGGGGAGGAGGGCTAGAGAGAGAACGAAAAGCAACGGCAGTGTTTTGGATAAGGGTTTCACATCTTACCTCTTGTCACAGCTAAATTTATAATATAATTATATCATATTTTCAATAAAAAAAGACTGAAATATCTGGCGTTTAATTATCTTCTGCCGTTCTTTCTGAAAATCCATTCGGCAAACTGGGTAATCTGCAGTTTGGTGAACTGCAAGAAATAGTTCAAGACCGCACCCACCGACCGGGTGCGCGGTTCATCTATCCAGGAGAGCGGTATCTGCGCGGTAAGGCGGGCGAGCCCGCTTATCCCAAAAAGGACTTGTTCACCGGTCAAGGACAGCGAAAGAATCTCCACCGGCGGCGGCATACAAATGCCGGAGAGCAGCATTGTAACCACAATCGCCAGGCCGGAGAAGGCGCCGAAGAGACCGGAGTAAATCTGCCTTTGCTCCTTGGGCGCTAGGGCTAAGACCAGGTTAGTGGCTACGATGCCGGCGCCGGACCACATCACTCCGGAGCTCACCGCCTCCAAATAGACGAACCAATAATTGTCCGGGGTCAAAAAGACCCATATCATAGGATTGATTCCTCCCAGCACCAGGATTATGCGCATCACCGGCTTATTGCCGAAGCGGTCTACGAGCAGACCCCAGAAGCGCAGGGCGGAGAGGGAGGCGACGGCGCTTATTGCTCCATAGATTTGGATGTTCACCAGGGACATCCTCAGGTTCTTGAGCATAAAGGGCCCCCAGAAGGGAGCGCCGATGCCTATGGCTAACATCCACCACAGCGAATAAACCAGCAGCCGGCGGAAGTTTTTATCTTTGAGCGGGACCATCAACTGGGGCATAAACTTCGCACGCTCCTGAAGCTTGGGGTGCTCCGGTTGGGTGGAGAGAATTTTTGCACCGACCAACCCAAAGCCTCCGGCGACGATAAAGACTAAAGCGAAGGCGTAAGCGATATTGCCGGGAGAGAATATCGTCCAGTTGCCGATAATGGAAAGGAACTTTTCGGTTACTATGCCCGACTCCGGCTCGTAGAGGTCAATGAACGCACCCAGGGCAAAACCGGTGACCATTCCGGCTAACAATAACGCCTGGAAGCGCCAGGAGAAGAAACGACCGCGCATTCGCTCCGGGACTATGTCCGAAATCCAGGCTATCCAGGCATTGCCGCCGACCGCTTGCAGGGAAGCGCTGGCTAAGAATATGAACAAAAAAGCCTGTATGGCTGGTTCACCGAAGAGCAGAAAGGGTATAGCCCCCAGCAGGAAGACCAGCCCTCTCCCGACGGCGGTCAACCTCACCACCACCCCCTTGCGGGAGGTCAGCTGACGGGTGAGGGCGTAGCCCAGGGGCTGAAAGATTTGGGAGAGCTGACCAATGGCGGCGAGGAGACTGAACTGGAAAGGGTTAGCACCCAGGAGGACGGCGAACTTGGTGAGGAAGATGCTCCCCGGTCCGGCGACGGTGGTGAAGACCTGGCTGTATATACCCTCTACGGTGGATATTCGCACCGTGCGGTGCAATATGGACCTTTTTCTTTGCGCGGACATAAGCCTATAACTTACCACCATTGTTGAAGATTTCAAGGGAAAATCTGCTGAAAAGAGAAGAATAGCGCCAAGACTGCTGCATTAGTGCAACCAGCTCACTGGCACCTCGAAAGGGGTGGTTTTTTATAATGGAAGTAGTTAGGGGATATTAGGTGGGTTTAATGGCAGTTTTTTATATTCGCACTGTGCTGATAACTTGGAACTTGGACTATCAAGAGCTGTCCTATCCGTTGAACATTGCTAATGTTATGTCTTTCCCATCATATCCTTGACTTTTTTAATATTGTTTTCAACTGCATTAATCTCCCTGGGCATTCCCAACTTTTTAAAGATAACCAAAGCTTGTTCCATATACCGCAAAGCACCCTCCAAGTCACCTTTATCCTTCAATAGTAGACCGATGTTGCCCAGAACTATAGCCTCGCCCTTGGGATTGCCTATCCGCCGGTGAATATCAAGAGCCTCCTGGTGTTGGAGCAAGGCTTCATCCAAGTAGCCCTTATCCATCAATAGCAAACCGATGTTTCCCAGGTCGATCGCTTCGCCCAGTGGATTGCCTATCCTCCGATGAATCTTTAGAGCTTCCTGGTAACTTCTCAAAGCACCCTTCAGGTCACCCTTATCCATCAGCACCAAACCGATGTTTCCCAGGTCGATCGCTTCGCCCAGTGGATCGCCTATCCGGCGATGAATCTTTAAAGCTTCCTGGTGACTTCTCAAAGCACCCTCCAGGTCGCCCTGCTCAAATAAAACATTACCGATATTGCCCAGGTCACTAGCCTCGCCTTGGGGATTGCCTATCCGCCGCTCAATCTCCAGAGCTTCCTGGTAACTTCTCAAGGCACCCTCTAGGTGACCCTTGTCCTTCAATACAATACCAATATTGCACAAATTGGCTGAAAGGGATTGCTTTGCTCGGTCAAAATTCCCAAATCTTGCTATTTCAATAGCTTCTAGGTGATATCGCTCAGCTTTATCTAGTTCCCCTGTATGATAGTGAATTGAAGCCAATCCATTCAAAGCCCAGCACTGCCCGGCAAGGTCTTTGCTCTTCTTAGCTATCTTTAACGCTTCTTCAAAATCTCGCATAGCACTATCATAGTTACCCCTGTTACACTCAGCATGTCCCATTATGATTAGCAAGGCTGTCCTCTGTTCAGGTTCATCAGCCTTCTTAAGTGCAAGCTGTAAATGCATCATCGCTCGGTCTAATTCATAATCAGCGAGGGCTTCCCTGGCGGCTTCAAATGGTTCTTTAACTTCTTTTTTAGCCTGCGGCAATCCGTCAATATATTGGAATATTCGATCAAAGTTAGCTTGAGTTTGCATATCTCTGATTTTTTCTGCTCGTTTATCTCTTTTCCTATGAAAAATATATATAATTAGAGATATTATGCTTATAATCCCTCCAATCAAAGTAGCTACTAATCCAATATCAACCTGCCATCCACAAAAGCTTACCCAATACATATTCACCTTCAAAGTAGAAACATTTACATTAATTATTGAAATTATAACATAACACTGTCAATTGTCAAAGTAGTTTTTGACAATAGGGATACAAGTTCATAACTTACCACCATTGTCGAAGATTTCAAGCGTAAATGTGGGAAAAAGATGTATAATATGTATAATGTGAAGACAATTCCTTCATCTGAAAGGTGGAAGACAATGAAATTCCTTAGAACCGTCAGCCTAATAGCCGGCACAGTAATGCTCTTTTCTACAAACATCGCTCCGGCGATGGGGGCTACTTCTTCGGAGAGCCACTTCCAGCTTAATCCGCCGGTAGACCTGGCTATTTTTTGTCTCTCCTCATCGGCCATAATTTCGCCGATGACCCTGGACCATACCAAATACTGGGAGGAACCCCTGGGCTCCCCGGACGATATTAATTGGCTGGACCACTTTGCCCTCAACCGCTGGTCGCCAAATATCGCCAGGTTTGCCGACCT
>Ga0315289_10003589_pt1 | contig 23393 bp, 24 predicted proteins | sample YL17G11_40_MG_FD_203452 | JGI IMG/M metagenome (GOLD analysis project Ga0315289, IMG submission 203452) | Sediment microbial communities from Yellowstone Lake, YNP, Wyoming, USA - YL17G11_40 | ecosystem: Environmental > Aquatic > Freshwater > Lake > Sediment | place: USA: Wyoming | collected...
GTGCGAGTAGAAGAAGTTTTGGGGAGCCATCACGCTCTCATAGCCGCAGGGGGCGAGGAAATGGCCCGCGCGGAAGATCAAGTTGTTGTAGGCGAAGTCGGCATACAACTGCGGCATCACCAGGCCATAAAACCGCTCGCTTTCGTTCCAACGGTCGTCTAAACCGATGGCAAACGGGAAGCGGCGGTCGGTGCCGTAGAGCAAGTCGACGCGGCCGCCGATGTCCCAGCCGCAGCCGCAGGTATTGGTGACGCGCTCCGCGAGCAAGTAGAGTTGGTTCAGTTGGTACTCGTTGGCGCGATCGTCGTAGGCGACGGGCGTATTAAAGCGGTTGACAGGGCTATCGGAGTTCCAGGTGTAGCCTTGATCGAGCCAGCCGCGGATGTCGATGCGGTGGCATTCCAACCACGGAGCTTTGAACAATTTGAAGCCCTGTTCTTCTTCGGCGGGTTCTGCGAACTCCCCGCCGGCAACCAGGGCGGGCTTTTCGACCGTCGCTGCCGGCGGCGGTTGATCGCTGGGCGAGGGCGCCGTCTCATTCTGCGGCGCGTACGAAAGGTAGTCATCGGAGGCAAAGGCCGTACGTTGGATGGACATCGGCTGGCGGAGATCCGGCGTTGCATAACCCTGGGCCGCGGCGGTGCCGGCGAACATCAACGCGAGCAGGCTGCCTGCGACGGCAAGTCGCACAACTCTCATTTTCAGCACTCCACGCTTCAAAGGAGGTAAACGTTGCAGTACGGATACAGGTGGCTTGGCGCGGTGGGCGTGATCTTGCTGCGCGGATCGGCAACGACATTGCCTGCTCCGCCACTGGCCCCGACATGTCTGCTATCGGAATTGGCGGCGGCCAGGAATGATGGGAAAAGAACGCAAAAGCCGGCAGACCAGAACAACCGGGCAGCCGCGGTGCGAAACCCTGACGGCTGCGGAAACCTCGCCTTTGCGCGACTTTGCTGCGCAGGTAAGGAAGTCGGGAAGATCGGGATTTGCCGCGCAGGGGTGCCAGCGGCAGAAAAGCCTGCCGCTGCCTGATCTGCAAGGGCGGTCAAGCGGCTCGACTGAGCTCGCCGAAGTCCACCCATGCCACCCGACCGCTGACCGAAGTGCCTCGGGCCAGGCCGCCAAGATGGCCTGGGGCCGAAAAAACGACTGGGGACTGTCCCTAATTTTCGTCCGAGCGAAAATGGGACTGTCCCCTTCCGAAATGCCTGAAGCCGTCAACCGACGTCTGCGAACAAGGCATCGACGAACGGGCCGGGCTCGAACGGCGCGAGATCTTCGGCCTTTTCGCCTACGCCCACGTACTTCACCGGCAGGCCGACCTGCTGGCGAATGGCCACCACTACGCCCCCTTTAGCCGTGCCGTCGAGCTTGGCCAACACAATGCCGGTGCAGCGGACGGCGTCGGTAAAGTGTCTCGCTTGGCTGATGCCGTTTTGGCCCGTAGTGGCGTCGAGCACCAGCAGCACTTCGTGCGGAGCGTCGGGAATCTGCTTGCCCAGCACGCGCTGGATCTTGGTCAACTGCTGCATCAAGGTCTGCTGGGTCTGCAAGCGACCGGCCGTATCGACGATGCAGATATCGGCGCCGGTTTCCAGGGCGCGGGCGACGGCCCGATGCGCGACGCTGGCCGGATCGCTCCCCTGCGCCCCGGTGACGATTTCCGCCCCCAGCCGCTTGGCCCAGACAGACAACTGCGCTACGGCAGCCGCGCGAAACGTATCGGCCGCGCCCAGGATGACCTTCTTGCCGTCGGCCTGGAACATGTAGGTGAGCTTGGCGATGGAAGTGGTTTTCCCGCAGCCGTTGACGCCCACCACCATCATCACCGTAGGACCGCTGGAGGCGAAATGGATCGGATCGGCGGGTTGCTCCAAGAGTGCCTTGACCTTCTCCTTGATCCGCCCAAGCACGTCGCCGACTTCGACGACGCGGGCGCGGAAGGTCGTGCCGACGTCGTCCACCGTTTCCTGGGTTGCCTCCACGCCCATGTCGGTCTTGATGAGCTTCTCGAACAGCTCGGCCAGAAACGCTTCATCGACGAAGCGCCCCCGCGTCTTGAAGAGGTCCCGAATGTCGGTGTTCAGCAGTCGAGTGGTTTTCTCCAGCCCTTGCTTAAGTTTGTCGAATAGACCCATGGGTAGCAGCGGTAAAGGGATCTTTATTCTTGGGTTTTGGATTCGGTCTCTGCGGCTCCGTGCATCAGCCGGTCGAGGATTCCATTGACGAATTGGGCCGAGTGGGCCGTGCCAAATCGCTTGGCCAATTCGACCGCCTCGTTGATGGCTACCCGGTGCGGCGTGTCGGCGTAGAGGAGCTCGTAGGCGCCCAGCCGCAACACGTTGCGATCGGTGGCCGCCATGCGTCCGAGGCTCCAGTTGGCGGCAGTCTGCTGGAGCACGTGGTCAATCCTTTGGCGGTGGCGGCGGACTCCCGCCACCAGATCCCGTGCAAATTCCAGCAAGTCCGGCGAGCGCAGCCGCCGCCGGAGCAGCGATTCGCCGCTGGCCGGAGCGACTTCCGGATTGAAATCGTCCTGGTACAAAATCTGGAAGGCGACTTCTCGCGCGCGGCTGCGACGGGCCATGGGCAGGCGGTAGGGATCAGAGGTCAGGGGTCAGAAGTCAGGGGTCAGAAGTCAGGGGATGGAGTTTGAAGGATGATGCGGAATGATGAATGCCGACCGTCTACCGTCTACCGTCTACCGCCTACCGCCTACCGCCCACCGTCTATCGCCTTCGGTCCTCGGGCAATTTGGCCATCAAACTAACCATGCGCAGGGCGGCCTCGGCACAATCCACTCCCTTGTTCCCGATGCGGCTGTCGGGGCGGTCTTTGCCGGTGGTGCCTTCCGGGCCGCCGGAGCGTGCGATGGCCTGTTCCAGCGTGTTGCAGGTGAGCACACCAAACAACACCGGCACTCCGTAGTGCACGCCGATTTCACTGAGCGTATTGCTCACCGCTCGGTTGATGTGCTGATCGTGGGTGGTTTCTCCGCGAATCACGGCCCCCAGGCAGATTACGGCCAGGTAGCGTCCGCTGGCCGCCAGGCGGTTGGCCACGGTGGGGATTTCGAAGGCCCCGGGCACCCAAGCCACCTCGATCTGTTCATCGGCGATGCCGTGGCAGAGGAGCGTTTGCACCGCCCCATCCAACAGCCGCGAGGTAACCGACTCGTTGAACCGCGACACTACGATCGCGAATCGACCTTCGCAGGCGGCGGCCTCTCCCTCATATATCTTTGGCATCTTGGACAACACTCCTCAAAACAGCCACAGGCTACCCGCTCCCCCTGGCGGTTTTCGCTTCGCCTTGGGGGCGTTCTTGAAGGTCCTCAAGTCGCGGGACGGCGGAAGGTCTGTTTTCTTACCCTGAAGCAATTCTTCGATGGTAAGAATCTGTAATCTAGGATGTTTCGTCTGCCACGGCGAGTCGTAGAAGCCGGCGCCGGCGGCCTCGGCTTTCATCTGCCGGCTGGGCTCTTCCATACTGATCAGCACGCCGATGGCGGCATGTTCTCGCTCGACCACGCCCCGCAAGTCTCGCACCTGGGCCACGGTCGCATTGCCCGCCTTCACCGAGAGAATCACTTGCTTCGTCTTCTGGGACTCCGCATCATCGTGGAAAAAGATTCGCCCATCGATTCCTTTGTCGGCCCCCTTCTTTTGCTCCACCGGCCTGGCCCCCACCAAGCCGAGCGCCCACCACTGGAACTGATAAGGGTCTTGCCCGGCAAGTTCTCGCGCGCCGGCCAGATCAACGGGCTCGCCGATCACCTGATATGTTTCCTCAAGCTGATCGCCAAAAGCACTGAGCAGGCGATGCTTGATCAGAGAGATTGCCAAATGCGTGATATCGATGCCGATCCACTGGCGGTTGAGCTTCTGCGCGACGGCGATCGCCGTGCCGCAGCCGCAAAACGGGTCCAGCACCACATCGCCCTCGTTGCTGCTGGCCTTCAGAATTCTTGCAAGCAGCTTCTCCGGCTTTTGGGTTGGATAGCCCAACCGCTCGGCCGCGCGAGCCGAAATCGGGGAAATGTCTATCCAGGTGTCAGGTATTGCGGCGCCTCCAAGTTGGTCGGCGTGCCATTTCAGTCTCGGGGTCCCTCCTTCCTTTTTCGGCCAGTAGATCATGTGGGCAGCATCCAACGCGTCCAACTTGTCTTGCACAGTCTCGCCTTGTATCCCGAGTCTGTCGAGCAATTCGCCAGGAAGCGCCCAATGACGCCCGACGGTGGTAGGATCGACACCGCGCCATGGCTTGCCGCTTTCTCCATGTCTGACGCCTGCTCCGGTGAGCGAGATTGGCTGAAATCGGCGGCCATCCTCATCGATTTGCGTGAAGTGTTCCTCAAGGTAGCTCGATCCGTGAGGGATCTTCAATTCGGTCCAGATAAAATCGTCTCCCTTCGAGTAGAAAAAGATCGTGTCGTGAACGGGAGCGTACCTCTTGGCTGATCCATGCGCGTGTGTCCGTTTCCAGATAATCTCGCTCAGGAACCTAGCCGGCCCAAAAACGGCGTCCATCAACAACTTCAAGTAGTGACTTGCCGTCGGGTCGCAATGCAAGTAGATGCTCCCTGTGGGCTTCAGCACTCGACGTAGCTCTACCAGCCGGATCGCCATCATCGACAAATACGCTAGCATGTCGTTGTCGCCGAGCAACTGGCGGAACGCGACCATCGCCAGTGAAACCCGGCCGCCGGCCTCCACCACTTCCTGGAATGCTCCCGCCGCGGCCTGGTCCCAGCGCCACGTGTCCTCGAAGGCCCGCACTTGCGCCGCCGAGCGCGTGCCATTCTGCTCCGCAAACAATACATTGTAGTCCTGATCGCTCTTGAACGGCGGGTCCAGGTAGATGAGATCCACCGACTCATCCCTGATGTATTCACGGAGGACGCCCAGGTTGTCGCCGTAGTACAACGTGTTTTGCATGTTTTCTCCGTGGGAAACCTCAAGCTTCTCGGCGGAGGCTTGACCTCGGCAAAATGCCGCGGCTACCGAGCCGAAAGCGGCACTGCGCTACATCTTCAGGTTCATGCTCATGAGGAATTCAGCGTTGCTCTTGGTCTTCCCAATGCGGCTCACCAACAGTTCCATCGCCTCGGGCGGGTTCATATCGTTGAGCACGCGGCGGAGGATGCACACGCGGCGGTGTTCCTCCGGATCCAGCAGCATTTCCTCGCGGCGGGTGCCGCTGCGGTTGATGTCGATGGCCGGCCAGACGCGGCGGTCGACCAGCTTGCGATCGAGCAGGATTTCCTGGTTGCCGGTCCCCTTGAACTCCTCGAAGATCACTTCGTCCATGCGGCTGCCGGTGTCGATCAGCGCGGTGGCGATGATCGTCAGCGAGCCGCCCTCTTCGATCTTGCGGGCGGCGCCGAAGAACCGCTTGGGGCGCTGCAGCGCGTTGGCGTCGACGCCGCCGGAAAGGATCTTGCCCGAGTTGGGGCACTCGGCGTTCCACGCCCGGGCCAGCCGGGTGATCGAATCCAGAAAGATCAGCACGTCGTAGCCGTACTCGACCATCCGCTTGGCCTTCTCCAGCACCATTTCGGACACCTGGAGGTGCCGCGAGGCGGGCTCGTCGAAGGTGGAGCTGATCACTTCGCAGTTGGGGCCCTTGACCTGCCGCTCCATGTCGGTCACTTCCTCGGGCCGTTCGTCGATCAGCAGCATGAAGACATAGAGCTCGGGATAGTTGATCAGGGCCGCCTTGGCCATCTTCTGCATGAGGATGGTCTTGCCCGCCCGCGGCGGACTGACGATCAACCCCCGCTGCCCAAACCCGATCGGCACGATCAGGTCGACCACGCGCATGCTCACTTCGTCGGGGCTGGTTTCCATCACGATCCGCTGATCGGGGTGCAGGGGCGTGAGATCGTCGAAGGAGACTTTGTTGGACAGCAGGTTGGGATCCTGGTAATTGATCGCCTCCACCCGCAACAGCGCGAAATAGCGCTCGTTTTCCTTGGGTGGACGGATTTGCCCAGAGACGGTCGCACCGGTCTTCAGCCCGAACCGCCGAATCTGGCTGGGCGAAACGTAAATGTCGTCCGGGCAGGAGAGGTAATGATAGTCGGGGCTGCGGAGGAAGCCGAAACCGTCGGGCAGCACCTCCAGCGTTCCCTCGCCATACATCAGCCCGTTGAGCTTCACCCGCTCCTTGAGAATCTTGAACACCAGGTCGTGCTTCTTGATGCCGGCCAGGTCGGTGAGGTTTTCCTTGCGGGCCTCCTCGATCAGCTCGGCCATCGACATCCGCTGGAGCTCCGCGATATGGGTGTCGCCCGACTGCTTGATCTGCTCGTAGCGGTCGTGAATCTCATCCTTGAACGAATCGGCCTCAGCGGCCAACTCCTCGGCCAGCGAAAGAGGCTCTTGCTCGTCGTAATTGTAGGTTTCTTCGGTGCGCTTGTTGTTGGCCACTGCCGAGACCTTGCGGGCCTCGTCATCTACTCTGGTGTCTTTTTCGCGAGCCATGGTCGGACAACTCCTGATAGGGTTCATGGGCCGACACGCTGAAGGCGCCGGCGGTGGGTTGGTCGAACGCGGATCAGGAGGGCAGGCATTCTTGTCTGCCCGGGCAGACAAGAATGTCTGCCCCCCTGATTTGGATAATTCTTTTCACGGCACGGCTATGGTCTTCATCTTGTACTGTTCCGGAACGTCATCCATAGCCATCAACAAATACGCTTCCTTAAGGTTTTCCTCCAATTCCTTCAACGTTCTCCCTTGGCTCATGATCTCCGGATGATCGAGCAGCTTTCCTACCCAGTATTTCTTGCCTTTCCAATAAATCATGTTCATTTTGGTACGCATAAGAGTGTTCCTTCTCGGTCAGCATCGTCGCGACGGATTTGCCGGAAAAGCACTCGATATGCACTGGATGGAAAATGCTGGTGCTGCGCGGCAGGGACAAGGGGCGGGACATCAGCCGACCAGCGACTGCCAAAAACACTCCACCTGAGCCTGTGTATATTCCGGCGGCCCGGCGTTGTCAATAATCACATCGGCCCGCCTGCGCTTTTGGTCCACCGAATCCTGAGCGCCCTCACGAACCATAAATTCCTCTTTGGTCCAACCGCGGGCCAGCGCCCGCGCCAGCCGCACTTCCCGCGGCACGTCGACAAATACCAGTCTCTCACATAACTTATGCCAACCGGCCTCCAGCAGCAACGGCGCGTCGAGTACGGCCGCGGCTTTGCCCGCGGCGGCCAACGCCTCCGCTTGCTGCGACACCACGCGGCCGATTTCCGGATGAGTCAATTGTTCCAAGTACGCTCGTTCTCGCGGTCCCTCGGGCGGATCGGCGAATACGACGCGGGCGAGCCTGGGGCGGTCGATGTGACCGTCCGGGCCGAAGATCGCCGGGCCCCAGCGCTGCCGAGCGGCGGCTTCGATCTCGGGCTGCCGCAGCACCTCGTGCCCCGCGCTGTCCGCATCCAACAGCCCGGCGCCCAAGGCGGCCAGTTGACGCGCGACCAGGCTCTTGCCGGCGGCTACCCCGCCCAGTATGCCGATCACGTGCATGGGGATTAAGGATTCGGGATTGGGGATTGGGGATTAGGCATTAGCAACTAAGCATTAGGAATAAGTTCGCCCGGCCCGCGCCGCCCACTCCGCGCGCTGCGGATCGAACTCTACCTGCTGATTCTGCCAGTCATCAGGATCGATTGCTGCCGACGGCGGCCGCTCGGGACGTGGAAACGCGGTCAGCGCCCACACTAAAGCAATCACCCATCCAACGAAGGTCCAGCCGAGAAGCAGATCGAGCACGACGATCGGCAAAGCGTTCGGGTGGCGCCGCGAACAAGCAATTACCGCGGGTAAGAAGTAGACGAAGAGTGCGAACGCTAGCGATGCCAGAAGCACTATTGCGGCAGTCATAAGAGTCCGCCTTTCTTCGGGTCGGCCCGCGATTTTCTAATCCCTAATCCCCAATCCCTAATTCCCAATCCCGCTCAAATCGGTTCCGCATCGGCCCAATTGGGTCCTGCTCGAACGTCGACCTTCAAGGGAACTTTCAACGTCTGGACACTCGTCATTTCCTCCGTGACGAGTCTGGCCAAATAGGGGAACTGATTGGAGGGGACTTCAAAGATCAATTCATCATGGATCTGCAGCAGCATCTTGGCCGCCAGCTTCTCGCGCCGCAGCCGCCGGTGGACGGCGATCATCGCCGACTTCATGAGATCCGCCGCGGAGCCCTGGATGACCGTGTTGATGGCCGTCCGCTCGGCAAGATTTCGCTGGCGGCCGGCGCTGTCGCGGACTCCGCGAATCGCCCGACGCCGCCCCAGGATAGTACTAACATACCCTCTTTTCAAACAATCCGCCAGGACCTGGCTCAGGAATTCCTCGATGCCCGGATACCCCTCAAAATAGCTATCGATAAAGCGGGCGGCGGCGGCCTGGTCGATGCCCACGGCCCGAGCCAAGCCATAGGCACTTTGCCCGTAGATCACCCCAAAATTCACCGCCTTCGCCTCCCGCCGCATCTCGGGGGTGACCGCCTCCAGCGGAACGGCGTTGATCTGGCCGGCCACCCGCGCGTGGATGTCCTCATCGCGGGCAAAGGCCTCGCAGAGCCGCTGATCGCCCGAAAAATGAGCCAATACCCGCAGTTCGATCTGGGAATAATCGGCCGCCAGCAGGACCCAGCCTTCCGGGCCCGCCACGAACGCCGAGCGAATCTCCCGGCCTTCCTCGGTGCGAACAGGAATGTTTTGCAGGTTGGGATCGCTCGAGCTGAGCCGCCCGGTCGCCGCCACCACCTGGTTGAACGAGGCATGCACTCGGCCGGTCACGGGATGGACCATCTGCGGCAGGGCGTCGACGTAGGTGCTCTTCAGTTTGGCATACTGACGGTACTGCAGAATCCTCGCGGGCAAGGGATGCAGCCGGGCCAACTCCTCCAGCACCGCGGCGTCGGTGCTGGGGCCGGTCTGGAGCGTCTGCTTGCGGGCCGGCAGCTTCAATTCGCCGAAGAGCACCTCCTGAAGTTGCTTCGGCGAGGCGATGTTCAGCGGATGGCCCGCCAACTCGTAGATTTCCTGCTCGAGCGCCTCCATCCGCTGGCCAAACCGTTGGCTCAGCTCGGCCAGCCGCTCAACGTCGACCTTGATGCCGTTGTATTCCAGTTCCACCAACACGTCGATCAGCGGCAATTCCAATTGTGCGAGCAGGTCGCTCAGTTCGGCTTCGGCCAATTCCTTCGCCAGGATCGGCCGAAGCCGCAACGGCAGCAGCGCATCTTCGCCGGCATAATCGGCGACCCGGCGGACCGGCACCTGGTCCATCCGCTTTTGATTCTTGCCGCTGCCGATCAGTTCGGTGATCTTGACGGTGGTGTGGTTGAGGTAGCGGTCGGCCAGTTCGTCGAGGTTGTGGTTCCGGCGGCCGGCGTCCAGCAAGTAGCTGGCCACCATGGTGTCGAAGGCCACGCCGGCTACGTTGATCCCGGCGGCCCGCAACACGATCATATCGTATTTCAAGTTCTGTCCGATTTTCTCGACGGCCGGATCTTCGAGAATCGGCCGCAGCGCCTGCAAAGTCTCCTGCCCATCCAGGTGCCACTCGCCGTACGGGGCGCGGACCGGCAGGTACCAGGCCTCATGGTCGTTCCAGGCAAACGACAGCCCTACCAGTTCGGCCCAGCGCGGCCAGACATGGGTGGTTTCCCAGACATCGGCGGTTTCGGTGTCCAGCGAGATGCGCTTCTGCTGCCGCAGTTGCGCCAGGAAGGCAGCGAATGCCTCGGGCGTGTCGACGAGATGGTAGGTAACTTCCATCGTTTTCGGGGCGGTTTCTCTGGTTTTCTGTTCGGCCGACCGGATCTCTGCCGCCGGCTTCTGCGAGGAAGTCGCGCCGGGGGCCGGTTTTGCGATGCCGGCCAGCTTTTGGCCCATGCTGCGGAAGCCGAACTCGTGGAACAACTCGATGGCTGCCGCCCGATCGATCCGGCCGGTGCGCGCGGCGTTCCAATCGATGGCCACCGGCACGTGGGCGTTGAGCCGGACCAGTTCGCGCCCCAGCAGGGCCTGCTGGCGGTATTGCAGCAGGTTCTCCCGCCGCTTGGCGCCGGCGACCTCGCCGGCATGGTCCAGCACGGCTTCCAGCGTGCCATATTGCTGAAGCAATTGCTGGGCGAGCTTCGGCCCGATCAGCGGCACCCCCGGCACGTTATCCACCGCATCGCCCACCAGCGACTGGAAATCGACGACCTGCTCGGGCGAGATTCCCCATTCTTGCTGCAACGCCTCCCGATCGAAGATTTGATCCTTGCGGATGTTGTAGATCTTCACCCGATCGGTGATCAGTTGGCGGCAATCCTTGTCGCCGGAGACCAGGAAGCAGCGGCCGCCCCGTTGGTCGGTCAACCGGGCAACGGTGGCCAAGATGTCGTCGGCCTCGTACGACGGGCAGGCCAACACCGCAGTGCCCAGCGCCGCAATCACCCGGTGGATCGCCGGAAACTGCGGGCTGAGGTCCTCGTGCATTTCCCGCCGCGTGGCCTTGTAGGGCTCGTAAAGCTCGTGGCGAAACGTTTTGCCGGGCAGATCGAACGCACAGAAGAGAAAGTCGGGCTTTTTCTCGGTAAGCAGATAGATCACGTCGCGGCTGAAACCGAAGATGGCCCCCACCGGCTCCCCGTGCGGGCCGCTCATTTCAGGCAAGGCGTGAAAGACCTGGTGGATGAGCGAGTTGGCATCCACCACCCAAACCGTCTGTCCGGCCAAACTCTCCGGCGGCGGACTGGTCGTTTCCGAGGGCGCTACCTCGGCCGGCACGAGTGTATCGGGCTGTTCTCTTGCCGGCGGATGCTTTCGCCGCGCTTCCGGCTCAAAACCGGGTAGCGTCCTTTGCCGGTCACGCTTGGACATCAATCACCGGTGGGATAGAGAGACAAAGATACAGCGCGGGCACCTTTTTTCCTCTATTATCGTCCCCCTTTCCTCCCGCGTCATAGTCGACCCAGAATTGCTGGGCCGGGAAGTTGAGCAGCAGCGGGATGGCCCGAGTGACCGACTGTACCACGCTCGGGTTCAGGGTCGTTTCCATATCGCCTTCTTTCGGTTGACTTTCGCGCTGAATCCATCAGCCATTCTCTGTGTGATGGCGATTTCATAATTATATGCGATTCTTCGGCCGGGTGGCATGGGCGTCTTGCCCGTTCCTGAGGGCGGGGTGTTGACAGTCGGCCGGAAATGTGACAAGAATCTCGAATGGGCGCGGATGGCCGCCCTGCTGCTTTCGACGTCCTTCGACGACCGGCAGTGGCCGCGGCAACGGGGACCAGGAAATGAAGATGCAGGTCAAGTCGATGCGTGACGTGCTCCTGGGGCTTCTGCTGGCCTTTTTCTTGGCGGTGCCTGCCTATGCCGCCGGGGAGGTTCCTGCTGGCGCGGGGGCGGCTCCCTGGTGGGTATGCCCCTTGATCCTTTTTGTGGTTACGTTTGTCATTGGCATCCTTGCCGTGCTCGGGGGCGTGGGAGGCGGAGTGCTCTTCGTGCCGATCGTCAGTGGATTTCTGCCGATCCATCTGGACTTCGTCCGCGCGGCAGGGCTGTTTGTGGCCCTCTCCGGCGCCCTGGCTGCGGGCCCCGGGTTGTTGCGGGCCAATCTCGCCAGTTTGCGATTGGCTCTGCCGATTGGCCTGATTGCCTCGATGTGCGCGATCCTCGGCGCCATGATCGGGCTGGCCCTGCCGACCCGCGTTGTGCAGATCTGCCTGGGCCTGACGATCCTGGGGATTTGCGGGGTGATGCTCGCCGCCCGCAAATCCGAATTCCCGCTGGTCCCGCAGGCAGACCGGCTTTCCACGATGCTGCAGATTTACGGTCTGTATCGGGAAGAAAGCACCGGGCGGGTGGTGGATTGGAAGATCCACCGCACCACGCTGGGGGCGTGTTTGTTTGTGGTGATCGGGATCATGGCCGGCATGTTCGGGCTGGGCGCCGGCTGGGCCAACGTGCCCGCGCTGAATCTCGTCATGGGAGTCCCGTTGAAGATCAGCGTGGGCACCAGCAAGTTCTTGCTTTCGATGACGGATACCTCCGCGGCCTGGATCTATCTGAACAACGGCTGCGTGATTCCGCTGATGGTCGTGCCGTCCGTGGTCGGCGTGATGTTCGGTTCGCTGGTGGGAGTGCGTATTCTGAAGGTTGCCAAGCCGGCGTTCATCCGCTGGATGGTCATCGGCATCCTGGCGTTCGCAGGCCTCAGGGCAATTTCCAAAGGGTTGGGCTTCTGATGACTACTATGCTCACACACACAGACCTGAAGGAGAACATGCCGTCGGGTCTTCAGTCCCAGGCGAAAGCAGTGGAAACGGACCCCATCGCTTCCCTGGAGCCGACCCCGGAGGCACTGCGCTATGCCGACGTCCTGGAAATCGGGATGCGCCTGGGCTTGCTCTGCTTGTTCATGACTTTCCCGTTCTACATCTTCGGGATGATGGAACCCCGCATTCCCGTGGATCAGACCTTCCACTGTTGGACCTTGAGCGCCGCCGAGTATAACCGGGAGGTGGGAATCGACCCAGGTGTGGGGTGGCTCGCAATGATTACGTACAGCGACTTCCTGAACTTCATCGGGATCACCATCCTGGCAAGCGTGACCGCGCTCTGCTGCCTGGCCGTCATCCCGCTGATGCTCAAGCGGCACGACATGCTCTATGCGGTCCTGGCGTTGCTCCAAGTGTTGGTGCTCGTGCTGGCCGCCAGTGGCGTTTGCGCGGTGGGACACTAATGCGGAGATCGCAAAGATGAAGAAACTCAAGGTGCTGCTGGTGGATGATGAACAGGAGTTTGTGGAGACCCTCGCGGACCGGCTGGCCATTCGGGATCTCCAGACGAGCACGGCCCACAACGGGCAGGAGGCGCTGTCGGCCGTGGAGAAAGACGAGCCGGACGTTATCGTGCTCGATCTCAAAATGCCGGGATTGCACGGCATCGACGTGCTGAGGCGTCTGAAACAGGCCTACCCCAACGTCGAGGTCATCATCCTCACCGGCCATGGAAGTCAGAAGGATGAGGAAGCGGCACGCGGCCTGGGGGCCTTTGATTACCTGAACAAACCCGCCGATCTCGAGACGCTGGTCAGCCAGATACGCCGGGCTTTCAAGCAGAGGTTGCAGACGCTGGAAAAGATGTCCATGGCGGTGGCGTTTGCCGAGGCCGGCGAGTTTGACACCGCCAAGAAAATCATGGAGCAGCAGAACAAGAAGGGCGATTGACTTGCCGTCTAAGCTCTACGCACTAAGCACTAGCCTCTACACACTACGCTCCATGGAGATCCGCTCCCCCAACAAAACGATGGCTGTCTCAGGCGGCAAGAGGAGCGTGGGCGGAGAGCTCCGGTCTCGCTACCGCCGGCTGTGGATCTATTCGGTCTTTTTCACGGCTTTCGTGTCGTTGACCCCGCTGGGGATTATGACCTGGGTCAACTATACCCAGTATCGGAAAACGCTGGTCGCCGAAACGGATCATCTCATTTCCCGCATCGCCTCCAACTCGCAACGATTCATCGATGGTTTCCTGGAAGAACGCCGAGCCGCGCTGAGCTATGTCGCCAATCGCGAGTCGTATGAAGATCTGTGCGACCAGGGGAAGCTCAGCCGCATCTTTCTCAACATGAATGAGTCGTTTGGCGGCCTGGTCGACCTGGGCGTCATCGACGCGGACGGAGGCCAGCGCTCGTACGTAGGCCCCTACGAATTGAAGGGGAAGAACTACAAGGACCAGGATTGGTTCCACGAGGTTTGCATCCGAGGAATCTACGTGAGCGACGTTTTTACGGGTTTCCGCAACGTGCCCCACTTTGTGATCGCCGTCCGCAGAGACAGCGGCAGCCACGGAGAGTTGTACGTGATCCGCGCCGCGATCGACACGGAGGTGCTGAGGCGGCACGTGGCCTCCCTGGAGCTGAGGGCAGCCAGCGATGCGTTCCTGATCAACCACAAGGGGATCTTGCAGACCCCGTCGCGGCACAAGGGGGGGATCCTCGATCCGTGCCCCATCGCCACTCCCCCCTTTTCGCCGAAGACGCAGGTCGTCGAAACGGCCACGACCGACGGAGAGCCGAGGATTCTGGGGTACGCCTACATCCCGCAGTCGCCTTTCATCTTCGTCGTCCTGAAGCGTCCGGAAGACATCCTGCAGGGCTGGCTCCGCCTGAGGAACGAGATCCTCTGGCTCTTCGGCGTCAGCGTGGTGCTGATCCTGGCAGTCGTGCTTGCCAGTTCGACGTTTCTGGTGAACCGCATCCGGGAGGCGGGTCGCCGGCGCGACGAGGCGCTGCACAGCATTGAATACACCAACAAACTCGCCTCGATCGGCCGGATGGCCGCCGTGGTAGCGCACGAGATCAACAACCCGTTGGCCGTGATCAATGAAAACGCCGGCCTGCTGCAGGATCTCATCGTGGTGAAGAAGGAACCGCCCGAAGAGGATCGGCTCCTGCGAATCGCCGGGGCTATACGCGGATCCGTAGAGAGGTGCAGCACGATTACCCACCGGCTGCTGGGTTTTGCCAAGAGAATGGAGCCTCTCACCGAGCGGATCAGCTTGGGGCCGCTGGTGGAAGAGGTCTTGGGTTTTCATCGAAAAGAGGCCGAGTACCGGAGTGTTTCTATCCAACTCGCTGCTCCGGCGGATCTGCCCATCATCGAAAGCGACCGCGGACAACTGCAACAGGTGTTCCTGAATATCCTCGGCAACGCTTTTGCCGCGGTGGATGACGGCGGACGCATCGACATCGGTTTGCGGCGGGAAGATGAAAACACGGTCGCCCTCACCATCCGCGACAACGGCTGTGGAATTCCCGCAGAGGATATCGACCGCATCTTCGAGCCGTTTTTCAGCACCAAGGGGGACTATGGCACGGGGCTGGGCCTTTCGATTACGCTGGGGATTGTGGAAAAGCTGGGAGGCACGATCGAGGTGCAAAGCGAGGTCGGCCAGGGCACGAGTTTTACCGTACGACTCCCCGTCACGAGGCGGATCTGACGGATGGAACGACTGAGAATACTGCTGGTGGACGACGAAGCGGACCTGGTTTCCGCCCTGGCAGAACGCTTGGCGCTGCGTGGTTTCCAGGTGCAAACGGCGACCAGCGCCCCGGCCGCGCAGCAACTCCTCCGCGAGGGCGAGTTCGACGTGCTGATCCTGGATGTGAAGATGCCCGGGACCGGCGGGTTGAAACTGCTGGCCGAGATCAAGCAGAAACGTCCAGACCTCCCGGCGATCCTGTTTACGGGTCACGGCTCGGTCGCCGACGCGGAAAGGGGCATGCAGGAGGGGGCGTTTGACTACCTCGTAAAACCGGTTCAGGTCGACGACCTGGTGGAAACGATCTACCGTGCCGCCGGCCGCAAGATGGAGCTCGAGCGGTGAACGAAGACGCCCCAGACCGTCTGCGCGAAGATTTGGCATTTTGCGGACTGATCGCAGCGGACGTCAGTCACGAGCTGAGGAACGTGCTGTCGGTCATCGGCGAGTATGCCGGGCTGTTGGACGATCTGATCGGACTGGCCGAGCAGGGGAAGCCCGCCGATTACGCGAAACTCAGGAAGCTTTCCGCGAACATCGCCAGGCAAGTCAAGAGAGGAACGGAAACGATGGAGCGGTTCAGCCGCTTCGCTCATGCGGCGGATGGGCAGACGTCCGGCTTCGACCTGGCCGCGCTCGTGGAGAACCTCGCGGCTTTGCTCCAGGGGCGCGTGAGCCTGGCCGGTTGCCGCCTGGAAGCCGAGCTTCCCGCTCAATCGCTGCCCGTGCGGGGCGATCCTTTCGCCCTGCAGCATCTCGTTTTCTTGTCCATCCAGTGGGTCCTGGACTCGCTGGAGAAGGGCGAGTCGGTCCGGGTCAAGCTGTTGCCCCAAGGGCCCGCAGCCGTCATCTGCGTTTCCGGCCCCGCCGCCGGCGGTGGAGCGGATCGCGTTCGGCAACAGGTTGCTGCTGCCGCCGGCGGGTGCCAAGGGACCATCGAGACAGCTTGGGCAAACGGCATCCTCTCGTTGACGATCACCCTCCCGATCCATTGAGGTGCAAACGGAGCCGTCCGGCGGCGGACTGCCGGAGAAACGCGTTGGACAAGAACAAGGCGCAGGTCATGCCAAATCAAAAAGTGCTGCTGGTGGACGACGAGCCGGAATTCACGCAGGTCCTCGCACAACGCATGCAGTCCCGGGGGGTCGACGTGGATACCGCAACCAGCGGGCACGAGGCCTTGGAGAAGGTCAAAGGCAGCTCCTACGACGCTGTCATTCTCGACCTTTTCATGCCGGAAATGGACGGGATTCAGACCCTGCAGCATCTGCTGGCGGAGAGTCCCGATCTCCAGGTGATCCTGCTGACGGCGCACGCAACCTTGCCCACGTGCGTCGAGGCCATCAAGCTCGGCGCCATGGATTTCTTGGTAAAGCCGGCGGAGATCCACCAGCTCATGGAGAGGATCCAACGGGCCAAAGCCAACAAGGTGCTGCTGGTGCAAAAGCAGGTGGAAGAGAAGATCAAAAGCATCCTTGAAACCAGGTGGGGGTAGGTTTCAATCAGGCGTGAGCAACGGTCGCGAACTGACCTCGACCTTCGTAACGCCGCGGATTCGTCCGGCGGTCTGTTGGATCTCCGTTTCTTCGCGAGAACCGGCACCTTCCAGGGTGACGTACACCACGCCTCCTTTGGCCGCCACCTGGACGCGGGGATGTCGATCGATGAGGCTCACTCTGACGTGCGCCGCCAGTGCCAGGTCGTCGATGGTCTGTCGCGATTCGGCGGTCGGCTGAAAACGCTCCAACCCGACCGTGTAGGAAAGAATATCCACCGCATCCTCCGTGGAGACCTTCTTGATGCGTACCACCATGTCATATAAGGTCGCATCGTGGGTATCGATTTCATAGAGGTAGAGGCTCCATTTTCTTCGTCTCTCGTCGACGTTTTTGATGAAGCGTAAGGCGTGCTCCTCCGTGACCCCCTTGCGCTGCATCATGAGCCTGACGCGGTCCTCCATTTCGGCCACGATGCGGACCTTCAGCACGTGCGAGACGTCTCGCACAAGAAAGTGGCCCGCCAGGCCGTGATACACGACATTGTCTCTCTGGAAATGGTCCAAAAGCACGCTCTGAAAATAGGCCAGATACCTTTCCTTGCCATAGGTGAAACGGTCGAGGATCGAGGGGGCATCTTGGATGGCTTCCACCAATTTAAGCTCGGGAATATTGAATTCCTTGGCGGCCTCGACGATGACCTCCCGCGAGATGCACGCGTAGCCGAGCCTTTGCGCCAGCTTTTCGGCCACGTCTCTTCCCTGACTGTAAGTGCCCCTGGAAACGGTGACAATCGACATGATCCGGCTCCTTTTCCCATGCACGCAGGAGGAAGTCCATTATTGGCGTCGGGTCGAGGCATCTAGAATCGTGATCCCCACGAGGTCTTTGCCACGATACCGCCAGAGGATGCCCTCATCCGTCGTTTCGGTGTCGGTTGCCTGCTGCGGCCGTTGCAGACTGATGTACAATACATCCGCTTCCGCGTCATAGTCGACCCAGAATCGCTGAGCCGGGAAGTTGAGCAACAGCGGAATGGCCTGGGGCACCGACTGCACCACGTTCGGGCTTAGGGTCGTTTCCATAGCGCCTTCGTTCGGTTGACTTCCGCAGTGAAGAAAACTCCTTCACGGTGCAAAACGCCTGGGCCAGGGTGCACTCGCAGTCACGATGGCTCGCTCTCTGAAAGTCTTCGATCGATGGCCTCCAGCGGTATACTGCCCGATTCTCTGGAACGTTCCGCTAAGAATGACATGAACTTCGCGCTCTGGGCGAGTTGCGTTGCCTCGCGATCAAACGCGTCTGCTGTTTCCAACAGGAATTCGCTCCCATCGCGATTGACAATCAATACAGGGTCTTCGCTGGCAAGCTGTAATAGCTCCTCAATGGTGATCGCTTTTTGCCGGAGGTCGAGGGTGATCATAGCTCAACTTTCTTTCCACGTATGAACAGGTCGTTGTGTTGCTTGTACCCAACGGCGATTATCTTGACAGTTGATTCTGCTTCGAATTCGTAGAACACCCGGCAGTTGCCAACACGCAATTCCCACGGAGCAATCGGATATTCCGCCAGCATCTTTCGGTGCCTGCTCTTGATGTTCGCGTCCGTGGTCAATTGGGCCCTTATCGCAGCGACAATGGTTCGCTGTTCAAAGACCCTAAAGTGCCTCAGGTCAGCATCCGCGCTCGGCGTCAGGACGATTTGGAACTGCATCTACCGTTCCCTGCCAACTCGGCGCCAACACAGGCGGCTACTCCTATTCTACACGTTCCGCCTTCGGAAGCGTAGTTGTTACGGCACGCTGAACGACTTTTCGACCTCGGCCGGCGGCAGGCCGTTGGCGTCCCAGCCGCGCTTGCGGTAGTACAGGTCCAAAAGCCGCTCGAAGACTTGTTTGTCGATGACCTTGCCGGCCGTGGCGCCGCTGCGGATGGGGCAGGCGTGAACTTTGTAAGGCAGGCTGTCGTCTTTACGGCCTAGTCCCAGGCGGGTGTTGATCAGCCGCGTCAGGTCGTAGATCGCCTTGGACTTCTCCAGCAGGTCTTCCAGGGTGGCTTTCTTGCCGGTCACGTGCTGGTAGAAGCGGGCGTAGTGCTGTTCGTTCAGGCCCAATTCAATCCAGGGCAGCCGGCACACGCCGAGCATATCGAACAGCGGGCGGAGCGACTGGTGGTAGATCACCAGGTCGACCTTCTCTTCGTCGGTCCAGTTCTTGCCCTGTTCGATTTCCTTGGCGATGGTCCACGCCCGGGTGTGGTGCGCGCCGATGTCGCTGGTGGCGTAGGCCAGGGCCATCGAGGAGGCCGCCCGGCTGTCGTAGGCGCTTTGCTCCAGGCCTTTGACGTGGACGATCAGCTTATCCATTTCCGGCCAGCGGCGGACGACGCCGCGGGCGCCCTCGGCGAGCGTGTTGCCGATGCCTTCGCGGCGGACGATCTTGTGGATCAACTCGAGGATGGCGTCGTCGTCGCCCCAGGCGATCGGCCGGCCGTCGAGATCTTCCAGCGAAAGGACGCCCTTCTCGTAGCCTTCGATGACCGCCCCGACCAGGCTGCCGGTGCTGATGCTGTCGATGCCCAGTTCGTCGCACAACTGGTTGGCCCGCAGCACGGCGGCGTAGTTATCGACGCCGAGGTTCGAGCCCAGCATGGCGCAGGATTCGTATTCCGGCCCTTCGGTGACGGTGCCGACGTACTTGCCCTGCTTGACCAGGCAGATGTTGCCGCAGCTCATGGCGCAGGCGAAGCAGGCGCTGTCGCCGATCTTGTAGTTGTCGAGCATTGTTTCGCCGTTGATCTGTTTGACCTTGGCGAAGGTGGCATCCTTGAAGTTGTAGGTGGGCAGGATGCCCGCGGCACTGGCATATTCCATGACCATCATCAGGCCTTCGCGCTGCCACATCTTGAAATACTTGTGGCTGCGCATGTAGGCGTAGGCCTTTTCCGATTCGGCCAGCAGGCCGGGCAGGTCGGCCACGGGCAGGTCCTTACTGCCGCGGATCACGATCGCTTTGAGGTTCTTCGAGCCCAGCACCGCGCCCATGCCGGTGCGGCCCGCGTTGCGGGACCAATCGGCGTTGACGCCAGCGAACCGCACGCGGTTCTCGCCCGCGGGGCCGATCACCGCCACTTTCACCTCGTGGGTCCCGAATCGCTCTTTGATGAGCCCCTCGGCCTCCAGGCACGTTTTGCCGGCCAGCTCGGGCGTGGGCAGAATACGGGTTTCGTCGTCGTCGATCAGCAGCACCGACAGCGCCGGTGCCTTGCCGATAATACTCACCATGTCGACGCCGGTCTGCCGCAACTCGACGCCGAAGGTGCCGCCGAGCGAAGAGTCGCCGTAGACGCCCGTGGCCGGCGAAATCGCCACGAAGGAGCATTTGCCCGAGGAGGGCAGATAGGCGCCGGTCAACGGTCCGGGGGCGATCGCCAGCAGGTTCTCCGGTCCCAGCGGATCGATCTGAAACTCGTGCTGCACGAGGTTGTCCCAGACCAGCTTCGCGCCGAAGCCGCGGCCGCCCACGTAGCGATCGATGAATTCGTCCGACAGGCGGCGGCGCTCACACTGGCCGGTCGTCAGGTCGACACATAGATGCTTCTTGAAGTAGCCCGATTTGATGTCCATTACAACTCTTCCTTGCCGATCTCGGCGTAGCGGATGATGCGGCTTTCGCCCTTTTCGGTGAACTCGATTTCCTTCATGTGGGCGTAGCTGAGGATGTTGTTCATGCGTTTGGATTCGCCCAGCGACTGCTCGGGCACCAGGCGGATCGCCCCCTTGGGACATTTTTCGACGCACTGGGGGCGGCCGTCGCACAGGTCGCACTTGATGGGGTGATCCAGGTCGCCGTGGGCGTAGATGGCCCCGAACGGACAGGCCTCCACGCACTTCATGCACGAAATGCAGTTGTCGCGATCCAGCCGCACCACGCCGTCGGTCCGCTTCAGCGCCCCGACCGGGCAGGCGTCGGCGCAGACGGGCACCTTGCACTGGCTGCAGACGATCGGCAGCCGCATCACCGGGTGCGGATAGGTGACCAGCACGCGGACCGCGCTTTTCTTGGGGTTGTTCACGCCGAAATGCTCGATCGAACAGATCAGCTCGCACATTCGACAGCCCGAGCATAACTCGGGCACGACCGCAAGTTTCTTGGCCATCAGCGACCTCCAGCGGGGATCGGCGAGCGAACAAAGCCACGCGGGCAACCGCTTGCCCGCGTCTTTGGATTCTGCCCTGACACTTCCCAGCCGTCAAGCGCGGCACCCCCTCGCACGAGTGGTTCCACGCGACCCTTGAAAGCGGCATTTCGTTGACACCCTATGCCGGCCTGGTTACAATCGATGTAGATCAAGATCGTGAGAGTCTTCACGGTTTCCGTCTCGGTCTATCCCGGAATTGCCGTAAGGGGAACCAGGGTAGAGGCAATGCTCACACTCCCGCTTCGGCTGCATCGGCAGTTGGGCCGGAGCCTGTCAGGAGGAAACTGGTTATGGCACGCGAAAACCAGGGTTTGCAAATCGCGTTGATCGTTACGGTCATGCTCACCATCATTCTGGGCGTGACGACCTTCATCTTCTATCGGCAATACGATGACGCCAATACGAAGGCCAAGGCCGCCGTGGACGAAAAAGACAAAGCCGATCGACTCGCCACGACCAAGACCGAGGAGAATAGCCGCCTGAAGAAAGTGCTCGGTTTTCCCGAAACCGACGAGCTGCAGGCGATCGACCCGAAGATCAATGAGGACATGCAAACCTACGCCGCCGCGTTCCCGGAGGATACCCGCAAGTACCGTCAGGTGGTCGCCCAACTGTACAAGGCGTTGCAGGAGAAAAGCGCAGCGCTGGCGGCCAGCGAGGCCAAGGTGCAGACGCTGACGGATGAATTCAAGGCCCGCGAGGCGAGCAAAGACCCGCAAATCAAGCAGTTCGAGGACGGCCAGAAGCAGGCCAGTCAGGACCTGGCCGAGGAGCGCAACAAGTTCGACACCGATCGGCAGCGGGCGGCCGCGATGGAGTCGGAGCTGACGGGCGAATTGGAGAAGTCGAAAAAGGACTCCGCCGCCGAGTTGGCCAAATTTCAGGCCGACAAACAGGCGATGGAAACCGACTTCGGTAAAATGAACCGCCAACTCGTCAGCACGACCAAGAAGCTGGAGGACGCCACGAAGGAGAACCCCGGCCCCGATGCGTTTGACGGCCACATCACCCGAGTCGATCAGCACGGCACCGTCTGGATTAACGTGGGCCGGGCCGATGCCCTCCGCCGGCAAACCACGTTCAGCGTCTATGCGGCCAACACCAGCGACCTGAAGGCCGGCAAGAAGGCCAGCATCGAGGTCACCCATGTCGTGGGTGACCACCTCGCCCAGGCCCGGATCACGGATGACAAACCCGGCGATCCCATCATGAGCGGCGACAGGATCTACACGCCGCTGTGGAGTCCCGGGCAGCAGCAGCATTTCGCCCTGGCCGGGATCATGGACGTTTACGGCGACGGCAAGAACAATCAGAAGCTGGTGCATGACCTGATCGTCACCAGCGGCGGCGCGGTGGATTGCCTGGCCGATGCCAAGGGCGAACTCCAAGGCGAGATCACCGTCAACACCCGCTACCTGGTGCTCGGAGATGAGCCGAAGATCGGCACGGGCAAGGAGGTGCCGGCGTCGTTCGCGGGCCATACGAAAATCACCCAGGATGCCGAGAAATACCGGCTGCAAATCATCCCCCTGGCCGATCTGCTGCGGCAGATGGGTTGGAAGAACCAGACCCCGGTGGTGCGTTACGGGCAGGGCGCCAATCCCCGCGATTTCCAGGCGAAACCGGAGACGCCGGACAGCCGGGCTTCGAGTGCCGCGGGAAGCGGAGCGTTCACGCCGCGCACTCCTCCCCAAACCGGCCTCGGCAGCGCCTATTGACGCAGCAGAAAAATCAGCGCGCCTCTGGGCCTTGCGGCGGACCGAGCAATTCCGCCAGCAGCCGATCCAGCTCTTTGCCGCGGGCCCGTAGCGATACGACCTTACCCTGCTTGTCCACGAGGAACATGGTCGGCACGCTGTGGACGCCGTAGTACACGGCTATGGGGTTGTCCCAGACGGCGCCCTCGCTGTACAAGATCACCCATGGCGGGCACTCCTTTTTCACGAAGCTCCGTACCGTCAGGTTGGCCTCATCCAGGTAGATTGCGACCACTTCGAAGCCGCGATCGTGATAAAGCTGGTAATTCTTCTTGACCGTCTCTATCATCTCGAACCGACTATAGGGAGACAAAGTGGTCCAGAAGAACACAAGCACGACCTTGCCGCGATAGGCAGCCCAGTCGAAGGGCGTGCCATCAAGGTTGGTGCCTCGAAGTTCCAATTCTTTCCCTAGGAGTGTCAGCCGCCGGGCGGCTCCTTGCATCTTATTCACGGTATCGGTGTGTTCTCCATCAGGGCTTTTGGCTAGCAGTTCCGCGAAGGTGCGATAGGCCTCGGCCGCCAACTCGTCATTTGCGTTGTTCTCCAGAGCCCAGGCCGTCCTCAGCGCGAAGTGAGCATCTTCCTGGCTGAGTCCCTTTGCGGACCTCGCCGCGAGGTAGTGCTTGACATCGGCCACCAGTTGGCGCTTTTCCTCGGGATTGGCCTGGGGCAAGGTGTCGACGCGCTCCCCCAACAAAACGCGATTGGCCAGTTGGCGGGCCTCGGACGCTGGGTCTGCGTCCAGTTCGAGGATCTTTGCTGCCGCCTTCTTCACGGCCGCTTTTCTCTGCGAGACCTCATCGAATGAATAAGGTAGCCCCAGGCCCTCGATGAAAGCGACCAATTCAGGTACACCGCCTTCCGGTAAAGTGAAGTCGTC